>Ga0180063_1000339_pt1 | contig 12327 bp, 10 predicted proteins | sample EasRivT47_16_10D_FD_121776 | JGI IMG/M metagenome (GOLD analysis project Ga0180063, IMG submission 121776) | Soil microbial communities from meander-bound floodplain in the East River, Colorado, USA - East River metaG ERMLIBT47_16_10D | ecosystem: Environmental > Terrestrial > Soil > Floodplain ...
CGGGATGCTCAACAAGGAGAATCTGCCGCACAACGTGCTGAATGCGAAGCAGCACGCGCGCGAGGCGGAAATCGTGATCCAGGCCGGCCGTCCCAATCTGGTTACTATTGCCACCAACATGGCGGGCCGCGGCACCGACATCGTGCTCGGCGGCAATCCGGAACCGGAGATCAACAGGCTGCTGGCTGACGCAGCGCTCGATGAGGCGATCCGGAGGCAGCAGGCCGAAGCCGTCCGCTTCGAGTGGCAGAAACTGCACAACCAGGTGGTCGCCGCAGGGGGGCTGCACATCGTCGGCACCGAGCGGCACGAATCGCGCCGCGTCGACAACCAGCTGCGCGGCCGCTCCGGGCGCCAGGGGGACCCCGGGTCGAGCCGCTTCTACCTGTCGCTCGAGGACCCGCTGCTGCGGATCTTCGCCTCGGACCGCGTGGCGGCGATCATGGAGCGGTTGAAGATGCCCGAGGGCGAGGCGATCGAGCACCGCTGGGTGACGCGCTCGATCGAGAACGCCCAGCGCAAGGTCGAATCGCGGAATTTCGACATCCGCAAGCACCTGCTCGAGTACGACGACGTTGCGAACGACCAGAGAAAGGTCATCTACCAGCAGCGCAACGAGCTGCTGGAATCGGCCGATATCTCGGAGACCCTGCACGCGATTCGCGCCGATGTCCTCAGCGGCAGCATCAGCCAGCACATCCCGCTGGAGAGCCTGGAAGAGCAGTGGGACGTGGCGGGGCTGGAGAAGACACTGGAGGCCGAGCTCCAGCTGAAACTTGGGGTCACCAGCTGGCTCAAGGACGAGCCGGAGCTCGACGAGCAGGAGCTGCGCCGCCGCATCATCGATGCCGCGCGCAAGCACTACCAGGACAAAGTCGCAAGCGTGGATCCCGAGGCGATGCGCCAGTACGAGCGCGCGATCATGCTGCAAAGCCTCGACACCCACTGGCGCGAGCACCTCGCCGCGCTCGACCACCTGCGCCAGGGCATACACCTGCGCGGCTACGCGCAGAAGAACCCGACCCAGGAATACAAGCGCGAGGCGTTCGAGCTCTTTTCCATGATGCTGGAGTCGATCAAGACCGAGGTCACGAAGATCCTGATGACGGTGCAGATCCGCAGCGCCCAGGAGCTCACGGCGGCGGAGGAGCCCGCGGCGCCGCGCAACGTCCAGTACCAGCACTCCGAATTCGCCGGCGCCAGCGGCACCGCCGTGGAGGCGGAAGCGGAGGGCGACGTCGCAGTGGCCGAGCGTCCGCAACCGTTCGTGCGGGGGGCCGAGAAGGTCGGGCGCAACGATCCCTGCCCGTGCGGCTCGGGCAAGAAGTACAAGCACTGTCATGGCAGGCTCAACTGACGGTGACCCATGGCAGGCTCGCCTGACCGCGACCCTGCCATATCGAAGTTCAGAAAATTTGGTTTCCGGGGCACCCGCGTACAGTCGCTAGAATTTCGGTTGTCCCGATATAATCGTCGTAGGGCGATGTTGATGCGCCCCGGAAACCAATGCCGGTCAATCTCAAGCCGCCCGATCCGAAGAGCCTGGTGCCCGTCGCTGGCGTGAGCCTGGGCGTGACGGAGGCGGGAATCCGCAAGGCAGGCCGCAAGGACCTGCTGGTGATGAAGCTCGAGAGCGGCGCGCGCGTGGCGGGCGTATTCACGCAGAACCGCTTCTGCGCCGCGCCGGTGACGGTGGCGCGCCAGCATCTCAGCATGCTCGACCCCGACGTCTCGATCCGGGCGCTCGTCGTCAATACCGGCTGTGCCAATGCCGGCACCGGAAAGGAGGGCATCAGCGCGGCGCGCCAGACCTGCAACGAGGTGGCGCGGCTGCTGGAGTGCTCCGCGGCGCAGGTGCTGCCGTTCTCGACCGGCGTCATCATGGAGCCGCTGCCGGTGGAAAGAATTGCCGCGGGTCTTCCCGCCTGTCTCGCCGGCCTGCGCGAGGACAACTGGCTCGCAGCGGCGCAGGCGATCATGACGACGGATACGCTGCCGAAGGCGGTTTCCCGGCGTGTCAGGGTGGGCGGGACGGAAGTTACCGTCACCGGCATCGCCAAAGGCGCCGGCATGATCCATCCCGGCATGGCCACCCTGCTCGGTTTCGTCGCCACCGACGCGCGCTTGTCGCTGCCGCTCGCGCGCTCAATGGTCGCGAACGCAGCTAGCCGTTCCTTCAACTGCATCACGGTGGACGGCGATACCTCCACCAATGACGCCTTCATGTTGATTGCGACGGGCAAGGCCGACATGACGGAAATCGGTGACGCAAAGAGCGCGGCATACACAGCGCTGATGGAAGGCGTCATTTCGGTGGCCGCGGAGCTCGCGCAGTCCATCATCCGCGACGGCGAAGGCGCGACCAAATTCATCACCGTCCGCGTCGAGGGCGGGCGCAAGGAGGAGGAGTGCCGCAAGGTGGCATACGCGATCGCGCGCTCGCCGCTGGTGAAGACTGCTTTTTTCGCCTCCGATCCCAATCTCGGCCGGATACTCGCCGCGGTGGGCAACGCCGGTGTGCCCGATCTCGCGGTGGACAAGGTCGACCTCTATCTCGACGACGTGCTGATCGCGAAGAACGGCGGGCGCAGCCCCGGCTACCGCGAGGCGGACGGGTCCCGCGTGATGAAGCAGCCCGAGATCACCGTGCGAGTCGTGCTGAACCGCGGCGCGGCCGCTGCGACGGTGTGGACGTGCGATCTATCGCACGATTACGTGACGATCAACGCGGATTACCGCACCTGACGAAATTTTGAGTTTTGAGTGTTGAGTGTTAAGTTGTCGCCTAATGCTTAGAATCTCAGCACTCAGCACTCAGCACTGAATATTTGATGTATGGCTGATGTTTCGAAACTCATGGCGCGCGCCGAATCGCTGGTGGACCAGCTGGAGCGACTGCTGCCGCGAGAAGCGCCGGCGACGGACTGGGCCGCTTCCATCGCTTTTCGCTGGCGCAAGAAGAACGGCCGGGGCCACATCGAGCCGGTGCGGCACGTGCACCGCATCGCCCTGCGCGACCTGCAGGGCATCGATGCCCAGAAGGAACTGGTCGAGCGCAACACGCGCCAGTTTGTGGAGGGCCATCCCGCCAACAACGTGCTGCTCACCGGCGCGCGCGGCACCGGCAAGTCCTCGCTCATCAAGGCCCTGCTCAACAAGTACGCCCCGCGCGGCTTGCGGCTGATCGAGGTGGAAAAGCACGACCTCGTGGATCTCCCCGACATCGTGGACCGCATCGGCGAGCGGCCGGAGCGTTTCGTCCTCTACTGCGACGACCTTTCGTTCGATGCCGGCGAGCCGGGGTTCAAGGCGCTGAAGGTCGTGCTGGACGGCTCGATCGCGGCGGCCACGGACAATTGCATCATCTACGCCACGTCCAACCGGCGGCATCTGATGCCGGAGTACATGCAGGAGAACCTCGACTACAAGCACGTGGGCGAGGAGATCCATCCGAGCGAGACCTCGGAAGAAAAGGTGTCGCTGTCCGAACGCTTCGGCCTGTGGGCGGCGTTCTATCCCTTCGACCAGGACGACTATCTGAAGATCGTCGGCGTGTGGCTGGATCACTTCAAGGCGCCGGGCGCCCGCACCGAACAGGTGCAGCGCGCGGCGCTGCAATGGGCCCTGCAGCGCGGCTCGCGCAGCGGGCGCGTGGCCTGGCAATTCGCGCGCGACTGGGCGGGCAGGGAAAGGATGAAGGCGGGCGACAGAAAGCAGAAGTAAGGATGAAGGCGGAAGGCGGAAGGATGACCTGGTTCTGACTCCCGCACTGCGGGGGTCATCCCTCATCCTTCATCCTTCATCCTTTGAGAGATGACCGCGGGAAGGATCGAAGTCGCGGCGGCCGTGATCCTGCGTGGCGACGGTCGGTTCCTGTTGGGGCAGCGGCCGGCGGGCAAGGTGTATGCCGGCTACTGGGAATTCCCCGGTGGCAAGATCGAGGCGGGCGAAGCGGCGCTGCCGGCGCTCAAGCGGGAGCTGCGCGAGGAGCTCGGCATCGGGATCGAGACCGCGTATCCGTGGCTCACGCGCGACTACGACTACGCGCATGCCGCCGTCAGGCTGCGCTTCTTCCGCGTGGTGAAATGGTCGGGAAACCTGCATGGGCGCGAAAGCCAGCGCTTCGTGTGGCAAACGCCTGACGCAATCTCGGTCGATCCCCTGCTGCCTGCCAACGCTCCGATCCTGCGGGCCCTGCGGCTGCCGCCGGTGTATGCGATCACCCACGCCGCAGGACTGGGTGCGGCGGAACTGCTGCGGCGGCTCGAGCAGGCGCTCGCCCGGGGACTCAGGCTTCTGCAGGTGCGCGAGAAGGAAATGGGCGAAGCGGAGATGCGGGATTTCGCCGCGAAAGTGATCGGACTCGCGCATGCCCGCGGCGCAAGCGTGCTGGTGAACGGCAACCTGCAACTCGCGCGCGAGCTCGGCGCCGACGGCGTGCACCTCACCTCGGCGCAACTGAAGGATACCCGGCTGCGGCCCGATCTGCGGCTCGTGGGTGCCTCATGTCACGATGTCGGCGAACTCGCGCGCGCGCAGGCGCTGGGAGCGGACTTCGCGGCGCTGGGGCCGGTGGCCCCGACCCCGACGCACCCCGGCGCGCCCGGGCTCGGCTGGGTGCGCTTCGCGGCGTTGCTGAAGGACTGCCCGCTGCCGGTGTATGCGTTGGGCGGACTCGGGCCCGCGGACCTGGAACCGGCGTGGCGCCACGGCGCGCACGGCATCAGCATGATGCGCGCAGCGTGGCCGGACTAGCGTCCGGCGTTCCAAGCTCCGGAATCCGACCCTGAACCTTGAACTAGGAACCGCTGCCCGTCGGCTCGCCTGGCGGCGCGGTTTCCGGTTGGTCCTTGTCCTCGACCACCGGCACCCGGTAGCGCTCGGTTGCCCATGCGCCGAGATCGATCAGCTTGCAGCGCTCGGAGCAAAATGGGCGCCAGACATTCGCCGGCGTCCAGGAAACGCTCTTGCCGCAGGTCGGACAGGTTACGGCGCGTGGCTTTGGGTTCATGTCCGAGAATCGGGACACACACATTCTCTTGTCACGTTGATCACCTGACTTCCACTCTGAAAATGTGTGCGTCCCGATCTTCTCCCGTCGCCGATGCCATCTACAGATTACAGAACGTGAGCTCGAACTCGACATCGGCCTCGGCCGCCTTGTGCCTCTGAATGCCTTCCTGGGTGGTGAAGCGGATGTTGAGCGCGTACTTGTTCGCGCTGATCTCCGGCACGCAGTGGTACTCGCGCTTCAACCGTATGCGCAGCATCTGGGACAGGCGGCCCGCCATCATCTGCTGGTAGACGCCCTGGTAGGCGATTTGCGAGGTGGTCTTGCCGGACTCGCGCAGCAGTCGCAGCACGATCGCGATGGCGTCCCGCATCGGCAGGAAGGGCGCAAGCCATTGCTGCAGGTCGTGGCGGTGCTGTTCCGGCCCCTGCTGCAGCCAGTAATGGTACGAGGGCAGGTCGAATTCGCAGACGCCGCCGGGAATATTGGTGCGCTGCCGGATGCTCATCAGCCACTCGTTCTCGCGCAGCTCCTGCCCGATTTTGCCCGAGGTCTTGATGAGCCGCGAGGAGGCCTGGTCAATCTGCCACAGCACGTTGTCGAGCGCTTCGCCCGAGACTTCGGGATTGTCGCGCAGTGCCTCGAGCGATTGCTTCTGCCGCTCCAGCTCCTGCAGCAGGTCGGACTTGAGGTCGGCCCGCCCCGACACCTCGAGGATCTCGAAAATCGAAAGCAGCGCGACATGGTGCTCGTGCGCGTCGTTCTTGTGCAGGAAATAGTCGACGCGCTCAAACAGGTCCTCGAGCCGCAGCAGCGTGCGCACGCGCTCGCTCAGTGGGTGCTCGTAGCTGATCACATTGGCTGGCCGGCCCCAGTCCAGTTGAAGACCGGGTCAGTATTCATCAAAACCCGAGAATTATAAAGGGTATATTGGGGTGTCCGCGGGTGCGGCGTGCTGCCCGTCACACCGTGCTCGCGAGCGCAAGGTAGCGGGCATGAAGCTGCTCGACCTGGCTGCGCAGCGCTTCGATGCTGCCGTTATTGTGGAGCACGTCGTCGGCGCGCCGCAGGCGCTCGGCGCGCGGCAGCTGCGTCGCCATGATCCGGCGCGCTTCCCCGGCGGCGAGACCGCTGCGGGCCATGACGCGGCGGATCTGCTCCTCTTCCTCGCAGTCGACCACCAGTACGCGCTGGATGAATTCCATGCAGGCTCCGGTCTCGAGCAGCAGCGGCACCACCACGACGACATAGGGCCCGCGCGTTGCGGCGATGGCGTCGCGCGTGCGGCTGCGGATGAGCGGGTGCAGGATTCCCTCGAGTCGCGCCCGGGACGCCGCATCGCGGAATACCAGGAGCCGCATCCGGTCGCGGTCGAGGCCGCCGTCGGCGGCGATCGACTCCGGCCCGAAACGTTGCCGAATTTCGGCGATCGCGGCGCCGCCCGGTGCGGTCAGCGCCCGCGAGATCTCATCGGTATCCACCACCGCCGCGCCGAGCGCCTCGAACATGCCCGAGACGGCCGACTTGCCGGAGCCGATGCCGCCGGTGAGGCCGACGCCGAACGGCATGCTAGAAGAGATCGAGATACTGCTTGTTGATCCGCTCGCCCCAGAACATCGCAATCAGCCCGGCAGCCGCGAGGTAGGGGCCGAACGGGATCGGCCTCTCGCGCGCGTGCTTTGCGAACACGATCAATCCGATTCCGACCACCGCGCCAACCAGGGACGAAGCGAGGATCGTGAGCGGCAGCATCTTCCAGCCGAGCCAGGCGCCGATCGCGGCGAGCAGCTTGAAGTCGCCGTAGCCCATGCCTTCCTTGCCGGTCGCGAGCTTGAAGGCCCAGAAGACGGTCCATAGCGCCACGTAACCCGCCGCGGCGCCGATGACCGCAGAGTCAAGGTCTGTGAATGTTCCGCCGATATTGAACAGCAACCCCGCCCACAGCAGCGGCAGCGTGATGCTGTCGGGCAGATAGAACGTGTCGAGATCGATGAAGGCGAGGGCGATCATGGCCCATGTGAAGAGCAGGGCGCCGAACATGGCGGTGGTGAGGCCATAGCGCCACGCAATGTAGCCGGCCAGCGCGCCGGACAGGGCCTCAACGACGGGGTAGCGCAATGATATCGGCGCGCGGCACTGGGAGCACTTTCCCCCCAGGATCAAATAACTTGCAAGCGGTATGTTCTCGATTGCCGGGATCATGTGCCCGCACTTCGGGCAGGCGGAACGGGGCTTTACCAGGTCATAGCGCTCGGCGGGCGGAGGCGGGGTGCCGGCGAGCTCCGCGCACTCGGCGCGCCACTGCCGCTCCAGCATTTTCGGCAGGCGGTGGATGACGACATTGAGAAAGCTGCCGACGATCAGGCCGGCGAGCGCTGCGACGACGACGAGAAACGCGGGATACGCGTAAAAGGAAACGGGAAACATCAAGGATTCAGGATTGAGGATTCGGGATTCAGGGCACCAGCGGGCAGCAAATCGCTCTTCCTGAATCCTGGTTCCTGGCTCCTGAATCCTGCCGTCAAACGGCCTGGCCCATCTTGAAGATGGGCAGATACATGGCGACGACCATGCCGCCGATCAGCGTGCCCAGCACCACCATGATCATGGGCTCCATCAGGCTCGACAGCGCCTCGACCGCGTCGTCCACTTCCGCTTCGAAGAAGTCGGCGACCTTGGACAGCATGGCGTCGAGCGAGCCGGACTCCTCGCCGATCGCCACCATCTGGATCACCATGTTGGGGAAGACATCGGTGCCCTGCATCGACGAGGTTAGGCTCGAACCGGTGGATACCTCGGCCCGGATCTTCATGGTGGCGACATAGTACTCGTAGTTGCCGGATGCGCCGGCCACCGATTCGAGCGCCTCGACCAGCGGCACGCCGGCGGCGAACATGGTGGCGAGCGTGCGCGCCCAGCGCGCGATGCACGATATGCGCACCAGATGGCCGAACACCGGCATCTTCAGCAACACACGGTCCATGACCATCTGCATCTTCACCGAGCGCTTCCACGTATAGAAGAAGGCGTAGACGCCGCCGCCAATGCCGCCGAAGATGGCGTACCAGTACTCGACGAAGAAATCGGATATCGCCATGACGAACAGCGTCGGGCCCGGCAGGTCGGCGCCGAAATTGGTGAACACCTGCTTGAACGCCGGGATCACGAAGATCATGATCACAGCCGTGATGACGATCGCCACCACGATAATCGCGATCGGATAGAACAGCGCCGCCTTGATCTTGCTCTTGATGGCGAGAATCTTCTCCTTGTAGGTCGCGAGCCGGTCGAGCAGCGAATCCAGGATACCGGCCGCCTCGCCCGCGCCGATGAGGTTGCAGAACAGCGCGTCGAAGTAGAGCGGGTGCTTCTCGAACGCCTGCTTCAGGCTCGAACCGGTCTCGACTTCGGTCTTGATGTCCATCAGCAGGCGCGCGACCCGCGGGTTGCTGTGCCCCTTGCCGACGATATCGAAGGCCTGCAGCAGCGGCACCCCCGACTTCATCATGGTCGCCATCTGGCGGGTGAACAGCGTGATGTCCTTTTCGGTGATCCTGCCGCCGCCGGCCGTCTTCTGCTTCTTGATCTCGACCACCCGGATGCCCTGGCGGCGCAGCGTGGCGTTGACCTGGGCTTCGCCGCTCGCGCGCATCTCGCCGCGCACGGTCTTGTTGCCCTTGTCCGTGCCGGTCCAGGTGAAATTGAATTCCTTGACGTCCGCCCTTCTTGCCGCTGCGGCTGCCGTGGCCATGAAAGACTCCCGATTATCCTAATGAACCAACAGGTTAGGTGCAAGTGTTCACAAAATGATGCACTTCTTGCCGGGCTTTGTAAAGCCCAGTTTGCCACAGGGAGGGGCCTGGGCCCGCTCAGGCGCGGACCGGCGGAACGACCCGCACCGCTTTCACCACCCGATCATGGGTCTGGACAATCTCCAGCGGGTGCCCGGCGATCTTTACGCTGGTGTTGGGTTCGGGCATGGATTGCAGGTGCTCGAGGATCAAACCACTCAGTGTCTTCGGCCCGTCGAGCGGGAAGCGGAAGCCGAGCTTGCGGTTCAACTCCCGCAGCAGGGTGGCGCCCTCCACCAGGTAGCTGCCGTCGGGCTGCTTCACGAAGCCGCCGGTCTGCAGCGGCGACTGTGTGGTGAACTCCCCGATCATCTCCTCGAGGATGTCCTCCAGCGTGACCAGCCCCATCAACTCGCCGTACTCGTCCACCACCAGGCTCAGGCGGTCCTGCTGCTCCTGGAAATTCTGCAGCTGGGAGAAGAGCGGCGTGCCGGCCGGCACGTAGTACGGCTCGCGCATCAGCTCGCGCAGCTTATCCTTGGTGAGCTCCTCGTTCTGCACCAGGTTGAGCAGGTCGCGGGCTCGCAGCGTACCCACCACGTCGTCCAGGTTGCCCCGGTACACCAGCAGCCGCCGGTGATGGGCGGTGGCAATCTGCTGCTGGATGACGTCGAGCGGCGCGTCGATATCAAATGCCTCGATGTGGTTGCGCGGGACCATCACGTCGTCCACCGTGATCGCCTGGAGATCGAACAGGTTCAGCAGGATGGAGATGTGCTTCTTGGGCAGGAAGTTGGAGGACTCGAGCACGATGGTGCGGATTTCCTCGGCCGAGAGCGGCTGCGGCCCGGACTCCTGCGGCTGGATCCGCAGCAGTTTGAGCAGCGGCGTCAGGATCGCGTCGGTGGACACCGACAGCAGCTGCACAAACGGGGCGGTGATGCGCGCAAGCGCGCGCATCGGCCACGCAACTAGCCTGGCGATGTTCTCCGCATTGTGCTGGCCCAGGCGCTTGGGGACCAGCTCGCCGACGACGATGGAGAGATACGTGATGGAGATTACGACTATGGCGGTCGCGAGGACGCTGCTCGACTTGTGCTCCAGCCCGAATGTTTGCAGCCAGGCCGCGAGCGGGGCGGCGAAAATTGCCTCGCCGTAGATTCCGTTGAGCAGGCCGATCGAGGTGATCCCGATCTGGATAGTGGAAAGAAACCGCGTTGGCTCGCCGCTGAGCTTCACGGCGGCGGCGGCGAGCACGTCCCCGCGCTTGGCGAGCGTCGTCAGGCGGGATCTGCGCGCTGTGAGCAGCGCGACCTCGGACATGGCGAGAGCGCCGTTCAGGAGTATCAGGCAGGCCAAAATCAGCATTTCCATGGTTTCACCTTGCCATGCGATTGCCGCGTCAGGTTGGATGGCCGGACGAACCTTCCGGATTCAACTCCGGCCCAGGATGACTTCGAGGACGAACCTGCTGCCGACGTAGGCGAGCACCAGCATGAGAAAGCCGGTAAGCGTCCAGCGCACCGCCACCCGGCCCCGCCAGCCGTAGACATGCCGGCCCCCGAGGAGGGCCGCGAAGATGATCCACGACAACACGCCGAATACCGTCTTGTGATTGAACCGCGCCGCGCGACCGAACAGCTCCTCCGAGTACAGCACGCCGCTTGCGATCGTCGCCGTGAGCAGGATGAAGCCCGCCCAGATGATGCGGAACAGCAGCGTCTCCATCGCCAGCAGCGGCGGCAGCCCCTGCAGCACCCGCGGCAGGCCGCCGTCGTGCAGGCGCCGCTCGAGCAGCGCCATCAAGAGCACGTGCAACGACGCGATGGTGAACAGGCTGTAGGCGAGCATCGCGATCAGCAGGTGGACCTTGAACACCAGCAGTTCGGTGTTGGGCAAGGGCCGCACCGAAGGCAGAACGGCGGGAAGCAGCGCAGCGACCGCCGCCACCGGCAGCACCAGCGACTGCAGCCCGTCGAGCCGGTAGAAGAAGTTGCCGGCCCAGTAGATCAGGACCGTGAGCCAGAGGATCGCAGAAACCGCATTGCCGACGCCGAGATGAAGGCCGTCGGGTGCGAACATCGTGCGCGCGACGAGGACGGCGTGCAGCCCGAGCGGCACGAGCACGCCGTAATGCTCGATGGAGTTGACAGAGGCGGCGGGGGACGGGGCGTTGGCCGCCGGACTCCAGCGGGCGCGCCAGGAGTAGAACGCGAGCGCGCCGTAGAGCAGGGAGTTGACGAGGTAAGGTAGAATCTCCGGCACCTTTCGAGTCTACACCAACCCTTTCCCGTGTTCGACCATCTGACGGAGCGCCTGTCGCGCGCGATCAAAACGCTGCGCGGCGAGGCGCGGCTCACCGAGTCCAACATCCAGGAAGCGCTGCGCGAAGTGCGCGTCGCGCTGCTCGAGGCCGACGTCGCCTTGCCGGTGGTGAGGACCTTCATAGAACGGGTGCGCGTGAAGGCGCTCGGGGAGGAGGTGATCGGCAGCCTCACGCCGGGGCAGGCGGCGGTCGGCGTGGTCTACCGCGAGCTCGTCGCGCTCATGGGCGAGAAGAACGCTGCGCTCGATCTCGCCACGCGCCCGCCCGCGGTGATCCTGCTCGCGGGGCTGCAGGGTTCGGGCAAGACCACGACGGCCGGCAAGCTCGCGCGCTGGTTGAAGACCGAGCTCAAAAAGAAGGTGCTGCTCGCGAGCTGCGACGTCTACCGCCCGGCCGCGATCGAACAGCTGAAAACCGTGGCGGCGCAGGTCGAGGCCGAATTCTTTCCGTCGGCAGTTGGCGAGAAACCGGTGGATATCGCGTCCCGCGCGCTCGATCACGCGCGCACGCACTATGCCGATGTGCTGATCGTGGACAGCGCGGGGCGGCTTGCGATCGACGAGGCGATGATGCGCGAGATCGCCGAGCTACATGCCGTGCTCGAGCCGATCGAGACGCTGTTCGTGGTGGACGCGATGCAGGGCCAGGACGCGGTCAACACCGCCCGGGCGTTCGCCGACGCGCTGCCGTTGACCGGCATCGTCCTCACCAAGCTCGACGGCGATGCGCGCGGCGGCGCGGCGCTGTCGGTGCGGGAGATCACCGGCAAGCCGATCAAGTTCGCGGGCGTTGGCGAGAAACTGGACGCGCTCGAGCCGTTCCATCCCGAGCGCATCGCCTCGCGCATCCTCGGCATGGGCGACGTGCTCTCGCTCCTCGAGGACGTGCGCAAGACGGTCGATATCGCGGAGGCGGAGAAGCTCGCGAAGAAGGTGAAGTCGGGCAAGGACTTCGACCTTGAGGACTTCAAACAGCAGGTAGTACAGATGAAGAAGATGGGCGGGCTCGCCGCGCTCGCGGACAAACTTCCGGGCAATCTCGCGCAGCTTGCCCAGGGCGCGCCGGGCATGGACGAGCGTACGATCCGCCGCATCGAGGGCATCATCAACGCCATGACGCCGCAGGAGCGGCGCAAGCCCGAGCTGATCAAGGCGTCGCGCAAGCGGCGCATCGCCACCGGCGCCGGCGTGCCGGTGCAG
>Ga0180063_1000340_pt1 | contig 12319 bp, 13 predicted proteins | sample EasRivT47_16_10D_FD_121776 | JGI IMG/M metagenome (GOLD analysis project Ga0180063, IMG submission 121776) | Soil microbial communities from meander-bound floodplain in the East River, Colorado, USA - East River metaG ERMLIBT47_16_10D | ecosystem: Environmental > Terrestrial > Soil > Floodplain ...
CCATGAAGCTGGGGGAACCCGACGCCAGTGGCCGGCGGCGCCCGGTCCCTGTGAAGGGATCCGGCGTCACCCGCCCGGCGGACATCGCGGTGCTGGCCGTCGGGCTGAAACCGAATACCCGTCCGTTCGCGAACGAACTCGGATTGAACCGGGACGGGACGATCCAGGCCGATCCCGAGACGCTTGCGACCTCCCTCCAGAACGTCTTCGCCGGCGGCGACGACGTGACCGGCCCCTCCATGATCATTGAGGCGATCGCGCAGGGGAAGCGCGCCGCCTTTTATATCGACCGGTACCTGCAAGGGCTCCCCCTGTCCGGGATTGCCTACGATGTCCGGCTCTCCGCGGTGAAGGGCAAGGAGGTGCTGGACCGGGCGGATCTCCCGCCCTCCTCCCGGGCGCCGGCCGTTCCCAGGGAACTGCCCGCCGCCGGCCGTTTCCGGTCGATGGAAGAAGTGGAAAAGACGATGACCGAGGAGGAGGCCCGTTACAGCGCCAGCCGCTGCCTGGACTGCGGGATCTGCTCGGAGTGCCATCAGTGCGTGGCGGCCTGCCCCGCCGGCGCCATCCGATTCGACATGCGGGAGGAACGGAAAACCGTCGAGGCCGGTTCCGTCCTCGTCGCCACGGGCTTCCGCCTCTTCGACCCGAAGAAAAAACCCGACTACGGCTTCGGCGAGTACCCGAACGTGATCACCGCGATGCAGATGGACCGGATCCTGTCTCCCACCCGGCCGTACAACGCCGTCGTGCGCCCCTCCGACGGGATGGCGCCGTCCAACATCGCCTTCGTCCTGTGCACCGGCTCCCGCGACTGCACGGTCGACAACCGGCTCTGCTCCCGGGTCTGCTGCATGTACTCGATCAAGCAGGCCCAGCTCCTCATGGGCGCGTTGCCGCTGGCCGACGTCACCATCTACTACATCGACATCCGGGCCTTCGGGAAAGGGTACGAGGAATTCTTCGAGCAGGCGAAGGGGATGGGCGTGCGCTTCGTGAAGGGGAAGGTGGCGAAGATCGAGGAAACGGTTACCGGCAATCTCGGGATCCGGTACGAGGACATCGACGGGGATGGGGGGCCGCTCACGGCGGAGCACGACCTCGTGGTCCTGTCCGTGGGCCTCTCCGCGAACCCCGACGCCTTCGGCCTGTTCCCGCCGGGTCTCCTTTCGGCGGACCCGTTCCGGTACGTCCGGGAGGTCGACGAGGACCTCGAGCCGGGGAAGACCAGCATCGAAGGGGTGTTCGTCGCGGGTACCGCCTCCGCGATCCGCGACATCCCCGACACGATCCTCCACTCGGGAGCGGCGGCCACCCAGGTGGCCTCCTATCTCCAGCGAAAGCGGGCGATTCGATGAGCGGCAAACGGATCGGCGCCTTCATCTGCCGCTGCGGGGGGAACATCTCCGACTACGTCGACGCGGAGAAGGTCCGCGCCGCGGCGGAGAAGGAATCCGGGGTCGCCATGGCCAAGACGTTCCTCTTCGCCTGTTCGGAGGCCGCCCAGCAGGAGATGATCCGGACCCTCCAGGAGGAGAAGCTCGACGGCATCGTCATCGCCTCCTGCTCCCCGAAGCTCCACCTCACCACCTTCCGCGCCATGGCGCAGCGGTCCGGCATCAACCCGTACATGTACACCCAGGTCAATATCCGGGAGCAATGTTCCTGGGCGCACCGGCACGGGCGGGAGGAGGCCACCGGGAAGGCGATCCACCTCGTGCGGGCGGGGGTCGCGCGGACAAAGCTCAGTGTGCCGCTCGACGAAATCCGTATCGAAACCACTCCTGCGGCGCTGGTCGTCGGGGCGGGGGTGGCGGGGATGCGGGCAGCGCTTGCGCTCTCCGACATCGGGATGGCCGTGTACCTGGTGGAACGGGCCGCCGAGGTCGGTGGGCGGGTCCCCCGCTGGGGGAGGATGTTTCCCAACGACCGGGAAGGGGCGGAGATGATCGGGACCCTGCTCCAGGCGATCCGGGGCAGGGAGAGCATCACCCTCTTCACGGGCGCCGAGGTGGTAGGGAAAAGCGGAAGCGTCGGGGACTTTCAGGTCACCATCCGGGTTCGTGGGGCGGAGGAAATCACGCTGCAGGTAGGCGCCATCGTGGTCGCGACGGGGTTCGACCCGTACGCCCCAAAAGCGGGGGAGTTCGGTTATGGCCTCCCGGGCGTCGTCACGCTGCCGGAATTCCGGGAACGTATCGCCTGCGCGAACGGGAAGCTCCAGATCGGGGATCGGGAGGTTCGGAACATCGTCTATGTCTATTGCGTCGGCAGCCGTCAGGCGGCCACGGAGGAGAACCTCCACCCGAACCTGTACTGTTCCCGGTATTGCTGCACGGCGGCGGTCCACACCGCCCTCCTGGCCAACGGGATCGATGGCGGCGTCAACCAGTACCACCTCTATCGCGACATGCGGACCTACGGGAAAAGCGAAATCCTCTTCGAGGAGGCGGGCCGCAAAGGGTCCGTGTTCCTCCGGTACACCGAAGATGCTCCCCCCGTGGTGGAGCGTTCCGACGGCGAGCTGATCGTGCGGGTCCGGGACAGTCTACTCGGCGGCGAGGAGATCGAGATTCCGACGGACCTCGTGGTCCTGGTCACGGGCATGGTGCCACGGGAGAACGTGAACCTCGTGAACGTGATGAAGCTTCCGATCGACGCGGGGGGGTTCTTCAACGAGATCCACCCCAAACTGCGTCCCGTGGAGACGGTCATCGACGGCGTCTTCATCGCAGGGGCCGCCCAGGGGCCCAAGACGCTCGCCGAGAGCGTCGCGTCCTCCATGGCGGCGGTCTCCAAGGGAGCGGCGCTGCTGCTCAAAGGGTACGTCGACCTCTCCCCCCTCGTCGCCAAGGTCGACATGGAACGGTGCACCTGGTGCGGGGAGTGCGAGAAAGCGTGTCCCTACGACGGGGCGGTCGAGAAGGTGCGGCAGGGTGATAAGGAGGTTGCCTTCGTCCACCCCGCGCTTTGCAAGGGGTGCGGGGGGTGCGTCCCCGTCTGCCCCGCGGAGGCGATCGACCTGGAGGGGTACACCAACGCACAGATGAAGGCGATGATCGACGCGCTGGTCAGTGAGGCGGGGTGATGGCGACCGAACGGAGACGGGATCCTTCCGAGGTGATGCGGGACGAGATGGTCATGAAGGGGAAGATCGCTTCCCTTCTTCGCGAGGGGCCCAGGACCATTCCGGAGATCGCCGAGGCGCTGCAGTGCCCGGCCCGGGAGGTCACCCTCTGGGTGATGGCCCTTCGGAGGTACGGCGTCCTGGAAGAGCTGCCGAAGGCGAAGGCGGACGATTACTACCGGTACAAGCCGGCACGGGAATAGGAGGCGGGGATGGCGTATCGCATCGAACCCGGGCTGTACCGGGATGTTGCGAAGTTCGGCGGCGGCGACATTACGACCTGCATGAACTGCGGCAACTGCACGGCCACCTGTCCCCAGTCTGCGGAAACCGGTGGTTTCCCGCGCCGGATGATCCATCTCATGCAGGTGGGGCACAGGGAGAAGCTCGCCGGATCCCTCGAACCGTGGCTCTGCTACTACTGCGGTGAATGCACCGACACCTGCCCCCGGGATGCGAACCCCGCCGAGACCATGATGGCCGCTCGTCGGTACCTCACGGGGATGTACGACTGGACGGGGCTTGGGAAGAAGTTCTACACCTCCCCGGCGTGGGAGATCGGGGCGGTCGCCCTGGTCGGCCTCTTCGTCGTCGCCCTCTTCGCCCTCTTTCACGGTCCGGTGGTGACGGACCACGTGGCGCTCAACACCTTCGCCCCCGTGAAATGGGTCGAGATCGGCGACTGGATCCTGGGAGGCATCCTGCTCGCCCTCCTTCTCTCCAACGGGTGGCGGATGTCCCGCTGGGTGATGGGCGCGGGGAAGGGGAACAACATCCCCTTTTCGCTGTACCTGCGCAAGCTGCCCGCGTTTTTCGAGAACTTCGCGACGCAGAAAAAGTGGCGGGAATGCGAAGGACCGAACACCCGGTGGCTCAAGCATTTCCTTCTGGTCACCGGGTACGTCACGATGATGGTCCTCGTCATCGTGTTTCTCCGGTGGTTCCAGACCGACGAGATCGTCCCCTTCTATCGCCCGACCCGCCTGCTGGGGTACTACGCCACCGCCGCCCTTCTGTACGTGACCGGAGACTTCCTCCTGGGCCGCCTGCGCAAACGGGACACCATCCATAAGTTCTCCGAGCCCACCGACTGGGTGTTCCTGGTCCTCCTTCTCCTGGTGGCGCTCACGGGAATCCTGGTGCACGCATTCCGTCTCGCCGGTCTTCCACTCGCGACCTATTTCATGTATGTGATCCATCTCGCAATCGTGGTGCCGATGCTGGTCGTCGAAGTGCCGTTCGGCAAGTGGGGGCATATGTTCTACCGGCCTTTCGCGGCCTACCTGGCCGCCGTGAAGAACGGGGCGGCGGAGTCCGCTGCCACTGAGACGGTTCGCGCAGCGTGAGGAAGGGCCGCGATCGGGAAAATCGTATGCCGTTGCTCCACAAATTCCACAAGGAGGGTTGAAATGGCGGAAGGAAAAGAGGAGAAGATCGTCGTCATCGGCACACACGCCGGAGAGGATCCCGATCGGGCGACCTTGCCGTTCGTGGTGGCGAACGCCGCGCTGGCCATGGACGTCAAGACCACCGTCATCCTGCAGGGGAACGCCGTGACGCTGGCGGTCAAGGGAGCCGGCGGGAACATCCAGGGGATCGGCTTCCCACCCCTGAAGGAGTTGTTGGCGAGCTACTTTGCCCAGGGGGGGCAGATTCTTCTCTGCACGCCCTGCATCAAGGGACGGAACATCGCCCCGGAGACGCTGGTCGAAAGCGCCTACCTGATCGCCGCCGCCCGGGTCGTCCAGGAGTGCCTCGAGGCGAAGGCCGTCCTGAACTACTGACGTCCCCGACATGGTGTCCGTCCTGATCCCGCGGGAGACAAGGACGGAAAACGAGACGGGAACGGGGAGCTCCCCCCGTGGGGGAGCTCCGTTTTTCTTTCGTCCAGGGGGGATCATGACGGAAAAGGCCTTTCAAGATTACTATGCCGACGATGTGGCTCATTGTTACGGCTGCGGGCGTTTGAACGCGCACGGTCACCGGATAAAAACTTTCTGGCAGGGCGATGAGACCGTCACGCGCTTCCGGCCGGAGGCGTTCCATACGGCGATTCCCGGCTACGCGTACGGCGGATTGCTCGCGTCGTTGATCGATTGCCACGGAACGGGGACCGCCGCCGCGGCGATGTACCGTGCCGAGGGGCGCGGGATGGACAGCGAACCGCCCGTTCGCTTCGTGACCGGTTCGCTGCATGTGGATTTCCTGAAACCGACCCCGTTACGCGGCGAATTGGAGATTCGCGGCCGGGTGATGGAAGTCAAAGGCCGGAAGGTCATCGTCGAAGCGACGGTATATGCCGAAGGGGTGGCCACCGCACGAGGGGAAATAGTGGCCGTCCAGATGCCGGAGACCTTTCTCCGCGAGCAGGGGAACGGTCGATCCAAGTGACGTCGAGTCATCGCCCCGGTCGCGCTCAGACGATCGTCGGCTCGAGTACCACTTCGGCCCGGATGGAGTTCGAAACGAGACAATCCCGCTCCGCCTTATGGAGGATTTCCTCCGCCTTGGCGCGCTCCTCGCCCGGCCGGAGCGCGATTCGGGGGCGGACGAAGATCTTCGTAAACACGAATCTACCGTCCAGGAACTCAAGGAGGCCCTCCGCCTCGCTTTCGTATTCCTCGAAGGAAAGTCCGGCGCGTCCCGCGTGTGCCAGGAAGGTGGTCATGATGCAAGCGTTCACCGAGGCGACGTACAGATCCTCGGGAGACCAGATCCCCTCGTGTCCCTTGAACTCGGGCGGGGTCGCCACCTCGACGGGCGGCTTCCCGGTCGCGGTCAGCGCGCCCTTCTTTTCACCAGTCCCCCGGACGGATATCGTGTATCTGTAGCTCTTGCCACGGATCGCCATCGGTAGCTCCTCCCTGTCCTGATTATTCCAGGCGAATGCCCCGCTTTTCGCAAGCGGGGTCATCCATCAGCGTTCCTTCCATTTCGGAGCTCTTTTGCCGAGAAATGCCTGCACTCCTTCCACGGCATCTTCCGTGGAACAGAGGGTGGCGAACAGATCATCCATGGTATCCAGTTCCTGGTGGTACGGGAAATCTTGCAGCCGGTTGATCCCTTCCTTGCCGATTCTCAACGCCAACGGGCTTTTGGCCGCCAGCTTTTCGGCCAGTTGCATCGTCGCCGTGTCCAGTTGATCGTCCGGTACGACACGGTTCACCAGGCCGAGCCTTTCCGCTTCCCTCGCGCCGATCATTTCCCCGGTCAATACCATTTCCAGCGTTTTTTTACGCCCGAGGATCCGTATCAGGGGCGTGGCCGGGCCGAGACAGATCAGGCCGACGTTGATCGCGGTGGTTCCGAAGGTTGCGGTGTCTGCGGCGACCGTGATATCGCAGGCGACAGCCAGCCCCGTGCCGTTGGCCACCGCATACCCCCGAACGGAAGCGATGGTGACTTTTTTCATCCGGGCCAACCGGTGATAAAACGCATCGATCCGCCGGAGGAAATCACGGTACTCTCGTTGGGATTCGAGATGGAACTCATCCAGGGAGATCCCGGTGGAAAAATGTTTGCCGTTGGCGTTGATCACGACGACCAGAACTTCCGGGTCCTCGTCCATGGTCCGGAGCGCCTGGTCCAACTGTTCGGCAAACGGAATGGTAAATGTGTTTCTGGCTTCGGGCCGATTCAGGGTGATCACACCAATTCGCCCAATTTTTTCGGTAAGGATCGGTTTCGGTTCCATCGCATCCTCCTATGCGGCGCCGTGAGGCCCGTTGCCATGATGCGCGCAGGCCGTCGCCGGAGTCACTTCGCGTAACGATCCCGTTTTGAAAGCGGCCACCGTTTCCTCAACCGTCGGGTGCTCCGAAAAGTAGACACGGATATTCGCCGTTTTCAACTTGCCGAGGGCGCCCATCCCGATACCTCCGACCACCATGGCGTCCAGCCTCTCACCCGAGAGTTGCGAGAGCGGCTGGCACATGCCATGGTCGTGGTGGAGATTGCGGTTCGTGATTGCCCGGCAGGTCCCGCTTTCCGTGTCGACGACCATGAAGATAGGTGCCGAACCGAAGTGAAGGCTCACCGGGCTCTGAATGCCGTTGTCCCGGGTGATGGGGATACATAGGTTCATGATGTTTCCTCCTTCTTGGTTGAGGGTTCGCTGCGGACTCGATTCAGACCTTCCTGCAGCCCATCCTTCGTCGCATGCGGCGGCAAGGGAGAGATTCCGCATCCGGTGTCGACTTTTCGCCCGCGCCTTCCACGTCGCCCGTGCGACGGCACCGGGGACACTCGCAAAGGGGGGAACGCAGCCGCTCCATTTTCAATGTGCGTTGTCCCGTTCACGGACAACCTTTCCGTCATGGACTTCGAATATCCGGTCGAAGTCCTCCACCATGCGCCGGTCGTGGGTGACGACGAGGATCGCCGAGTGGTTCTCCAGCGCCAGTTTTTTCAACAAGGCCATGACGTTCTTCCCATTCTCCGTATCGAGTGCCGCGGTCGGCTCGTCGGCCAGGACGACCTTCGGCCGATTGATCAGGGCCCTCGCGATGGCGACGCGCTGGCATTCCCCCCCCGACAGGGCGGAAGGGTAGTTGTCCAGCCGGTCCTCCAGGCCAAGGTTTCCCAGTAGCTTCCTTGCCTGACTTTTTGCCTCCCGGTTTCCCACGCCGTTCAGCGTCAAGGAGACCATGACGTTCTCCATTGCCGTGAGGAAGGGGATAAGGTTGTGGGCCTGGAAGATGAACCCCAGTTTCTCGCGGCGGATACTCTTCATGTCCAGGCCGGGGATCCAGCCGTCCTCGGCCACGAGCGTCCCGTCAATGACCACCTTCCCCTGCGTCGGTTCGTTGACGAGGCCGATGGTCGTCAGCAGAGTGGTTTTTCCCGATCCCGAGGGACCGATGATGGCTACCAGATCCCCCGGAGAGACGGAAAAAGACGCGTCGGAAAGTGCCGTGACCCGGGTATGGCCCTTGCCGTAAATCTTGGTGAGATGTTCCACTTCGACGGCGAACATGGACCCTTCACCCTCCCAGAGCTTGCGCCGGCTCGACTTTGAGCGCCTTCCGGATCCCTACGAAGCTGGCCAGGGCACAGATCGCCAGGACGATGACAAAGAGGCCTTGCAGATCGATCGGAACAAGCTCCACGCGGCGTGGGAACTTCTCATGCGTTGCCAAGATGATGGAATACCCAATGCCGTAAGCGATCAACCCGATCATGAGCGATTGCTGCAGGATCAGACCTACGATCACCCGGTTCTTCGCTCCGATAAGCTTCAAGGTAGCGATGACACGGATCTTGTCCATCGTCATCGTGTAGATGATCAGGGAGATGATGACGCCGGAGATGACGAGGAGGATGATTCGGAACAAGCCCAATTGCATTTTCGACTTCTGGATCATTCCCTTGGTGAGGATTTCCTCCTGCTCGGCCGTCGAGATGGGACGGTAATGATTCCACCGTCGGATGCGGTCCTGGACCTCCTCCAGGCTCGCGCCGGGGGCGAGACGGGCGACGACGGTGTTGACGATATGCGTCGAGGAGGCGATGTCGGAAACCATCGGGGTCAATATTTTCCCCTGTGCCGGCGAGAGGGCTCTGACCCCGGACATCCGGGCGGAGATCCGGGCGCGGTTGTTCCTGATTGCCTCGTTGCTGTCCTTGAACTGGATGTCCTGGGCGTCGGCGAGGGTCACGTAGGCGTAGGGATCCCCGGTGACGGACGCCATCTTTTCGGTGATCCCGACGACCGTATAGTCGTGCTGTCCGATGTGGATCGTCTCCCCCGGGGAGAATCCCATGCTCTTGTCCGTCACCATCTCGTAATGTTTCTGACGAAGGGCCCGTCCGGTAACGATCACCGGTGGCCCTCCGAGCCCGCCGGGTTCGTATCCCACGAGGAAGAACCGCAGGGGTTTGCCGAACCGGTCGATCTGCAGATTCTGGTAGGAAAGGCAAGATGCCTTCTCGATGCCCGGGACCGCGGCGATCCGATATTTCACGTCTTCGGGAATCCGCGAAGAGGCGGCGAAGGGACCGTCGGTGTCCTGCTGGACCACCCAGAGATCGGCCCCGGTCGCACGGAGCGCTACCGTTGCATCCGCAACCAGTCCCCGGTAGATCCCGCCCATGCTGATGACCACGGCGATCAGGAGCCCAAGTCCGATGCAGGTCTGGATAAAGCGGCCCCGGTGATACCGTATGTCCCGAACGGCGAGGTTCATTTGGCGATTCCCGCTTTCATCCCGTCCTGGAATTTTCGCATCCGCTCCGCGGGGGCGACGGCGACCGAATCCCCTGGAGCCAGTCCGGAGACCACCTCGACGAACGCATTCCGGTCTTCGATCCCCAAGGTGATCTCCTTCCACTTCAATTTGCCCGCTTGAACCGTCCAAACTCCCCGACGGTCCCCTCGTTTGGCAACGGCGGTTATGGGAAGAGAAGGGCACCCGTTTTTCGACTCCGTAAGGATGTAGACCTCCGCCTGTTCTCCCAGATGGAATCGAGTCAACGGGGGGTCGAAGGACACGTCGACTTCGAGTTCTTCGGTGACCCGGTCGCTTTCCCGCCCGATGCGGACGACCCGGCCAGGGAAAGTTTCCCCTTTGGACGAACGGAGGAGGATGTTAGCCCTCTGGCCCACGGCGATTCCGTGCAGAAAAGACTCGTCCACGTTGGCTTTTACCCAGATGTTCCGTGGAGCCGCTATCCGGAAGATCGGGAGGCCGGGAGACACGATCGCCCCCTGTTCGAGCTCCCTGGAAAGGATGATCCCGTCCTGCGGCGCGTAAACGAGGGTATCGGAGCGCCGGCTGCCGGCGAAGCCGAGGTTCGCCCGGGCCGCCTCCAGTTCCCCTTGGGCGGCATCTACCGCAGACCGACTTCGCTCCACCTCGTCTTCCGCCACCTGATCGGCGTTTTCATACCGGTCCGACTCGATCCGTGGAATGAGATTCCTGTCGACGAGCATCTTGAACCGGGCGGCGTTGCGCTCCGCCAGTTCCGCGTTCGAACGGGCTTTACGGAGATTGGCTTCCTCGACCAGAAGCGTTGCCGAGGCCTTCCTGACCAGCGCCTCCGCCTGGATCGCCTGTTGACCGAAGTCCTCGCCCTCCAGTTTTACGACGAGTTGCCCCCGTTGGACGTGGTCTCCCTGATCTGCGAAAAGGGCTACGATCCTGCCGGTGATCTTGCTGGAAACGTCCACGACCACCTTCGCTTCCACGGTTCCGTTTCCGTAGACCCGTGCCGTCAGGTCCCGGTTCGTGACCGTCACGAGGCGAACGGAAGGCGGGGACAGGAGGGTGAGTTTGAGAGCTGCGAAAGCGGCTCCTGCGGCCAGAATCCAGATCCAGTATTTTGCGTATTTCGCGATGGATTGAACCGCTGTCATGTCCGCTCCCGTGCGGGGAGGCGCGTTTGCCTCCGCCGGTTCTGCGATTTCCCCGATGGCACCCCTGCGTCACGTGAAATGACAGCCCGGAAATTGTTCCAGAGTTTTACGGCATCCTCCCGGAGATCAAAGGAGCCGTGATCGAGTGAATGACGAAGCGCCGTGAACTGGATCATTCCGAGCAGCGTGACGGCTGTTTCCCGGGGAGAGAGGTTTTCGCGCAGGCTTCCCGCCACGATGCCGTCGGAGACGATGCCGGCGAGTATTTCCATGTAATTTCCCATCCGGTCGGCCATTGCTTTGGACAACCGTGGATTGCAGATGTGCACTTCCGAAAAAACGTACCGGGGGATCCCGGGGGCCTCGGAAATAGCGGTGATGTGGGAGGCGTAGATCCGTTCCAGCTTCTCCACAGGGGTGCCTTTTCCGCCCGCGATCGCGGCGGCGGTTCCCATGATCACCGTTCCGATGTGGCTTCCGACGGACAGGAGGATTTCGTCCTTGTCCTGAAAATGCCGATAGAGGTTGGCCTCGCTCATCCCGGCCACCCTGGCGATGCCCGCGGTCGTCAGGGAATGCGCGCCCTTTTGTCCGATGATCGTCAAGGCGGCCTTGACGATCTGGACTTTCCGTGTTGCCGATGTGCGCCTGGGAGTCATGTTCGTTTTATGTTAGTAAACACTCACATATTGAACCGCGTAGACCGACAAGTCAAGAAGTTCCGGTTGCTCTTCATACGGGGAATGAGGAACTCGTGGGGGTTCGAGACCCCTTCGGCACCAACTTAGCGGGGAAAAAACCATCGATCCTCGACGGCGCCTGGATGCCGCCGTCCTGGAAGCGCGTACGGTAGACGGGGCGGCACCAGCGTCAGGTTGACGACCAACCTTCCAGGCGCGTTAGCGGCGCGTTTTCCGGTCCAGTTTTACCCGTTTTGACCCTTTTTAGACATCTTAAGTTGCTTAAATCATTGAATTTACTGGCCCTCCCGGGGATCTCTTCATCAGGAGGTTGTAGGTTCGAATCCTACATGGCCCACCAGAAGGTTCAAGGGGTTAGACCACTTCGGTCTGACCCCTTTTTTCGTCCCGGCGCGCGGGCGGCACGCCTTGGAGTAAAGCGCCCGCCGGTTGACCGCTGAACGGTCCCCCCCAGGAAGGGCGTGGCTATAGGTGGTCAAGGTTACGTGGGACGACGCGTGCCCCAACTGGGACGCGACGTAAACGACGGACTCTCCGTTACCGACCATCCACGATACATACCGTCTCGATTTTGGGAGAAGGGCCCGGGCAGATACCCGGGCCCTTCTAGAGATGGTGCAATTGTTCCGGCTGGACCTCTCCTACGCCGCTTTCTCCTCCCGGATGAGCGTCCGCATCTTTTCCTGGAGATCTTTTGGAATTTCCTTCATGCCGTGGAATTTCTTTCCGTGCTCAAAGGCGTTGCGAAACAGTTCCTCTTCCGTCTCCCCCCGGGCCACGAAATCACAATCCACACCCGCGTCCCTGCAACTTATTACCTTTGGCATAGGAAAGCTCCTCTCCCCTTTTCAATTCCAGGGATGACCATTGGATCCTCCCCGACGTTGCGAGGTTTCCTGATTCTGCCGGATTCCCGGAATCACGAAGCGGCATGACCGCGCTCTCCTTTGGGACTCCTGTGGGAAGCACTTGCCAGAGAATGCGGGTGACAAGCCGTTCGATCTGTTGTTTAGCCCGGGGACGCCTCTTCCTGGCATTTCCAGGCATCTAAAAAACCGGAGTGTGCAGTTCCGGTCAAGGAGGTGAAGACAATGTTGGATTTCAATTCAATCCTGGTTTTCTCCGAGGATCCACAAA
>Ga0180063_1000341_pt1 | contig 12316 bp, 9 predicted proteins | sample EasRivT47_16_10D_FD_121776 | JGI IMG/M metagenome (GOLD analysis project Ga0180063, IMG submission 121776) | Soil microbial communities from meander-bound floodplain in the East River, Colorado, USA - East River metaG ERMLIBT47_16_10D | ecosystem: Environmental > Terrestrial > Soil > Floodplain ...
CGAGTACGCCATTCATCTTCGCTCATCGAACCAACGTTCTCGGTGACAACTTCAGGATTACCCTCATCATCGAATGACTCGACTTGATAAGCGTATTCTGGTAGTGTACAGCCCTCAAACTCCTGCTTGAGTTCAAAATCAAGAACTTCCTTTTTACCACCGCAAACCGAACAACATTCAACGCCACTCTCAACGTCTTGATACAAGAAACCGTCAGATAGTGTGCAAAGTTGCGTTAATGCAAGCGCAGTAGTTCGAGCAGTGTTTGCAATACTTCGAGCAAGTTGAAGCATTTTGTGAGACGGGTCCAGAATGATCTGCTCATAGCGCATCTCCGGTAAGTCCGTACACTCTAAAAGCTTCTTTCGGATAACGAGTCCGTCAAGCCTCTGATACAGAAACTTGACTTCGTTCTTTCCGGGTTTGAACTCATGAACTTCTGGTGTCAACTCGGACACTTCACCGTGATCTGGATTGGCCTTTTCCTTACCGCAAGTATCACAGAAATCTTCGCGATCCCTCCATGCTTCAATGTGCTTGTGAACTCCACCGCCAAAATCGCGGTCAACTAGAATAGCCAAACGCTCTTTCATTTGGTGGAGGCTGCCCTCAATCAAGTAACCTGGGCGGGCAATCTCAACCAGAAAGAACCAATCCAATGGTGACTTCGGAGCGGGTGAGCCAGTCATCAAGATGATTTCGCAATCATCGCCCCAATACTCACGCATCGCATCGGCCATGATTTTAGCCGCTTGCGAACGTTGTGCAGTCGGGTTCTTGTACTCGTGTGCTTCATCGAGAGTCAACCAACGCGGCGGAATGAAGTCTTGACCCTCAAGGTCTTTAACTCGTTTGACGAGTCCTTGAGGCGTCATCATTTCAGTCGGCCAAGGCATCTTCCACTTACGGTGCTCACGCTCCGTAGCCTTTAAGGCCGAACGCGGTGCAACATACCACGATACGGCTGGCTTGGAGTATTTGCGTGCAAGCATTTCTGCAAGAGTTTTACCGACACCCATTTCCTCAGCGATGATATCTTGTCGCCGAGTTAGAATGAAACGCACGGTTTCGTCTTGGTGGTTGTACAGTTTGAATGCTGGATCAATGAGTTTCAACTCATCAACGTAGCCTGCCATTTCTGGCGGCATCGTGATTAGTGGACCCTTCCAGCGAGCGTAAGGCTTCTTGCCTTCGAGAAAAGCGATATGGAACGCATTGTGCTGACTGTCTTCAGCGCTCCAAATTCTATCGCGACCGAACCATTTAAGACAATACTCGCGGAGCGGCGCTCCATCATATCCATGATATTGGCGACCGCCCATCTGCTTTACTTCATAGTTGAAAGCAGTCGAAAAGCCGCTACCATCGAGTTTGATACGTCGGTCTTGGACTATGCAGTCCAGATGAAAGAAGATTCGTCGTTGATCGTAGACCATCACTACCTTTTTCCAGTAGCCACCCAGCGCGAATTTGGTCTCGATCACTCTCATGTCTTTTGCCTTTCAAGTAGAAATGTTTTGTCCGGTAAACTTTTGTGGCTGAACTCAAACCAAACATCCGCCAAACCAATTTGGTCGAACATCCCCTTGATTTGATTGAACAGTCGTCGGACACGCTCCGTAGCGGTAGCGTTGCAACACACGATCACTGCGTCTCGCCATTGTTTCAGTGTGCCAGAAACAATAGCGGCTCTCATACCCTTCCCATTCGATTGTACAGATAAAAGAGCCAAGTCCGTGGACTCGGCGATACCTAGTATGGTTGATGCTGTACTTTCCACCAAGAAGCCATAAAAGGTATGGTCGAGCCACGGACCTGGCGTTCGTAGTGTTTGCTTCGCATTCAATTCTGCCTTGAGTTTGAACTCAGCCAAAGATGCAGTGAACTTGGCAAATTCGGACAGTTTTGATGTCGAAGCATCCACCCCATGAGTAGGCTTATAACCGAGCAATTCCTGGGCGGTGTCTATATATTTCGTCCAATTGACGTTCGAGAGGATAACAGGAATTACAAGATCGTCACTCATGGTTCATGCTGCCTACCGTGCAACTTCGTCCTTCGTACCCGATTCAACACGTTGACCGGGAGTATGCTTCGGAGGATTCTTGAATTTCTTGAGTTCCTCCGTAACTTCTTCCGGCGTCGGCGTCGGAGCCAGCGTGCCTGAATGTGGCACCGTAACAGGCCCGTGCCATTTATGCTTCCCGTTGTCAATCAATTTCGCTTTCAGCGTAAGTGGCTCTTTGCCAAGATACTTACCCCAGTTCCGAGACTCTTTCTTGAGTGTCGGTGAACCGCAGAAGAACGTACAGAACGATTCTTCAGCAGGCAACCAGCACAGAACTTCGGGGCCAGCCATTGCGCCTTCGACCTTGTTCGCTTGAAGACCTTCGATACGCTTGTACTCGGCGTCTTCACGATCAAACACGACGCTGACGTTGTTGCCGTCCTTGAAGAAGGCTCGTGGTCGTACCGCGAGCAGATAGAGGTTGATCTCTTTGCCGAGATCAGTGATGTTGCCATCACGAATCAAACCGTAGTGACCGCCTTGGATTTTACCCTCAGCGACCGCGCCAGACTTCAGAGTGAAAAGTTGAAGATAAGGAAGAAAGCCCTTACCTGCGGACAAGTCACCAAGCAATTCGGCGTCCTGAGCAACAATCAAATCGCCGCCCAAGGCATCCAATGGAATCAGTTCGTTTGACATAAGGTTCCTTCAAAAGTTGAAAAGTTGAGGTTAAACTCCAGAAACGCTTACCGGCATAAGCAAAACGAAACCCGCGGCAGCCGTCCAAAGCAGCGCTGCCGCGGGATCGCCTTCGGGAGATACTAAAGAAACCGGCCCGATCCGCTGCCTGTTCTAAGGACGGGTATGCGGATCGTGGCTCGGTTTGATTCCGAAACTAGGCCGTGGCGACCGCTGCCGCCTCGTCCTTTGCTTTCGCAGCAGCTTCCGCTGCTTCCTTAGCACGCTTGTCGGCTCGCTCGGCCTTGCGGCGAGCTTGCTCTTCTTTCGTGCGTTGGCGCTTCTCATTGAACTGCGCTTCCTTCGTCGCGACGGTTGGTCCGTCGAGTTGGAGCACCCAATTCAATGTTGCACGAGCCACGTCTTCACGCGACTTGCATTCCGAGATCAGGGACGAAATCGAGCCAAGGTTGGTGACTTCACCCTCAATCTCCGTCTTCTTTCGCAGCACGGCTGCGGCAACGTAACCGGCTTCGCCTGGGGCTTGGCCAGCAGCTTCCGCTTCCTTGATCTGCTTGATGCGTGCCGTAACCAGTGGGCCGAACTCGGTGTTCGTCATGGTCATGGCCTGCTCGATGTAATTCAACTGTTCCTCGCGAGGCAGCTTGCTCAAAATCACGCCGTTCAGCACGGTGATTTTGTCCTCATCGACGAGTGCCTGAACTTGTTCGTTCAGCTTCAGCAAACCGAACCGCTGATTCAACCACGAAGCCGACTTGTGGACCTTGAGGGCCAACTCATTCAGCGTCCAGGTTGTGTTTGCACTCAAGATGCGTTGCAAGTGCTTCGTGTACTCGACCGGCTTGGTTTCGATCTTCAGGGCGTTGCCCATGACCTGTGCCAAGAAAGCTTCCGTCTCGTCCATTTCCATCACGTTGACCGGGATGACTTCCAGGCCAGCGGCGGACGCGCCGGTGTAACGATGCAGACCGTCAATGATTTCGTAATACGTTACCGTCTCGTTCTCGACCGTTTCAGTTCGTTCGCGAACTGAGATTGGACTCAGCAAGCCGATGTCGGCGATCGAGTCACGCAGTTGAATGAAGTCTTCGCTTTCGGTATCAACAGAACGCAACGCGACGGGATTCGGACGAATGTCGCTTACCGCGACCTCTCGGACTGAACTCATAAGTTCTCCTCAGAAAAGTAGTGAAAATGAGTTTCAACTCATTGATTCCCTTTTCGCGGTTGAATTGAGTGGAAACTCAATTTGCCGGTGAGCCAACTCAACTCAGAAATCCTACCGTGCAAGGGAATCTTGCCACAACAATAATGCCGAAAACTGGCATTTTGTCGCATGGAATTTTAGCGAATTCTGACAATTATATTGCATTGTGCGCGGTTCGACGGATCGACCTAAAACGTTGTGGCGTATAGACTTACGACAATTGTAACCGGCGCGGAGCGCAAACCCTTACGGCGCAACGAGTTACAATTGTCAAGCCAGTAACCTGCCCTATTCCTTTATTGTTTAATTTTGTTTTGTTTTGTTCTGTATAAGCGGAATAGGTATCAATCAGTAACTACAAACAGCTAAGTCTATGGCTCCAAACGAGTTACGAAAATCGTCCAGAAAAGTAGTCAATAAATGCGACAAAATTTGACATTTCGGGATTAGTGGATTGCCCAACATTGCAACCGACGCTGGACAGCGCATTGAGTTGAGTTCTTCATGTTGAGGCGGCACTCAATTTCGTTGAGTTGGCACTCAATTTCTTCGGGAGAGGCTATGTTACAGACTGAAGCAATCAAGGCATTTCTCGTCGCCAAAACCCACAAGGATTTGGCTGATCTCTACAATCTCGAAATGGAAGTCCAAGTGAACGCCGCGCAGGACAACGGAGTTCGCACTCAAGGGGAATATCAGGGACGTACTTGGCACGGCTGGCAAGACCCCGTTGATCCTGGCAAGACCTGGAAGTCGTTCCGTATTCCATACCGCGCAAAGACCGATCCTGAGTATAACCCCAAGGAACAGACTTGGCCACTCGGATTACATGCGGAAGGCGTGGGCCTAACAGGTTGGAATTGGGCACGTCGTTGCTCTCTATGGGTAGCATACGACTTCGACTCCATTGCGAACCATAAGCAAGGTCTTTCTGCCGACGAATTGGAAGCTCTCAAGACGACTGCAATGCAGATACCCTGGGTCACAGTACGTAAGTCTACGTCTGGACGCGGATATCACTTGTACGTTTTCTTGCCTTCTATCTCAACCGAGAATCACACGGAACACGCTGCGCTCGGACGTGCTATTCTAGGCATGTTGAGTGCGAAGACAGGTTTTGATTTCCAAAGCAAAGTCGATGCCTGCGGCGGCAATATGTGGGTGTGGCACCGCAAGATGACTGGCACTGACGGACTCAAGTTGATTAAAGCCGGTTCAACCCTTACGGATATACCCGTCAACTGGAAAGATCACCTGGAAGTTGTGAAGGGTAATCGACGCAAGAATCTACCAAGATACATTGAGGGCGGCGATGTTGACTTGTTCGAGGAACTTTGTGGTACGCGCCCGCGTATTAAACTCGAAGAAGCGCACATTCGCGTGCAACAGAAACTTGATGAAGTCGGCGCTCAATGGTGGTGGGACCAAGACCACTGGATGATGGTTTGTCACACTGCTGATTTGAAACGAGTTCATTCTGAGCTTAACCTCAGAGGTATCTTTGAAACAGTTGCGGTTGGCAAAGAACGCGGTGCCGATCATAATTGTTTCTGTTTCCCAATCAGGCGTGGTGCTTGGGTAGTCAGGCGTTACACCGCAGGAATCCAAGAACACGCTTCGTGGGAACAGGATAAGAACGGGTACACACGTTGCTTTCTTAATCAAGAGCCGGACCTCCAAACCGCTGCTCGATCGAGCGACGGCATTGAACTCGAAAAAGGTGGATTCGTTTTCCAAGAGGCTGAGGTAGCCGTCAAGGTCGCCGATCAATTAGGTGCGGCGATCAAACTGCCAAACTGGGCCATGAACCGTGAAGCTGTAGTCAGACACCACAAAAAGGATGGCCGACTGATAATGCAAGTGAAGCATGAAGCTAAAGACAATGGTGGTGACATGCCAGGATGGCAAATGGAGAAAGGCTACTGGACTCGCATATTCAACATAAAGGTTCAAGCGCCTTCAGAGAGTGAGGTAGGTAACTACGATGATCTAGTAAGGCACTTGATTACCGATTCAGGCGAGGATTACAATTGGAGTATAAACTCAGGCCAAGGTTGGCAAACAGAGCCGATCAACCATGTTAAGCTAGCGCTCAAGTCAATGAACTTCGGTGATCGCGAAATCAACAATGTTCTCGGCAATTGTGTTTTGAGGAGTTGGACCGTAGTGAATATTCCTTTTGAAGACGAGTTCCCTGGCGACCGTAAATGGAATCGCAATGCCGCTCAACTGCGCTTCAAGCCAAAGCTTGAGGAACCGTATGAGTATTCAACATGGATGAAGGTGCTCAATCATTGCGGTAGTGGTCTCGATGAGGCCGTACTCGCTAATGAGTGGTGCCAAATTCACGGCGTGAAAACTGGCGGCGACTACCTCAAGGTATGGGTCGCATCCATATTTCAACAGCCAAAGGAACCGTTGCCTTACTTATTCTTCTATTCGGAAGAAGAAGCAACAGGCAAGAGCACCTTCCATGAAGCTCTAAGCTTGTTGGTGAATCAAGGGTACATTGAGGCAAGCCAAGCTATCACAAGCGACGGCGGCTTCAATGGCGAATTGCAAAATGCTGTGATCTGCGTGATTGATGAGTTTGACCTCAGCAAGCACAAAGATGCACGGAACCGGATCAAGAACTGGGTAACGGCCAGAGAGATTTCGGTACACATTAAGGGTCAAACACCTTACCACATTGTGAATACGACACATTGGATTCAGACTGCAAACTCTCACCTTTTCTGCCCGGTGTTTCCTGGCGATAGCCGCATCACAATGGTTTGTGTTCCTCCGTTTTCAAAGGATGAATTAGTTCCGAAGTTTCGACTATTTCAGCTTTTGGAAAAGGAAGCGCCCGACTTCTTAGGTGCGATTATGAGCGTTGAGATTCCGGCTCCCGATGACAGACTCGCGATTCCGATCATTGAAACTCAAGAGAAGAAGCGAACCGCTATCGGCAACATGACTCAACTTCAAGCGTTTATTGAGGAAAAATGCTTCAAGATACCTGGCGCTTTAACCAAATTCTCAGATTTTTACGATTCGTTTATTGGGTGGCTCGATGCGGAAGAAGTAGGCTTTTGGTCCAAAATCCGCGTTGGTCGCGAGCTTCCTCAAGGTTATCCCAAAGGTAGAAACATGCAAGACCAAGCACAGTTCTACGTAGGGAATGTTAGTTTGAAACCTGGAGCCGAAGGTGGAGTACCTTGGCGAGTTGTTAACAACACTTTGGAAAGGACGAAGTAATGCTCATTATCGGAATCGGCTACAAAAAGGGCCGAGGTAAGGATTCATCTTGCAACCTGCTCAAAGATTGGTTGAGTGAGACGAAGCCGGACCTTAAAGTTCGGAAAATTGGTTTTGCGGATAAACTCAAGGATATCGCCTACCAACTTTATAGTTGGGCTGGACTGCAACCCGGTGAATTCTACGAATCTGACACCGGCTACAAACTCAAGGAAGTCGTTCTGCCACTGATGTGTATGTCCCCACGAGACATCTGGATCGGCGTCGGTAATAGACTTCGCGACGTTTATCAGGACACCTGGATTGCTTACGCTTTATATGGCGTGAAGAATGCTGATGTTGTTCTCATTAAAGACCTTGGTTATCCGAATGAAGGCGATGCCATCGTTCGAGCCGGAGGCTTTTGCTACAATGTTACGCGACCTGACCAGCCATTTGGCACTGATGGTCGCGAAGTCTCACTTGATGGCTGGCCTAATTTCGCCGATACGCTGGAGAACAACGGCACGCTTCACGATCTGCGGGCAACCGTTATCCAGAAAATCGGTATGAGGCACTTTGCGTGATTCACTTTAACGGAAACCTTTTGGCAGCGATTGATGTTGAAACAACCGGATTCATACCCGGCCACCACGACATCATTCAAATCTGCGTTTTGCTTTTAGACTCAGACATCAAGCCTGATCTACAAGTCAATCCGTTTTACGTTAATATGAAGCCTAAGCGCCCCGAAAACATAGAACCGGATGCGATGGAAGTGAGTCGAATCTCATTTGCCAACATCATGCAAACGGCTATTGATCCTTGGGATGCGGCTGATCTGTTCGACGATTGGTTCGTGAACTTGCGTAAGGATATGCACAATCGACGAGCTAAGTTGCCTGAGAATCGGAAGTTGCTACCACTCGCCCAAAATTGGGCGTTCGACCTTAACTTCGTCAAAGACTGGTTAGGCGAAAAGAGTTTCTTCGATTTCTTCCATCCGTGGTATCGGGATACTTTGGCGGTCGCCCAGTTTCTGAACGACCAATACGCCAAAGATTCAAATTGTGTTCTGCCTCACAAGGTTCCTTTCCCAAAATCGATCCTCGGTTACATTTGTTCGCAACTTAACGTTAAGAACGAAAAAGCCCATGATGCACTGCAAGATTGCATTGCTACTGCGGAGGCGTACAGACGTATGGTTGTGGGACCGTTGCCTTAGTCGTTCTTGGAATAACTCTGAGAGGACAAGTGCTGCAAATGTCCTTGTTAACTTCCTGACCTCTGAGTTTACACTCAGAATGGTTGCATTTGTTCATTACCACGTACTTACCGTCGCGTTGCAAAACTGGCAACGTCATGCGTTTTGTACAAGGTAACAGGTCCGGTATCAACCTCTTTGTGTTGATCGGATCATGGCTATAACCGGGAAGCTTGGGAGCCACTGTCTTGAACAGTAGGCTCCCATCTTCCTTTATAATCGGTTGAGGGTATTTCGCAGCGTTTATCTTTCGCTGCGACGTGAAGGCGGCTCCAGGTGTGCAACCAGCACAGCCGCTTTTCTTCTTACTTGCCATGATACCCTCGATAGATTTGGGCGAACAACGTACCCCACAAATCAGTGTGATGCACGTTATTGTGTGGTTCGCGTTCATCTTGAAGACAATGTGCCCATTCATGCAGTAATGTATCGACAGCCATGTCAATACTCTGCTTTTCTCTGATACGAATAATCCAACGTTTACCCGGATAGAAAACAGCGAGGCCGTAATCTTTGAGTTCAGAATCAATCTTTATGTGAATAGGTAATCCACATAGAGGTTTATGATTCTCGCGTAGGTACTTAAGCGCCTCCTCGAACTCTTTTCCGAATTTGGTTTTCATAGTGGTGTCCTAAAAGGACACGCCGGAAAACGGACCACCACCAAAGTCCGTAAATCCGGCGTGCCTAAGTGTCAACTTAGAGTCCATTCTCTAATGCATCCGTGATCTGCGTATCCCAAGCGTAATCCTCAGTCGGCTTTGTAACAGCCGTTAAGGATGCGTTTTCAGGTTCCTCGCACTCAGGTGTCCAATTTACTGTATTAGAGCCAATTGTACCTGCGATGAGATGCGGTTCACCTACTGTACAATCGGCGTGTTGAATTGATTGTAAATAGGCTTCAATATCCAAAGCAGCTTGCTTGGAATTAAACCACAATCGAATTAAATTATCGCCGCTTGCAGGCGGCGATGACGCCAATGGTCCAGTATCACCAGGGTTCGTACCGATTCCCATGCCCAAAATAACGCTGTTGACAGCCGTGTATTCACGGTATTGCACATACGTTTGACATTCCTCGTCTTCGGGTTCATCGGGCATATTGTCATACGGATTATCTTCCTCGCCAGGAGGCGCGGGCGCACCAGCACCACCAGCACCACTTGCAGCCGCATTATTCTGGTTATCTGCTGAATTTTCTGCGGCTGCCGCCTGAATCTCTTTAATCACGGTCGGCTTATCGCCGATCGGATTCTTTGACGTAGGCACTTCAGGCTCATCCTCGCCTGGCACTTTCGTTGCTGGCTTCTCGTCATCAACATCAGTTGGCTTCTTGTCACCGTGATCTTTCCGACACTTACCAAGAATATCATTAGAATATTCATTTGGTGTGCAGGTCAAATCCTCCAACGTGACGTTGAAATCTTCCGGTGGACTTGCATCCAATACGTGTCCATCCGGTGCTTCAACATCAACATTCGGCCCGGAACCTCCAGCATTACCAACTAAAAGGTCTTCACGCTCTGGCCATAGGAAAGTAACGTCAATCAATGCAGGCCATGCAAAATCATAAGGGGTCTGTTCACCAGAACGAACCGGCGTCCAGAACTCAAAGTCAATTTCATGAGTATCTGAATTGTACGTTGCTTGTTCAACAATACACTTCACCGGCACTGAAGCAAAGTCCGGTAAGGTGACCGTCCCGATATCAAAGACTTCAGCCGCTAACTTAGTCAAAGGTGTGCTTAACTTCACACGTCGCCACGTATTCGCCATACGAATAAGCCAGAATGTTGCCGACTTCTGCACCAACTGCAAGATGTTGTAGATGTAGAAATCAAACTTCTGTTCTTGCGTACCGTATCGACGCACATTGTAGCGTAGGATTACCCGATTCTTCTCGTCCGTGGAGTAATCGATTTTCCACTCAGCTACAAACTTCGTGACTAAATCCTCCGTTTCTGTGTGCGACAAAACGAATGATTTTGCAATCACGTCGTCTTCGTCAATTGCAAAATTCGACGTTGGTTCTTCACTCAGGTAAATGATGAAGAAAGTATCATTCCTGAGTATAAGCGCACAACGTGCTTGAAACGCGATTTCTCGCAGCACTTCCAAAATGTTACGACGTTCAAGCAGTGGGAAGCTAGACGGATAGTTGTCAATCTTTGTTCGCACGTCGTTAAACGTCGTGGCGTCAATTCCGAACGTAGTGTACTTCTCGATTAGGTATTCGAGAATGTCCACAGTGTTCGGACCAACTGAACTCTCTTGACTGACGAATATATCATCTTCCCAACCCTCACCGCGACGGCTAAGCAATCGTGTGAATACAATCTCCGTAACCATGTAACCGTTGTAATCCGTGATTCGCACGGTATACAGCGATGACGGCACGGTAGTCAACACTCGCGTACCTGTGTCAAATGTCCGATATGCTGCTACACGCAGAATCGTACTTGGTAGCAGATTCGCGATGTAAATAATTTCCTCAGTCTGAACTAGGAAAACTCTGCATCCAGGTTCAGCCCAAAAGAAATCAGCGTTCGGAAATGTTGCCAAATAATCCCAACCGAGTTCGGCTCGATCGTTGTCTTGTGCTGGTGCATCGCAATTCACAACTGGCGAAGGTGGCGTCGGAGCAGTTGTTACTGGACCACCCCAATTCGCACTGGTAACGTGAATACAATTGTAGTTCACAATTGGTTGAATCGAATAATCTGCCGCCTTCGGATGAGTGTACTGATTGACTAGGAATGTTGTGGATGGATTTTCATTTGTACCATCAAACTTTCCATAGACGCGAGCGCCACAAATGTCCAAGGTAATCATCGTCCCTTGAGGGAAGATTTCACCACGAATGATTTCAATCTCAGCATATTCGTAGCTGCGTTGAAGCGCTAGTTCTGCTGTCCATTCGATGTTGGTGTTCCGAATCTTACAAACGCAAGCACCCTCAGGGCGGTAAATATTCGTCAGTGTGGCATTAGCAACACCGACAATATTACTGCCGCTGAAAACATACTCTTGATGTGAAAACACCAACGGACAGCACATTTTCTGCAATTGATTCAGTCGACCTTGGAGCGTGAAATCATGAACCCCAAACCCTGTCTGGAGTATCCCTTGGAATGGCTCAACGACTCTGAGAGCCGGAATATGCACGCATGTACCAAACACCAAGGGCCACGGTTTGCCGATGAGGTCATCGGGGGCAAATGGAAAGTTGCCTTCTTCGATTGAGAAACCGACTTCTGCATCCTCGATCTTGTTTATCACATTAAAATTCACGGTTCTTTCACCTTCGCTCCATTCAATTGGGCTACTGACTTCGCCCTTGAATAGAAGGAATTTGTCCGTGAATGCAAGATCGGGAAACCATTGGTAAACCCACACAGGACGTTTATGAACGTCATTTATGTCAAGAATGCCTTTGATATGTCCGTCGGTGTCATCGAGTGTAAAACTGAGTTCCTGGGAATCCCCGGTTGTGGCTTGAGAAACACCCGTAATAGTGATAACGTTATCCAAACCGCTCACTTCGAGTATTTTGCCGTTAACTCCGGGGGCGTCAACATCACCATAGGTGTAGAGGTTGCCATCATCGCTCCACTGCACCTGGATTACAATTACTGGCTCAGTACCCAGGTTCTGAGCCACTTTTGCTAACGCTGCAACTGAAAGCGTTCTCATTGTTTAACTCCGCGAAACTCCAACGTGATTCGAGACATAGCGTATCCTACGTTTGCCGTTGAGCGATTTGCTCCGGTCGTCTCGAATTCGTTTGGATTGGTGGTGATATATCCTAACCAGTGATCGCCAAGATGATCTCGTAGCTGAATTTGACTGGCTGGATATTTAAGAATGAAGGCTCTCAATTCGAGAGCCTTCATTCGTGTCATGATAATACTAAATGAAA
>Ga0180063_1000343_pt1 | contig 12307 bp, 11 predicted proteins | sample EasRivT47_16_10D_FD_121776 | JGI IMG/M metagenome (GOLD analysis project Ga0180063, IMG submission 121776) | Soil microbial communities from meander-bound floodplain in the East River, Colorado, USA - East River metaG ERMLIBT47_16_10D | ecosystem: Environmental > Terrestrial > Soil > Floodplain ...
ACAATCGCCAGGGGGCGCGTCGCGAGGGTCACGCTGAGGTAGACGAGCACTCCGAGCACAAGAAGGGCGAATGCGAGCGGCACGAGCAGGTTCTGGCCGATGTGCGCGGCGATCTCGTCGCGCGCGTCGCGCTGCTCGCCGACCTGGATCAGGAACCGCCGCTTCGCATCCCAGCTGCTGAAGACGCGCCAGCGCCGATCGCCGACCACGGCATCGCTGAACCCCTCGTCGCGCGGAGAGAACCTGACGTTGGGCGCGTTCGCCGAGTGGAGCCGGAGCGTGCGGCCCCGCTCCCAGATCTGGAATGCGACGCGACGGGCGTATTTGTGCAGCTGCGGCGCGTGCTCGACTTCGATCTCCTCCAGATCGTGACCGGCCTGCGCGACGAGCAGCGCCGCGGATTGCGCGAGATGCCCGTCGAGGAGCTCGTCGATCTCGTGCCGGGCGTCCCAGTAGCTGTAGCCCGCGGTCGCGAGCCAGACGACGGCGACCGTGCCGAGCAGCATCACGAGCAGCCGGCGCTTGAGCGACGTCGGTGCGCGAGCGCTAGTCATTTGGCGGTCGCGGCATCAGGTAGCCGACGCCGCGCACGGTGCGGATCACCTCGGGCGCGAGCTTGCGGCGCAGGTGGTGCACGTGCACTTCAATCGCGTTGCTCTCGATCTCCTCGCCCCACGCATAGAGCCGCTCGACCAGCTGCTCCCGCGAGAGCACGCGGTCGGCGTTCAGCATCAGCTCGTGGAGCATGGCGAACTCGCGCGCCTGCAGCTCGACCCGCTCGCCCTGGAAGGTAACCTGGCGCGCAGCGGGGTCGAGCCGCAGTGCGCCGATCTGCAGCACCGATGCCGCCTCACCCTTGGAGCGCCGCACGAGCGCCCTTAGGCGCGCGGCGAGTTCGCCCAGGTCGACTGGCTTGACGACGTAATCGTCCGCGCCGCTGTCGAGCCCCTTGATCCGATCCTCGACGCGGTCGCGGGCGGTGAGGATCAGCACCGGCACTGCGCTGGCGCCGGCGCGCAATTTCTTCAGTACGTCGAGGCCGCCCAGCCGCGGCAGACCCAGGTCGAGGACGACCGCAGCATAGTCGTGGGTCCCGAGCGCGAGATTCGCCGCGACGCCGTCCAGCGCGAGATCGACGTCGAAGCCACCCTGCCGAAGACCCGCCTGCAGCCCATCGGCCAGGAGCGGGTCGTCCTCCACCACGAGGATGCGCATCGTCGGGTCAGCGGCTCCGGTCGTGCTCCGAGTGCTTGACTGGCCGCGATGCGGCCATCGTGCTGGCACCCGGGGTGGTATCGATCACCGGGACGACGCCTGTCCAGAGCGCTGCGATACCCGCCACCAGCAACGCTGCGACGATCCACCGTGCGCCTCGGATCGCTCCGCCGGGGTCGCCCGTCTTGTAGCCCGTGACCATCGCGCGGGCAAGATTCTCCCGATGCAGCAGGCTGCTCACGATGACGCCGGCGATGTGCACGAACACGACCGCGAGCATGGCGTTCGCCAGGCCCTCGTGCAAGTCCTCGAGCCACTCTCCCCCGAGCTCATTGTAGTGCGCATAGCCGGAGAAGCCGGTCAGCAGGCCGAGCGCCAGCAGGGCGTAGATCGCGATGCTGCCGGCCGGGTTGTGCCCCAGGAAGTGCTGTGGCCGAAGCGTCAGGAGCGACTTGAGATAAGTGACGACGTCGCGTGGCCCGAAGGCGAACGAGGTGAAGCGTGCGTAACGCGTGCCCAAGACGCCCCAGATCAGCCGGAACGCGATCAGGCCGAACACCGTATAGCCGAGCACGACGTGGACATCACGCAGTCGCTCGCTGTCGGCGGTGACGAACGCGCCGACGAACGACAGGGCGAGCGCCCAGTGAAAGACACGGGTGGGCGCATCCCAGACGAGAATCCTGCTCTTGGTCATCGTACGTCTCTCCTCACTTCGGAACGCGGATGCCGCGATCGTCGTAGTCGCCGCTCTCGGCGCCGGTGTGGCACGCGCCGCAGTTCGCCGGGCTCTTCACCGCCGCGCCCTGCCACGTCGTCCCGGGCACCTTGCGGTGTTCGCGCCGGAACCAGTCTGTCTCGCTGATCCGAAGGCCCGGCGTTCCGGCGCTCGCCCGCCGGTCGCGCCCCGCGTTCGCGTCGAGGAACGCCCGGAGCGCGGCGAGGGACTTCGCATCCACCGACGCGTCGGTGCCGAAATGCTTGTCGAGGCCGCTCAATACCGCCTGCCACGAGCCCGCCGGCAAAAGCGCCGGCGGGTAGGGCACGTGGCAGCTCCCGCACTCCGCTTTGTAGACCTGATCCGTCACGGCGAACGACTTGTCCTTCGCGAGGGCCTCGTGCGCGACGAGCGCGCCGGCGAAAAGCAAGCTCGACGTCCAGACGACGAGATCGAAGGCCTTGCGCTTGTCATCATTGGTCATATTCAGCTCCCTTCATTTGAGCGACATCAGATAGGCCAGCACGTCGCCCTTCTCGGCCGGGGTGCAGACGCGCTTCAGGACGTCGTTGCAGTTGCGGTTGAACCACTTCTCGACCTTTGCGGGATCGGTGAACCGCGCCGGACTCGCGGCCGGGGCGAGCGGTGCAATGGCTTTGCCGGTAACCGCGTGCCGGCCCGCCGCGACCGGGCTTTGGGTGTGGCAGGAGGCACAGCTCCAGTCGCCGCCCTGGGCGGACTTGAAGAACGCCTCGCCGCGCTGCGCGGAGAAGCCGCCGAAGGCCGGCGTTGCCTGTCGCGCCGCCGATTCGTACTTGCGCTGGATCTCGGCCGGGCTCTGCGCCGCCGCGACCCCCGCGCCGAGCAGGCCGGCTCCCAAGCCCAGTATTTGAAGCTCTCGTCTCATCACTTGCTCCCGTGTGGTTCGGAGGGATGAGGCGAGGGTAAGAGTCGAGGATTATCTGTTCCTTAACTGACTCGCAGGGGGCTCCAACCGGCCCTTGGAGGGGCTTGGGTGCGAGCGGCGCGCCGCTCGCAACGACGACGGGACGAAGCCTCGTCCGCGCTAACATTGCGACTCGATCCTCCTGTCGTCCTCAATTCTCGCCAATGCCCACGATCTCCGGCCGCCGCGCCTTCCTCCAGCTCCTCGTCGACGAAGGCCTCACGCACCTCTTCGGCAACCCGGGAACGACCGAGCTGCCGATCATGGAGGTCGTCCCCGACTTCCCGCAGCTGAAGTTCGTGCTCGGCCTGCACGAGTCGGTGGTGCTCGGGATGGCCGACGGCTTCGCGCGCGCCTCGGGCCGGCTCGCGGCGGCGAACGTCCACGTCGCGCCCGGTCTGGGCAACGCGATGGGTGCGCTCTACAACGCGAAGTTCTCCAACTCGCCGCTGATCGTCACCGCCGGCCAGCAGGAGCAGGGCCACGGGCTGCTCGAGCCGTTGCTGTACGACCCGCTGGTGCCGCTCGCCCAGCCACTCGTCAAGTGGGCGATCGAGGTAACGCGCGTCGAGGACCTGCCCCGCATCATTCATCGCGCGGCGAAAGTGGCGCTCACGCCGCCGACCGGGCCGGTGTTCATCAGCCTGCCTGGCGACGTGCTCGATGCGCAGGCCGAGCTCGACCTCGGGCGCCCGGTGCGGGTGGACGCGCGCGTGCGGCCGTCGGATGACACGCTCGACCGCCTCGCGACGACGCTGCTCGCCGCCCGCAGGCCCGCGATCCTCGCGGGGCAGGAGCTCGCGACGCGCGACGCGTTCGGCGAAGCCGCCGAGCTCGCCGAGCTGCTCGGCGCGGCCGTGTTCGGGTCGCCGATCCCGTACTCCACGCAGTTTCCGACCGAGCATCCCGCGTTCCTCGGGTCGCTGACCCGCAACCAGAAGCAGGTGCGAGCGACGCTCGCGCCCTACGATCTGCTGGTCTGCCTGGGCGCGGACCTGCTGCGGATGTCGGTGTACAGCCCGGTCGAGCCGCTGCCTGCCGGCCTGCCGGTGGTGCACGTGAGCGAGCGCGGCTGGGAGCTCGGCAAGAACTACCGCACCGACCTCGCGATCCAGGCCGACGTGAAGGAAACGCTGCGCGCCCTGCTGCCGCTCGTGCGCGCGCGACGCACCAAGGAGGCCGCGGCGCAGGCGTCGGGACGGCTCGTCGAGCTGAAGGCGCGCAACTGGTCAGCGCAGCGTGGCAAAGCGGCAGTCGACGCGATGATGGACGCGGAGACGACGCCGATCGATCCGCGTTATCTGATGCTGCGAATCAGCGAGCACCTGCCGAAGGACGCGGTGGTGGTCGAGGAGGCGCTCACGTCGTCGACGTCGCTGCCCGGGTTCCTCCGGCTCGCCGACCGGCAGAGCTTCTACGGCCTCGCGAGCGGCGGGCTCGGCTTCGCGCTGCCCGGCGCGGTGGGCGTGAGCCTCGCGCTGCCCGGACGGCCGGTGACGGCCGTGGTCGGCGACGGCAGCGCGATGTACGGCATCCAGGCCCTCTGGACCGCCGCACACCTTAAGCTGCCGGTCACCTACGTCATCGCCAACAATCGCAGCTACCGCATCCTGAAGGAGCGGCTTGTTTCGATGCGCTCGACCGACAAGTTCGTCGGGATGGACATCCGCGACCCCGCGATCGACTTCGCGGGCCTCGCGCAGTCGATGGGCGTGCCCGCGCGGCGCGTCACCGATCCGAACAATGTCGTGCCCGCCCTGCGAGAGGCCGCGGCGCGCGGCGGGCCGGGACTGGTCGAAGTGATGGTGGCGGACGGATTCGGCGCGTGAGCGGGGGTTCGCGCAACGCGCTGCCGCAGGCGGTCGTCGCCTCGATGGTGCTGCACGCGATCGCGCTCTACATCGTCGGACCGCGCCTCGACAACCCCGCGCCTGCGCGGCCCCAGCCGGTGACGATCCTCGCGACGCGGCTCGAAGCGGTGCCCGAGCGCGCGGTCGTCAAGCCGGCGCCGCCGCCCGAGGTGCTCAAGAACACGCTCGATCCGCCGCAGGCGAAGCCGCTCCAGGATCCGATCACCTCGCGCGAGCGCCGGCGCATCGCGGAGAGGGACCAGGCCGCGAAGACGCCCAAACCGAAGCCCGACGCGCCGCCGCCGCGGCCCGAGCTGCCGGAGCCGACCGCGCGCGAGGCGCCGCTCGGCCGCGGACTCGACCTGCGCGTGCCCGAGACGCCGCGCGCCGAGCGCCTCAGCCCCGAGCAGCTGCGCGAGACGCTGGGGCGGCTGTCCGAGGAGCTGCTCTACCCCGCCGAAGCGCTGCGCCGCGGCCTCGAGGGCGAAGTCGTGATCCTCGTCGAGCTGGGCGAAGGCGGCCGGATCCTCGGTGCTTCGATCGCGAGCGGCTCCGGCCATCAGCCGCTCGACGACGCGGCGGTGCGGGCGGTGAAACGCCTCGGCACGCTCGGGCCGGCGTCGGCGCACAAGTCGATCCTCCTGCCGGTGCGGTTCCGGATCCTCTAAGCCTGCAAGGCGGTCCGACCTTTGATCTGGGTCGAGTCGCCGCGCATTGCGGCGCGCTAAGGTGAGAACATGAAGCGCCAACGGAAACGCGGGCTGCGCCTGCGCCGCGTCGCCATCGACACCTACCGGGAGAACGTCGCGTACCTGCATCGCGAGTGCCCGGTCTATCGGGCCGAGGGCTTCCAGGCGCTCTCCAAGATCGAGGTGACCGCGAACGGGGTGCGCGTGCTCGCGGTGCTCAACGTCGTCGACGATGCCCGGATCGTCGCGCCGGGCGAGATCGGGCTCTCCGAGCAGGCCTTCGCGCAGCTCGGTGGCCGCGAGGGGCAGGGGCTCGCCGTGCGCCACGCCGAGCCGGCCGCGTCGATGGAGGCGGTGCGGCGCAAGATCGCCGGCGAGCGGCTCGAGCCGGAGGATTACGCGGCGATCATCCGCGACATCACCGCCAGCCGCTACTCGAAGACCGAGATCAGCGCGTTTCTCGTCTCCACCGGCCAGACCGAGATGGACCGCGACGAGGTGCTCGCGCTCACGCGCGCGATGATCGACTCGGGCGACCGGCTCGACTGGCAGGAGCCGCTCGTCGCTGACAAGCACTGCATCGGCGGCATCCCGGGCAACCGCACGTCGCTCCTGGTCGTGCCGGTCGTCGCGGCGCACGGGATGCTGATCCCCAAGACCTCCAGCCGCGCGATCACTTCACCCGCCGGCACCGCCGACACGATGGAGGTCCTCGCCGAGGTCGAGCTGCCGCTCGAGCGCCTGCGGCGTCTCGTGCGCAAGCAGCGCGGCTGCATCGCGTGGGGCGGCACGGCGCGGCTCGCGCCGGCCGACGACGTCCTGATCTCGGTCGAGCGGCCGCTCAGCCTCGATTCGCAGGGGCAGATGGTCGCCTCGATCCTGTCGAAGAAGGTCTCGGCAGGGTCGACCCACCTGCTCATCGATCTCCCGGTCGGGCAGACCGCGAAGGTGCGGCACATGCGCGAGGCGCAGCGATTGCGCAAGCTCTTCGAGTACGTCGCAGCGCAGCTCGGGCTGCACGTGCAGGTGGTGATCACTGACGGCCGCCAGCCGGTCGGCAACGGCATCGGTCCGGTGCTCGAGGCGCGCGACGTGATGCAGGTGCTGCAGGGCGAACCGCATGCGCCTTCCGACCTGCGGCAGAAGGCACTGCGGCTGGCCGGGCGCGTCCTCGAGTTCGACCCCGACGTGCGCGGCGGCGACGGCTTCCCGGTCGCGCGCGACATCCTTGACTCGGGCCGCGCGCTCGCGAAGATGAACGCGATCGTTGATGCGCAGGGGCGTCGCGACGACTGGCTGCGGCTCGGTCGCTTGAGTTTCGAAGTGAAGTCCCCTTCGGCGGGCTACGTCATCGGCATCGACAACCTGCTGCTCGCGCGCGTGGCCCGGCTCGCCGGTGCCCCGATGGCGAAGGGGGCGGGGGTCGATCTCTTCAAGAAGCTCGGCGATCGCGTGCGCAAGAGCGAGCCGCTCTACCGCGTGCACTCCGAGTTCCCGGCCGACCGCGACTTCGCGCGGGCGCTCGCCAGGCGCTCGACCGGGTACGCGATCGGGCGCCGCGCCGAGGTGCCGCGCGCATTCGTGGAGTTCTGAGCGACGCGCCCGCGGCGGAGACAGCCTATGACCGACGTGTTCCAGCTCGCCGACGACCTCGGCCCCGCGAAAGTGATCCATGTCCAGGAGCCGACGCTCGAGCTGAAGGCGGTGGTCTTCGTCGACAACGTGGCGTGCGGGCCGCCGATCGGTGGGCTGCGGATGGCGCCCGACGTGTCGGTCGAGGAATGCTTCCGCCTCGCCCGCGCGATGACGATGAAGAACGCCGCGGCTGGGCTGCCGCACGGCGGTGGGAAGTCCGTGCTGTGGGGCGATCCGCGGATGCAGTCGGAGCGTAAGGAGGCGCTGATTCGCGCGTTCGCCCACGCTTTGCGTAACGAATCCGACTACATCTTCGGCCCCGACATGGGCACCGACGAGACGTGCATGGCCTGGGTCGACGACGAGATCGGACGGGCGATCGGACTGCCGGCGGCGCTCGGCGGCATTCCGCTCGACGAGCTCGGCGCGACGGGCTGGGGGCTCTGCAACTGCGCCGAGGTTGCGGCGCCGCACGCCGGCCTCGCGCTCGACGGTGCGCGCGTCGCGATCCAGGGCTTCGGCGCGGTCGGGAAGCACGCGGCGCGGTTCCTGGCGGCGCAGGGCGCGCGGCTCGTCGCGGCGTCCGACACGCGGGGCACGCTGGTGGACGAGCAGGGCATCGACGTCGCCGCGCTGATCGCGTTGAAGGAAGACGGCCGGACGGTCTGGGACTACCCGTCCGGTCGCAAGCTCGATCGCGACGCGGTGATCGACGTCGTCTGTGATATCTGGATCCCCGCGGCGCGGCCGGACGTGATCCGCGAGGAGAACGTCGGGCGTCTGCGGACGAGGCTTGTGCTGCAGGGCGCGAACATCCCGTTCACCGCCGGTGCCGAGAAGGTCCTGCACGAGAAGGGAGTGCTGGTCGTGCCGGACTTCGTCGCGAACGCCGGCGGCGTGATCTGCGGGGCAATGGAGTACGTCGGCGCGACGCAGCGCGCCGCATTCGACGCAATCGCCGAGAAGATCCGCGCCAACACCGAAGCCGTGCTGGCGGCGTCGAAGCGCGACAGGGTGTTGCCGCGCATCGCCGCGCTCGACCTGGCCACGGCGCGCGTCCGCGCCGCAATGAAGACGCGGCGATTTCACAGCATGTAGCGGGAGCGGCGGAGCGATGCGCACCAAGGGCTTCGTCATTCTGCTGGCCGCGCTGCTGCTCGCGCTTGCCGCGCCGCTCGCACGTGCGGCCGATTCCGCGCCCTCGGTCGACGTTTATTTCTTCTGGGCGCTCGGTTGCCCGCACTGCGACCGTGCGATGACGTTCTTCGAGCGGTTGGAGAAGGAGGAGCCGCGCGTGCGCGTGCACCGCCTCGAGGTCACGCGGGACGCGCGCAGCCGCGAGGCCTTCCTGCGGCTCGTCGACCGGCACCGCGTGATGGATCCCGGCGTCCCGTTCATCGTCATCGGCGACCGGGTGGTGGTGGGCTACCTCGACGACGCCTCGACGGGCGCCGAGCTGCGATCGGTCGCGCGCGAGTGCCTCGCAGCGGGTTGCCGGGACACGGTGGCGCCGCTGCTCGCCGGCGCGGACGCAAGCCCGCCAGCGAGCGGACCGACGCGCCAGCGCGCGCTGCCCGAGTCGGTGCGGCTGCCGCTTCTCGGCGAGGTGCAGCTTCGCGGCCTCTCGCTGCCCGCGCTCACCGTGGTCCTCGGCGCGGTCGACGGCTTCAACCCGTGCGCGATGTGGACGCTCGTGTTCCTGATCGGGCTGCTCGTCGGAATGCCGGACCGCACACGCCGCTGGACGCTCGGGGTGGCCTTCGTGGCCGCATCTGCGCTCGTCTATTACCTGATCATGGCGGCGTGGCTGAACGCGCTGCTGTTCCTCGGGATGGTCGTGTGGATCCGCGTCGCGATCGGACTGGTCGCGCTCGCGGCCGGCTTCTACTATCTGCGCGAGTTCGTGCTGAACAAGGCGGCGGTCTGCGAGGTCACCCGGCCCGAGCGGCGCCGTCAGGTGTTCGAGCGGTTGCGCAGCCTCGCGTCGGAGCGGCGCTTCGCCGTCGCGCTCGCCGGCATCGTCCTGCTCGCGTTCGCGGTGAACGTCGTCGAGCTGCTGTGCTCGGCGGGCATTCCGGCGATCTACACGCAGGTGCTCGCGCTGAACGCGCTGCCGCGGTGGGAGTACCACGCCTATCTCGCGCTCTACATCCTTGTCTTCATGCTGGACGACCTGGTGGTGTTCTTCACCGCCATGGTCACGCTCGAGGTGGCCGGCGCGACCGGCCGGTACGCACGCTACGGACACCTCGTGGGCGGCGGCGTGCTGCTCGCCGTGGGCGCGCTCATGCTGCTGCGCCCCGAGTGGCTGATGTTCGGCTGATCGCAGCCCCGGTTGACGGCGGTCAACATGGCCCGCGACCGTCCGTGGCCTGCTAGAGATCTGGAGCAAGCGGGGAGCACGGGATGTACCGGATCCGCTTCCACGGCCGCGGCGGGCAGGGCGTGAAGACTGCCGCACAGGTGCTCGGCACCGCGTTCTTCGCCGCAGGCTTCGAGGTTCAGGACGCGCCCCGCTACGGCGCCGAGCGGCGCGGCGCGCCGATCTTCGCGTACGTGCGTGCGGCGCGCGCACCCATCCACGAGCGGGGCGTCATCGCGCGGCCGGACCTCGCGGTCGTTGCCGACGAAACCCTGGTGCCGGTTCCTGCCGCGGGCGTGCTGCAGGGCCTCGCCGAGCGTACCGTGCTGCTCATCAACAGCACCGAATCGGCGGCAACGTGGCGGGACCGTTTGAAGCTCACCGGCCCGGTATTGACCTTGCCGGTGGCCGCGGAGGCGACCGATCGCGCCGAACTGCCCTTCATCGGCGCGGCGTGCGCGGGGGCGGCGGCGCGGCTCGTGGGCGTGATCGTGCGCGATGCGCTCGCGCAGGCGATTCGCGAGGAAGTCGGCAAGCTCGGTGCGACGGCGCTGGAACGCAGCCTCGCGCAGGCGCTTGCCGCGTATGACGCAATGGCGCCACACGCCGGCGTCGTGCGCGAGGCCGGCGAGATCTCCGCCCTCGACTATGCGCCGCCCGAATGGATCGACGTCCCGACCGAGGATGTGAGAATCGCAGCCCCCGACATCCACGGGGCGCTCACGAGCGAGCGCGCGAACACCGGCCTGTGGCGAACTCTGCGCCCGGTGATCGACTACGACCGCTGCAACCGCTGCTCGTGGGTGTGCAGCACCTTCTGTCCCGACAGCGCGATCAAGGTCGAGGCCGACCACACGCCGCGCATCGACTACGATCACTGCAAGGGCTGCATGGTCTGCGTGGCGATCTGCCCGCCGCACGCGATCCGGGCGGTGCCCGAGCGCGCGAAGGAGACCGCATGACCCGCACGCTTCTCACCGGGAACGGCGCCGCCGCCTGGGGCGCGCGGCTCGCCGGCGTCGACTACATTCCGGCGTTCCCGATCACGCCGCAGACCGAGATCGTGGAGACGCTGGCGCGCTGGTGCGAGTCGGGCGAGATGGATGCGCGCCTCGTCACGCTCGAGTCCGAGCACTCGATGGTGACCGCGGCCGCGGCGGCCGCGGCGACCGGCGTGCGCGTGTTCACCGCGACCTCGAGCCAGGGCCTGCAGCACGCAATGGAGATGATCTTCACCGTTGCCGGCTGGCGCGTGCCGTTCGTGCTCCTGAACGTCTCGCGCGCGCTCGCCTCGCCGATCACGCTCGAGCCCGATCACACTGACGTCCTGTCCGCGCGCGACAGCGGCTTCCTCCAGATCCATTGCGCGACCTGCCAGGAGGTCCTGGACAGCGTCCTGATCGCGTACCGGCTCGCCGAGGACGCGCGCGTGCGCCTGCCGGTGATCGTCAATGAGGACGGCTTCTACCTCTCGTTCACGCGCGAGCCGGTCGAGATGCCGGACCCTGACGCCGTGCGGCGTTTCCTGCCGCCGTTCGATGCGCGCGCGATCGCGTTCCGCGCATCGCGGCCGATCAGCCAGGCGGTCGCGGTGCTCGGCGGCGGGCCGTACTCGTACTTCCGCTACGAAGCGCATCTCGCGGCGCTGCAGGCGTTGCCGGCGTACGACGAGATCGCCGACGCGTTCGCGAGCGAGTTCGGACGCCAATGGCCGGCCGTGGAGACGTATCGCGCAAACGGCGCAGAGATCGTGTTCTTCATGATCGGTTCTTTCGCGACCAAGGCGAAGGACGCCGTGGATCGCCTCCGCGAGGCCGGCTGGCGGATCGGGCTGGTGCGGCCGCGGCTGCTGCGCCCGTATCCCGAGGCGGCGCTGCGCGCGGCGCTCCTCGGCAAGCGTGCGGTCGTGGTCGTCGACCAGAACCTCTCGATGGGCAAGGGCGGCGTGCTTTACGCCGAGCTCGCATCGGCCCTCTACAGACAGGTCGCCGCGCCGATGGTGCTCTCGTTCATCGGGGCGCTCGGCGGGCGCGACATCGCGTTAGAAGAGTTCTTCGCGATGGCGCAGGCGGCGCGGCAGGCGCTGAAGGACGGCGTGTCGCCTCCGCCGCGACTGCTCTACACCGCGGGCGAGCTCCGCGAGGTGCGCAAGCTGCAGGCGATCGCGCACGTCGAGCGCGAAGGAGGAGGGCAATGAAGGACGCCCAGATCAGAAGCATGAAGGACCTTCCGTCGACGCATCTGCTCGGCACGGGCACGGCGATGTGTGCGGGCTGCGGCGGTTTGCAGGCGATCCACGAGATTTACGATCTCATTGGTGCGAAGACGGTGTTCGTGAACGCGGCGGGGTGCATGACGCTTCTGTCGACGTATCCCTTCACGCCGTTCCGCGGCGGGTGGCTGTACACGTCGATGGCATCCGCATCCGCGGGCGCGCAGGGCGTGCGCGACGCGCTCGACATCCTGGTGCGCAAGGGGCGCCTCGCGCCCGAGGAAGACATGACCGCGGTCGTCCTCGCGGGCGACGGCTCGTCGTACGGGATGGGGCTCTCCGCGACCTCGGCGGCGATCGAGCGGGGGCTCGACTTCCTGTATCTCTGCTACGACAACGAGGGCTACGGCAACACCGGGCAGCAGGCGTCGGGCGCCACGCCGCACGGCGCCCAGACCTCGACGACGCCCCTGGGTTACGGCGGGTGGAAGAAGGATCTCTTCGCGATCTGGGTCGCGCATCGGCCGGCGTACGCCGCGACGGTGATCGGCGCCGAGCCGCTGGACCTCGCCCGCAAGGTGGAGAAGGCGAAGTCGCTGCGCGGGCCGCGTCTCCTCCACGTGCTCGCGCCGTGCCCGACGGGCTGGGGCTTCGATCCCGCGGATCTCGTCGAGATCGGC
>Ga0180063_1000345_pt1 | contig 12292 bp, 9 predicted proteins | sample EasRivT47_16_10D_FD_121776 | JGI IMG/M metagenome (GOLD analysis project Ga0180063, IMG submission 121776) | Soil microbial communities from meander-bound floodplain in the East River, Colorado, USA - East River metaG ERMLIBT47_16_10D | ecosystem: Environmental > Terrestrial > Soil > Floodplain ...
CTGGAACGCGAGCAGGATCCGGCGCCCCGGGAAGGCGCCGCGCGCGGCCGCGAGCGTCGCTGCCATTTCCGCGGGGTGGTGCCCGTAGTCGTCAATCAGCAGGAAGCTGCCGCCGCCCGGCAGCCGCACCTTGCCGAGGTTCTGAAAGCGCCGGCCGACACCCTTGAACTCCGCCAGCGCCTTGGCGATGGCTGCCTCCGGCACGCCGAGCTCGATGCCGACCGCGATGGCGGCAAGCGCATTGCGCACGTTGTGCGCGCCGGGAAGATTGAGCGTGATGGCCAATTCGCCGCCGGCGTGCGCGGCTCTGAACCGCATCTGCCCGCTGCTCGGCGCGACACCCAGCGCGCGCACATGCGCGTCCGGCGCAAGCCCATATGTCGTGATCGGCTTGGTGAGTTGCGGCATCACGGCGCGCACGTTGGCGTCGTCGGCGCACAGCACCGCCACTCCATAGAAAGGCAGGCGCTGCAGGAAATCCACGAACGCGTGGCGCAGGTTGTCCATCGAGTGCCCGTAAGTCTCCATGTGGTCGGCGTCGATATTGGTGACCACCGCCATCACCGGCTGCAGGTAGAGAAACGACGCGTCGGACTCGTCCGCCTCGACCACGATGAATTCGCCCGCGCCGAGCCGGGCGTGGGAGCCCGCGGCCTCGAGCCGGCCGCCGATTACGAAGGTCGGATCGAGCCCGCCTTCCGCGAGCACGCTGGCGATGAGGCTGGTCGTCGTGGTCTTGCCGTGCGTGCCGGCGACCGCGATGCCCTGCTTCAAGCGCATCAACTCGGCAAGCATCAGCGCCCGCGGCACCACCGGTATCTTCTTTGCGCGCGCCGCGGCGACCTCCGGGTTGTCGTCCTTGACTGCGCTCGACACCACCACCGCGTCGGCGCCCGCGATGTGCCCCTCCGCATGCCCGATGTGGATTCTCGCGCCGAGCTGGCGCAACCGGCGCGTCGCGGTGCCCTCGGCGAGATCAGAGCCGCTCACCTTGTAGCGCAACGTGAGCAGCACCTCGGCGATGCCGCTCATGCCCGCGCCGCCTATCCCCACGAAATGCACGTGCTTGACCTTATGTCTCATCGCCGTTTGTCTTCAGCCGTCAACGCAACACAACCGGCGGCCGGTGCCACTCGCGGCCGGTCGCATCCCCGGAGGGGCCCCTGCTCCCTGCTCGCGTCAGCCCCGCCTATCCCCACGAAATGCACGTGCTTGACCTTATGTCTCATGCGGCGAGCTCCATGCACACCTGCGCCACCGAACGCGTCGCCTCGGGCCTCCCGGCGGTGCGCGCGGCCTGCGCCATGGCAAGTAACCGCTCGCGCGTAAACCCGCCCAGCACCTCGGCAAGCCGCTGCGCCGTCAGCTCGCCCTGCGGGATGAGCAGCGCTGCGCCGCGATCAGCGAGGAAGCGCGCGTTGATCGTCTGGTGGTCATCCATCGAGTGCGGGTACGGCACCAGCAGCGAGGCGATACCCGCCGCCGCGATTTCCGCCACGGTGGTGGCGCCGGCGCGGCAGACAATGAGGTCGGTCTCCGCGTAGCGCGCCGCCATATCGTCGATGAAGGCGACGACCTCGGCGGCGACGCCGCGCTCGCGGTAACGGCGCCGCACAGCTTCGTCGTGCCCGGCTCCGGTCTGGTGCATGACGCGCGGGCGGGCGTCCGCCGCGAGCAATGCCAGCGCCTCGGGCATGATGGTGTTCAGCACCTGGGCGCCCTGGCTGCCGCCGACGATCAGCACGCGGAGTTGCCCGGAGTGCGCGGCGTAGCGGTTCTCCGGCGGCGCCATGGCGACGATCTCCTGGCGCACGGGATTGCCGGTCCAGATCACCGCTGTCGCCTCGCCGAAGGCATTGGGAAAGGTGGTGAGCACCCGGTCCGCGAGCTTCGCCAACACGCGGTTGGCAAGCCCTGCCACCGAGTTCTGCTCGTGTATCGCGAGCGGCCGGTTGAGGAGCGATGCCATCATGGCACCCGGAAACGAGACGTAGCCGCCCATGCCGAGCACCACGTCCGGGCGGTGCGCAAAGATCGCCCGTGCGCTCTGCCAGAACGCGACCAGCAGGTTGAATGGCAGCAGCGCGGCGGCGGCGAGGCCCTTGCCGCGCACGCCGGCGAATCGGACCCACGCCATGGCGTAGCCGCGCGGCGGGATCAGCCGTTCCTCCATGCCGCCGCGCACGCCGAGCCATACTGCGTTCCAGCCCTGCGCGCGCAGGTGCTCCGCCACCGCCAGCGCGGGAAAGATATGCCCCCCGGTACCGCCCGCCATGATCATGATGGTGCGAGATGCGGGATGCGGGATGCGGGAAGCACCCGCCCCGGAGGCAATCCGCTCATCACTCATCACTCATCACTCGTCACTGGTTTCTGGTCACTCATACGGTGAAGCCCTTCGCCAACTGGCGGTTTTCCCAATCCACTCTCAGCAGAACCGCGAGCGCGCAGCAGGTCGTTACCAGCGCGCTGCCGCCGAAGGATACGAGCGGCAGCGTCAGGCCCTTGGTGGGCAGCATCCCGGTGTTGACGCCGATGTTGATGATCGCCTGCACCCCGATCCACAGGCCGATACCCTGCGCCACGAGCGCCGAAAAATAGCGCTCGAGGGAGGCCGCGCGCCGGCCGATCATGAACGCCCGGGTCACGATCCAGGTGAACGCGGCGATGATCGCAGCGACGCCGACGAAGCCGAGCTCCTCCGCAATCACCGCGAGGAGAAAATCGGTATGCGCCTCGGGCAGGTAGAACAGCTTCTCGACGCTCGCGCCGAGGCCCACGCCCAGCCACTCGCCCCTGCCGAACGCGATCAGCGCGTGCGAGAGCTGGTAGCCCGTGCCGTACGAGTCCGACCACGGATCCATGAAGCCGGCGACGCGTTGCAGGCGGTAGGGCGAGACCAGGATGAGCAGCATGAATCCCACCAGGAGCAGCGCAAACAGCCCGGCAAACAGCTTCCAGTTCATGCCCCCGAGGAAGAGAATGCCCATGGCGATCACGGTGATGACCACGACTGCTCCGAAGTCGGGCTCGCGCAGCAGCAGCCACCCGACCACCAGCATCACCCCCAGCATCGGCACGAACCCCTTGCGAAGGCTGTCCATGTGGGCGGCCTTGCGCGCCGTGAAGTCGGCGGCGTAGAGCACCACGGCGAGCTTCACCAGCTCGGAGGGCTGCACCGTCACGAAATGCAGAGAGATCCAGCGCTGGCTGCCATTCACTTCCCGCCCCACGCCCGGGAGCAGCACCAGGATCAGCAGTCCCGCGCCGATGAGGAACAGGTACGGCGCCGCCTGCTGCCACAGCCGCAGCGGAACCTGGAACGCCGCCACCCCCACGGCGATGCCAATCGCGACGAACAGCGCGTGCCGGATGAGGTAGTACATCGGCTGGTGCCCGGTCACGCGGCTGCCTTCAGCGATCGCGATCGAGGCCGAATAAACCATCACCAGGCCCAGACCGAGCAGCAGTATCGCGGCCCATACCAGTCCCTGGTCGTATTCGGCAAGCTGCCCGCGCGGCCTGACATCGGTATAGAACATCCCCTAGCCTCCGCTCCCCGCGAGACGCCGCACTGCGGCGGCGTAAACCTCCGCCCGGTGCACATAGTTGCGGAACATGTCGTAGCTCGCGCACGCGGGGGACAGCAGCACCGCATCCCCCGCGCGGCTTGCGCGGAACGCGGTCTGTACCGCTTCCTCCATTCCCGCTGCGCGCTCGACGGGCACGCCGCTCGCGGCAAATGCCCGCGCCAGCTGCTCCGCGTCGCGCCCGATCAGGACGACCGCGCGAGCGCGCGCCTTCACAGCAGGCGCGAGCGGCGAGAAATCCTGGCCTTTGCCGTCACCGCCGGCGATCAGCACCACCGGTTGCCTCATGCCGGCGAGCGCCGCCACCGTGGCGCCAACGTTGGTGCCCTTCGAGTCGTCGAGAAACAACACGCCCTTGTGCTCAGTCACCTTCTGCATGCGGTGCGGCAGCCCCCGGAACGAGCGCAGCGCCCGCGCCAGCGCCTCGTCGGGCGCGCCGATCGCATGCGCAAGCGCGTGCGCCGCAAGCGCGTTGGCCGCGTTGTGCAGCCCCGCCAGCGGCAATTCGGACACCGCCATCAGCGAGCGCGCGCCGCGCGCGAGCACTTCGGACCCGCGCGCGGACCCGATGCCCCATTCCGTGTCGGCGCGGGGCTGTCCGGCGCCGAAAGTGAAAAGGGTGCGGCCATTGCGCGCCATGCCCATGGACCAGCGATCATCGCGGTTCAGGACCTGCACGCCGCTGCCGGCGAACACGCGGGCCTTGGCCGCCGCGTAATCAGCCATGCCGTCGTAGCGGTCGAAGTGATCTTCGGTGAGGTTCAACATCGCGGCCGCGGCGGGCTCGAGGCTTACGGTGCTCTCGAGCTGGAAGCTGGAGAGCTCGAGGACGACGACCTCCGGCGCGGCCGCGCCGTCCTCGATTGCGCCAAGCGCATCCAGCACCGGCGTGCCGATGTTGCCCGCCACCACGGTCTCGCGCCCCGCGGCGCGGCAGATTTCGCCGGTCATCGCCGTGACGGTGCTCTTGCCGTTGGTGCCGGTGACCGCCAGCACCTTCGGAGGGATGGGAGCGCGTCGAGGGGCGGAAGCGGGGCCCCGCTCTTTTGCGGGGATCTGACCCCCGCCGCCGCGCAGGGCGGCCGACGCGGCTGAATCGGGGGCCCGCGACGTGCTGTCGGAGGCCGCCGTTGAGGGATGAGAGTTGAGGGTCTTCAGGCCTTGCGCGAACAATTCGATGTCGCCAACAACGGGCACGCCGCGGTCGATCGCGCGCGCAACAGGCGCGTCGCGCCGGTCCAGTCCCGGGCTGATCGCGATGAGGTCGGCGCCACGCAGCGTCGCGTCGCTGAACGCGCCGGTCGCGAGGGCGACCCGCGGCAGCTCGCGCGCGAGCCGCGCGGCGTGCGGCGGCTCGGCGCGGGTGTCGGCAACGCGCACATCAGCCCCGTGCCGCGCGAGCCAGCGCGTCATCGACAGCCCCGTATCACCCAATCCCAGCACCACTACCTTTCTGCCTTTCAGCGACTCCATGTATTCAGCCGAGGATCGAGGATTGGGAATCGAGGATTGAGCGTCTTGATCCCCGCTTCAAACTCAATCCTCGATCCTGACAGCTCAATCCTCATCTTCAGCGCAGCTTGAGCGTCGACAACCCCACCAAAATCAGCATCATCGTGATGATCCAGAAGCGGACTACGACCTGGTTTTCCTTCCACCCCTTCAATTCATAGTGGTGGTGCAGCGGCGCCATTCGGAAGATGCGCCTGCCCGTCAACTTGAAGGAGGCGACCTGCAGCATCACCGACAGCGTCTCCACCACGAACACCCCGCCCATGATGAAGAGCACGATTTCCTGCCGCACGATGACGGCGATCGTGCCGAGCGCGGCGCCGAGCGCGAGCGCGCCGACGTCGCCCATGAACACCTCCGCCGGATAGGCGTTGAACCACAGGAAGGCGAGTCCGGCGCCCGCAATGGCGCCACAGAACACCGCGAGCTCGCCCGCGCCCGGGATGTAGGGAAAACCGAGGTACTTGGCGAAAACGGCGTGCCCGGCGACGTAGGCGAAGACGCCCAGCGCGCTGCCGATCATGACCGTCGGCAGGATGGCAAGCCCGTCGAGCCCGTCGGTCAGGTTGACCGCATTGCTGGTGCCGACAATCACGAAATAGGTCATGACGATGAAGCCGAGCGCGCCGAGGGGGTAGGTCACCTGCTTGAAGAAGGGCACGATGAACGCCGTCTGCGCCGGCAGGCTCGTGTAGTAGGCGAGGAAGCACGCCGCGGTGATGCCGATCACCGACTGCCAGAAGAGTTTCGCCCGGACCGACAGCCCTTTCGGATTGCGCGCCACCACCTTGCGGTAATCGTCGACCCAGCCAATCGCGCCGAAGCTGAGCGTCACCCACAGCACGAGCCAGACCAGGCGGTTTTCGAGGTCCGCCCACAGGAGGACGGTGATGGTGATCGCGGTGAGGATCAGCGCGCCGCCCATGGTCGGCGTGCCGGCCTTGGCGAGGTGCGATTGCGGGCCGTCGTCGCGCACCGCCTGTCCGACCTTATAGGCAGTCAGCCTGCGGATCAGCGCCGGCCCGATGAGGAATGTGATGATCAGCGCCGTCAGGCACGCCAGCACCGCGCGCAGCGTGATGTAGCTGAACACGTTGAACGCGCGGATGTCCTTGGCGAGCCACTGGGCGAGCTCTAGCAGCATTCGTCCCTCGCGGTCATGGGTAGAAGATCGGTCCTCATCGTGACTCGTGACTCGCGACGGGTGACTCGAAGCTCTTGACGACCCGTTCCATCTGCATGAAGCGCGAGCCCTTGACGAGCACGATGACGTCGGGCGCGAGCGCGTTCTCGACCTCGGCCAGCAGGTCCTCGATGCGCGCGAAGTGGCGGCCCCCGGCGCCGAAGGCCCGCGCCGCATGCGCCGCATGCTCGCCCAGCGCGAGCAAGCGCTCGACGCCGCTCGCGCGCGCGAAGTTGCCGACGTCGGCGTGCATCTGCGCCGCGCCGGCTCCCAGCTCGCCCATATCGCCCAGCACCAGCAGCCTCCTGCCCGGGGCCTGCGCCAGCACGGCGACGGCGGCGCGCACCGACTCGGGGTTGGCGTTGTAGGTGTCGTCGATCAGCGTGGCGCCGTGCAACGCCGCCTTCTTCTGCAGCCGTCCCTTGATTCCGGCGTAGCCCGCGAGTCCGCGCGCGATGGCGGGCGCCGGCACCTCGAGCGCCGTCGCGGCCGCGCTCGCCGCGAGCGCGTTGCGCACGTTGTGCAGCCCCGGCGCCTTCAGCACCGCCTGTGCCTCTCCGTGCGGCGTGCGTACCACGATCTCGCTCTCCAGGTAGCGCAGCGCATAACGCGCGCTCACCGCCGCCGGGCGCGAGAGCCCGAATTCCACGACGCGCCGGTCGCCGGCAAGCGATCGCCACAGTCCGGCGTAACGGTCGTCGGCGTTGATCACGGCCGTGCCGCCGGGCCGGAGCCCCTCGAAGATCTCGCCCTTGGCGCGGGCGATGGCCTCGACGGAGCCGAAGAACTCGAGGTGCGCCGGGCCGGCGTTATTGACCAGCGCGACGTCCGGCGCGGCGAGCCGCGTCAGGTAGCGGATCTCCCCGGCGTGATTCATGCCCATCTCCACCACGGCGTAGCGGTGCCCGGGTCCGAGCTCGAGCAGCGTGAGCGGCACGCCGATATCGTTGTTGAGGTTGCCGCGCGTGGCGAGCACCGAGGATTGAGGATCGAGGATTGAGGATTGAGCCGCGCAGGCTTCTCGTAAGATTGCCGCCAACATTTCCTTCACCGTGGTCTTCCCGTTACTGCCGGTGAGGGCGACCAAAGGCATCGTAAACTTGCCGCGCCAGTAGGCAGCGAGCCTTCCCAGGGAGCGCCGGGTGTCATCGACGATCAACAACGGCAGTCGATCGCTCAATCCTCGATCCTCAGTCCTCAATCCTGAGTCCTGGACGAGCGCGCCGGCCGCCTTCCGCTCGGCCGCCTGCGCGAGAAAATCGTGTCCATCGAAGCGCTCGCCCTTGAGCGCGACGAACAAGGCGTGCGGCACCAGCGCGCGCGTGTCGGTGCTGACGGCATCGAATACGCGGTCTTCCCCCTTCAGTTCGGCCGGAATCGCGCGCGCGGCTTCCGACAGGCGCATCATGCTCATAGGGTCGCGAGCGCCTCCCTCGCCACCGCCGCATCCGAAAACGGGTGCCTCGCGCCGCGGATCTCCTGATACGTCTCGTGGCCCTTGCCCGCGACCAGCACGATATCGCCGCGGCGCGCCCCCGCCACCGCGCGCAGGATCGCCGCGCGCCGGTCGGGCTCGATCTCGATACCGCCGGCGCCGCCCCGCACGCCCGCGACGATGTCCCCGATGATGTGCCCCGGCTCCTCGCTACGCGGGTTGTCCGAGGTCACCACCACGCGGTCGGCGAGCTGTGCCGCGACACGTCCCATTTGCGGCCGCTTGCCGCGGTCGCGGTCGCCGCCGCAGCCGAAAACGCAGATCAGGCGTGATTCGTGATTCGTGATTCGTGATTCGTCCGTCAAGAGCTCGCGCAGCGTCGCCAGCGCATGCTCGAGCGCGTCGGGGGTATGGGCGTAGTCGACGACGACCAGCGGCCGCGGGCCGCCACCGAGGCGCTGCAGCCGCCCGGGCAGGGGCTTGAGCGCGGCGAGCGCGGCGACCGCGCGGCGCAGCGGAATCCCGCCCGTGAGCAGCACCGCCAGTATCCCGAGCAGGTTGCTGGCATTGTGCCGGCCGAGAATCGGGCCCGTAACGCGCGCAGCGCCCCACGGGGTCCTCACGTCGAAGCTCACGCCCTGCGCGCCGGTGACGAGGTTGGCACCGGCCACGCGCCCGGCGCGCGCGCCGCGCGCCGCGCCGAACCCGTATCCGATCACCTCGAGCCCGGGCCGCCGGATGCGGCGCGCAAGCTCGGCGCCGTAATCATCGTCGAGGTTCACCACCGCGTGCTTGAGCGTCTGCCACGCGAACAGGCGCGCTTTCGCCTCCCGGTAGCGCCGCATGGTGCGGTGATACTCGAGATGGTCGCGCGAGAGGTTGGTGAAAAGCGCCGTGTCGAATTCGACCCCCGCCACGCGGTCCTGGTCGAGCCCGATCGAGGACACCTCCATCGCCACTGCCTGCGCGCCGCGCCGCGCGAACTCCGCGAGCTGCGCGTGCAACCACGGCGCGTCGGGCGTGGTGTTGGAAAGGGGCTTCAACGGCGCGCGCAGGCCGTATCCGAGCGTGCCGATCACCGCGCAGCGCCGCCCGCAGCGCGTCAGCGCCTGAGCGATCCACTGGCTGCAGCTGGTCTTGCCGTTGGTGCCGGTCACGCCGATCACCCGCAGCTTGCGGCTCGGCCGGCCGTGGACGCAGCTCGCAATCCCGCCGGCGTGATGGCGCAGCGCCTGCACGCCGAGGTTCGGCACGCGCCACCGCGGGTCCCAGCGGAATCCCGCGCGCTCCCACAGCACGCTGGCAGCGCCGTTCGCGATCGCCTGCGCGATGTAATCGCGCCCGTCGCGTGACTGCCCGGGATAGGCGACGAAGGTGTCGCCGGGCCTCACCGCGCGGCTGTCGTTGACGAGCCGCCGCACGCCCAGCGCCTCGACCGCCTTCCAATCAAAACCTGTTGCGGATCTTTCCCTCAAGCCTCAATCCTCAATGCTCAATCCTGCTGTCAAACCTCTTCCTTGATCTCCCCGGCATCCGGCGGCGGCGGCATTACGTTGTCCACCGGCGCATCGGGCCGCACCGCGAGCGCGCGCAAGGCGCCCGCCATCACCGTGCTGAATACCGGCGCGGCGACGGCGCCGCCGTAGTACTGTCCCGCCGAGGGCTCGTCGATCATCACCGCCACCACCAGCCGCGGGGCGGAGGCCGGGGCAAAACCGACGAAAGAGGACACGAACTTGTCCGATGCATAGCCTCTGCCCTCGAGCTTGTGCGCGGTGCCGGTCTTGCCCGCGACTCGGTAGCCGGTCACCTGCGCGCGCGGGGCAGTGCCGCCCGGCTGCACCGCCATCTCCAGCATGCGGCGCACCGCCTGCGCGGTCGGGGCCGAGATCGCCCGCGTCGCCGCGGCCGGGGCCTCGCGCCGCACCAGCGTCGCCGGCCGCAGCTCGCCATCGGTCGCGAAGATGAGGTAGGCGCGCGCGAGCTGCAGCAGCGACACCGAAATTCCGTAGCCGTAGGACATCGTCGCCTGCTCGACCGGGCGCCAGTTCGCCGCAGGGCGGAGCCTGCCCGACACCTCGCCTGGAAATCCGGAGCGCGGCGGCACGCCGAAGCCGACCTGATGCAGCAGGCCCCACAACGTCTCGGACGGCAGCGCGAGGCCGATCTTCGCTGTGCCGATGTTCGACGATTTCTGGATCACCTGCGCGACGGTGAGCGCGCCCTCCGGGTGCGCGTCGTGAATCACGCGGTTGCCGATGGCGAATTGCCCCGGCGCGGTCTGGATGATGCTTTCCGGGCGCACCGTGCCCGCTTCCAGAGCCGCGGCGGCGGTGAAGGGCTTCAGCGTCGAGCCCGGCTCGAAGAGGTCGGTCACCGCGCGGTTGCGCGCGCGCCGCGGGTCGAAACGATCGCGGTTGTTGGGGTTGAACGACGGCGCGTTCGCCATCGCCAGCACCTCGCCGGTGGCGGCATCGAGCACGACGATGCTGCCTGCACGCGCCCGGTGCGCAGCCACTGCGGCCTTCAACTCGCGGTGGGCCAGGTACTGGATCCTGGCATCGATCGAGAGCACAAGCGTGCGCCCGTTCTGCGGCGCGCGTATGCTCTCCATGTCTTCGACGATCTGCCCGAGCCGGTCCTTGATGACCCGGCGGCTGCCCGCCCGGCCCGCGAGCTCCTGCTCGAAAGCAAGCTCGAGCGCCTCCCGCCCGCGCCCATCCACGTCGGTAATGCCGATGAGGTGCGCCGTCACCTCGCCCGCCGGGTAATAGCGGCGATACTCGCGCTGCAGAAACACCCCGGGGATGCCCAGCGCGACCACGCGCGCGGCGTCATCCGGCGGCAATTGCCGCTTGAGATAGACGAACTCGCGCCGGGTGTCGGCGAACTTTTTCCGCAGCTCTCCCGCATCCATCCCGAGCAACCGGGCGAGGCGCTTCTCCTGCTCCGGCGTGATCTCGACGTCCGCCGGGCTCGCGGCCACCGACTCCACGGGAGTGGAGATCGCGAGCGGCTCGTTGTTGCGGTCGACGATCCTGCCGCGGGTGGCGGTAAGCTCGATCACGCGCGAGTAGCGCGACTCCCCCTTCTGCTGCAGAAAATCGTTGTGCAGTCCCTGCAGGTAGAGCGCGCGCACGGCGAGTGCGGCAAACCACGCGAGCAGCGCCAGCAACAGCAACCGCGAGCGCCACGCCGGGAGCTTTAGCGCCAGCCCGGGGTGCGCAACCGGGCTCACGGCCTGCCCTCCGGCGCCGCGGGCGGCACGACCTGGACGCGCGCGGCCGGCGGCACGCGCATGCCCAGCGTCCGGGTCGCGAGTTTCTCCACGCGCGCGGGGGTTGCCCAGGTGCTCGCCTCGAGCTGCAGTTGCCCCCATTCGACCTCGAACTGCGCGGCGAGCTCCTGTTCCTTCTGTAGCTCGACGTAGAGCTTGCGCGCCTGGTGCTGGGATGTGACCAGCGCCAGGGCGCAGGCGGCGAGGGCGGCGAGCAGAAGCAGGTTGAGCCTCAGCATCCTGTTCCTGTACCGGCTGCGGCGGGCAGCTTCTCGGCGATGCGCATCACGGCGCTGCGCGCGCGGGGGTTCGCCGCGACTTCGGCGGCCGCTGGGCGCGCCGCGCGGCCGATCAGCCGCAGCGGTGGCGGCGGCAGCTCGCGGGCGCGCAGCGGCAGCCGCGGCGGCAGCCGGTCGGCGCGGGCGTTATCGCGCAGGAAGCGCTTGACGATGCGGTCCTCCAGCGAATGGAAGCTGATCACGACCAGACGCCCCCCGGGCCGGAGGAGTTCCATGCATTGCGGCAGCGTTAGCGACAACTCTTCAAGCTCCTGATTGAGGTGAATCCGTATAGCTTGAAACGTGCGCGTCGCCGGATCCTGTTGTGGCTCCCGCGCGGGAACGGCCTTTGCCACGAGCGCGGCAAGTTGTCGTGTGGTGCCAACAGGTCCCCGCGCTCGAGCCGCAACAATCGCTGCTGCAATCGATTTAGCAAACCGTTCTTCGCCATAATTTTTTATGACCTCCCGGATCTCGCGCTCGGGCGCGCGCGCGAGCCACTCCGCGGCGGTAATGCCCGCGCCGGGGTCCATGCGCATGTCGAGCGGTGCATCGAAGCGGAAGCTGAAGCCGCGGGTGGGGTCGTCGAGCTGCGGCGAGGACATGCCCAGGTCGAGCAGGATGCCGTCCGCCGCCGTGATGCCTGCCCCCGCCGCCAGTGCGGCGAGCTGGCCGAAGCGCCCGTGCAGAATGCGAAAACGCCCGTCATCTATCCCTCCTCCCGCGGCCACTGCCTGGGGATCGCGATCGAGCGCCCGCAGCCGCCCCGCTCGTCCCAGGCGCGCCAGGATCAGCCGGCTGTGCCCGCCGCGACCAAACGTGCAGTCGACGTAACAACCGTCGCCGCGCACCTTCAAACCCTCGACTGCCTGCTCCAACAGGACCGCGGTATGTGAGCCCCCGCTCACAAGGAGAAGCCCTCCAGCTCAGGCGGCAACCCGCCTGCGCCGGGAGCGCCGCCCTTCTCCATCAGCGCGTCCCACTGGTCCTTGTTCCACAACTCGAACTTGTGGCCCC
>Ga0180063_1000347_pt1 | contig 12288 bp, 9 predicted proteins | sample EasRivT47_16_10D_FD_121776 | JGI IMG/M metagenome (GOLD analysis project Ga0180063, IMG submission 121776) | Soil microbial communities from meander-bound floodplain in the East River, Colorado, USA - East River metaG ERMLIBT47_16_10D | ecosystem: Environmental > Terrestrial > Soil > Floodplain ...
CGTGGCCCGAGCTAGGGACGACGGTACGGCTCGCGTGGCCGTGGTCGGAGCCGAGTCGGCCGAGGGAGCGCGGATCCGGGAAGCGCTGTTTCGCGTCGGCGTTCCCGGGACGCGCGTCGATCTGTATGGCGCCACGGGCGGTCAAGCCGTGCTGAGCGAGTATGGCGGTGAGGCGCGCCTGATTCAGGAGCTCGACCTCGACGAGCTGCGCCGACGCGACATCCTGTTCCTGTGCGAGTGCGAGGGGAGCGTGGCGGGCCTCGCGGGGCTCGTCTCGAGCGAGCGCACGATCGTCGATCTGGCCGACGGCCTGCGATCCGACCCGCGACGTCGGCTGGTGCGGCCGGACGGAAGCGCGGAATCGGCCCCCGCCCGCGGAGCGATCCTGGCCGTGCCACACGAGCTCACCGTGCTGCTGCTCGACGTGCTCCTGCCGCTCGAGCGAACGCTGGGCGTCGAAGACGCCACGGCCGTGATCCTCCGGCCTGCGGCGGATTTCGGCGAGGCCGGGATCGAGGAGCTGCGCCAGCAGACGGTGCGGCTGCTGAGCTTCGAGAGCGTCCCGCGCGATGTGTTCGCGCGCCAGCTGGCCTTCAACGTGGTCGCGCAATCCGAGATCGAAGATTCCGCGTTCGCGACGGAGCAACGCGTCGCGAGCGAAGCGCGCGGCCTGCTCGAGTGGCCGACGGAGCGCCTTTCGCTCCGTATCGTGGTGGTCCCGGTATTTCTCGGACACACCGCACAGCTGCGCGTCCGCTGCGCGGGCGGAGGCGGAGCGGAGGAGGCTCGTTCGGCGCTGAAGTCCGGGGGCGTGCGACTGGCGGGCCCCGGCCGAGCCGCGCCGCGAACCCCGCTCGAGGCATCGGCGGAGGGCGCAACCACGGTGGTCGACGTGTCCGACGACGGGCGCGGGGGCGTCTGGATCTGGGTCGTGGCGGGCGAGCTTCCGGCGCGGCGCGCCGGGCTGGCGGTGCAGGTCGCCCTGGCGCTGAGCGACCTTTGATCGGGCTCGGGCAACTCGCCGCGCGGTTCGTGTGCGTGGCCCTGGCGCTCGCGCGACCGGAGTCCGGCAGCGCCGAGGCCGTGGAGCCGTCCGCCGCAGGACCTGGCGCCAGCTCGCCTGCGGTTGCCGCGCTCGTGGCTGAAATGGGCGTGGAGCGCACCCTGCTCGACGAGGACCTGGCGCGCTACCGCGCCATGGGCCGCAAGCGTGCCGGGAGCCTGCCCCGGCTGGCCGAGCTGTACACCGCGCTCGACGCGGCGTTGGCGTCGACCGAGTCCGGCGCGCCCGAGCGCGCCCGAGCGCTCCTCGAACAGATCGGTTTCGAGGAAGCCGAGGGAGATCGGGCACGCTCGGCCGAGCGCGAGCTTGCCGAGCGGATCCTCGTGCGGATCCGACGGATCGCACTGCTCGAGCAGCAGGTCGCGTCGCTCGACCTCACGGAAGAGCCCGAGGCGGGCCTGGTCACGGGCGTGTGGGGCGTCGTGTTCCTCCCGTTCTCCCAACGCGGGACGTTCACCTTGCGACAATCGGGCGCCCTGCTCAGCGGAACGTACGAGCTGGATGGCGGATTTCGTGGGAGTCTGCAAGGCACGCTCGTGAATCGCAAGGTGTTCCTGGTCCGGATCGACTCGAAGCTCGGGCGCTCGATGGAGCTCGAGGGATACCTGGGCACCGACGGCAAAACGATCCGAGGAAACTGGCTGAACTACGAGCTCGCCGGAACCGAGGGCGGGACCGGCCAGTGGTCCGCCACCCGGCGCTGAACCCGTGCGCGCCGGTACCGAATCGTCGCGACTGCCCTACGAGCTCCACCTGGCGCTGCGCTACTTGCGCGTCCACCGTGGGCGGACCTTCCTCTCGGTCATCACGGTGATCTCGGTCGCCGGGGTTGCGGTCGGGACCGCCGCGCTCGTCATCGCGTTGGCTCTGATGAGCGGCTTCGTCGAGGATGTGCGCTCGAGGATCTTCCGCGGTGGCGCTCACCTCACGGTCCTTCCATCGGTCGGTCGCCGGGAGTTCGACGGGGCGACCGCGCTGCTCGCGCGGACCGAATCGGTCGAGGGGGTGCGAGCCGCCGCGCCGGTCCTGTACGCGCCGGCGATGCTCGTGCGCGCAGGGGTCGACGACCCGGCGTTCGCCGAGATCCACGGCATCGATCCGGCGGCGCAGGCCCGCGTCACGGATGCCGATCCCGCGGACGATCCCTACGCGGCCCTGGCCCACGCCGGACCCGCGGGGCGCGCTGGGATCGTGCTCGGTCGGGAACTCGCGCGGCGTCTGGGGGCCGCGGAGGGCGACGAGGTGCGTCTGATCGTGCCGCGGGTGACACTGTCGCCATGGGGGCCGGTGCCGCTCTCGCAGGTGTTCGAGGTCGTGGGTACCTACGCCTCCGAGCACTTCGACGAGGACGCGCAACGCGCGTACGTGGCGATCCAAGATGCACGACGCCTGCTCCACGCCACGGAGCAGAGCTCGTGGATCGAGGTCCGGCTCGACGACTGGCGACGGTTGCACCAGGGCAAGGCCACGCTGCAAGAGGCGCTGGGCCGCGAATGGTTGGTCGTCGATCTGGTGGAGCAGAACCGCGATCTGATCCGCGCCTTGAACACGGAGAAGCTGCTGCTGTTCCTGGCGATCGGCCTGATCGTGGTCGTCGCCGCCCTGAACATCGTGTCGACCCTGATTCTGATGGTATCGGACAAGGTCAAGGAGATCGGCACGTTGTGCGCGATGGGTGCGGAGGCGCGCGGGATCGCGACGGTGTTCGTGCTCCAGGGGCTGATCATCGGGGCCACGGGCACCGCGCTCGGACTCCTCGTGGGAACGACGCTGTCGTACGCGCTCGACCGCTACCGTCTGATTCCGCTGAATCCGGAGGTGTACTACCTGGCCCACGTGCCGTTTGCGCCACGCGCGATCGATGTCGTGCTGGTCGGCCTGGCCGCGCTCGCGACCTCGCTCGCCGCCACGCTCTACCCGGCGTGGAAGGCGAGCCAGCTCGACCCCGTCGAGGCGATCCGGCATGAGTGAGCCCATTCTCCGCGCCGAAGGACTGTGGAAGTCCTATGGCCGGGAGCCGCAGCGGATCGAGGTTCTCCGCGGCCTCGGGCTCGAGATCGCCCGCGGGGAGACGGTGGCGGTCGTCGGAGACTCGGGGGTCGGGAAGTCGACGCTGTTGCACGTGCTCGGGGGGCTCGATCGGCCCGAGGCGGGCCGGCTCCAGCATCGGGGCCGGGACGTGCTCGGCCTCGACGCGCGGGCGCGTGCGTTGTTTCGCAACCGGGTCGTCGGCTTCGTATTCCAGTTCCACCACCTGCTGCCCGAGTTCACCGCGCTCGAGAACGTCGCCATGCCCCTGCGAGTGGGCCGCGTGCCAGATCCGCTGAGGCCGGCGCGCGAGATCCTGGTCCGGCTCGGCCTCGAAGCGCGGCTCGCGCACCGGCCGTCGGCGCTTTCCGGGGGCGAGCAGCAACGCGTGGCCATCGCCCGGGCCCTGGTGGGGGGGCCGGAGATCCTCCTGGCCGACGAGCCGACGGGCAATCTCGATCCGGCGAGCGGGCGGCGCGTGTTCGAGGTGTTGCGCGAACTGCAGGTCGAGCGTTCCTTCTCTCTTGTGCTCGCGACCCACAACGAGCGGCTGGCCGGCGGCTGCGACCGTATTCTCCGCTTGGAGGACGGGTGCTTGAGCGTGCTCGAAGGGCGCGCCAGGGCGTGGTTCTTCGAGGGCTCGGGCCGCGAGGGCGCGTCAGGCCCTGTGCTATAGTTTTTGGGCTTTTCCCGGGAAATCCTCGCCATCGAGGGCTCGCGACCATGTTCGAGAAGTTCACCGAGAAGGCCAAGCGGATCCTGTTCCTGGCGAAGTACGAGGCGAGCCAGCACGGGGCCAAGGTCATCGGGACCGAGCACCTCCTGCTCGGGCTGCTGAAGGAAGGCGAAGAGACGACGCGCGAGCTGTTCACCCGGGCGAACGTCTCGATGGACCTGCTGCAAAGCGAGCTCGAGCGGCGCGGCCCGGCGCGCGAGAAGCTCTCCACATCGGTCGAGATCCCGTTCGGGGAGGAAGCCAAGCGCGCGCTGCAGTACGCCGAGGAGGAAGCCGAGCGCCTGATGCACCCCACGATCGGCACCGAGCACATCCTGCTCGGGCTGCTGCGCCTGGAGAACGCCCCCGCCGGCAGGGTTCTCGCCGAGCGCGGGATGCGACTCTACGCGGTCCGCGAAGACGCGGTGCAGATCTACAAGCGCCGCGCGATGCCGAAAAAGAAGAAGGAGACCCCGTTCCTCAACGAGTTCTCGCGCGACCTCTCCGAGATGGCCGAGCGGCGGGTGTTCGACCCGTTGATCGGCCGCGACGCCGAGCTGGAGCGAGTCGTGCAGGTCCTGTCGCGCAGGCGCAAGAACAACCCGGTCCTGCTGGGGGAGCCCGGCGTGGGTAAGACCGCGATCATCGAGGGGCTGGCCACCCGCATCGTCGACGGCGAGGTCCCGCCGTCGCTGTTGCACAAGCGCATCCTGGCCCTCGACCTGTCGCTCGTCGTCGCGGGGACGAAGTATCGAGGCCAGTTCGAGGAGCGACTCAAGGGCATCATCACCGAGCTCACGTCCTCGGACGACGTGATCATCTTCATCGACGAGATCCACTCGTTGATCGGCGCCGGATCGGCGGAGGGTTCGCTCGATGCGGCGAACATCCTGAAGCCGACGCTCTCGCGCGGCGAGGTGCAGTGCGTCGGCGCGACGACCCCGCGCGACTATCACAAGTACATCGAGAAGGACCGCGCCCTGGTCCGGCGGTTCCAACCGATCCAGATCCGCCCGCCCAGCGAGGACGAGACGTTCGCCATCCTCTCTGGCGTCAAGGAGCGCTACGAGCGGTTCCACGGCGTGCGCTTCTCGGTCGAGGCGGTCCACGCCGCCGTGTTCCAGTCCAACCGGTTCATCACCGATCGCTTCCTGCCCGACAAGGCGATCGACGTTCTGGACGAGGCCGGCGCGCGAGTGAAGCTGGCCAAGACCACGTCCTATGCCGAGATCAAGCGCATCGAGCGCGAGCTGCGCCGCGCGGTCGAGGGCATGAAGGGCGCGCTCGCGCGCAAGGACTTCGACGAAGCCGTGGCGTACCACGACGAGGAAGTGAACCTGCGCCGGCAACACGAAGAGCGCAAGCAAGTCTACGAGGAGGAGTGCAACCGCATCCTCGACGTGACTCGGGGCGACGTCGAAGAGGTGATCGCCCGCTGGACGGGCATCCCGATCCAATCCGTGGCCGAGGCTGAGGTCCAGAAGCTGATGCACATGGAGGACTACCTGCATCAGCGCATCGTCGGCCAGGAAGAGGCGATCTCGGCGCTCGCTCGGGCGATCCGTCGCTCGCGCGCCGGATTGAAGAACCCCAATCGACCGATCGGATCGTTCGTGTTCCTGGGCCCGACCGGAGTCGGCAAGACCGAGATCGCGCGGACCCTGGCGGAATTCCTGTTCGATTCCGAGCGGGCTCTCGTGCGCTTCGACATGTCCGAGTACATGGAGAAGCACGCGATCGCCAAGATGATCGGCTCGCCGCCGGGCTACGTGGGGCACGAGGAGGGTGGACAGCTGACCGAGCGCATCAAGCGCCAGCCCTACAGCGTGATCCTGCTCGACGAGATCGAGAAGGCGCACCCGGACGTGCTGAACATCCTGCTGCAGGTCCTGGAGGACGGGGTCATCACCGACGCCTACGGGCAGCAGGTCGACTTCAAGAACACGATCGTCGTCATGACCTCGAACATCGGCTCCCAGCACGTCGCGCGGACCGGTGGCAAGATGGGGTTCAAGAGCGAGGACCGTGACCAGGCGTTCAAGGACCGGCGCGATCTGGTGATGAACGAGGTCAAGCGAACGCTCAGCCCGGAGTTCCTCAACCGGATCGACGAGATCATCGTGTTCGACGCGCTGTCGGAAGAGCAGCTGCGCGCGATCGTGCGGATCCTCATCGACCGGCTGAACCGTGGCCTGGTCGAGCGTCGGATCCAGGTCGTGGTCACCGACGAGGTCTGCGCCTGGCTCGTGGCGACGACGTGTCAGGATCGGTCGTTCGGCGCGCGACCGCTGCGCCGGGCGATCCAGCGGCACATCGAGGACGCGCTCTCCGAAGCGCTGATCCAGGGACGGTTCCAGGAGCCGGGTCCGATCGAGGTGTTCCTCGACGGCTCGCGGCTCGACTTCCGACCCGCGATGCAGCCTTCCTCGCCGTAGCGCGGGGGTCGTCGCGCCGCCCTGCGACCGGGGGCGTTCCGGGGTAGAATGGCGCCCGTCCGGCCGGCGGCCGGACTCCGGCGCGTCGCCGCGCGTGTGCGCGTGCGGTGGACGAGCAGTTCCCCGAGCCCCCGGTCGATGGCGCGAGCGAGCGAAGAGCGAGCAACGGACAGTGAAGGCCGGCGCGCGTGGGTCCGGCGTCGCTTGGCGCGGGGCATCGTGGCATGCCTCGCCGCCGGCGCATTCACCGTCAGTTCGGCCCAGGAAGGGACGGTGGAGGACATCCAGGTTCAGGGGCTGAGACGGATGAGCCCGGAAGCGTTCCTCCACGCCCTGGGGATCGAGCGCGGCGATCCGTACGACCTGGCGCAGGTCCGCCAGCGCTTTCGTGCGTTATGGGCCCTCGGCCTGTTCCGCGATATCACCTTCGAAGTGGAGCAGGGGCCCGCAGGTGGGACGGTTCTCGTGATCAAGCTCGAGGAGCGACCCGTCCTGTCGGCCGTGACCTACGAGGAGAACCCGGTTCTGACGCGCACGGCGATCGAGGACCGCCTGCGCGAGCGTGAGCTGACGCTGCAGCTTGGCAAGCCGATCGACATGGGCGCCGTGTTCTTCGCGCAGACGGCGATCCGCGACCTGCTCGCCGAAAAAGGGCACTTGAACTCCGAGGTCAGCGTGGACGTGCGCAACGTCACCGAGACGACCCGTGCCGTGAACTTCGGCATCGTCCCGGGAGGCAAGACCCGGATCCGCTCGATCGAGTTCGTGGGCAACGAGGTGATCTCGGACTCGCGTCTGAAGCGCGATCTCAAGCTGACCCAGGAACGGCAGTGGTACTGGCCGTGGTCGGGCAAGAACCTGTATCACCCGGTCAAGTGGGATCAGGACGCCGGCGCCCTGCGCGACCTGTATCAGAGTCGAGGCTATCTCGACGTCGAGGTCCGCGCCCCGGTCGTGACGGTCGAGGAGCCGAAGAAGAAGAAAGAGGAGCCGAAGAAGAAGGACAGCCCGCCGGACACGACTGCCGCAGCGCCGAGCCCCACCCCCACCCCTACCCCTACCCCCGCGCCGGACGCCCGCGCGGCCAAGCGCGAGCGCGCGGCCCAGAAGAAGGCCGAGAAGCAGGCTCAGCAGGCCAAGAAAGCCAAGCGCTGGGTCCGGCTCCAGGTGCCCATCGTGGAGGGACGGCCATATACCCTGGGCAAGATCAGCGTGAGCGGCGCGAGCGTGATCCCGGAAGCGGTGATCCATCAGGCCATTCCGCTCCACGAGGGGGACGTGCTGGACAGCGGGAAGCTCGAGGCGGCGGTCGACCAGATCACCAAGGCCTACGAGAACCGCGGTCACCTGTATGCACAGGTGGTCCGACGCATCGAGCGCAGGCCCGGCGAGAGCGTCGCCGATGTCTCGATCGAGATCGACGAGGACAAGCCGTACTACGTGGCGCGTATCGACTTCACGGGCAATACGTCCACGCGTGACGCCGTGTTGCGCCGTGAGGTGCTGCTGTCCGAGGGCGACTTGTTCAATCGCACGGCGCTCGATCTGTCCAAGGCCAAGATCAACCAGTTGGGCTACTACCAGGTCGCGACGGAGCCCACGGTCGAGCCCGTGGAGGGCGAGGCGCGCGTGCGCGTGCGCTTTGCCGGCGAGGAGCAGGGACGGAACGAGATCCAGATCGGCGGGGGCTACAGCGGGGTGGACGGCGCGTTCTTCAACGGCGTCTACTCGACGCGCAATTTCTTGGGCCGCGGGCAGATCGTGTCGGTCGCGATGCAGGTCGGCGGCCGCTCCAACCGCTTCCAGATCTCCTTCCAGGAGCCGTGGTTCCTCAACCGTCCCTACCGCTTCGGCGCGAGCATCTTCCGGCAGGACGTGGAATACGGCTCGACGCTCAACAGCACGAGCTCGGGGGCCGGCCTGGTGCTGGGCAAGCGACTGAAGCGCTTCGGCAGCCTGGACCTGTCGTATCGGTTTCAGGACGTGACCTCCGAGTCCGTGCTGGTCGGCGGCACGACGCCGACGACGATCGTCACGACGACCCAGGTCTCGAGCCTGACCCCGGTCTATACCTTCACCACGATCAACAACCCGTACCGCCCGACGCGCGGCCGGTCGTGGACGACGAGTCTGCAGATCGCGGGCGGGCCGTTGGGTGGCGACACCTCGTTCCTCAAGCCCGTGCTGATGTTCACCGGATACCGTCGGGCGTTCGGCCGGTCGTTGTTCGCGCTGCACGCGCAGGCAGGGTGGGTCCGCGAGTGGCAGGGCGGAAGCCCGCTGACGGGATCGAACATCGAAGGCGTTCCGCGGTTCGAGCGGTTCTGGCTCGGCGGCGAAACGCTCGGACCGCGTGTATTCGAGACGCGCAGCATCACCCCGCTGCGCTACGTCGAGCTGCAGGACGGCGTGATCGTCAACGTACTGGGGGATCCACGGTTCGTCGCCGTCGACGACCTGGTGACGAGCGGCGGGATCCCGGCGCTGGTCGAGATCGGTGGCGACCGGATGTTCCTCGCGCAGCTCGAGCACGTGCTGCCCTTGAACGAGCAAGTCGAGATTGCGGGGTTCCTGGACGCGGGGGACGCGCTCGCCGAGGATCAGTCGCTCAACTTCGACACACTGCGGGTGTCGGCCGGAATCGAGTTGCGGTTCCACCTGCCGATCTTCCCCGTTCCGCTGCGGCTGATCTACGGCTTCCCGATCCGGGAGCTCGAATCCGACCGGACGAGCAATTTCACGTTTTCCATCGGGCGGAGCTTCTAGCGCGGCCCGGACAAGGAGAGGCGAGGATGGGCAGTGCGAACGTGCTGGGGACCGCCGTGCTGATGGCGGCCGTGATGGCCTCAGGTGCCGGAGAGGCGAGAGCGCAGAGCGTTCCGAAGATCGGCGTGTTCGATTCCCAGCGGATCTCCGAGGAGACCGCCGAGGGGAAGCGGATCCAGGCCCAGCTCAAGGAGGTTCGGGCCCAACGCGAGCGCGAGATCGAGGAGGAGACGAAGCGGATCCAGGAGCTCCAGCAGCAGCTCGAGCAGAAGGGCTTGTCGCTGTCCGAAGAGAAGCGCACCACGCTCGAGATCGACGTGCGGCGTCGGATGCTCGAGCTCGAAAGCCGCAAGGACATCGCGTCCCGGGGGTTCCAGCTCGAAGTCGCGGCCGCCGAGGCCCGATTCAACGAGAAGCTGCGCGGGGCGATCAGCGAGTTCGCCAAGCAGGAGCAGTTCACCGTGATTCTGGAGGGGGCGAGCGTGGCCTGGGCCTCGGCCTCGATCGACGTGACGACCGCGCTGATCGATACGTTCAACCGGATGTTCCCACCGCCTCCAGCCCCGTCGCCCTGAGGTCAAGGGCGCCGGATCGGTGTGCTGAGGCATAATCCGCCGTCCGGGACCGCGGGGCCCGGGGAGGACAGCGTGAGCGGACCGCTGCGGCTCGACGAGATCGCGGCTCGAATCGGGGGGGGCGTCCACGGCGACGGCGCGCTCGTGATCCGCGGCGTGGCGACGCTCGATCAGGCGGGTCCCGAGGAGTTGAGCTTCTTCACGAATCCACGCTACCGGAAGGCCGCGGAGGCGAGCCGGGCCGGGGCGATCCTGGCGCGATCCGGTGCGGATCTGGCCGGTCGAACATGGCTCGAGTCGGCCGATCCCCACCTTGCGCTGGCACGAATTCTCGACCTGTTCCACCCGCGAGCCGTGTGGGTGCCCGGGGTGTCCGAGCGCGCGTCCGTCGCTGCGGGCGCACGCCTGGGGCAGGACGTGACCGTCGGACCGTTCGCGGTGATCGAGGACGCGGTCGAGATCGGCGAGCGTGCGGTCGTGGCCGCCGGCGCGTTCATCGGTGCCGGGTGCCGGATCGGTGCCGGGACGGTGATCTTGCCGCGCGCGGTGCTCTACCCCGGAACGCTGGTCGGGTGCCGGTGCCTGATCCACGCCGGCGTGGTGCTGGGCGCGGACGGCTTCGGGTTCGCGACCGCCGGCGGGCGCCAGCACAAGGTCCCCCAGGTCGGCCGCGTGGTGATCGAGGATGACGTCGAGATCGGAGCCAACACGACGGTCGATCGCGCCATGCTCGGCGAGACCGTCGTCGGGGAAGGCACCAAGATCGACGATCTGGTGATGGTGGCGCACGGGGTGCGCCTCGGGAGAGCATGTCTGATCGCTGCGCAGTGCGGGATCGCCGGCAGCACGAGGCTCGGCGATCATGTGACGCTCGCCGGGCAAGTTGGCATCACCGGCCATCTCGAGATCGCTCCCGGGACCGTCGTTGCGTCGAAGGCTGCGGTCTACGCGGACGTCGAGAAGGGTGGGCTGATCGCCGGGATCCCGGCCACGGCGCACATGCGCTGGAAGCGCTCGCAGGCCCTGGTCGCGCGACTTCCGGAGATCTGGGCCGAGCTGCGGGAGCTGCGGCGCAGGGTGTCGGACCTCGAGGCCGAACGGACGCAGTGAGCCGAGGGTGCGCGCGATGGACATCCAGTTCATTCTGAGCAGCCTGCCGCACCGCTATCCATTCCTGCTCGTGGATCGGGTGCTCGAGATCGAGCCGCGACGTCGCATCGTCGCGCTCAAGAACGTCACGTTCAACGAGCCGTTCTTCGCCGGCCACTTTCCCGGTACGCCGATCATGCCCGGCGTGTTGATCCTCGAAGCACTGGCGCAGGCCGGCGCGGTCCTGCTGCTCCAGGACGTTCCGGAGCGGGACGGCAAACTGGTGTACTTCACCGGAGTCGACGGCGCGCGCTTTCGGCGGACGGTCGTCCCGGGCGATCAGCTCCGGCTGACGGTCGAGGTCATCCAACTGCGCGCACGGGCCACCCGGATGCGGGGGAGCGCCAGCGTCGACGGTCAGCTGGCCGCGGAGGGCGAGCTGATGTGTGCCCTCGTCGAGAGAAGCCCATGACCGCGACGATCGATCCGCGGGCCGCCGTGGCCCCGGACGCCGAGCTGGGCGAGGACGTGCATGTCGGGCCGTTCTGCACGGTCGGCCCCGGGGTGTCCATCGGCGCCCGCACGCGGCTCGAGTCTCACGTGGTGATCGACGGACCGGCGACGATCGGTGCGGACAACGTGATATCGCCGACGGCCGTGCTGGGAGGGGCGCCCCAGGACGTCAAGTACCGGGGCGCGCCGACCCGCCTCGAGGTCGGCGACCGCAACCGGATCCGTGAAGGCGTCACGTTCCATCGCGGAACGGAGCACGGCGGCGGCGTCACGCGAATCGGGGACGACAACTTCTTCATGGTGCACGCCCACGTGGGCCACGATTGCCAGGTCGGGAGTCGGACCACGTTCGTCAACGGCGCCACGCTCGCCGGGCACGTGGAGGTCGGGGACGGCGCGACGATCGGGGCGTTCAGCGGCGTGCACCAGTTCTGCCGGGTCGCGCGCTTCGCCTTCATCGGCGGCTACTCCGTCGTGACCAAGGACGCGCTTCCGTGGGTGCTGACCGTCGGGAACCGCGCTCGCGCCTTCGGGCTCAACGTCGTCGGCCTGCGGCGGCTGGGCTACCCTGCGGCGACGAATGACGGGATCCGGCGCTGCTACCGGCTGTTGTTCCAGTCGAAGCTGACGCTCGAGGACGGCCTGGCGACAGCCGAGGCCGAGCTGGGGGAGATGCCCGAGGTGCGGTATTTCCTGGACTTCGTGCGATCGAGCCGCCGGGGTGTCTGCCGGTGAGCGGGTCGGGCAGCGCGCCGCGGCAGACCGGCACCCGCCTGCGTGTCGGCGTCGTCGGAGTCGGTCACCTCGGACGGCACCATGCCCGGCTCTACGCGTCCTTCCCGGACGTCGAGCTGGTCGCGGTCGTGGACCGCGACGACGCTCGCGCTCGCTCGGTCGCCAGCGAGTACGGGTGCGACGCGCTGGGCATCGTCGGGGGCCTCGTCGGCCGAATCGATGCGGCGAGCGTGGCGGTGCCGACGGCATTCCACCGGGCGGTGGCCGTGGAGTTGCTCGAGGCCGGAATCGACGTCCTGATCGAGAAGCCACTGGCGCGGGAACTCTCGGAGGCCGACGCGATCCTGCAAGCCGCGGAGCGGAACGAGC
>Ga0180063_1000349_pt1 | contig 12267 bp, 11 predicted proteins | sample EasRivT47_16_10D_FD_121776 | JGI IMG/M metagenome (GOLD analysis project Ga0180063, IMG submission 121776) | Soil microbial communities from meander-bound floodplain in the East River, Colorado, USA - East River metaG ERMLIBT47_16_10D | ecosystem: Environmental > Terrestrial > Soil > Floodplain ...
GATCGCCGATCCGTCGCGCCCCAGCGGCATTACGAGCTACTACCGCTGCAAGGATGGATCGCAGCTGCCGTTCGAGTCCACGCGGCGCGTGTTGCGCGCGGACGGAAGCTGGCTCATCGCGGCGATTTCGCGCGACATCCGCGAACGCATCGCCTCGGAGCAGGCGCTGCGCGAGAGCGAGGCTCGCAAGGGCGCGATACTCGATGCCGCGATGGATGCCGTCGTGACGATGGACCATCTCGGGCGCATCGTCGAGTTCAATGCCGCGGCGGAAAGGCATTTCGGCTATTCGCGCGATGACGCGATCGGCAAGGACATGGCCGAACTGATCATCCCGCCCGAGCTGCGCCAGAGGCACCACGACGGCCTGGCCCGCTACCTCGCAACCGGCGAGGGGCCGGTGCTGGGCAGTCGCATCGAGGTGCCCGCGCTGCGCGCCGACGGCAGCCGGTTCGACGCGGAGCTGGCCATCGTGCGCATTCCGCGTTCGGAACCGCCGCTGTTCACGGGTACGGCGCGCGACATCACGGCCCGCAAGTACGAGGAACAGCTGCTCAAGCTGGAGCATGCCGTCGCGCATTGCCTCGCCCGGGCGGAAACCGCGGACGAAGGGCTTCGCGATGTCCTGCGCACCATTTGCGAAGCGCAGGGATGGAAGGCGGGCAGGTTCTACCGGCTCGACGAGACTGCCGGGGTGATGCGCTTCGAGCTCGGCGTCACGGCGAGGCATGAAGACGAGGAGACCTTCATCGGCCGCTCGCGGACGCTGCAGTTCGCGCGCGGCACCGGCATGGTCGGCGTGGTGTGGCAGACGGGACAGTCGCTCTGGGTCGCGGACACGATGACGGACTCGCGTGTGTCGCGGCCGGATCTCGCGCGCGAGGTGCATCTGCGCAGCGCGCTGCTCTTCCCGGTGGTGTTCGAACACCGCATCGTCGGCGTCGTCTCCATCTCGAGCGACATGATCCGCGAGCCCGACGAGCGGCTGCGCAGGACGATGGAGCTGGTGGGCAGCCAGATCGGCCAGTTCGTGCAGCACAAGCAGGCTGAGGCCGACCTGCGCGCGAGCGAAGCGCGCTTCCGCAGCCTGACCGCGCTTTCCTCCGACTGGTACTGGGAGCAGGACGAGAACCTGCGCTTCACGTACCTGTCGAGCCAGGCCAGCGGCCTGAGCGGATACCCCGTCGAGTCCACGATCGGAAAGACGCGCTCGGAGATCCCCAACACCACGCCGCTCACCGCCACCTGGGCCGAGCATCAGGCGGTGCTCGCCGCGCGCCGGCCCTTCCGCGACCTCGAATGCTCCCGCGTCGCGCCGGACGGAACCCTCCTTTACATCAGCATGAGCGGCGAGCCGCTGTTCGACGAGCAGGGCCGCTTCAAGGGCTACCACGGCACCGGGCGCAACATCACCGAGCGCAAGCGCATCGAGGAAGCGCGGCGGCTCTCGGAAGAGCGCTACGCGCTCGCCATGGAAGCGACGGGCGAAGGCCATTGGGACTGGAATATTGCGACCGACGAGTCCTACGTGTCGCCGCGGCATGTCGAGATCGCCGGATTACCACCCGATGCGAGGCTCGCGAGCCGCGAGGAATTTCTCGCCCAGTATCCGTTCCACCCGGAGGATCGAGCGAAATTCGAGGCCGCGAGGCAGGCGCACTACGCCGGCAAAGCCTCGCGCCTTGACCTGGAGCTGCGGATCCTGCCGCGCGGCGAACTGCGCTGGGTGCACATGATCGCCATGTGCTTGCGCGATGCCGCCGGCCAGCCGGTGCGCTGGGCGGGCTCCGCCACCGACATCACCGAGCGCAAGCGCGCCGAGGACGCGCGGCGGCTTTCGGAAGAGCGCTACGCGCTCGCCATGAAAGCTTCGGAAGAGGGGCATTTCGACTGGAATGTGCAGACCGACGAGATTTTCGCGTCGGCGCATCTGAAGAAAGTGCTCGACCTGGCCGCGGACGCGGAGTACCGCACGCGGGGCGACATGGTGGCACACATTCCCTTCTACCCCGGCGATCGCGAGCGGATCGGCGAGATGACACGCGACGTCCTCGCCGGGGGCGCACTGCACAACGAATTCGAGTACCGCCTGCTGCGTGGCCAAGCCCAGGAGCCACGCTGGATCCGGGCGCGGTGGAAGATCTTTCGCGACGCGGACGGCGTCGCGAAGCGGGTCATCGGCGTCGTCAGCGACATCACGGAGCGCAAGCTCGCGGCCGACGGGCTGCGCGAGAGCGAAGCGCGCTTCCGAACGCTGACCGAGCTTTCCTCGGACTGGTACTGGGAGCAGGACGAAAACCTGCGCTTCACCTATCTCTCCAACCAGGCGCAGTCGCTCACCGGCTACTCCGGCGAATCCTCGCTCGGCAAGACGCGCTGGGAGATCGCGAACATGACGCCGCTCTCCTGCACTTGGGCCGAGCACCAGGCGGTGCTCGCGGCGCGGCAGCCGTTCCGCGATCTCGAGTGCCGCCGCGTCGGACCGGATGGGACGGTGCGCTATCTCAGCATGAGCGGTGCGCCGGTGTTCGACGAGCAGGGCCGCTTCAAGGGCTACCAGGGCATCGGGCGCAACATCACCGAGCGCAAGCGCATCGACGAAGCGCTGCGCCAGTCGGAGGAGCGCTTCGCCCTGTCGGTAGCGGGCTCCAACGAAGGCATTTTCGACTGGGATCTCGTGACCGACCGTATGTACATGTCGCAGCGGGCGCAGGAGCTGTTCGGCCTGCCACCCGGCGAGCTTTGGCGGTCGCGCCCGGAGTGGCGGAGCCTTGTCACCGTTCACCCCGACGACGCGAGACCGCTCCGCCAGGTCCTCTCGGCCCATATCGCGGGCGAGGCGCCGTACGACGCGGAGTTCAGAGTGTGTATGCCCGACGGGAGCATCCGCTGGTTCCGGCAGCGCGGCATCGCGCTGCGCGATGGGTCCGGGAAGGCGTACCGGATGGTCGGCTCGATCGGCGACGTGACCGGGAAGCACGAAGCCGAAGAAGAGCTGAGCCGCCTCGAGCGGCAGCTGCGCCTGGCGCAGCGCCTGGAGGCGATGGGCACGCTTGCCGGCGGCATCGCGCACGACTTCAACAATATCCTCGGCGCGATCCTCGGCTTCAGCGAGATGGCGTGGCGCGACGCGCCCAAGGGCAGCCGCCTGCAGCGCGATCTCGAGAGCATCGCGACGGCGGGCGAGCGCGGCCGCGCGCTGATCGACCGCATCCTCGCCTTCAGCCGCAGCGCGGTCGGCGAGCGCGTCGCGGTGCACGTCGAGAAGGTGGTGCGCGAGGCGCTCGACCTGCTTTCGGCGAAATTGCCGCCGAGCGTCAGTCTGCGCGCTCAGCTACGGGCGGGGCGCGCCGCAATGCTCGGCGACCCCACGCAGGTGTACCAGGTCCTGATGAACCTCGGGACCAACGCGGTGCAGGCCATGCCTTCGGGTGGAACCCTGTCGGTATCGCTGGACGCGGTGCGCTGCGAAGCCGCCCGCGCGGCGACCATCGGCAAAGTCGCGGCCGGGGACTACGTCGTGCTGCGGGTCGCCGACCGCGGCTCCGGCATCGCGCCCGAGATCCTCGAGCGCATCTTCGATCCTTTCTTCACCACCAAGGAAGCGGGCACCGGCACCGGCCTCGGGCTCTCGCTGGTGCACGGCATCGTCGCCGAGCTCGGCGGGGCGATCGATGTCGAGAGCACTCCGAGCGAGGGCACCGCGTTCACCGTGCACCTGCCACGCTCAGGAGATGCCCTGGATTCTTCTCAAAAAGAAGAAGCAGAGCTGCCGCGCGGCGAAGGCCAGCGCGTGCTCGTGGTCGACGACGAGGAGCCGCTGGTGCGGCTCGCCACGCGCACGCTCGAAGATCTCGGCTACCGGCCGGTCGGCTTCACCTCGAGCGCCGCCGCGCTGGCGGCGTTCTGCGCCGATCCCGCGCGCTTCGACGCGCTCATCGCCGACGAGCGCATGCCGGGCCTGTCCGGCACGGCCTTGATCCGCGAGGTGCGCGGCCTGCGCCGCGCGATTCCCATCCTGCTGATGAGCGGCTATATCGGCGGCGCGGTGGCGAGCCTCGCGCGCGAGGCGGGCGCCGACGACGTGCTGAAGAAGCCGCTCCTCGCGCGCGACCTAGCGACCAGCCTTGCGCGCGTGCTGCAGGCCTGATTTCAACTGACGTAGACGGGCGGCGCGCCGACACACCTACGGCGAGGGCCTCGTCTAGCCTGCTAGCCAGCCATAGGAGGCCCCAGCATGAGCATGCTTCTGTCGTCCCCGCATAGCCATGAAGCGAGGCCAGGCACGTCCGCGGCCAAACCCATTGTGTTCGTAGTCGATGACGACGCATCCGTGCGTGAATTCCTGCAACGGCTTATCGAATCGGCAGGCTGGCAGCCGGAGTCATTCGCCTCCGCGCGGGAGTTCCTCTCATGCCCGCGAGCGCTCGTCCCGAGCTGCGTGGTGCTGGACGTTGGACTGCCCGACATCAACGGCCTCGATGTGCAGCAGCGCCTCGCCGATCGAAACGACATGCCGATCATCTTCATCACCGGGCAGGCCGACGTGGCGATGACGGTGCGCGCGATGAAGGCCGGGGCCGCGGAGTTTTTGACCAAGCCGTTCGGCAACGACGTACTGCTCGAGGCGATCGGGCACGCCGTGGAGCGAAGCAGAGCCGCGCTCCACCAGGAAGCGGAGATGCGGACGCTGCGCGGGCGTTATGCGTCGCTCAGCGGCCGCGAGCGCGAGGTCATGGCGCTCGTGGTCGCCGGCCGGCTGAACAAGCTCGTCGGCAGCGAGCTGGGCATCAGCGAGATTACGGTCAAGGCACATCGCGGCAAGATGATGCGCAAGATGATTGCGCGCTCCCTTCCCGAGCTCGTGAACATGGCGGCGAAGCTGTCCCTCCAACCAATACCAAGGTCCTAGAGACCCGCGCCGGCGCGCGTGTTTCAATCTCGAAATGCGAAAGTTCAGCAAGGACCGCGAGGCAATCTCGAAGCTCTCTGCGGAGCAGTATCGCGTGACGCAGCAAAGCGGCACCGAGTCCCCCGGGACCGGGGAGTATCTGCATAACGAGGAGCCCGGCATCTACATCGACGTCGTGTCGGGCGAGCCGCTGTTCGCTTCGTCCGACAAGTTCGACTCGGGCTCCGGCTGGCCGAGCTTCACCCGGCCCATCGACCCTGCCCATGTGAACGAAGTTCGGGACACGACGCACGGCATGACGCGCACCGAAGTTCGCTCGACGCACGGTGACAGCCATCTCGGCCACGTCTTTCCCGACGGGCCGCGCGATCGCGGCGGATTGCGCTATTGCATCAACTCGGCCGCGCTGCGCTTCATCCATCGCGACGCTATGGAGGCCGAGGGTTACGCGGCCTACCTGGACCAGGGGGAGGATCTCCAATGACCAAGGAGCGCGCTGTGCTTGCGGGAGGCTGCTTCTGGGGTGTGCAGGACCTCATTCGCCGCTACGACGGCGTCCTGTCGACCCGGGTCGGATATACCGGCGGCACCAACTCCCATGCGACCTATCGCAATCATCCCGGACACGCCGAAGCGCTCGAGATCATCTTCGATCCCGCCCGCATCGGCTATCGGCAGATTCTCGAATTCTTCTTCCAGATTCATGATCCGAGCACGCGCAATCGCCAGGGCAATGACGTCGGCAGCAGCTATCGATCGGCGATCTTCTATACGAGCGACGAGCAGAAGCGCATTGCCGAAGACACCATCGCCGACGTCGATGCTTCAGGCCTGTGGCCCGGCAAGGCGGTCACCGAAGTGGTTCCGGCAGGTGATTTCTGGGAGGCCGAACCCGAGCACCAGGATTACCTCCTGCGAAATCCCGGCGGCTACACCTGCCACTTCGTCCGGCCCCACTGGAAGCTGCCGATTCGCAAAAGCAAGCTGCGAACCGGGGCGTGAGCTTCGACGCTCTCATCATCGGCACGGGCCAGGCCGGGCCTTCCCTGGCCGCGCGCCTTTCCGGCGCCGGCATGAAGGTCGCCGTGGTCGAAAGGCACAAGTTCGGCGGCACGTGCGTGAACGATGGCTGCACCCCGACGAAAGCCATGGTGGCGAGCGCCTACGCCGCACACGTGGCGCGGCGGGCACGCGACTACGGGGTGCTGGTGGAGGGAGAGCCGCGAGTCGACATGAAGCGGGTCAAGGCGCGCAAGGATGAAATCGTGCGCAACTCGAGCGAGGGTGTCGAGAAGTGGATGGAGGGGCTGAAAGGCGCGAAGGTTTACCGCGGCCACGCGCGCTTCACCGGGAAGAACAGCGTCCGGGTCGGGAGCGATCAACTCACTGCCGACAAGATCTTCCTCAACGTCGGCGGCCGCCCGCTGATCCCCAAGATGCCGGGGCTCGACAGCGTGTCCTACCTGACCAACGTGACGATGATGGATCTCGACTTCATCCCCGAGCACCTCGTCGTCATTGGCGGAAGCTACGTGGGACTGGAGTTCGCCCAGGTGATGCGGCGCTTCGGCAGCCGCGTCACCGTCGTGGAGATGGGGCCTCGCGTGGTAGGGCGCGAGGACGAGGACGTGTCCCTGGAGATCCAGCGCTTCCTGGCCGACGAAGGCATCGCGCTGCGGCTCCACGCGCAGTGCATAAGCGCGCGGAAGGAGCCCGGGGGGCTTTCCGTCGGGCTGGATTGCAAGGAGGGGGCCCCGCGCGAGCACGGGACACACCTGCTGCTCGCCGTCGGCCGCGTCCCCAACACCGACGACCTCGGCCTGGACCTCGCCGGCATAACAACCGACAAACGCGGTTACATCGAGGTCGACGAAGGGCTTCGCACTTCCAACCCGCAGGTCTGGGCGCTGGGTGACTGCAACGGCAAGGGAGCTTTCACGCACACTGCTTACAACGACTACGAGATCGTCGCCGACAACCTGCTGACGAATGCCGGCCGCAAGCATACCGACCGGATCCCGGCATACGCGCTCTATACCGACCCGCCGCTCGGCCGGGTCGGCCTTTCAGAGAAAGAGATAAAAGAGAAGGGCATCAAGGCCCTGGTCGGGAAGCGGCCGATGTCCAGGGTTGCGCGCGCCGTGGAGAAAGGGGAAACCAATGGGTTCCTCAAGATCCACGTCGAGCAGGGCTCGCAGCGCATCCTGGGCGCCGCGCTGCTTGGCACGGGAGCCGACGAGTCGGTCCATTCGCTCCTGGATGCCGTGTACTCGAGAATGCCGTACAGCGAGTTCCAGCGCCACGTGCGCATCCACCCGACCGTCAGCGAGCTCCTGCCGACGGTCCTGGAAGGCCTGTCGCCGCTCGACTGAGCTTGGGCGGCGGGTGCCGCTCCGACGTTTCAACTGACGCACGCCGGGCCCGGTGCGTAACAACGGCGTCAGGCTCGGAGTGCAGGATCCCAGCATGGATACGGCCGGTATTGATGACTATCGGGGAGTAGCGCTGGGCGTAGAGGCGGCGTGGCCGGCTTTCGTCTACGCCGGCTCCGTCGAGGTCCTCGCGCGCAGCCCGGCGGCCGAACCTGTGGAGGACGGGCCATCCCGTTCGATCCCGAATACGGCCTGATCGCGGTCTTCGCGGTCGTGCTGGTGCAGCAGCTCGGAGCGCCGATCCCGGCGACGCCGCTGCTGCTGCTCGCCGGGGCGCACGCCGCCGCCGATCCCGTCTATGGCGTCTACGCGCTCGCCCTCGCCATCCTTGCCTCGACCTTGGGCAGCCTGCCGTGGTTCTGGGCAGGGCGGCGCTACGGCTTCCGCGTGCTGAAGTTCATGTGCCGCATCTCGCTGTCGCCGGACGGCTGCGTGCGCCAGACCGAGACCTTCTTCGAGCGTTATGGCGCCGCGGCCCTGCTGATCGCGAAGTTCGTGCCCGGCCTCGCCCGCGTCGGCCCGCCGCTCGCCGGCGCGTTTCGCTTCGGCATCCCCAGCTTTCTTCTCTACTACGGCGCGGGCAACGCGCTGTGGGCAGGCTTCGGGCTGATCCTCGGCTTCACGTTCCACACCGAGATCGACTGGCTCATGGCGCGCCTCACCGCGTTCGGCGCTCCGGCGCTGATGGTGGTCGTGGGCCTCTTGGCCCTCTACGTTGCGTACCGGTGGCTGGTGCGCCGGCAGTTCCTCAAGTCCCTGCGCGCCTCGCGCATCGGCGTGGCGGAGCTCCAGGCGATGATCGGGCGCGGTGAAGCGCCGATCGTGCTCGACGTGCGCTCGCGCACGCACCGCAAGCTCGACGCGCGGATGATCCCGGGCGCGCGGCCGATCGACGCCGAGGACCTGGAGGGGCCGCTGGCGCAGATTCCATCCGGGCACAACGTCGTGGTGTACTGCGCCTGCCCCAACGACGCGACCGCGGTCAAAGTAGCGATGCTGCTCAGGCGCCGCGGCATCCGCCACGTGCGGCCCCTGGCCGGCGGATTCGATGCATGGGTCGGTGCGGGCCTGCTGACCACGCCACGCGAAATAACATCGACGTCCAGCTTTACGGTGATCGGTCGCTGACCCGCTCGATTGCCGCCGGCCGGGCGCGCCGGCCTTCGATCCAGGCGGCGATGTCGTCCAGCACCGCGCTGACTGCGCGGTTCGCCGCGTCGACCGCAGCCGCGGCGTTTTCGGCGTTGGCGGCCACGCTGCGCGAGAAGTGTTGACGCTCGCCGACGAGGCGGCCGGCGGCGTCGACCAGCTCGGCGCTCACTTCGATCTTCACGCTGCCGGGATTCGCACTCGCGTCGTGGTAGAGCTCTTCGAGCCGCGTGTGCAGGATCAGGTCGCCTTTGACGCCCGAGGTCGTCGAGGACGCTCCGAGACGCCGGATCAGGAGCTCAGACAACGCGCGGCCGGGCCGGTCGGTCCAGGAGGCGAACTGGTAGTAGGCGCGCTGGCCTTCAGCGCGGCTGAAGACCAGGCGCTGGGTGTCGTAGAACGTGCTGACCGACGTCGGATGCACCAGCACGCCGCCGCTCCTCTGGCTCGCGGATCGCACGGATGCGGCTTCCTGCCCATTGCCGAGCACGTAATACTGCATCGGCGGCACGTTGGGTGTGCTGACGCAACCGGCGGCGAGGACCACGACTGCCAATGCGGCGAGTGTTCTCATCTGAGCTTCTCCCCTGGGCCGAGCTGCGCCGGATCGGGTCCGAAGATCGCGGTGCGCGGGTTGTCGAGCCGGTCGGCGGTGCGCGCGACGATCTCGGCGCTCGAGCGCAGCTCCTGCGTCGTGGCGCGCAGCTCGTTCACGCCCACCTCGGCGGTGCGCTCGAGCGCCGCCGCGGCGCGCGACAGGTCGCGCAGCGTGACGCTCGCCTCGCTTGCGGCCGCGTCCGCGCTGACGGCGACGCGTTCCGCGCTTTCGGCGGTTTTCTGGATGGCGTGGGCCATGCTGCGGATGCTGGCGAGGGTCGCGGCGATCGCCGCGCGGTTCTCCGCGTTGAGGAGATCGTCCACGTTCTTCAGCACGCTCGCCCCCTTGGCGGCGAGGCCGTTCACCGCGTCGGTGATCTGCTCGAGGTCGGATTGCCCTTCGGCGATGACCGGATACCTTTCACCCGGATCGACGGCAGTCAGCTCGGGCCCGGGCTGCCCCGGCGTCACCAGGTCGATGCGCGCGAGACCGGTCAGGATCTTGCGCCCGACCACGGCCACGGTATTGGTGCTGACCGGGGTCCTGCCGTCGATGCGGATCGTCACCTGCACGCGGTTGATGTTGTCGCGCGCGATCGAGAAGCGCTCGACGCGCCCGACCTGGACGCCGCGCATCTCGACGTCGCCGCCGACCTGCAGGCCCTGCAGCGACTGGCGCTCGAAGTAGATCGTGTAGTAGCGCAAGTCCGCGCGCGGCCCGCTGCGCGTGAGCCAGACCGTGGCCGCCGCCGCGGCAAGGAGCAGCACGAGTAGCAGGGCGCCGATGGCGGTGAAGCGGGCTTCAGGTTCCATGGTTCGCGAAGTAGGAGCGCAGCCAGGGGTGGTCGACGCGCATCACGTCCTGCACCGTGCCTTGCGCGATCACCGCGCCGTCGGCCAGTACCACGGCGCGGTCGACGATGCCGGCGAGCGTGTCGAGGTCGTGCGTCACCACGACGATCGTCAGGCCGAGCTCGTCGGCGAGAAAGCGCAGCAGCCGGTCGAACGCGCGCGCGGTCACCGGGTCTAGCCCCGAGGTCGGCTCGTCGAGGAAGAGCAGCTCGGGCTCGAGCGCGAGCGCGCGCGCCACCGCGGCGCGCTTGCGCATGCCGCCCGAGAGCTCGCTCGGCATCTTCGCCGCCGCTTCGGGCGGCAGGCCGGCGAGCGCGATGCGCAGCCGCACCAGCGGGCCGAGCAGATGCGCCGGCACGCGCGCCTGCTCGACGAGCGGGGTGGCGACGTTGTCGAATACGCTGAGCGAAGAGAACAGCGCGCCGTCCTGGAACATCATGCCGAAGCGCCGGCGCAGTGCCGTCAGCTCGTCTTCGGAGGCGCTCCACACGTCGGTGCCGAGCACGCTGATGCGGCCCGCCGCCGGGCGCATGAGGCCGATGATCTCGCGCAGGAGCACCGACTTGCCGCTGCCGCTGCCGCCGATGACCGCGACGATCTCGCCGCGCGGCACGCGGAAGCTCACGCCGTCGTGCACCTTCTGCGCGCCGAAGCGCGTGACCACCGAGTCGATTTCGATCGCCGCGGCCGCGCTCATATCCCAAGCTCCTGCAGCAATACCGCGAACAGCGCGTCGAGCAGGATCACCCAGACGATGCCCTGCACCACGGTCGAGGTGGTGCTCGTGCCGATCGAGCGCGCGTCGCGGCCGACCGTCATCCCGGCGCGGCAGCCGATCAGCGCGATCACCGCGCCGAACACCGCGCCTTTCGCCAGGCCCACGGCGACGTGCCGGAAGGCGAGCTCGGAGTCCACGCGGCCGATGAAGGTGAGCGGCGAGACGTCGAGCAGGGGTCCCGAGATCGCCATCGCGCCGGCGAGCGTGGCGACGTCGCCGACGAACACCAGCAGCGGAAGCGCGAGCACCGAGGCGAGCAGGCGCGGCAGCACCAGCACCTGCATCGGCGACAGGCCCAGGGTGCGCAGCGCGTCGATCTCCTCGGTGAGCCGCATGGTGCCGATCTGCGCGGTGAACGCCGAGCCCGAGCGCCCGGCCATGATCACCGCGGCGAGCAGCGGCGCGATCTCGCGCGAGGTGCCGATCGCCACCGCGTCGACCACGAAGATGCTGGCGCCGTACTTCTCCGCCTGCATGCCGAAGAGATACGCGAGCACCATGCCGATGAGAAAGGTGACGAGCGCCACGACCGGGATCGCCTCGAGGCACACGTGCTGGATCTGGGCGGCGAGCTCCTTCCAGCGCAGGCGGCCCGGGCGGCGCACAAGCTCGCCGAGCGCCGCGACGCAACGGCCGAGGAACTCCAGGTGGCAATGCAGCTTCCAGCCGAGCTTCACCGCGGCGAAGCCGAGCGCCGCGAGCGGCCGCCGGCTCCTGCGGCGCGGAGCGGGCGCATCGCCGTCCATGCGCGCGCGCACCGCCTCGATCACGCGAGCGTGGCTGCGGTTGACGCCGCTCAGCCCCGCGATCGTCGCGCCGGCGCTGCCGAGGCGAACCAGAAGGGCGAGCGCGCTTGCCGTGTCCAGTCCCTGCAGCCGCGCGCCGTCGAGCGTGATCGGCGCGGCAGGGAGCGCTGCGGCGGCGAGCTCGCCGTCGATGTCTGCGATGCGCGCGAGGCTCCACTGCCCGCTGAGCGACAGCGTCGTGCCGCTCAGCCGGCAATAGCTCATCCGGTCTTCTTGAGCGGCACCACGACGACCTTGTCGGACCTCGCCTGCTCGCGCTCCTGGCGGATGCGCTCGAAGGTCTGGCGGATGTCGGTGGCGTGGCTCGGGCGGTAGTGGAACGCCGGGTCGAGGATACGCTTCGAGGGTTTCATATCGGGCTTCATATGGTCTTGTCCGCCTGCTGCGAGCGATGCACCAGCTCTTCCCACAGGCCCTCGGGCTTGCGCATGACGAGCGCCGCATCGGGCGCGAGCACGTACCACGCCCCGGCCTCGATCTCGGCCTGCAGCTCGCCCGGCCGCCACGTCACCAGCCCGGCCATGAAGCGCGCGTGATGCGCGTCGGTCTCGATGATGCGATCCACCACCTCGGCGTCGAAGGCGACGAACAGGCCCGGCATGATCGGCAGGGACTTGCCGCCGGGGCTGTCGGGCCGCTGCACCATCGCGAAGATGAGCTGCGAGCCCATGGGCCCGCCGAGATACACCGGATCGACCACCTTCTGCGACGGGCCGTGGTCCGGAAACACCGTGCTGAGCC
>Ga0180063_1000351_pt1 | contig 12258 bp, 13 predicted proteins | sample EasRivT47_16_10D_FD_121776 | JGI IMG/M metagenome (GOLD analysis project Ga0180063, IMG submission 121776) | Soil microbial communities from meander-bound floodplain in the East River, Colorado, USA - East River metaG ERMLIBT47_16_10D | ecosystem: Environmental > Terrestrial > Soil > Floodplain ...
CATCCTGCCGTCAGAAGGGATGAAGAAGCAGGGCGTGAAGATCGACAACGCAAGCCGGCCCTACATCATCATCGACCCGCGCGCCGGCCACGGCCCGGGAATCGGCGGCTTCAAGGAGGATTCCGAAGTTGGCGTGGCGCTGCGCGCCGGGCACCCGGTGTACGTGGTGGTGTTCTTCCCCGAGCCCGAGCCGGAGCAGACGCTGCTCGACGTGTGCGACGCCGAGGCGCAGTTCGTGCACGTGGTGCGCGAGCGGCATCCGAAGAGCCCGAAGCCCGTGATCATCGGCAACTGCCAGGGCGGCTGGGCGGCGATGATGCTCGCCGCCTCGCGCCCGGAGGACACCGGGCCGATCGTGGTGAACGGAGCGCCGCTCTCCTATTGGGCGGGGAACTTCGGCGAAGGCGAGGGCGAGAACCCGATGCGCTACGCCGGCGGGCTGCTCGGCGGCTCCTGGATGGCGGCGCTCGCTTCCGACCTCGGCAACGGAAAGTTCGACGGCGCGCACCTGGTGCAGAACTTCGAGAACCTCAATCCCGCGAACACGTTCTGGGACAAGTACTACCACCTCTACGCGAACATCGACACCGAATCGCCGCGCTTCCTCGAGTTCGAGCGCTGGTGGGGCGGGTACTACCTGATGAACGAGTCCGAGATCCGCTGGATCGTGAACAACCTCTTCGTCGGCAACAAGCTCGCCGCCGGCGACGTGCGCGCGCAGCAGGGACAGCACTTCGACCTGAAGCGCGTGCGCTCCCCCATCATCGTGTTCGCCTCGATGGGCGACAACATCACCCCGCCGCAGCAGGCGTTCAACTGGATCGCCGACCTCTACGCTTCCACCGAGGAAGTGAAGGCGAACGGCCAGGTGATCGTCGGGCTGGTGCACGGCGAGGTCGGCCACCTCGGCATCTTCGTCTCCGGCAAGGTGGCGAAAAAGGAGCACACCCAGATCGTCGAGGTCCTGCGCTACATCGAGACCTTGCCACCGGGCCTATACGCAATGAAGATCGATGAGCAGAACACCGTCACCCTTTCGGAGCGGCGGCTCGAGGACATCAAGCGCTTCCAGCGTTTCGATCGCCGCGACGAGAAGGTGTTCGAGGCGGTGGCCGCGGTGTCCGAGTTCAACGAGCGCGCGTATGAGCTGTTCGCGCGCCCGTTCGTGCAGGCGACCTCCAACGAGGCCAGCGCGCGGGCGCTGCGCGATTTGCACCCGCTGCGCGCGAGCCGCTGGTCGTGGTCGGACATGAACCCGATGACCTGGTGGCTGCAGGGCGCCGCCCAGGCAGTGCGCTCATCACGGCAGCAGGCAGGGGAATCCAATTCTTGGACCAGGGCGGAGAAGGGATATTCCGACTGGCTGAGCGCGTCGCTCGACTATTACAAGGACGTGCGCGACGCGTTGAGCGAAGCGGCGTTCTTCCAGTCCTACGGCAACCTGTTCGCTCTCGGTACCGCCGAGCAGCACGCGGCGGAGCGCGCGGCCGTGCCGGTCGACCCGCGCGAGCTGCCCGCGGTGCGCGAGGCGCTCGCCAACCTCGAGCGCGGCGGGGTGCGCGAGGCGATCGTGCGCATGCTGCTGCTCGGGCGCTCGGCGCGCACGGCGGACCACCGCGTCGAGCTGGACGATATCGCCGAGACCCGGCGCATCCTGCGCGACGCCCCGGAATTCCAGGGCCTGGGCGCCGACGACATGCGGCGGCTGCTGTACGAGCAAAGCATGGTGGTCGAGTTCGGGCGCGATCAGGCGCTCGAGACCCTGCCCGGGCTGCTGCGCAGCGACGAAGAGCGCCGCAGCGCGCTCGCGCTGGTCGACAAGGTGGCCGCTGTGGAGGACGCGACCGATGCCCAGCGCGCGCTGATCGCCAGGATGCGCGGCAGCCTGCGCCCCCACCGCGCGGCAAGGCCGAGGGCGCATTGATGGCCGACGCGATCCTCGGCGAGCTGGTCGACATCATGGACGTCGGCTTCGCGGTCGCCTATCTCGCGACGCCGTACGCGCGCCGGATCACCGGCAGCACCCTCTCCGTCGACGGCGGCATCAACATCATGGCCTGACAGGCAAGGAACAAGACATGAACCTGTGGATCGGCAACATCGCCCCCGAAGTCACCGACGAGGATCTGAAAGCGTTCGTCGCCAAGTACGGCTGCCCTGCGCCGAACCGCATCGAGCGCGTGCCCGGCGACGGCTCGCGGCCCGCGGCGGTGCTGTTCTTCGACCAGGCCCCGGACAAGGCGGTCTACGACGCGCAGCTGCGCCTGCACGGCATGTACTGGAAAGGCCGCGAGCTCTTCGTCCAGACGACCCGCGGCCTGGGCCGGACTCCCTAACTACGCGATGATCTCGTCATAGTCGGCATGTGTGCCGATCCAAAACCAGTTGATGCCGCCTTCGACGGCAGTGCCGAGCGCCCGATAATGTGCTCCGATGCGTACTGACCAAAGATCGCCAATTTTCTTGAAATGAAGCGAGGGATGGCGAGGATCGGATTTCAGGAGCTGATAGTTCTTGTCCGCGAGGTCGCGAATCTCGGACGGCAACGCCTCATACAACGCCCAAAACTGGCGCGAGGCGTAATGATTCAGATCTTTCTGGCCTTCCCGGCTTTGTAGTCGGCGACCGCCTCGTTGACTAGGCGGTCCAGTTTCCCGCTCTTTGCGTCGGATTGGATCTGCCGGTCCCACAGAACGTGGTCAAACTCGACGAACCACGCCCGAAACTTTGCCAGGTCTTCGGGGGGCAGCCTGCGGATACGGTCTTCGAGTTCCTCGAGCTCGCTCATGCCTTGATTCTACGCCCGGCGAGCCACCGGCATCTCGGGCCGGCGGTCCTTGATCGGGGCGAGCTCAGAAGCGCTCGTCCACGTACTTGAAGGGGTAGCGCGGCTCCTTGTAGCCGCGGCGCTTCTGGCGCTCCGGGAGCTTGACCTTCTCGCGTGGCGCCTTCTTGTAAGGGATGCGCGAGAGGAGATGCGTGATGATGTTGAGGCGCGCGCGCCGCTTGTCGTCGGAGCGCGCCACGAACCAGGGCGCGAAACCGGTGTCGGTCGCCTCGAACATCTCGTCGCGCGCGCGCGAGTAGTCGTACCAGCGGCTGTAGGACTTCAGGTCCATCGGCGAGAGCTTCCAGATCTTGCGCGGGTCGTCGATGCGCGACTCCAGGCGCCGCGTCTGCTCCTCCATGCTCACCTCGAGCCAGTACTTGATCAGGAGGATGCCGGAGTCGACCATCGCCTTCTCGACCAGCGGCACCGCCTTGAGGAACTTACGCGCGGTCTTCTCGCTGCAGAAGCCCATCACGCGCTCGACGCCGGCGCGGTTGTACCAGCTCCTGTCGAAGATCACGATCTCGCCCGCCGCCGGCAGGTGCGGCAGGTAGCGCTGCACGTACATCTGGCTCTTCTCGCGGTCGCTCGGCGCGGGCAGCGCCACCACGCGGAACACGCGCGGGCTCACCCGGTCGGTGATCGCCTTGATGGTGCCGCCCTTGCCGGCGCCGTCGCGCCCCTCGAACACCACGCAGACCTTGAGCCCGTCGTGCTTGACCCATTCCTGCAGCTTCACGAGCTCGCCGTGCAGGCGCTCAAGCTGTTGGTCGTAATCCTTGCGTTTCATCCGCTCCGAGCTTGGCTTCATAGCGCTGTACCGCCCCTCCCACGTTGAAGAACATGCATTCCCGGCCGAGCCGCTCGCCGAGCCTCGAGTTTCGCACCACCGCGAGCACCTCGGGGCTGCAGCCGGCGAGCCACAGCTCCACGCCTTCGGCGCGCAGCCGTTCCTCGCCCTCGGCCAGCATCTTGAGCGCGGTGTACTCGAGGTCGAGTACGGCGCGGAAGTCGAGCAGCACCACTTTGGGCTTCGCGCCCTCGTAGATCGAGCGCAGCTTCTCGCCGATCACCGGCGCGTTGGCGAAGAAGATCCGTCCCTCGGGGCGCAGGATCAGCAACCCCGGCCAGGTCTCGTCGTCCGGATGCTCCTGCGAGCGCGGGCGGAACACGTCGGTGCCGCGCTTGCGGCCGATCACGTGCACCGGCGGGTTGTAGCCTTGCTGCAGGACGACGAGCAGCGAGGCCACCACCGCGACCAGGATGCCGTTCAGGGTGCCGAGGAACACGACCCCGGCGAGCGCAATGAGCGCCCAGTAGAACTCGGTGCGGCGCACGCGCCGGATTTCGGCGAACTCGGCGGGCTTGAACAGCTCGATGGAATACGCTACGACCACGGCGGCGAGCGCCGCCTGCGGCATGAGCCCCATCAGCGGCGCGAGCAGGGCGAGCGTGGCGAGCGCCATGGCGGCCGTCACGAGCCCCGCGACCTGGGTCTTCGCGCCGGCGCGCCGGTTCACCGCGGTCTGCGAGGCGCCGCCGCCCGCGGGCATCGCGCCGAGCAGGCCGCCGGCGGCGTTGGCAACGCCGGTCGCGATCAGCTCGCGGTTCGGCACCGGACGCGGCTCGCCGGGCGCGGCGAACGCGCGCCCCACGGCGATGGTCTCGGTGAAGCTCATGAGCGCGATGCCGGCCGCCGCGGGCCACATCTGGAGGGCGAGCTCGAGGTTCGGCACCACGAGCGAGGGCAGATCCTGCGGCACCGCCCCGATCGTGGCCACGCCCGCCTCGCGCAGCCCGAAGGCGGCCGAAGCGGCGATCGCGAGGCCGATCGCCACCAGCGGCACCGGCAACCCGGGCGTGTAGCGCTCGAGCACGAAGATCAGCGCGAGGAGGAAGAGCGCGAGCGCAAGCGTGAGGCCCGAGACGTCCGGGATATGCGCGGCGATCGCGGCGATGTCGCGCAAGAAGCCGGTCTTCTCGATGTGCACGCCGAGCAGCTTCGGCAGCTGGTCGAGCACGATCACCACGCCGATGCCGGACTTGAAGCCGGTCAGCACCGACTCGGAGATGAAGTTGCCGAGGAACCCCAGGCGCAGCGCGCCGGCGGCGGCGAGGATCGCGCCGACCAGCACCGCGAGCGTCGCCGAGGCCGCGATGAGCTCCGCGGCGGCGCCGCCGGGCGCGACCCGGGCGAGCTCCGCGCCGGTCAGTATCGCGATCGTGGTCGTGGTGCTGACGCTCAAGGGGCGCGAGCTGCCGAGGAATGCGTACACCACCATCGGCACGATCGCGGTGTAGAGCCCCACCTGCACCGGCAGCCCGGCGATCGTGGCATACGCCATCGCCTTGGGGACCACGACCGCCGCCGCGGTCAGGCCGGCGAAGAGATCCGCCTTGAACATGGCTATTTCACAACCTCGTCGCGCGCTCCAACGCGCGCACGGCGATCGCGGCGACCAGGCCCGTCATGATGAGGAGCAGCCCGGACACGATCGGCCACACGAGCTTCAGGCCGTTCCAGAGCTCGATGAAGAACAGCCGTCTCAAGCGCTACTTCTTCGCCGGCGGCGGTGCGCTCTTTGCCGGTGCCTTTGCGCCGAAGTAGGCGGCGGCGGCCGGATGCAGGGGGATCGCGATGCCGCGCAGGCCGGAGCCCTTCGAGATCTTCACGCCCTGCGCGCTGCCGAAGGCGAGGTAGTCGGTGCCTTCGAAGGCGAGCTCGAGCAACGCCTTCACTTCGTCGTTCGGGGTGTCGATGCTCGTGACGAGCAGGGCGGTCGCGGCGACGGTGGCGTGCGGCTCGGTCTGGCCGGGATAGGTATTCGCGGGCAGCGTGATTCGCACCAGGCCGGGCTGCTCGGCGACCAGCCGCGCGGCCGCGGCGCCGGAGATCGGCACCAGGCGGATCGGGCGCTCGGTCGCGAGGCGCTGCAGCTCGCGCGCCGGCGCGCCGATGGTGGTGAAGAAGGCGTCGATCCGGCCGGCGCGCATCTGCTGAATGGCGGTTTGCGTGCCGTCGCCGCGCGCCTCGGCGAGCTCCTTGACGGCGACGCGGTGCGCCTGCAGGACGCTGAGCGCGTTGAGCCGGGTGCCCGATTGCGGCGTGCCGAGGTCGACGCGCTTGCCGCGCAGGTCTTCGACGGTGCGGATCGGGGATTGCGCCGGCACCACGAGGTGCACCGGCTCGGGGTAGAGGCTGCCGAGCGCGGCGAGGCGAGTGAGCGGGCCGTCGGCGGCGAAGGGGCCGGCACCCGCGGCCGCGAGCCACGCGATGTCGCTCTGCACCAGGCCGTAGTCGGCCTGGCCGCGCCCGAGGAGCAGCGCGTTCTCGATGCTGCCCTCGGTCTCCACGCCGAATACGTGCGCCTTCTTGCCGACCTTCTGCAGCGTGCCGATGATCGCTTCCACCACCCGCGTGTACTCCCCGCCCGCGGGGCCGCCCGCGAAGGTGAGCAATTCCTGCGCGCGCGCGCGCCGGCGGTTGATCGCGCGCAGCGCGTGCTCGAGCTCTTCCGAAATGATCGCGTCGGACTGCGCGTCGATGCCGGGCGGGCCGACATCGACGGCTGCCGCGAGCCGGTCGAGGTAGCGTTTGGCGCTGGTCGCCGCCGCCGCGTTGCCGGGATCGGACGGCGCCGGCGACACGTCGCGTTGCGCCACGGCGACGGCGGTCCAGGCGTCGCCCGAGCGCTCGTAGGTCCCGCTGCCGTAGACGCGCAGCAGGTCGCCGGGCTGATTCTCTTTGGCCTTTACGCCGAGCACGCCTTTTTCCCGGCCGCCCATCACCTGGGCGAGAGTGGCAGGGCTCAGGCCTTCCCAGTCCTTGAAGTCGTAGCCCTCGCGCAGCCGCAGCGTGGCGTTGAAGTACACCAGGACCCGCTCGGCGCCGCCTTGCGCCGCGGGCAGCGGGCTCGATCCCTGGCGCTTGAGCGCCGCGAGCTCGAGCAGGCCGGGCTTGAAGCTCTTGTCGATGCGGCTCTGCATCTCGGTCTTCAGCGCCGCTTCGTCCGGGCCGCGCGAGCACCCGGCAAGACAAAGCAATAGAACAAGGAAAACCCGGCTCATCGACCGAACCCGAACAAGGGCAGGGCGAGCGAGCCCTGGATGACCAGCGCGTTGATGATGTCGATGAAGAACGCCCCGACCATCGGCACGATGAGGAAGGCGAGCGCGGAGGCGCCGTGGCGCAGGGTGACCGCCTTCATGATGGCGAGCGCGCACGCGGTCGAGGACAGGCCGAAGCCGATCTGGCCGCCGCTGATCACCGCCGCGTCGTAGTTGCTCCCCATCACGCGGTAGGTCACGAACACCGTGAACAGGACGATCGTCACCGCCTGCGCGGCGAGGATCGCGAGCAGCGGCCCGGCGAGATTGGCGAGATCGAGGAGCTTCATCGTCATCAGCGCCATGACCAGGAACAGCGACAGCGCCACGTCGCCCACCACTTCGACGCTGCGGTCGCTGATGCTGAAGAACTTGACGAAGGTCGAGGAATTGCGGATCACGACGCCCAGCAGCAGGCAGAAGACGAAGTCGGGCAGGATGATCCCCGAGCCCTCCACCAGCCTGACGAGCAGCCTGCCGCCCGCGAGGCAGGCGAGCACGATGAACAGCGTATTGATCAGCGTGCGGGCGCTGACCTCGTCCTCCTCGGCCTTCTTCTTCTCTGCCGCGGTCTGCTTGGCGGAGGCCGCCTTGGGGCCGGAGAGCTTGTGCCGCTTGATCAGGTATTCCGTGACCGGGCCGCCGAGAATCGCGCCCAGGACCAGGCCCGCGGTCGCAGCCGCCATGGCGAGCTCCATCACGCCCTGCAGGTTCATCGTCTCGCCCAGGCGCCCGGCGTAGGCCGCGCCCGTGCCGTGCCCGCCGACGAGCGTGATCGAGCCGCCGAACAGGCCGATCACCGGGTGCAGGTCGAGCGCGACCGAGATCCCGATGCCGATCGCGTTCTGCATCACGATCAGCACCGCGCTGATGGCGAGGAACACCACCAGCTTCATTCCGCCCTTCGCCAGCATGCGCGCGTCGGCGGCGAGGCCCACGGTGGTGAAGAACATGAGCAGCAGCGAGTCCTTCAGCGCCATGTTGAACGAGATCTTCAGGTCGGCGAGGCCGTCGGCGAACGCGAGCAGGATCGCCACCAGCCCCCCGCCCACCACCGGCGCCGGGATGCTGAAACGCTGCAGCACCCCGATGCTTGCGACCAGGCCGCGGCCGACGAAGAGCACCACCATCGAGACGAGGATCGTGTGGATCAGGTCGAGCTCGAAGGTCCCCACAGGCGGAATCTAGCCCAGCCGCCCGGCGGGTCGTATTGGACCAAGGTCCAACGCGCTCAGAGCTGCTCTTCCAGCGGCAGCAGCCGCAGCAGTCCCTGGACCATGCCCTGCAGCAGGCCCATCTCCGGCTCCTGGTCGGTGCGCGCGTCGCGGGTCGCCCACACCAGCCGGTCGCCGTCGAGCTGCAGGCGCCAGGCGAGGTCCAGGATGCGCTGGTCGAAGCGCTCGGCGAGGCTGCGGCAAAGGGGCTCGCTTTCCAGCACCACGCCCATCTCGGTATTGAGCTCGACCGAGCGCGGGTCGAGGTTGAGCGAGCCGACGAAGAGCGCGCGCCGGTCGGTCATGTAGGCCTTGGCGTGCAGGCTGGCGCGCGAGGAGCCGTGCAGGGTGCGCTTGGCGACGGCCGCCGTGGGCTTGAGCTCGTAGAGCTCGATCCCGCTCTCGAGCAGCTCGCGGCGGTAGGCGGCGTAGCCGGCGTGAACCACGCGCACGTCGGTCGCGGCGAACGAGTTCGTGAGGACGCGCACCCGCACGCCGCGCGCCGCCATCTGCCGCAGCCACTGCACGCCCTCCTTGCCGGGCACGAAATAGGGCGAAACCAGGATCAGCTCCCGGTTTGCACCCTGAAGGAGTTTGCCGAGCTTCAGGATGGCGTGCGTGGACCGGTCCTCCGGCGGCGCCGTCACCTTGGCGGGCGAGTCGGCGATGACCGAGGCGCGCCCCCAGTACGCGGGCAGGCTTCCCGTGCGGATGGCGTTGGCAAGGTCGGTATCGCGCAGCACGCGCGCATAGGCGCTCGCGCTCTGCTCGCGCCCGTGCTCGGAGAAGCGCCCGCGCAGCCGCGCGAGCTCGAGCGGGTCGGCGGCCGCGCCGAAAGCGGCGAGCGGCCACGCGGCGTCGCTGTTCCAGTACGCGTCGAACGCGCCCGCGACCTCGCGCACCACCGGCCCGGCGGCGAGCACGTCGAGGTCGCTGAAGTCGAGATCGGGCCGCGCGGCGAAGTACTCGTCGCCGACGTTGCGGCCGCCGACGATGCTCAATTGGCTGTCCGCGGTCATCGACTTGTTGTGCATGCGGCGGTTGACGCGCGCGAAATCGGTGACGAAATCGAGCCAGCGCGCGCCGCGATGCGCGAATGGATTGAACAGGCGGATCTCGAGGTCCGGATGCGCGTCGAGCGCGGCGAGCGCGCCGCCCCAGCCGGGCGCCGCCATGTCGTCGAGCAGCAGCCGCACGCGCACGCCGCGGTCCGCCGCCGCGAGAGCCGCGCCGAGCAGCGCCGCGCCCGTGTCGTCGGGGCGGAAGATGTAGTACTGCAGGTCGAGCGTGCGCTGCGCGGCGCGCGCCAGCGCGAGGCGGGCGAGGAACGCGTCGGCGCCCTGCTCGAGCAGGTAAAAGCCGTTTTCGCCGGGATGGGCGGCGAGGAAGGGCGCGAGAGCTTGCCCCAGCGTGGTGTCCGCCGTCCCGGACAGCGCGTACGTCGGCGTGCGCTCGACGCCCGCCGGGAGCCCGACGCACGCGGCGAGCGCTGCCACGAGGCTCAGCGCGAACGCCGGCCGCCGGGTCACATCCCGCCCGCTTCGCGCTTCACCACCGCGGCCATCAGCTCGTCGGTGTGGAGGCTGCCTTTCATCAGCGCTTCGGCCTTTCCGGCCCGCACCAGCTCCACCGCCTTTTCCGCCGAGGCATGGCTGTGCGGCGCGTCCACGATCTGCCAGGATCCGAGGTCGAGCTTCGATTCGGCCGCGACCGCCTTGATGCGCGCCGCCGGACCGACCAGGATCGGTCGGCGTGGGCGGCAGGCCCTTGCAGCGCTCGATCAGCCGCTCGTACTTCTCGTGCTTTCTCTGCATGACCGCCGGCATCAGAACTTCACCCCGAAGTCGATGCGGTACTGCGTCCAGTAGGTCGAGCCGTAGCTGCCGCCGAAGTCGACGTACTGGGTGTTGACCAGGCCGCGCACGAAGCCCGGGCTGAAGTCGTAGCGCAGCCCGAGGGCGGCGTTGTAGCTGAACTTGGTGGTCGTCTGGGTCGGCACATAGGTCTCGCACACCTGGCCATACCACGGGTAGTACCAGCAAATCCCCTGCGGCGGGCCGCTCGGGATGTTGGTGTCGATGTAGGTCCAGCCCAGGCCGCCGCTCACGAACGGCGCGAAGCGCCCGGGAGACAGGTAGTAGGTGCCGAAGAAGCGCGTGGTCCAGGTCTCGATCTCGCTGTTGACGTTGACCGCGTTGCCGAGATTGCCGGTGCCGCCGGCGACCGTGGCGCGGTAGTCGGCCTGGCCCCAGCCGAGCTCGAAGCCGAGCGCGAGCTGGGGGTTGAGATTCTTCGCGAAGCCCAGGGTCCAGCCGAAGCCGGTGTCGGTCTCCGCGGTCGAGCCGCCCTCGAAGGAATAGTCCTTCGACGCCGTCCATACCGGCGACAAATAGAATTCCCACCGGTCGCCGCGGCTCGACGATTGCGCCGCCGCGGCTGATGGCAGGATGAAGACGCACAGGAACACGATTCGAAGGTTCATTGGTTGTCACTCCATCGGTATTGCCAGGCGACGCCAAAGGTGTCGAAGTCGGTGCCGGCGCGCCCGTAGAGCCCGGTGCTGGCGACAAACTTGAGGGAATGCTGGCGCGTGAGCGGCAGGGCCAACGTCGCGCCGACGCGCGTTCCCGATATGGGCGTCGAGCGTGGCGCGCCGTTCACGCTGGTTGCGCCGCCCCTGTAATAGGTGACGCTCGCCGCCGCCCAGCTGCCGCCGGCAAACTGCCGCGTCCCGTGCAGCTGCGCGGAATAGATCGGCTCCTGGCTGCGCCGGTTGCCGCCGAAGAAATCGTCGTTGTCCGTGAACCAGGCGCCGCCGGCCTGGGCCTCGAGAATCCACGGCCCGAGCGCCTTGGAGGCGCCGAGCTCGGGCCGGAACGACCAGCGGTTCGTGCCGAGGTTCACCAGCCGGTCCGGATCGTATTGTCCCAGCGGCGCCGTGACGACGAGGCTCGCCCCGAGGATCAGGTCCTGGCGATAGCCGGCGAACTGCGCCATGCTCAGTGCCGGTGCGCCGTAGAAGTTCCACGCTACGCGCAGCGCCGGATCGCCGAGCCCGGATATTTCGCGGGTCTCCACCGCGCCATCGTGGATCGCGCTCCCCGAGAAGCGCGCCGCCGGCAGGGCAAGGCCGACGTTGCCGGAGCGGCCCCAGGCGGCGAAGCTGCGCACATAGGCGAGCACGGCCGAATGGATGCGCGCATGACCGTCCTCGAGCCGCACCGACGGGTCGAACGCGACCTCGCCCTCCGAGTAGGCGTAGCCCGCCAGCAGGAAGTTCATCCCGACCGGGGCGTTCGCATAGGCGCGCGGCTCGATCGACTGCGCGCCCGCCAGGCCGGCGAGCGACAGCAGTGTGAGCGCGGCCCACGCGCGCATGCTCCACGCTAGTCCTTGAACGCGGCGGCCTTGATCGCGAAGCCGGGGAGCTTCTTCGGCGCCGGCGACACTTGGATGTACTTGATGTTGTCGAACGGGAACACGAGCAGCGCGCCCTCGGCCTCGACCACCAGGTGGCGCGCCTTCAGCGCCTCCTCGAGCTTCGACGCCGCCGAGGCGTCGTCGGCGACCTGCTTCGGGAACTCGAGCACCTTCTTCGATCCGTCCATGAAGTGAATGACCATGCCGCGTTGCTCCGCCATGAGGGCTCCTCGGGGTGAATGGGAAGATTTTGACCGATTTCACCCGGCGGGATATGGGGCTTTGGTCCAATAAACGCCGGCGCGGGGCGCGCCTACACTTCTCCTGTCTGGTGTTCGCCCAAGGGATCGCCATAGAGAGAATCGCAAGCGCCCTGGCGGCAATGCTTTCCGCGCTTGCCGCGGCCGCATTCGCGGCGCCGCCGGCTGCGCTCGATTCGGAGCTGAAGCCCTGGCTGGGCGATTTCGACGGCATGCTGGAGCGGCGCACCGTGCGGGTGCTCGTGCCCTACGCAGGAGCGCTGGCCCGACATCATGGGCCGGACCACGATCATGGCTACGCAGACCTCCACGGTGAATTCCCTGCGCCACCTTTTCGCCATGGCGCAGATCGCGCGGCTCAAGTACCGCGCCGAGCTCGAGGTGCGCCTGATGGCGGTGCCCCCGGATTTCGTGCCCGCGAAGCCCG
>Ga0180063_1000354_pt1 | contig 12241 bp, 9 predicted proteins | sample EasRivT47_16_10D_FD_121776 | JGI IMG/M metagenome (GOLD analysis project Ga0180063, IMG submission 121776) | Soil microbial communities from meander-bound floodplain in the East River, Colorado, USA - East River metaG ERMLIBT47_16_10D | ecosystem: Environmental > Terrestrial > Soil > Floodplain ...
CTGGCGCCGAGCTTCATGTGGTGCGCGCGGCCGAGCTGTTCCTTCGTGAAGTCGACCTCGAACTTCTGCGCGAGCTCCTTTCCGTTCCACGCGAAGCCGCGCAGGAATTGCTCGTTGTCGGCGCCGCCCTTGTCCCAGTTGGCGAGCAGCGAAGAGGTGATGTACAGGCGCTTGCCGTCCCAGCTCTGCGAGATCATGTTGATCTGCTTGCCGGTGACCTTCTCGTAGGTCTGCTTCGGCGCTTCGGGGTTCGACAGGTCGAAGTAGCGCGTCGTGCCGTCCATGAAGGTGTTCACCCAGAGGCCCTTGCCGTCGCGGGTGATGCTGATGTCCACGGGGAGCGGGATCTTGGCGGGATCGCCGATCGTGCCCACCTCCTTCGCCACCCATTGCTTGCCTTCCTGCTTCACCAGCCACAGCTTCGAAGTCAGCGCCGCGGCGGTGATCGCCCAGTTGTCCTTCGGATTGAGCGACCAGCGGATCTCGAGCGGCGCGCCCGGCACGCTGAAGACCTTCGTCGGCTTCATCGCCTTGAGGTCCCACACCACCATGGTGGCGCCGAACTTCTTCATCGCCTCGGCGTCGCCCATGAGCTGCCCGATCGGGCGCATGTAGTTGGCGTAGCCGGTGAAGCTCGAGGTGAGCAGCACGTTCTTCCTCGGATTCACGGCGAGGTCGTAGCCGTAGCCGTCGCCGCCGCCCTCGGTCGGCATGGCATGCGAGGCGAGGAACTTGCCCTTGTTGTTGTAGAGCGCCATGCCGGTGCGTCCGCCCTTGTCCTGCGTGTTGGACAGCGCCTGCACCAGCATCCGGCCGGGCATCGCGTAGTAGGTGTGCGGACCAAGCCAGCCCGACTTGTCGCCGAGGTCGGAGAGGGTCTGCACGATCTTCGGCTTCGCCGGGTCGCTGGCGATGTCGAACACCCAGATGCGGTTGTCGGCCAGGCCGCCGGCCCAGAGGTGGCGCCGGTCGTCGGTAAAGCCCATGTGGTGGGCCTCGACGCGGGCGCCGGTCGAAACCGAATGGATCACCTTGCCGTAGCGCTTCGACTTCGGGTTGACGTCGAGGGTGACCAGCTTGTCGGACCCGTCGCCCAGGCCCTCGACCCCGAGGGTCCAGACGTAAACGTAGTCCTCCTGTCCCTTGATCAGCTTCGCGATATACGGGGAATTGCAGGTTTCGTCGGCGTTGGCGGTGAACGCGGCCCAGGCAAGGACGAGCGTGGCGATGACGAAGCGACTCATGGAGGCCTCCCTTATGGTGACTGCCAACCCATGCTACACCAGAGCAAACCGATCACGGTCTTCGAGTCGGTAATGCGGCCGTCGCGAACCATGGCGACGGCTTCGTCGAAGGGAACCCTGAGAACCTCGAGAAATTCGCCGGCGTCGAGCTTCGCCTCTTTCTTGATGAGCTTCTTGGCAAGGAACAACTCGATAGTCTCGTCGGTATAGCCGATCGCGGTATGGATGACGCCCAGCCGAGTCCAGTCGGCGGCCTGGTAGCCGGTTTCCTCGAGCAGCTCGCGCTGCGCGGTGCCGAGGTGCGGCTCGCCGGGCTCGAGCTTGCCCGCGGGGATCTCGATGAATTCGCGCCGCGACGGGTAGCGGAACTGGCGCTCGAGGAGCACGCTTCCGTCGCCGAACAGCGCCACGACGGCCACGGCGCCCGGGTGGCGGATGTATTCGCGCTGCCCTTCGGTGCCGTCGGGCAGCCGCACGGTATCGCGGTGCACCTTCAGCAGCTTGCCGTCGAAAACCAGGCGCCCGGCTACGAAGTGCTCGGTGAGGTCAGAGCGCTTTGATCGCTTCAAGACAGGCGTTCATCAACAGCGAAGGCAGGAGGCCGAACAGCAGGATCGCGAGGCCGTTGGCGGAAAGGGCGACGCCGAAGCCGAGGCCGCCCCGGGCGCGCGTCGCCTCCTTCGGATCGTCGAAGTACATCAGCTTCACGACGCGCAGGTAGTAGAACGCGCCGATGAGCGAGAAGATCACAGCCGCCACGGCGAGCCAGATCTGCCCGGCGTTCACCGCCGCCGACAGGACGGCGAGCTTGGCGTAGAAGCCGGCGGTCGGCGGGATGCCGGCGAGCGAGAACATCAGCAACAACATGATGAACGCAGTCCAGGGGTTGGTGCGGTTCAGCCCCTTTACGTCTTCCAGGTTCTCGCACTCGAACCCGGCGCGCGAGCAGTACAGCAGCACGCCGAAGGCGCCGAGCGACATGAGCACGTAGACGATCACGTAGAACAGGGCGCCCGAGTAGGCGTCCGCCGCGTTCAGCCGGTTGCCGTCGACCACGCCCGAGAGCAGGCCGAGCAGCATGAAGCCCATGTGGGCGATGGTCGAGTACGCGAGCATGCGCTTCAGGTTGGTTTGAGCGATGGCGGTGATGTTGCCGAGCGCCATCGAGAGCACGGCGAGCAGCGCCAGCATCTGCTGCCAGTCCTGCGCCAGGTCGAGCAGCCCGTTCACCAGGAGCCGCATCGCCATCGCGAAGGCGGCGAGCTTCGGCGCCGTGCCCACGATCAGCGTCACCGCGGTGGGCGCGCCGTGGTACACGTCGGGGATCCACATGTGGAACGGCACCACGCCGACCTTGAAGGCGAGCCCCGCCACCAGGAACACCAGGCCGAACACGAGGAAGGTCCGGTCGGATTCCGTATCCACGAGCCTGCCGGCATGGGCCGCGACCTCGTAGATGTTGAGCGTGCCGGTGGCGCCGTAGATCATCGACATGCCGTAGAGCAGGAGGCCCGAGGACAGCGCCCCCAGCACGAAATACTTCATCGCCGCTTCGGTCGAGAGCGCCGAGTCGCGGTTGAGCGCCACCAGCGCGTACAGGCAGAGCGACATCAGCTCGAGGCCGAGGAACAGCGTAAGGAAGCTCGCCGCGCTGATCATCACCATCATGCCGAGCAGCGCGAACAGCAGCAGCGTGACGAACTCGCCGCGCAGCAGGCTGCGGTCCAGCATGTACTGGCGCGAGTAGAGGAGCGCCGCCGAAACCGCGACGTAGGACACGAGCTTCAGCAGGTGCCCCATCACGTCGGAGACGAACATCCCGCTGAAAATGAGCTGCCGCGTGCCTTCCGACTCGAAGAGGACGTACGCGGTCAGGAGGAAGCACACGAGCAGGGTGAACTGCGCGGCGTACAGCGTGAGGCGGCGCTGCTCGTCCTTCGAATAGACGTCGATGACCATCACCACGCAGGTGGCCACCAGCAGCCACATCTCGGGGAGCGCCCGCAGGTGACTGAGAAACGCTATCGTGCTCATGTTTTCGGCGCCGCGACGTGGCGCAGCAGCTCGTTCACGGAGGCGTGCATGACCTCGGTGAAAGGCAGCGGATAGACGCCCATGAACAGCACCGCCGCGGCGAGAGCCGCCAGCACCGCGAATTCCCGGGGATTGAGATCTTTGAGGGAACCCACATTCGCGTTCGCCACGGCCCCGAAAATGACGCGCTTGTACATCCACAGGGTGTACGCCGCGCCGAGCACCAGGGTCGTGGCGGCGACGAAGGCGAGCCAGAAGTTCGCCTGCATCGCGCCCATGATCACCAGGAACTCGCCGACGAAGCCGCTGGTCGCCGGCAGGCCGGCATTGGCCATGGCGAAGAGCATCATGAACGAGGCGAACTTCGGCATGGTGTTCACCACGCCGCCGTAGTCGCCGATCATGCGCGTGTGCATGCGGTCATAGAGCACGCCGACGCAAAGGAACATCGCGGCCGAGACGAAGCCGTGCGAGATCATCTGGATCAGGCCACCCTCGACACCGTAGGCGTTGAAGATGAAGAAGCCGAGCGTCACGAAGCCCATGTGCGAGACCGACGAGTAGGCGATGAGGCGCTTCATGTCGGTCTGCACCAGCGTGACCAGACCAATGTAGGCGATGGCGACGAGCGACAGCGCGATCATCAGCCACGCCAGCTCGCGCGACGCGTCGGGCAGGATCGGCAGCGTGAAGCGAACAAACCCATACGCCCCCAGCTTCAGGAGGATCGCCGCCAGGACCACCGAGCCCCCGGTGGGCGCCTCGGTATGCGCGTCGGGCAGCCAGGTGTGCACCGGCCACATCGGCACCTTGACCGCGAAGGCGAAGAGGAAGCCGAAGAACAGCACCGTCTGCACCGTGAGCGAAAGCGGCAGCCGGTGCCAGTCGACGATCGCGAAGCTGCCGCCGGACTTGTCGTACAGGTAGAGCATCGCCACCAGCATCAGGAGCGAGCCGAGCAGCGTATAGAGGAAGAACTTGACGGCCGCGTAGACCCGGTTCGGCCCGCCCCACATCCCGATGATGATGAACATGGGGATCAGCGTGCCCTCGAAGAACACGTAGAACAGCACCGCGTCGAGCGCCGCGAACACGCCGTTCAGCAGGCCCGACATGACGAGGAACGCGCCGTAGTACTGGCCGACGCGGCTGTCGATCACCGACCAGCCGGCGATCACCACCAGGATGGTGATGAAGCTGTTGAGCAGCACGAACAGCACCGAGATGCCGTCGACGCCGAGGTGGTAATAGACGTTGAAGCGCGCGATCCAGAGCGCCCTCTCTTCGAACTGGAAGCCGGCGTTCTGCAGGTCGAACCCGGTGTAGAGCGGGATGGTGACCAGGAAACCCAGGATCGCGCCGACCAGCGCCACCCAGCGCTGCAGCGGCGCGCGCCGGTCGCCGCCGAGCGCGAACACCGCCACGCCGGCTACGATCGGAATCCAGATAGCGAGGGAGAGGAGCACTGTGGCGTTTCCCTATCCTTTCAAGAACCAGAAAGCGAGGACCACCACCCCGATCAGCATGCTGAAGGCGTACTGGTAGACGAAGCCGCTCTGGAACAGCCGCGCCACGCCGGAGAACCAGCCCACCACGCGCGCCGACCCGTTCACGATCAGCCCGTCGATGACGGCCAGGTCGCCCCCGCGCCAGAACCCCTTGCCGAGGATGCGCGCGCCGCCGGCGAACAGCCAGGCGTAGAGCTCGTCGAAGCCGTACTTGCGCTCCACGATCGCATAGGCCGGCCCGAGCTGCATCGCGATGCGCCTGGGCGCATCGGTTTTTCGCAGATAGAGGAAAGCCGCGGTCAAGATGCCTGCTACGGCGAGCCAGAACGGAACCGAGGCAAAGCCATGCAGGACGAAGGACCACAACCCGTAATAGTTCGGGTCGGGAGGCGGCAGGCTCTCGCCGAAGTAATTGCCGAACACCACGTCGCCGATGACCCAGCCGGAGAAGATCGACGGGATGGCGAGGAGGATGAGCGGCACGGTCACCACGGGCGGCGACTCGTGCGGCGGGTGGTGCTTGTCGAAGCGCTCGGGGCCGTGAAAAGCCATGAACACCAGCCGGAAGGTGTAGGTCGCGGTAATGAACACCGTGAGCAGCACGCAGACGTAACCGAACATCGCCCCCGGCGTCGCCGAGTGATGCACCGCCTCGATGATCGCGTCCTTCGAGAAGAAGCCGGCGAATCCCGGGATGCCCGCCGACGAGATCGCGCCGATCAGCATCGTCCAATACGTTATGGGCATGGTTTTCCTCAAGCCGCCCATGCGGCGCATGTCCTGCTCGTGGTGCAGCGCGATGATCACCGAGCCCGCGGCGAGGAACAGCACCGCCTTGAAGAACGCGTGCGTCATCAGGTGGAAGATCGCCGCCGAATAGGCCGAGGCGCCGAGCGCCGCGGTCATGTAGCCGAGCTGCGAGAGCGTCGAGTACGCCACCACGCGCTTGATGTCGTACTGCGTCAGGGCAACCAGCGCCATCGATATGGCAGTAATTGCTCCAATAACCAAAACCACGGAGCGCGCGGTATCCGACAGCTCGTAGAGCGGCGACATGCGCGCCACCATGAAGATGCCCGCGGTCACCATGGTCGCGGCGTGGATCAGCGCGGAGATCGGCGTCGGGCCTTCCATCGAGTCGGGCAGCCAGACATGCAGCGGGAACTGCGCGCTCTTGCCCATGGCGCCAATGAAAAGAAGGATGCAGATGAGCGTCATCTCACCCGGCAGGGTTTTCGCTTTCTCAAAAACCGTTACATAGTCGAGCGTGCCGAAGTGGGCGAGAATCAGCGCGATGCCGAGGATGAAGCCGAAGTCGCCGACGCGGTTGACCAGGAACGCCTTGAGGTTCGCGTAGACCGCGCTCTCGCGCGTGTACCAGAAGCCGATCAGCAGATACGACACCAGCCCGACCGCTTCCCAGCCGAAAAAGAGCTGCAGGAAGTTGTTCGCCATCACCAGCATCAGCATCGAAAAGGTGAACAGCGAGATATAGGAGAAGAAGCGCTGGTAGCCCGGGTCCTCGGCCATGTAGCCGATGGTGTAGATGTGCACCATCAGCGACACGAACGTGACCACCACCATCATCAGAGCCGTGAGCGGGTCGATCAGGAAGCCGATCTCGAAGCGCGCGCCGCCGCCGCTCGTCATCCAGGTGTAGACCGCGCCGTTGAAGTGCCCGCCCTGCCGCACGTCGTAAAACACCACGCACGAGCACAGGAACGACAGCAGCACGGCGAAGATCGTCACCGAGTGGGCGCCGACGCGCCCGATCTGCCGGCCGAAAAGCCCCGCGACGATCGCCGCGAGCAGCGGCGCGAAGGGAATGATGAGGTAGAGGGCTTTCATCCCTTCAGCGCATCCAGATCTTCCACGTCTATGGTGTTCAAATTGCGAAATAACACCACAAGAATCGCAAGACCAATCGCCGACTCGGCGGCCGCCACGGTCAGAATGAAGAACACGAATACCTGCCCCGCCAGGTCGCCGAGGAAGTGCGAGAACGCGATGAAGTTGAGGTTCACCGCGAGCAGCATCAGCTCGATCGCCATCAGGAGCACGATCAGGTTGCGCCGGTTGAGGAAGATGCCGACGACGCTGATCGCGAACAGGATCGCGGCGAGGACCAGGTAGTGCGAGAGGGTCAGCGGGCCGGTCATTTTTCCGTCTCGGTTTTCATCGAAACGAGGCGCACCCGGTCTTCGCGGCGCACTTTCACCTGGCTGGACGGGTCCTGGTAGCGGCGGTCCTTGCGCTTGCGCAGGGTGAGCGCGACCGCCGCGATGATCGCGACCAGCAGCAGCACCGCCGCGATCTCGAACGCATACGCGTACTGCGTGTAGAGCACCCGCCCGAGCGCCTTGGTGTTGCTGTACCCGGCGGGAAGCTCGCGCGGCACGGCGCCGTAGTAGCGGTTCGCGAGAACCGCGATCATCTCGATGACCAGGATGCCGCCCACCACCAGGGCGAGCGGCAGGTTGCGCCAGAAGCCCTCGCGCACGCGCTCGACGTTGATGTCGAGCATCATCACCACGAAGAGGAACAGCACCATCACCGCGCCGACGTACACCACCACCAGGGCGATGGCGAGGAATTCGGCGCGCAGCAGGAGCCAGATGCCGGCCGCGGTGAAGAACGCGAGCACGAGGAACAGCACGCCGTGCACCGGGTTGCGCGCCGTGATGACGAGCAGGCCGGACACGAGCAATATCGCCGCGAAGGCGTAGAAGACCCCGGTTTCGAACATTGTTGTTAGATGAGTTGTTGGCTAGCGGTAGCGGGCGTCTTCAGCCCGGTCGCGGGCGATGGTCTCCTCGTAGCGGTCGCCCACCGCGAGCAGCATGGGCTTGGTGTAGTACAGATCCCCCCTCTTTTCGCCGTGGTACTCGATGATGCGCGTCTCGACGATCGCGTCCACCGGGCAGGCCTCTTCGCAGAAGCCGCAGAAGATGCACTTCGTCAGGTCGATGTCGTAGCGCGTGGTGCGGCGCGTCCCGTCTTTTCTTTCCTCGGATTCGATATGAATGGCCAGCGCGGGGCAAACCGCCTCGCACAGCTTGCAGGCGATGCAGCGCTCCTCGCCGTTGGGGTAGCGGCGCAGCGCATGCAGGCCGCGCATGCGCGGGCTGGCGGGCGTCTTCTCCTCGGGGAACTGCACCGTGATCTTGCGCGCGAAGAGATGCCGGCCCGTCAGGGCCATCCCGCGGAACAGCTCGATCAGCAGGAACGACTTGAAAAAATCCAGCACTCGGGTCATATGTTTTGACCCCCTGTTAAGGGGGTCGTGAGCCGAAGGCGAACGGGGGGTTTGCGTTTGGCAAGACTCAACCCCCCGCTCGCAAAAAAGGCTCGCTCCCCCCTTGTCAGGGGGGCGGCAAGAGTGGCGATCATCATTGCCACAGGCTCCACGGCGTCTGCATCCAGATGGCGATGACGACGATCCAGACGAGCGTCAGCGGGATGAACACCTTCCAGCCCAGGCGCATGATCTGGTCGTAGCGGTAGCGCGGAAAGGTGGCGCGGATCCAGAGGAACATCGAGACGATCACGAAGATCTTGATCAGCAGCCACCCGAAGGGAGGTATGAAACCGAAGAAGACCGAGTCTATCGGGGCCTGCCAGCCGCCGAAGAACATCACCGCCGTCAGGGCGCTGATCAGGATCATGTTCATGTACTCGGCGAGGAAGAACAGCGCGAACGTCATCCCCGAGTACTCGATCATGTGGCCGGCGACGATCTCCGACTCGCCCTCCACCACGTCGAACGGCGCGCGGTTGGTCTCGGCGACGCCGCTCACGAAATACACCACCAGCATGGGAAGGAGCGGCAGCCAGTTCCACGACAGGAACGTGAGGCCCTTCGAGGCGAAGTAGCCCCGTCCCTGCCCCTCGACGATGTCGGAGAGATTGAGGCTGCCCGACACCATCAGCACCACGACCAGGGCGAAGCCCATCGCCAGCTCATAAGAGACCATCTGCGCCGCCGAGCGCATCGCACCGAGGAAGGCGTACTTCGAGTTCGAGGCCCAGCCGGCGACGATCACCCCGTACACCCCCATCGAGGACATCGCCATGATGTACAGCAGCCCGGCGTTGATGTCGGCGAGCACCAGCTCGGGCGCGAACGGGATCACCGCCCAGGCGGCGAGCGCCGGCATGATCATCAGCACCGGGCCGGCGAAAAAGAGCCCTTTGCTGGCGTTCGCGGGAAGGATGACCTCCTTGAAGAGCAGCTTGACGCCGTCGGCGATCGGCTGCAGCAGCCCCGCCGGGCCGACGCGGTTGGGGCCGATGCGGATCTGGATCCAGCCGATCAGCTTGCGTTCCCACAGCGTGAGGTACGCGACCGCGAGCATCAGCGGTGCCACGATCGCGACGATGAACGCCAGGCTGGTGCTGGTTTCGTAGAACGCCGGTCCCCAGACCGGGCCGAACCAGACGGCCGATTTTTCGGCAAACCACTCCATCAGGCGGCCTTCTCTGTCGCCACTTTGGCGAGGGTAAGCGCGCCGAACATCGGGCCCACGGCCGCGGTGGACGGATGCGCGGCGGCGATGCGCACGCACTCGTCCGGCAGCCTGTCGTCGAGCGCACACATCAGTTTGACCGACGCATTGATCAGCACCGGCTGCCCCGCGGCGACGCCCAGTCTCGCGAGCAGCCTGGAATTCATCCACGCCCTCGGCGGGCGCGCGTCCCTCGTCTTCTGCAGCGACGGCGAGCGGCGCACCAGCGGATCGGCGAAGTAGATCGGGACGTCGGCAATCCTTTGAATTCCGGAAACGGGGGAGGCAGCCGGGAAACTCCCCTGGATGGAATTCGAAAGCAACCTCTGGACATCCTTGCCGGCCAGGCACGCGGCGCGCACCTGCTCGACCGTGTCGAACCCGAATCCCTGCCGCCCGAGCAGGCTGCCGAGGACGCGCAGCACTTTCCAGCCGGGGCGCGCATTGCCGAGCGCGTGCACGGTGGCGTGGAAGCTCTGCACGCGGCCTTCGGTATTGACGAAGGCGCCCGAGGTCTCGGTGAACGGGGCGATGGGCAGCAGCACGTCGGCGTACTCGAGCCCGGTCTTGTACGCAGTCAGGCTCACCACGAAATTCGCCGCGTCGAGCGCCTTGCGGGCCGCCAGCGGGTCGGCGCAGTCGAGCTCGGGCTCGACATTGAGCAGGATCAGGTTTCTCTTCTTGAGCACATCCCCGACGTTACCGCCGTTCGGCAACCCCGCCAGGTAACCGCCGACCGAATTGGCTGCTTCACCAAAAACACCAACCCTCACGCCGAGAGACTGCGCCGCGGCATGGATCTGCGCCGCCTGCGGGTGCTGCAGGGCGAAGTTGCCCAGGAAGACCGCAGGGTTTTTTCCGGCATTGAGAACGTCGCGATACGCCGCTATTGCAGAAGGCAATTCCGCGGGCGAAACCACCTTGCGGCTCGCGATCGGCATCAGCCAGTCGTCGTCGACCGAGTGCAGCATGTGGATCTGCGCGCCGCGCTTGGCGGCCTGGCGCAGGCGCTGCGCGATCAGCGGATGGTCCTTGCGCAGGAACGAGCCGACGACGAGCACGCGGTCGAGTTTCTCGAGCTCGGCGATCGGCATGCCGAGCCAGGGAATGCCGCCGCGCTTGCCGTCGGCGGAGAAGTCGCTCTGCCGCAGCCGGAAATCTGCAGGTCCCAATTTGGAGACCAGAAACAGTTCCTCGAGCGTCGAATGCGGCGAGGCGAGGACGCCGAAGTCGTCCTGCAGCCGCGGCACGAGGAAATCGAACGCCTGCTCCCACTCCACTTCCTGCCATGCGCCGTCGCGCTTCACCATCGGGCGCTGCAGGCGGTCGGGCGAGTTGAGCCCCTCGTAGGAGAAGCGGTCCTTGTCGGAGAGCCAGCATTCGTTGACCGCTTCGTTCTCCAGCGGCAGGACCCGCATCACCCGGTTCTGCTTCACCTGCACCACCAGGTTCGAGCCGAGCGAATCGTGCGGCGAGATCGAGCGGCGCCGCGTCAGCTCCCAGGTGCGCGCCTTGTAGCGGAACGGCTCCGAGGTGAGCGCGCCCACCGGGCAGAGGTCGATCATGTTCCCGGAAAGCTCCGACTCCACCGCGCGGCCGACGAACGACACGATCTCCGCGTTCTCGCCGCGCCCGGCGAGGCCGAGCTCCATCACGCCCGCGATCTCCTGGCCGAAGCGCACGCAGCGCGTGCACTGGATGCAGCGGCTCATTTCTTCCGCGGCGACAAGAGGTCCCAGCTCTTTTCTCAAGACAACGCGCTTCTCTTCCGTGTAGCGGGAACTGCTGCCGCCGTAGCCGACGGCGAGGTCCTGCAGCTGGCACTCGCCGCCCTGGTCGCAGATCGGGCAGTCGAGCGGATGGTTGATGAGCAGGAACTCCATCACCCCGTTCTGCGCGTCCTTCGCCACCTTCGAATGGGTCCAGACCTTCATGCCGTCGGTGACGGGCGTCGCGCACGCGGGCAAGGGCTTCGGCGCCTTCTCGACCTCGACCAGGCACATGCGGCAGTTGGCGGCGATCGAGAGCTTCTTGTGATAGCAGAAGTGCGGGACGTAGACGCCGAGCTTGTGGGTGGCGTCCATCACGGTCGCGCCGTGCGGGACCTCCACTTCGGTGCCGTCGACAACGATCTTGAGCATCGCCACTAGGCCGCCTCTTGCAAGGTCTTCATGTGGACCCCGCTCCTGCCCCATCGAGGTTCTGCGTCTTTCTCAACCAAACATCTTTTCCTTTCTATGTGGTGCACGAACTCATCGCGGAAGTACTTGATGAAGCTCTTCACCGGCAGCGCCGCGGCGTCGCCCAGCGCGCAGATGGTGCGGCCGGCGATGTTGTCGGAGACGTCGTCGAGGAGCGCGAGGTCCTCCATGCGGCCGCGGCCGGTCTCGATGCGGTTGACGACGCGGTAGAGCCATCCCGTGCCCTCGCGGCACGGCGTGCACTGGCCGCAGGATTCCTCGAAGTAGAAGTACGACAGGCGCTCGAGCGCGCGCACCATGCAGGTGCGCTCGTCCATCACGATCACCGCGCCCGAGCCGAGCATCGATCCCGCCTTCGCGATCGAGTCGTAGTCCATGTCGGTCTTCATCATGATGTCGGCGGGCAGCACGGGCATGGACGAACCGCCCGGAATGACCGCTTTTAATCTATTTCCTTTATAAACACCGCCGGCCATCTCCAGCAGCTTCGCGAAGGGGGTGCCGAGCTTGACCTCGTAGTTGCCCGGCCGGTTCACGTGGCCGGTCACGGAGAAGATCTTGGTGCCCCCGTTGTTCGGCCTGCCCAGGGCGAGGAACGCCTCGCCGCCGTGGCGCACGATCCAGGGCACCGCGGCGAAGGTCTCGGTGTTGTTGATCGTGGTCGGCTTGCCGTACAGGCCGTAGCTCGCCGGGAACGGCGGCTTGAAGCGCGGCTGGCCCTTCTTGCCTTCGAGCGACTCGAGCAGCGC
>Ga0180063_1000356_pt1 | contig 12194 bp, 10 predicted proteins | sample EasRivT47_16_10D_FD_121776 | JGI IMG/M metagenome (GOLD analysis project Ga0180063, IMG submission 121776) | Soil microbial communities from meander-bound floodplain in the East River, Colorado, USA - East River metaG ERMLIBT47_16_10D | ecosystem: Environmental > Terrestrial > Soil > Floodplain ...
CTCGATTCCTCTCGGGGGTAACACATGGCCACGGGTAGGAGCAATACCCCGTAGGGCAATGTATGAACTTTTCACACAAGAGGCGCCTTGATGAGCAAGAACGGGAAGCCGCAGACGGCGTTGCCAGACGGCCGGATGACCGCCCGCAGCGCGGCCAGCTACCTCGGGATCGCAGAGAAGACGCTCGCCATGAAGCGATGCTCGGGAACCGGCCCGCCCTTCGTGAAGCTCGGGCGGATCTTCTACTACCGCGACGACCTCGACGCATGGTTGCGGGCCGGCCGGGTGACCTCGACGGCGGCAGCGCGGAAGCGGGGCGCGGACGATGCTGCCCAATAAATTGAGTGGTTGCCCAATAAGTCGGTCGCCGGGCGGGCTTGTTGGGCAAAGCCTGACGCACTATATGAAATGAACGTTCGTTCGTCGACGAGGAGGACATCCCGGATGGCACGCGCATACCGCATCGTTTCCGCCGACTCTCACACCCTGGAGCCGCCCGATCTGTGGACGGAGTGGCTCGAGCAGAAGCACCAGGCGACGGCGCCGAAGCTGGTCGAGGACAAGGACGGCGGTCACGGCTGGCTCTACATGGGCGCGACGACGCCCGAGCCGCTCGGGCTCGTGTCCTGCGTCGGCACGCGGCCCGAAGAGCTCAAGTGGACGGGCGCCCGCTACGGCAAGCCGACCAATCCGGCCGCGCGTGAGATCCATCCCAGCTGTTACCGAGGCGAGGGGCGGCTCGAGATCATGGACCAGGACGGCGTCGACGCCGAGATCCTCTACCCGCCGCAGCGCGCGATGCTGACGTTCATGAAGCAGCAGGACAAGGAGGCGCACCTCGCCGGCATCCGCGCCTACAACCGCTGGCTCAAGGACGGCTTCTGCGCCCCGGATCCGGAGCGGCTGATCGGCATCTTCCAGACGCCGAACGTCGGCATCGAGACGGCGGTGTCGGAGCTGCAGCGCGCGAAGAAGGAAGGCTACAAGGGCGTCGCGCTCTCGGCGTGGCCGTCGGGCGGCGACAACCTGCGTCCCGACGACGATGCCTTCTGGGCCGCGGCCGCCGAGCTCGACATGCCGGTGTCGATCCACCTGCTGCTGGCGGCCCAGCAGCAGAAGATGGGCGCGTCGAACAAGGGCTCGGTCGCGATCGGCGCGTCGGCGTTCATGTACACCATGCCGATCATGGTCGAGATGATCTTCCAGGGCGTGTTCGACCGCCACCCGAAGCTCCGCCTCGGCCTGATCGAGGTGGGCGTGGGCTGGATTCCGCACTTCCTCGAGATGGTCGACGATCGCTACTGGCGCAACCGCCACTGGACGAACACCAAGACCAAGAAGGTGCCGAGCGACTACTTCCACGACCACATGCTCGCGACCTTCATCGTCGACCGCAGCGGCGTGCAGGTGCGCCATCAGGTCGGCGTCGACAACATGAGCTGGTCGACGGACTTCCCGCACCACGGGAACGACTGGCCGTACTCGCGCAAGGTGATCGACGAGCTCTTCGTGAACGTACCGGAGGAGGAGCGGCGGAAGATCATCTGCGACAACGCGGTCAAGTTCTGGAAGCTCGGGAGCTGAGCCAGCGTCCATCGACACGTGAGCTCGCACGGAAACACGACGGAAGCGCCTCCCACGCACTTGCCCGGTTGACCGCCCCCCAGGGGGCGCATAGCGACGAGACGTGGGCCGCTGGGTGCTCGTGCTGGTCGTCGCGCTCGCGCTGTCGCGGCCCGGCGCCGCCTTCGTCCTGGGTGGCGGCTTCGCCGACACCGACTGCACCATCGCCTTCGGGGGCGTGGACGCCAGTGCGGGCACGAGTGGCGTGGTCTGCACCGACGGCGACCCTGCGTGCGATGCCGACGGCTCGGTCGACGGCTCGTGCCGATTCGCGGTCAGCCTGTGCGCGCGCGTGACCGCCGAGGGCTGCGGCATCCGCGACGTGAACACGGTGCGCGTCGAGGGGCTCGATCTGGACGAACCGCCGCTCGGCGTCGATGGCGCGTGCGGGGCTGCCAGCGAGGTGACGGTGGAGGTGGGGAAAGCCACCGCCGCCACGGCCATCGCCCGGGCGGGCGACGAGCTGAAGGACGTCGACTACCTGAATCTCTGCTGCGTCGGCGCGCCGGGTACGGCCGACGGCGCGCGCTGCGCCGTCGTCGTCGATCTGGCCGCCGCGGGCTGCCGACGGGTGCCGGCGGGCGTGAAGCGTCCGTTTCTGAAAGCCCGGCGGCTGATCTTGCGAGTGGCGGAAGGCGCCGGGGCGCCGGGCCTACTACGGCAGGCGCGCCGGGCTCTCGGTCGCGCGCGCAACGTCGCACAGCGCTTTGCCGAGCGCGACGCGTGCGGCAACCCGCTCGGCCTCATCGTGCGACACGGCACGGACGTCCTGCCGCCACAGTGATCCGCCTCGGACGCATCGACCTCAGCCAGGGCGGGATCGCGTGTGGACACGAGACCGATCTCCACCCCAAAACGCGACTGCAAGCATCTGGTCCATCGACGTCCAGGGGCCTCCGCGACTAAGCTCCGCCCATGGACGTCGGGCTCACGCTCATCCCCCAACCCCGCCGCGCCGCACGGAACGCGCGCATGGTCGAGGATCTCGGCTTCGCGAGCCTGATCCTTCCCGACAGCCAGAACCTGGCCCCCGAAGTGTGGGGGCAGCTCATGCTCGCCGCGCAGGCGACGTCGCGCATCCGGCTCGGCCCCGGCGTCACGAACTCCGTGACGCGCGATCCCGCGGTGACGGCGTGCGCCGCGCTTTCCCTCCAGGTCGAGAGCGGCGGACGCGCGGTGCTCGGCATCGGGCGGGGCGACTCGTCGGTGCAGCGGATCGGGAAGACCCAGGATCCGGTCGCGAGCTTCGAGCGCTATCTGACGGCGGTGCAGGCGTACCTCCGCGGGGAGGCCGTCGAGCGCGACGGATTCGCGAGCCGGCTCGAGTGGCTGCCCGAGGTGCGGGTGCCGAAGGTGCCGGTCGAAGTCGCGGCGACGGGGCGTCGCGTGATCGAAGCCGCCGCGCGCCGTGCGGATCGCATCTGCTTCGCGGTCGGAGCCGATCCGGAGCATCTGGGCGCGGCGCTCGCGCACGCCCGCGCCGCCGCGCAGGCCGCCGGTCGGGACCCTGCGGCGCTCTCGTACGGTGCCTTCGTCACCTGCCTCGTCAACGACGACGTCGCCGTGGCGCGCGACGCGCTGCGCGGCGCCGTCGCCACGTTCGCCCGCTTCTCGGCGCTCCAGGGGAGCGATCCCGACCGCCTCCCGCCGCCGCTCCGCCGCGCGGTCCTCTACATCCGCGAACACTACGACATGCGCGACCACACGCGGATGGGCGTGCCGCACACGGCCGGCATCGACGACGACTTCGTCGATTGGTTCGCGATCGCGGGCCCGGCGAACGTCGCCGTGCGCCGCTTCCGGCAGCTCGCCGCCCTCGGGCTCGACTTCGTGCACGTGATCCCGGGATCGACCGGCATGCCGCGGGAGCTCGCCACGGCGTCGGTGCTGCAGCTCGCGCGCGACGTGGTGCCGGCGCTCGGCGGATCCTAGTCGCCCGCTTCCAGCAGCGTCTTCATCCGCCCGACTTCCTCGGCCGTGTCGGCGGCGAGCCAGTCCCGCAGCAACGGCTCGACCACCCAGCGCAGCGGCCCGCGAAAGACGAGCTCCTCGCGATGGAACACCCGCGTCGTGTGGTCGGCGAGCTCGTCGAACGTGAACAGGCCGTGGAACCCGCTCATCGCGTGCGCCAACGTCCCCGGGATCGAGCGGACGTCGATGCGCCGGTACGGTGCGGCGGTGATGGTCTGTCGAACCGCCGGCGTGGGCAGCCCGCGGAACCGCCCGCTGTAGAGGATCTCGCCCCGATCGCCATCCCAGGTGACGCAGTGGACCGTCCCGATCTTCGTGTCCGCCTGCTTGTACCGCTCGAGATCGAGGACGAACTCGTAGATGGCTTTCGCCGGACGGCGAATCAGGGCGGTTCCCTCACCGGCGATCATCGTCGACGTCGCTACGCGATCGTCAACTTCATCGGCCTCGGCGTGCGTCGAAGCGGATCGAGGCTCAAGCCCAGGTCTCGAGCGTCAGCACGCCCAGCAGCGAGACGTCTCCCGGACGGCCGAAGATCACCTTCGAGATGCCCTCGCTGCGCTGGATCTCGAACGCGACGTGCCCCACGCGGCGCCTCACGCTGCGGCCGTCCGCGAGCCAGAACGTCTCCATGCGCTCGGGCTCGACGCCGATCGCGTGCAACACCCGACGACGGCACGACGGAGTAGATCGCTCCCGAATCGACGGTCATCTCGACGTCGGTCTTTCGATCCCGATCGGTCACGTTGGCCAGACGCACTCGAAGCACGGTCATGCCCATGCGGCGATTCCCCTTCACGCGCCTGGGTGTCAGCCTCAGCGTCATGAGGCAATGCCTAGTCCGGCAATACGCCACGCGCAACGTCCGCGCTGCCTGTCCGGCGTGCATCGTCTGGTGCGTGTTCCGGCATCGCGGACGCCCGAGCCGCCGAAGCGTGCATGGGACGGTGATCCCGATCCTGGCGCGCCGCTTGCTCCACAGGCAACGCACGAGGTCGAGGGGAGAAGGGAGTGGCGGCGATGGGACGTATCCGCGGTACGTCGCGCATCGTCGGTGTGGCTGGCGGGTCGGGAGGGCATGCGTCCGTGGGTGGTTCCCTCCGGCGCGGGCGCGCCCCCCGACCGTCAGCCACGTGGCTCGGGTGCGCGCTCGGCGTCGTCGCGAGCGCCCTCACCGCCGCGATCGCCGTCCAGATCGCCGGCGCGCTCCAGCGTCCGGGCTTCGGCGGCTTCCCGCCGATCCCGTGAGCGATGCTCAGCCCGCCACGCGCTCGACGTCGACCGACACCGTCGCCGTGTGGCTCGCCCCGCCGCCGAAGATGATGCCCTTCATGGGCGTGACGTCGGCGTAGTCGCGGCCCCACGCGGTCGTGATGTGGCGCGCCAGCGCGAGCTCGTCGTTCGTGGGGTCGAAGTCGAGCCAGCCCACGTCCGGATCCCACACCGAGAACCAGGCATGCGACGCGTCCGCACCGACCAGCCGCTCCTCGCCGGGCGGCGGCACCGTCTCCAGGTAGCCCGACACGTAGCGCGCCGCGAGTCCCATCGCGCGCAGGCAGGCGATCGCGACGTGCGCGAAGTCCTGGCAGACGCCGCTGCGCTGCGCGAGGACGCGCGCCAGCGGCGTCGCGACGGTGGTGGTCCCCGGCTCGTAGGTGAAGTCGCGATGGATGCGGGTGGTCAGGTCGGACACGGCCTCGAGGAGCCGGCGTTCCGGCGGAAAGGACGGCAGCGCATACGCCCGGATCTCCGGCGACGCGCTCAGCATCGGCGAGTCGAAGAGGAACTGGCGCGCCTCGATCCCGTCGGGCGAGGTCGCGGCCCGCGTGCGCGCGGCGACGGCGTTCCAGGTCGCGGTCGACTGCCGGTGCCGCGCGCCGTCGTCGGCCTCGCGTTCCACCTCGCTGCGCGCCGTCACCACCAACACCGGGTGCGACGCCTGTACGGCGAAGTAGACGACCGGATTGCCGAAATAGTCGTCCCGTCGCGAGATGGTGGCGGGCGTCGGCTCGACGTCGATCGCATGAAAGGTGACGCGCTGCCCGGGCAGCGTCCGCGGCGTCAAGTGCGCCTCGTTGTGACAGGAGGTCACCGGCTCGTCGTAGACGTACTCCGTCCGATGCACGACGCGGTATCTCATGAGCTCCCCGCTCGGCTCGTGCCGGTCAGGTGCTGCGGCCCGCGCAGGTCGACGAAGTAGCTCCGCGTGAGCACGTCGGACGTCCGCGTGAGCCGCGCCGCGACGTGGCGGAGGACTGCCTCGAGCTCGTCGCGCGGCCCGGTCCCGCCGACGTCGCCCGCCAGCGCGGCGAGGTCGGCCAGCCGCAGGCTCGTCGCCGCGTCGAGGATCTGCCGCTCCTCCTCCGCGAGCTGGAGCCGCCCGTCCTCGTGCGAGAGCTCGGCGACCGCGACCTGGATGCGGGCGAGCTGGAAACCGAGCGAGCGCGGATTCGTCTCGTCGAGCAGCAGGAGGCCGAGCACCCGATCGAGCCGGGGGCGCTCGTGGAAGCCGCGATGGTAGAGGGTCAGGCTCTCGGCGGCGGCCAGCACCGCTTCCAGGACCTGCCCCTCGACCCGCGCATCGTGGCGGACGACGAGCGTCGCGCGCACGAGGGCGATCAGCAGCAGGGCGCGCTCGAGCCGCCGGCCGATGTCGAGGAAGAGCCAGGCCTGCCCGCGCGTCATGCTCTCCTGCGCGAGCCCGAAGATCGCCACCAGGTCGGTCGCGAGCGCGTCGAGCTCGTCCTCGACCTCGCCGGGCGGCTCGACACCCGACCGCTCGTGGAAGCGGGCGAGGCGCAGGCGCATGTCGTTCACGATGCGCCAGGTGTCGCCCGAGAGCCGGTCGCGCACGGCATAGGCCGCGCCCAGCGTCGCTTGCAGATCGAACGCCACCGAGCCGACCCGCTCGCCGTCGAGCACGAGCGCCAGCAGTTCCGGCGTCGGATCGTCCCGATTCGCGGCGCCCGCGTCGCCGACGAATCCCGGATACGTCGCGGTCACGTGCGTCACCGCCGTCAGGATGGTGTCGAGCCACGAGGCGTCCGCGTCGTGCAGGTCGATGTCGTTGCGCACGAGCCGGAGCGCCGTGCGGATCACGCGGATCGCCTGCTCCGAGCGCTCGGCGTAGCGGCCGAGCCAGAAGAGGTTGTCGGCTGCGCCCCCCGGCAACGCCACCCGCGATTCGTGCGCCACCGGGTCGCGCACGACGCCGGTCAGCAGGCTCGTCTGCTTTTCGGGCTCGGTCGCGAGGATCCACGTGTCCTTGGAGACGCCGCCCGCCTGGTTCGACACGATCACGCTTTCCGACGCGGCGGCGATGCGCGTCAGCGCGCCCGGCATGACGACGTAGCCGTCGTCGCGCGCGACGAGGAAGGTCCGGATCACCGCCTGGCGCCCTTCGATCCCCGAGGCGACGACCGCGGGCACCGAGGAGAAGCGCACCCGCTCCTGGGCCACGAACGATTCCGGCCGTGCCCGGATGCGCTCGGCGAGCGCGCGCCGCCCCGCCGCGGGCAAGAGCTCGCCGAAGTGCGGCGTCCCACCGGGCTCGCGATGGATCGGCCGGATGACGAAGCGATCGAGGCGCGCGAGTACCTCGGCGCGATCGGCGGCGTTGCCGCACCACCACGTGGCGACCGACGGCAGCAGCAGCTCCTGCCCGAGAAGGTGCTTCGCGATCGCCGGCAGGAACACGTTCAGCGCCGGATTCTCGAGCACGCTCGCCCCGAGCGGGTTCGCCACCGCGACCGTGCCACGCCGCACCGCTTCGGTGAGCCCGGGGACGCCGAGACGCGACGCCGGGTAGAGCTCCAGCGGATCGCAGTAGTGATCGTCGACGCGGCGAAGGATCACGTCGACCGGCTCGAGCCGCCGCACCGAGCGGAGCCACACCTGGCCGTCCTGCACCGTCAGATCGCTGCCGCGCGCGAGGGTGTAGCCCAGGTAGCTCGCGAGGTACGTGTGCTCGAAGTACGCCTCGTTGAGCGGCCCGGGCGTCAGCAGCACGACCCGCGGGTCGGCGTGCCGGCGCGGGGACAGCGCGGAGAGGCTCGCCCGCAGGTTCTGGAAGAAGAGCGAGAGCCGGTGCACGTGCGAGTCGCGATAGAGGCTCGGCAGCACGCGGCTCATCACCACACGGTTCTCGAGCGCGTAGCCGGCGCCCGACGGCGCCTGCGTGCGATCGCTCAGCACCTGCACGCGGCCGTCGGGCCCGCGCACGACGTCGGCCGCGTAGAGTGCCAGCAGGTGCGATGCCTGGCCGGACATGGGATGGCAGGGCCGCAGGAAGCCGCCGTGTGCGTAGAGGAGCTCGGGCGGCAGCAGGCCGCGCCGCACGAGATCCTGCGGCCCGTAGAGGTCGCGCAGGATCAGGTCGAGCAGCTCCGCCCGCTGCATGAGCCCCCACTCGATGTCGCGCCACTCGTCGCTCGAGATGAGCACGGGGATGGGATCGAGCAGCCAGGGCCGCTCGAGTCCCTGCGGATCGCCATAGACGTTGTAGGTGGCGCCGCTCTCGCGCAGCAGCCGCCGGGCCTCCCGCCACCGATCGTGCAGCGCGGGCAGTCCGAGCGTGTCGAGCGCGTTCGCGAGATACTCCCAGTGCGGACGGACCCCGCCGTCCGCGCCGACCATCTCGTCGTACACGCCGTGCCGACGGCGATATCCGCGCACGAGCAGCGGATCAGGGGTCGCGCGAGTCTGCTCCACGGAGCTCCGATGTTGGATACGCGATCGTGGGCCGGGTTTCGAGCGACGTCATGCGGGCACCGTGAGATCGAGCGTCCACCCGCGCGCGAGGTCTTCGGGCGGGAGCGCCATGGGCCCGACACCGCTGCCGCCGGCGCGGAACCAGCCGCGACCGGATCCCGGCGGCGACGGCCCGACGCGCGCAACCGACCGCCGCGCCTCGCCCTCGGTCCATACTGGTGCGCCGATCTGCGGCACGGCGACCGGTCCGCAGAGCTCCGGCACCGCGGGCACATAGCGGCAGCCGCCGATGGCCCGGCCCGTCCACGTGTCGATCACGTCGAAGACCAGCGCGCCGACGGGTGCCGTGGTCGGACGCAGCGTCGCCGGCGGGTTCCACCGCTTGTAGCGCACACCGGCAATCCATGCGGCCTCGTCGCCCGCCGGCTGCAGCGGGACGCGCCGGCCGTTGCACACGACCACGTGCCGGGGCGCGTGACCGCTCAACCGCACCTCGACGCGCGCGTTCGCCGAATCGACGAAGCGGGCCATCCCGCCTCCCGTCGCCTCCTCGGCGAGGACCGGCCACGGCTCGTGCGCCGTGCGGAGGTCGAGCATCACGTCGCCGAGCTGCAGGCGGCCGAGGAGCGGGAACTGTGTGTCGAAGCACGGCACGAACCAGGACGGCTGGAACGGGTAGCCCGCCGATGCCAAGTCCGCCAGCACCGCGCGCAGGTCGGCCGAGAGTGCCGACGGCAGCATGAAGCGGTCGTGCAACGCGTGACCCCACGGAAGGATCGTGGCCGCACTCGGATGACGCGTGAAGCGCGCGACCAGCGCGGTCACGAGGAGCGTCTCGAGCGTCGCGGTGCGGGCGCACGGCGGCATTCCGAAGCTCCCGATCGCCACCTCGCCGCGGCGCCGGCTCGCGTGCGCGGGATCGTACAGACGCTCGACGCAGAGCTCCGTCCGCCGCCCGTCGCCGCTCGCGTCGGCGAGGACGTGCCGGAGCACGCGATCGGGGAGCCATGGCGGATACGCCTCGCCGCCGGGAATGCGCTCGAGCGCGATCGCGAGGTCGGCGAGCGCCGCGGCACGGCCCTCGTCGGCGCGCGGCGCCGGTCCGCCCGGCCCGACGAGGCCGTTCGCAAAGAGATACGAGAGGCTCGGATGGCGCTGCCAGTGCACGATCAGCGCGCGCAGGATCGCCGGCCGGCGGAGGAACGGGCTCGCCTCCGGCGTCGTCCCGCCGAGCACGAGCGGCGCCCGCGCCCCGACGGGCTCGCACGTCCCGTCCGGGAGAATGCGCTCCGCGCGGAGCCCGAGACGTGCCGCCTCCGCGTACGCGACGTCGAGCACCGCCGCATGCTCGGGCACGCTCGCCGTCGCGGGCAGCACCACCCGCAGCGTACCCGGCGCGGGCTCGAGCACGATGCGGGACAGACGCGGGTCTTCCGGCGGCTCGTACCCTTCGAGCACGACCGCAACGCCTTCACGCTCGGCCGCCGCCTCGATTGCGGCGACCAGGAGGAGATGCTGCTCGGCGCGGCCGAGCGGCGGCAGGAACACGTGGAGGTGACCGTCGCGCACCTCGATGCACACCGCGGTCCGGGGCGGCGGCGCGGGCGACGGCGGCTGCACGGCGGCCGGCAGTGCATGGACGTCGGGCAGCGCGTCGCGGGGCGCGAACGGGCAGCGCGGCGGATCGTCCGCGTCCGCCGCGTCGTCCGGCGGCAGGCTCGCGAGCGGCAGCCGCACGCCGATCGGCAACGTGCCCGCGAGCAGGTAGAGCCGGCGGCGGCGAAACGTCCAGGCACCCGACCGCCAACCGTCGTTCGCGTGATCCCAGGCGAGCGGCAGCACCCACCCGACCGGCACGCCCGCGCGTTCTTCCGAGAGGCGATCGACGAGGGCGCGCCGGCGGTCCGGATCGCGGAGATCCTCGGGGGCACCCTCGGTGTCCGCTCGCAGCGGACAGAGGGGATCCTCGTACGCGGGCACGAGCGACGACGCCGGCACGCCAAGCGTCCGGGCGAGCGTCCTCCCGAACGTCTCGGCGCTCCCCGCCGGTACGCGGACCGCCGGCGCCGGCCCAGCCCGTGCGGGGTCGCGCCACACCGGACGGCCGTCGGTGCGCCACACGTAGGCGAGCCGCCACCGGGGAAGCGGCTCGCCTGCGAACCACTCGCCGTCCCCGATGGTCACCATCCCGCCCGGCGGGAGACGATCCCGCAGCGCCGCGAGCAAGGCTTGGGCGACGGGCAGCTTGCTCGGCCCGAGCGCCGCGATCCGCCACTCGGCGCACCCGGCATGCTCGGCCGACACGAATGCCAGCTCCCGACCGACGGCAAGGCGCACGCCCGCCGCGTCGAGGTCGGCATCGACCTGCCGTCCGAGCGCCGCGATCTGCGCCCATGCGCCGCTCGAGCACGGCGCCGCCGGCGCGACGGGCGCGAGCACGCGCGCCACGAGGGTCTCCGATTCTTCGAGCTCGCACGCCTCGCGGAAGCCGGCGACGGCGCGGGCTTTCGTCGGATCGGGCGCACACGCGAGCGGGACCCAGGCGGCGGTGGTGAAGAGACCGGCCGCCGGATCGACGCCGATCCACCCGGCGCCGGGCAGGAAGACCTCGCTCCACGCGTGCAGCGTCGCCGCGACGCGGTCGCCCGCCGGCAGGACGCGGTAGCCGCTCGTGAAGCGGGCCGCGAGCCCGAGCGCGCGCAGGCTCGAGACCGCGAGCCACGCGAGGGACGCCGAGTCGCCTTCGCCACGGACGAGCGCCGTCTCGACGTCGCACCGACCGGTCGCGGCGACCGTGACGGCTTCATGCACGGCCGCGACGATCTCGCGCACGCGGTCGACGATGCCGAGCCGCCCGCGCGGCAACCGCGCGAGCCAGCGCGCGAGGCGCGGCCCGGCCGGCTCGAGCCGCAGGTACGGCCCGAGCTCGCGGCGGACCTGCGGGTCGTACTCGAAGGGATGCTCGACGGCTCGCTCGTCGAGCAGGAAGTCGAACGGGTCGGTGTCGGCGATCTCCGCGATCACGTCGACCTCGACCGCGAAGCGCCGGACCGGCTCGGGGAAGTCGACGCGCGCGACGTGGTTCTCGAACGCGTCGCGCACCCAGTTGACGAAGTGCGGCGCGGTCCGCACGCGCAGCGAGTACGCCGTCACGTGGGCGCGCGCGTGCGCGGCCGGGCGGAGGCGGAGCCAGTGCGTCGAGAGGCGAACGGGCGCGGCAAAGCGCTCCTCGATCACGTGCGTGAGGGCGATCCGGCTCATGACGGCGCCATGCGCCGGAGGTCGAGCGTATGGCGCTGCTCGGGGTCCGGCCGCTCGGGGAGCGGCTCGTAAGCGAGGGCCTCACGGGAAACGGGCTGGCGCGGCACCCACGCCGGTGGTGGCACCGTGCCCGCGCTGTGCCCCCACGCCCAGAAGCGGCTGATGCGGCGGGCCTCCGCCTCGAACGCATTGACCGGGACGGTGGCGTAGGCGCGCCCGCCGGGATGCGTCACGTGATGCACGCAGCCGCCGACGGCGCGCCCGAGCCGCCGATCGACGAGATCGATGACGAGCGGTCCGTGCGCCGGGATCGTCGGATGCAGCGCGAAGGGACCCGACCACGCCTTGTAGCGCACGCCGGCGACGAAGGTTCCGCCCTCGGCGGTGCGCGCGAGCGGCAGGCGGCGGCCGTTACAGGTGACGACGTGGCGCGCGGGATCGAGACCCCGGCAGGTGACCTGCACGCGCTCGACCGTCGAATCGACGCCGCGCGCCTGGCGGTGCGCCGTCGCATCCTCGCCCAGCACGAGCCACGGCTCGAGCGCCATGCGCAGCTCGATCTCGACGCCGTCGTACGCGGCGCGCCCGCACACCGGAAAGCGGAACTCGAAGAACGGCAGCAGCCAGGC
>Ga0180063_1000359_pt1 | contig 12126 bp, 8 predicted proteins | sample EasRivT47_16_10D_FD_121776 | JGI IMG/M metagenome (GOLD analysis project Ga0180063, IMG submission 121776) | Soil microbial communities from meander-bound floodplain in the East River, Colorado, USA - East River metaG ERMLIBT47_16_10D | ecosystem: Environmental > Terrestrial > Soil > Floodplain ...
CACCTTCGCGTTCACCAGCGACTCGACGTCGGCGAGCGTCTCGTCGGACAGCCCGGCGAAATGCGTGAAGTCGAAGCGTAGTCGATCCTCCGCGACGAGCGAACCGGCCTGCTTCACGTGCACGCCGACGACTTCCCGCAGCGCGGCGTGGAGCAGGTGGGTCGCGGTGTGGCTGCGCCGGATGCGCTCGCGCCGCCGCGCGTCGATCTCCGCGCGCACGAGCTCCCCGACGGCGAGCGCGCCCGACTCGACCCGCACGCGATGGACGATCAGCCCGCCGGTCGGGCGCTGCACGTCCGTGACCGCCGCGCTGCCCGACGGCGAGCGCACGAAGCCGCTGTCGGCGATCTGCCCGCCCGACTCGGCGTAGAACGGCGTCCGCGCCAGGACGAGCTCGCCGACTTGCCCCGCCTCCAGGCGCTCGACCGGCCGGCCGCTCTCGAGCAGCGCCAGGATCGGCACGTCCTCGACCCGCTGCTCCTCGTAGCCCACGAACTCGGTCGCATGCCGGGCCGACAGCTCGCGCAGCTCCTCCTGGACCTGCTCGGCCACGCCGCCCTTCCAGGACGCCTGCGCCCGCGCACGCTGGCGTGCCATCTCGGTTTCGAACCCCGCCTCGTCGAGATCGATGCCGCGCTCCTCGGCCACATCGCGCGCCAGGTCGAGCGGGAAGCCGTAGGTGTCGTGCAGGCGGAACAGGTCCGCGCCGGCGAGCTTCGGGCGCCCGGCAGGCGTCCCGAGGCGCGCGATCGACTCCTCGAGCACCGTGAGGCCCGCGGCCAGCGTTCCGGCGAAGCGACGCTCCTCGAGCCGTCCGATCGTCTCGATCGCGTCGGCGGCCGCGCGCAGCTCGGGGTACGCCCCGCCCAGGACCTCGATCACAGCCGGCGTGACCTCGTGCAGGAAGGGCTCGCGCAGGCCCAGCTTGCGGCCGTGGCGGATCGCGCGGCGCAGCAGCCGCCGCAGCACGTAGCCTCGTCGGTCGTTCGCCGGCACGACCCCATCCGCCACGAGCGCGCAGAACGCCCGCGCGTGATCGGCGATCACGCGCAGCGAGAAGTCGGTGGCCTCGTCCCGTCCGTACACCACGCCTGCACGCTCGGCGGCCGCGGCGAGGATCGGCGTGAACAGATCCCCGTCGTAGTTGCTGGACCGACCCTGCAGCACCGAGGCGATGCGCTCGAGCCCCATGCCGGTGTCGATGCTCGGCGCGGGCAGCGGTACGTAGCGTCCGTCGGCCTGCTGGTCGAACTGCATGAACACCAGGTTCCAGATCTCGAGGTAGCGTCGGCTGTCGCTCTCCGGGGTCGACGGGCCGTGCACCGAGGTGTGCTCCGCGCCGAGGTCCACGTGGATCTCGCTGCACGGACCGCACGGACCGCTGTCGCCCATGCGCCAGAAGTTGTCGGCTTCGCCCAGGCGCAGGATCCGCTCCGCCGGCACGCCGATCTCCTGGCGCCAGATGCGGTAGGCTTCCTCGTCGGCCGGAACGGCCGCCGTGCCGCCGAAGACCGTGACCCACAGCCGATCGGCCGGCAAGCCGAAGCGACCGGTGACCAGCTCCCAGGCCCAACCGATCGCCTCGTGCTTGAAATAGTCGCCGAACGAGAAGTTCCCCAGCATCTCGAAGAACGTGTGGTGCCGGGGCGTGCGGCCGACCTGCTCCAGGTCGTTGTGCTTGCCCGAGACGCGCAGGCATTTCTGCGCCGAGGCCGCGCGCAGGTAGTCGCGGCGCTCACGGCCGGTGAACACGTCCTTGAACTGGTTCATCCCGGCATTGGCGAACAAGAGCGTCGGATCGTTGCGTACGACCAGCGGAGAGCTGGGTACCGTCCGATGACCCCGCTCCTCGAAGAAGCGCAGGAACTCGCGTCGCACGTCGCTCGATGTCATGGCTCGCTTTCGTCCTCGGACGACCGCGGAGCACGCCAGCGGCCGGCCGGCGTCTCGCCCGCTCCGTCGTCGCTCGCCGGCCCGATCCCGAGCACGGCCCGCAGCAGGTCCGCCTCGTATCCGGCGCGGAGCAGCGCATTGTATACACGCGCGTTGCGCCGCGGATCGGCGCCGCGGCCCGCGCCACGCCGCCCGACCTCGCGCCGCACCAGCTGCAGCGCATCGATCCCGTGGAGCTCGCGCGCCTCGCGCTCGGCCTCGCGCAGCACCTCCTCGGACACGCCGCGCGCGCGCAGCTCGGCCGCCAGGCGCGCGGGGGCGTGGCCCAACCGCTCGGCGCGGCTCACGATGTACTGCACGGCGAGCGCGTGGTCACCGACGTAGCCGCGGTCGCGCAGTCGCGCGAGCGTGGCCTCGATCGCCTCGTCCGGGAACCCGGCAGCGGCGAGCGCGCGGCGCAACTCGGCCTCGGTGTGCGGCCGGCGCGCGAGCAGGGCCACCGCGCGCTGCTCGGCGGCCTCCCCGCTCTGGCTGCCGTCCCCGCGCGCCATTCGGCCAGGGTAGCAGAGCGCGCGACGGGCCGGTGCGCTAGCTGTTCGAGAACTCGAAGGGCGAGCCCGGGTCGCGCGGGTCGGCGTCCGTGCTCGTGCCGACCTGCTGCAGCATCGACTCCATCGACTCGGTGGCCATGTCCGCCGTCGACTGGATGCCCGCCACGCGCAGCTTGAACTCGTCCGGGTTCGAGGCCTGGCGCAGCGCCTCCTCGAGGCTGATCAGGTCGGCCTTGTACAGGTTGTACAGCGACTGATCGAAGGTCTGCATGCCGTACTGCGACGTGCCGGCCGCGATCGCCGACTGGATCAGCTTCGTCTTCTCCTTGTTCTCGACGCAGTCGCGGATGTAGGCCGTGGCGCGCAGCACCTCGACCGCCGGCACGCGGCCCTGGCCGTCCTTGCGCGGAACGAGGCGCATCGACACGATCGCGCGCAGCACCGCGCCGAGCTGCAGCCGGACCTGCTTCTGCTGGTGCGGCGGGAAGACCGAGATGATGCGGTTGACCGTCTCGGTCGCGTCGACGGTGTGCAGGGTCGAGAGCACCAGGTGCCCGGTCTCGGCCGCGTTCAGCGCGGTCTCGATCGTCTCGTAATCGCGCATCTCGCCGACCAGGATCACGTCGGGGTCCTGGCGCAGCGCCGAGCGCAGCGCGTAGGAGAACGACTTCGTGTCGACCTCGACCTCGCGCTGGTTGACCAGGCTCTTCTTGTCCCGGTGCAGGAACTCGATCGGGTCCTCGATCGTCATGATGTGCTCGGTGCGCGTGTTGTTGATGTGGTCGATGACCGCGGCCAGCGAGGTCGACTTGCCCGATCCCGTCGTCCCGGTGACCAGGATCAGGCCGCGACGCTCCTGCGTGATCTGCTCCAGCACGAGCGGCAGATTGAGCTCGCGGATCGTCGAGATGCGCACGGGGATCACGCGCAGGACGAGGCCGACCGTGCCGCGCTGCTGGAACACGTTGCAGCGGAAGCGCCCCAGCCCCGGCACCGAGTAGGCCATGTCGATCTCGAAGCTGTCCTTGAACTTCTGCTTCTGCCTCGCGCTCATGATGCTGAAGGCCATCGCGATCGTGTCTTCCTGCATCAACCGCTTCTGCTCGACCATCGGTCGCAAGCGGCCGTTGACCCGGATCACGGGGTAGCTGCCGACCTTGAGGTGCAGGTCGGACGCACCCTGCGACGTCGCCACCTTGAGCAGATCGTTGATGTGCATGCGTGTCTCCCTCGCCCGGAGCGACCCAGAGCGGGAATCTAGGCCGCGCCCCCGGCAAGTCAAATCCAGCACCTTCCGCGCCCCGCTCAGCCCGGGCCGTGGCCGCCGTGTGCCGTGTTGTCACACCAGGGGTTTCTGATCTTGACTAGCCCGGCGTCGCGGCGTATGACAGGTCACGAGCCCATCCCGGAGGAGGCCCCGTGATCGGAGCACTTCTCGCGGTTGCGGCGCTGTCGGTTGCCGCCGAGACCGAAGCCGTCTCGACGTCGAGACTCTCCCTCGACGAGCGCATCGCCGCGCAAGAAGCGATCGAGCGCGTGTACCACGCGCACCAGCTCGGCGAGACGCGACCGTTCGAGGTCGCGGTTCCGCGAGCGCTCCTCGAGAAGAAGGTGCTGGGCTACCTCACCGCGGCGGCGCGGTGGCCGATCGCGGCGCAGGAGCTGCGCTCGGAGGTCGAACGCCTGCGGCGGCGGACGCGACTCCCCGACCGCCTGGAGGAGCTCTTCGACGTTCTCGGCCACGATCCGCTGCGCATCGAGGAGTGCCTGGCTCGACCGATCCTCCTCGCCCGCATCGAGGCGACGGGCTCGCTCGAACCCGCGGAGGAGGACCAGCCGGCTCCGCGAGTCGCGGCGCTCGAGGCCTGTGTACCCGACGTGTGGTCGCCGACATCCGCTACCGCGGCGCCCAGCCCGAGATTCCATCACACCGCCGTGTGGACCGGGAGCGTGATGCTCGTCTGGGGCGGGAAGTTCGAGGACTTCGCCATCCCCTTGGGCGACGGCTATCGGTACGATCCCACACTCGATAGCTGGGAGCGCCTGTCCTCCGTGGGAGCGCCGGAGGGCCGCGACTCCCACACCGCCATGTGGACCGGCTCGCAGATGATCGTGTGGGGCGGCTTCGGCGCCTCGGGGGCGCTTGCATCGGGTGGGCGCTACGACCCCATCGCCGACGCCTGGTCGCCCACGTCCACGCAGAACGCACCGGTGCCGCGCGGACGCGGGGCGGCTGTCTGGACCGGGAGCGAGATGATCGTGTGGGGCGGGTTCAACGGATCGATCGCGCTCTGCGTCGAGCGCAGCCGTAACGACGGGGGGCGATACGACCCGGCAACGGACACGTGGACCCCGACGGCCCTTCCGCCCGCTCCGTCCGACTCCGGCCGCGAGTTCCACACGGCGGTGTGGACCGGCTCGGAGATGATCATCTTCGGCGGGTACTTCCCGATCGACTTCGGTCACGGTTTCTGCGGGAACACCGCCGTGTCGGATGGCCTGGCGTACGATCCGGTCTCCGACGCGTGGCGATCGATCAACTCGTTCGGGCAGGCGCTTTCGGGGGCCGGGCGCGTCGCGGTCTGGACCGGGAGCGAGATGATCGTGTGGGGAGATGGTCGGGGCGGCGGGCGTTACGACCCGGCGAGCGACAGCTGGCGCTCGATGTCTCCCGTCGGTGCTCCGCCAACGGGGCAAGGCGCCGCCGCCGCCTGGACCGACTCCGACATGGTCGTCTGGGGCAGCCCGAACGCGGGCGCACGCTACGATCCGCTCGCCGATTCCTGGTCGCCGACGACGGCCACGGGCGCACCGTCAGCTCGGCAGGACCCTACCGGTGTTTGGGACGGAGCGGGTTTCGTGGTCTGGGGCGGAAACAACCTCGGTCGAGGGCTGGGCGACGGCGCGCGCTACTCCCCGGGAAACCCCGACAACGACGGCGACGGGATCTGTCTCGACGCGGACAACTGCCCGGGCGCGGCGAACGCCTCGCAGGCGAACCAGGATGCCGATGGGCCCGGCGACACCTGCGACAACTGCCCGACGATCCCCAATCCGGACCAGCAGGAGACCGATCGCGACGGCGCGGGGGACGCCTGCGACACGTGCCCGTTCGATTTCGACAACGATGCGGACGCGGACGGCGTCTGCGGAGACATCGACAACTGCTCGTCGTACAACGCGGCCCAGCGTGACGCGGACGGAGATGGGCGCGGCGACGTGTGCGACAACTGCCCGACGGTGTTCCAGATCGGCTTTACCGACGGTGATGCCGATGGGCTGGGCAACGAATGTGACTGCCAGCCGTCAGACGGCGGCGACCGATCGCCTGCGGCCGTGGACACCGTGCAGGTCCTGCGGATCGGCTCGACGGCGAGGCTCTCCTGGGCTCCGGTGTCGGGCGCGGACGCCTACTCCGTGAGTCGTGGAGTCGTTGGACTTCTGGGACCGGGCGAGTACGGGAGCTGCCTCGTGAACGACGCGGGCGGAACGACGTTCGACGATCCCGCGATCCCTGCCGCGGGCCAAGGGTACTTCTACCTCGTCCAGGCGCAGAACTTCGAGTGCGGCCTCGGGTCTCTGGGCACCGATTCCGAGGAAGTTCCCCGGGCGAATACCGACCCCGCGGCCTGCGTAGGCACGACCTTCACTGACCTGTACGCGAGCGGCGAAGCGGCGGTGTTCGGCACGGTGAGCGGGAGCTACACGAACACCTTGGTCGCGGACGACGTGAGGCAGGCGATCACCGAAGTGCTGAGCACATCGGGACCCCCGGAGAGTCGATACTCTCGACTCGAGCACCGGTGGACGTTCGTCATCCCAGCCGGCTCACGGGCCGAGTTGCACGTCGAGGCCTTCGAGAACCTCAGCGCCGCGTTTCCGGAGACGTTTCGGTTCGAGTCCTCGCCGAACGGCAACCAGTTCACTCCCGTGAGCCTGCCCCCGCTTCCCAGCACGACGGACGGCGTGGCGGACCTCGTGGGCAGCTTGCCGCCGCTCAGCGGAAACGTCACGATCCGTGTCGTCGACGTCGATCACACCCCCGGGGAGCAGTTCCTCTCCACGGTTTCGGTCGACGTGATCTGGATCCGCGTCGTGCCTTGACGTCTCGAGATCAGGGATCGCCCCAGCGGTCGAGCACGATCGTCACGGCGGCGATCGCCGCCGTGTCGCAGCGCAGCGTGCGCGGGCCGAGCGAGACGAGGACGAAGCCGCGCGCCAAGGCCTGCGCGCGCTCGTCCGCCGTGAACCCGCCTTCCGGACCGATGGCGAGCGTCACCGGGCGCGGCCGCTCCGTCGTCAGGAGCCGCGCGAGCGGCGGATGGCCTGGCGCCGGGTCGGGCATGCATGCCAGCGCGTCGGCGGCGACCTGCGGGAGCTCCTCGACGACCTCGAGCGCGGGCACGCGGCGCCGGCCGCTCTGCTTGCACGCCTCGACGGCGATGCGCTGCCAGCGCAGGAGCCGCGCGGGCGAGGGTCGGCCGCCCTCCGCGCGCTCGACGCGCAACAGGCCGATCGAGGCCACGCCGAGCTCGGTCGCCTTCTGCACGATCCAGTCGGTGCGCTCGGGACGGCACCAGCCCTGGAGCAGCTCGACGCGCAGCGACGGATCGAGCGCACCCTCGTCGTACGGCGCAACGAGCCGGACCACGACCTCGCGCGCCGACGCGCGCTCGACGACGGCCGACCACTCGACGCCCGCGCCGTCGAAGACCCGCAGCGGCTCGCCCGGTGCGAGGCGCAGCACGCGGCGCACGTGGTGCGACTCCTCGGGCGAGAGCGTGAGCGTGGCTCCTGCCTCGCCGCTCAGTCCCGGGTGATACGCGCGCCAGACCCGACTCATACCGGGCGGGTGGCAATCAGCGCGACCCAGCCCGCGTCCCTCCGCACCTTGCGTGGCGCGAGCCCGGCTTCGCTCAGGGCGGACTCGATCGCCGGCACGTCGGTGTCGAGGAACCCCGCGCCGATGAACGTTCCGCCGGGGGCGATCCCTGCGTGGATCGGCCGGGCCAGGCGCACGAGCGTGCGCTCGTCGAGATTGGCCACGACGCCGTCCCACGGGCGTTCGGCGGCTCGCGCGGTCACGCTCGCCAAGCGCACGGCGATCCGGTCGCTCAGCCCGTTGAGCGCCACCACCTCGCGCGCCACCCGCACCGCCTCGCGGTCGTGATCGACGGCGTCGACGACCGCTCCGCGATGGCACGCCACGAGCGCCAGGATGCCGGTCCCGCAGCCCAGGTCGAGCCAGCGCTCCCCCGGCCGCACGAAGTCCTCGAGCGCAGCGACGCACAGGCGCGTCGACGCATGCTCGCCGGTGCCGAACGCCCGGCCGGGCTCGAGGCGCAGCCGCACGCGGCCCGCAGGCGGCTCGCCGTCCGCGGCGCCGGTCGGGTCGATCCAGAAGCCCCTGCCGCAGGCGAAGGGCACGAGTCCGCGCTGGTACCGCTCGACCCAGGGCTCCTCGATGACGCGCTCGACGTCGATCCGCGAGCGGCCGGGCTCGATCCCGGCCGCCGCGAGCGCGCGACAGGTCGCCTCGCGGTCCGGGGCCGCCGGGACGTAGATGCGTACCGTCGTCCGGCCGTCGGCCCCGGGCGCGACCTCGGCGCCGAGGCACTCGCTCGCGAACAGACCGACCACGGTGTCCTCGTCGGCCGCATCGACCTCGAGGATCAGCGCGTGGACGTCCATGCTCAGCCGAAGATGTTCCGGACCCGGTCGAACAGGCCGCCCTCGCCCGCCTCGGTCCGCTCGGTCTCGGCCAACCGCTCGAACAGCTCGCGCTGCGCCCGGCTCAGGCGCTCGGGCGTGCGCACCTGCACGGTGACGTACTGGTCGCCGCGACCGCGGCCGTCGAGCGCCGGGACGCCGCGGCCGCGAAGGCGGAAGCGGGCGCCCGACTGCGTGCCCGCCGGAACCTCGAGCTGGTCCTCGCCCTCGAGCGTGGGCACGCGGATCGACCCGCCGAGGGCCGCCTGGGCGAAGCTGATCGGCACCACGCAGTGGATGTCGCGGTCCTGACGCTCGAAGACATCGTGCGGGCGAACGTGCAGCACGACGAACAGATCGCCCGCCGCGCCCCGGCCGATGCCGCCCTCCCCCGCGCCGGCGACGCGGATCTGCGTTCCGTCGTCGACACCGGCCGGGACACGCAGGCCGATCGAGCGCGTCTCGCGCGAGAAGCCCTGTCCCTGGCACGCGCCGCACGGGCGCACCACCCGCTCCCCCGCGCCGCGGCAGGTCGGGCAGGTGCGCGCGATCGTGAAGAATCCCTGCTGGAACGCGACCTGGCCGCGGCCGCCGCAGGCCGAGCAGCGCTCGATATCCGACGCCGCGGCCCGCCGTCCCTGGCACTTCGGACAGGCCTCCTGACGCTCGACCTCGATCCGGGTCTCGAGGCCGCGCACCGCGTCGAGGAAGTCGATCGCCAGGTCGTAGCGCAGGTCGCGCCCGCGAGAAGCGCCTCCGCGGCGGCGACGGCCGGCCCCGCCGAACATCCCACCCAGGCCGAACAGGTCGCCCAGCACGTCCGCGAAATCCGCGAACGCGTCGCCCTCGAAGCCCTGGAACGGCGCTCCGCCGAGCCCGGGCTTGCCGAAGCGGTCGTAGAGCTCGCGCTTCTGCGGATCAGACAGGACGGCGTAGGCCTCGGACGCCTCCTTGAACCGTTCCTCGGCCGCGTGGTCGCCGGGGTTCTTGTCCGGATGGTGCTTCAGCGCCGCGGCGCGGTAGGCCTTCTTGATCTGCGCCAGGTCGGCGTCCCTGCGCACGCCGAGGGTCTCGTAATAGTCGCGATCCGACACGGTCTCACGTCTCTCCGCCCTCGACCTCGGTCTTGCCCGAGGCCGAGAATGCACCGGGGTCGTAGAGGATCACCTCGGACAGGATTCTACCGATCTCGGCGATCTTCTCCAGGGCCTCGGTACATTCGGTGGCGCTGCCGCTGTCGAGCGCGCGCTTGGCCGCGTCGAGGATCCGACGGACCTGCTGCTGCTGCTCGGCCGGCAGCATCGAGCCGAACTCGCTGAACGTCTTCTGGTTGCTCTCGACCAATCCCTCGAGCCGCGCGCGGGCGCGAATGAACTCGATCCGGCGTCGGTCCTCGTCGGCGTGCTTCTGCGCATCGCTGATCAGGCCGCGGATCTCGTCCTCGTTGAGCCCGCTCGACGGCGTGACCAGGATCTTCTGCTCGCGCTGCGTGGCCAGGTCGCGGGCCGAGACGTTGACGATCCCGTTCGAGTCGATGTCGAACGCGACCTCGACCTGCGTCGCGCCGCGCGGGGCCGGGGGGATGCCGACCAGCTCGAACTGCCCCAGCGACTTGTTGTGCGCCGCGATCTCGCGCTCGCCCTGCAGCACGTGGATCTGCACCTTCGTCTGGTTGTCGGCGACCGTGGTGAAGATCTTGGACTTGCGGGTCGGGATCGTCGCGTTGCGCTCGATGATCTTGGTGAACATCCCGCCGCGGGTCTCGATGCCGAGCGACAGCGGCGTGACGTCGAGCAGCACCAGATCCTTGACGTCGCCCTTGATTACGCCGGCCTGCACCGCGGCGCCGATCCCGACCACCTCGTCCGGGTTGATCTCGCGCGACGGCTCGCGAGCGAACAGCTCGCGCACCAGGTCGATGACCATCGGCATGCGGGTCTGGCCGCCGACGAGCAGCACCTCGTTGAGGTCCTTGGCGGCCAGGCCGGCCAGCCGCAGCGCCTCCTCGCACGGTCCACGCGTGCGCTCGACCAGGTCCTCGACCAGCGTCTCGAGCTGCTCGCGGGGCAGGCTGGTCTGGAGGTGCCGCGCGCCGCCCTCGTCGGCGCTGATGAACGGCAGATTGATCTCGGCCGTGGCGTCGCGCGACAGCTGGCACTTGGCCTTCTCGGCGGCTTCCTTGAGCCGTTGCAGCGCCATCCGGTCCCCGCGCAGGTCGATGCCGGTCTCGTCGCGGAAGCGCGTGACCAGCCAGTCGACCACCCGCTGGTCGAAATCCTCGCCGCCCAGGAACGTGTCGCCCGAGGTCGACTTGACCTCGAACACGCCGTCCCCCAGCTGCAGCACGGAGATATCGAAGGTGCCGCCCCCGAGATCGTAGACCGCGATGCGTCGGGGCGCGGTGCCCTCGTCCATGCCGTAGGCCAGAGCCGCCGCGGTCGGCTCGTTGACGATCCGCAGCACGTTCAGGCCGGCGATGCGCCCGGCGTCCTTGGTGGCCTGACGCTGCGCGTCGTCGAAATAGGCCGGCACGGTGATGACGGCCTCCGAGACCTGCGTGCCCAGGTGCTCCTCGGCCTGCTCGCGCAGGTGCCCGAGCAGGAACGCGGACAGCTCGGGCGGCGAGTACTCCTGCTCGTGCACGCGGATCCAGGCGTCGCGGTTCTTCGCCGCCACGATCTCGTAGGGCACGATCTGCATCGCCTTGGCCACCTCGGCCGAGTCGAACTTGCGACCGATCAGCCGCTTCACCGCGTACACGGTGTTGTGCGGGTTGGTCAGCGCTTGGCGCTTGGCGATCTGCCCCACCAGCCGCTCGCCGCGAGCGGTGAAGGCCACGACCGACGGCATCGTGCGCGCGCCTTCCCGCGTGGCGATGACGCGCGGCTTCCCGCCCTCGACGACCGCCATGCAGCAGTTCGTCGTCCCCAGATCGATGCCGATCGCCTTGCTCATCGGCCCTTCGGTCTCGGGCGATCCACGGTCACGCGCACCAGCGCGGGCCGCAGCAAGCGCTCGTGCAAGCGATAGCCGCGCTGCAGCTCCTCGACGACCACGTTCGGCGGAAGCGCCTCTTCCACGGTCGTGGCCACCGCTTCGTGGAACGCGGGGTCGAACGGCTCGCCGACCGAGTCGACCGCGGCGAGCCCGTCCTTGCGCAGCTCGTCGAGGAGCTGACGGAAGATCAGGGCCACCCCGTCGTAGAACCGGTCGGCGCTCCCGGCCGATGCGCCGCTCAGCGCGCGCTCGAAGTTGTCGAGGACCGGCAGCAGCCGGCCGATCAGGCTCGACCCCGCTTGCCGTTCGTGTGTCTCGCGCTCGCGCTCGACACGGCGGCGGTAGTTCTCGAAGTCCGCCGACAGGCGCAGCAGCTGCTCGCGCAGGTCGGCCGCCGGGGCCTCGCCCGCTCGCGCCGGAAGCGGGTCGATCTCGACGACGACCTCCGGCGCGACGCCGGCCCGCCTGGCGGCGGCCTTGGACTCCCGCTCCTCGTCGAGACCGACGACCTCGAGGATCTCGATCTCGTCGTCCGCAGCGAGCGATTCCGGATCTCTCTCGTACTTCACGCGGGGCGTCCTCGGGCGCGACTCGGATTTTCGCACGGCGGCGGCCGAATCGGCCCCCGGCACACCGCCGCGTGTTCAGAATCTGGGGCGGCCGGGAGGCCGGGTCAATTCCCCGCAGCGGCCAGGCGCTGGGACAGCGCCTCGGCCAGATAGGTGACGAGTCCCAAGGACCGCGGATAGGCCATCCGGACCGGTCCCACGAGCCCGACCATGCCCACGGCCCCCGTTTCGGTCCCATAGGTGGCGACCACGAGCGCCCCCCGAGCCAGAGCGGTCACCGGGTTCTCGTGGCCGATCACCACGCGTGGCCCCCCCTGCGCGAGGATCCGGGTCAGCAGATCGGCCAGGCGCCGCTTGTCCTCGAGCGCCCGCAGCATCTCGCGCAGCAGGTCGAGATCCGGAAAGTC
>Ga0180063_1000361_pt1 | contig 12113 bp, 4 predicted proteins | sample EasRivT47_16_10D_FD_121776 | JGI IMG/M metagenome (GOLD analysis project Ga0180063, IMG submission 121776) | Soil microbial communities from meander-bound floodplain in the East River, Colorado, USA - East River metaG ERMLIBT47_16_10D | ecosystem: Environmental > Terrestrial > Soil > Floodplain ...
GCACCCCCCAGAGCAGGTGGTCGACTTCGGGGCTCACGATACGGTGAGGGTGGGAGACGAATCCGGAGAAACGCTCGGCAAAAAGTTAGATCGCTGGGCGAAACGTTAGATCGCCGGGTGTAGCATCCGCGGCGGACCAAGGGGGGATCTTGGACCATCTCTACGACCTCTTCGACTCGGTTGCGGCGCGCTGGCCCGAGCGTACGGCCGTCGAGGTGCAGCGTGCCTCCGCGGTCGACACCTTCCGTTACGACACGCTTCGGGCGATGGCGCTCCGCGTCGCCGGCCGTCTCGCCTCTCACGGATGCCGGAAGGGGGATCGCGTCGCGATCCTCGCGGAGAACGACGCGCACTGGTGCGCGGCCTTCCTCGGGACCCTGCGTCTCGGGACCGTCGCCGTTCCGCTCGACACCGCGTACACTCCACGGCAAGTCGCGACCGTCATCGCGGACTCGGGCGCGGGGATCCTCATCGCGAGCCCGCGCCATCTCGGGGAAGCGTCCCAGGCCATCTCGGGATCCGCAGGGGGAATCACTCTTCTCTCCGTAGGTGAGGCGACGGAGAACGGAGACGGAAAGGACGACGCGGTCCTCCCGCCCGCCGCCTTCGGGCGCGGCGATCCCGCCGTCATCCTGTACACCTCGGGGACGACCGCCGATCCCAAGGGGGTGGTGCTGACGCACGGGAACTTCCTCGCCGAGCGCGAGGCCGCGCTACAGATCGTGACGATCGACGAGACAGACGCGGTGCTGAGCGTTCTCCCGCTGTTCCACGCCCTAGCCCTGCTCGCGAATCTTTTCCTCCCGCTCTCGGCCGGGGCGCGCGTCGTGTTCCTCGAGACGGTGAACACGTCCGAGCTGATGCGCGCCCTGGCGAAGCGGGACATCAGCGTTTTCTGCTGCGTCCCGCAGTTCTTCTACTTGATCCGCGAGCAGGTGCTGCGCGAGGTCGACGCGGCGGGCGCGGCGAAGCGCAGGCTCTTCCGCGCGCTCCTCATGGGCAACGGATGGCTCCGGAGTGGCCTCGGGATCAACCTCGGGAAGATCCTCTTCCGGCCGATCCACGCGGCACTCGGCCCGCGGATGCGCATCCTGGTGACGGGGGGATCGCGCTTCGACCCGGCCGTGGGACGGGACCTCGTCCGTCTGGGCTTCGACATCCTCCAGGCCTACGGCCTGACCGAGTGCTCGGGGGCGGCGACGTTGACCCGTCCGGGAGACCTGAGGATCGATCATGTGGGCTCCCCGCTCCCTGGAGTCGAGATCCAGATCGCGCCGCACGAGGCCGGCGAGGGCGAGATCCTGATCCGCGGTCCGATCGTGATGCAGGGGTATTACCGCCGGCCCGATGCGAACGCGAGGACCCTCTCGGACGGATGGCTCCACAGCGGAGATCTCGGATTCCTCGACGCGAAGGGGCGGGTCCACGTCACGGGCCGGAGCAAGGAAGTCATCGTCCTGGCTTCCGGGAAGAACGTCTACCCCGAAGAGATCGAGGCGCACTACGCGCGCTCCCCCTTCGTGAAGGAGCTGTGCGTCCTCGGCCGCTCGAGGCCGGAGGAGCCCGTGGCCGAGCGTCTGCATGCAGTCGTCGTCCCCGACCAAGGCGTGATGCGCGAGCGGAAGATCGTGAACATGCTCGAGCAGATCCGGTTCGAGATCGAGGGGCTCTCGGTCGAGCTCCCGAGCCACAAGAGAATCTTGAGCTACGACATCCGCCTCCAACCCTTGCCGCGGACGACCACGGGAAAGTTGAAGCGGTTCGTGGTCGAGCGCGAGCTGCTCGCTGCGGCAGATGAGATCGAGGCCGCGGCGCCACCTTCCGAAGGGACGGACGACTCGGAGTGGCTCGAGCATCCCCTCGCGGCACGCGTGGTCGTCCTCGTACGCGAGGCGGCGAAATCCGGAGCGCGCGTTCGCGCCGACGCGAACCTCGAGCTCGACCTCGGGTTCGACTCGATGGAGCGGGTCGAGCTCCTCGTGCGACTGGAGCAGGCAACGGGTGTCCGAATTCCCGAAGACGCGGCGCACCGCATCTATACGGTGCGCGACCTCGTCGAGGCCATCCGCGTCGTCCCGCCCGGGGAGTCGGGCGCTGTGGCGGCGCAGGACGCCACGGCATGGGATCGCTTGTTCGCTGAGGCACGGGCCGACGAGCCGGACCTCGCCGCCCTGCTCCGGAAGCGCACGCTCGTGACGCTGGGGCTCTTCTTACTCGCGCGCGCCTTCCGACTCGGGGCGCGGCTCACGATCGGATTCCGCGCGAGCGGGCTCGAACGGCTCCCCACGAGCGGCCCGTTCATCCTGAGCCCGAACCACCAGAGCTACCTCGACGCGTTCCTGCTCGTCGCCGCGCTGCCCTACCGCGTCTTTCGCAGGATGTTCTTCGTCGGCGCGAGCGAGTACTTCGCGACGCCGCTCCGTCGCCGGATCGCGCGGGCCGTTCACATCGTGCCAGTCGACCCCGATACGAATCTCGTCCGCGCGATGCAAGCGGGGGCGTTCGGCCTGCGCAACGGCAAGGTGCTCATCCTCTTCCCCGAGGGAGAGCGCTCGATCGACGGAGGGATCAAGAGGTTCAAGAAAGGCGCGGCGATCCTCTCGCTCCACCTGGACGTCCCGATCGTCCCGGTCGCGATGGACGGTGTCTTCGACGTCTGGCCGCGCAACCGCCCCTTGAGGTGGCGGGCGCTCTTTCCGGCGAGCGGCAGCCGCGTCCTGCTGGACGTGGGAGAGCCGCTCTCGCCGACGCCCCGGAACCCGTCTTCGGGCGCCGACGCCCCGGGGTACGCGGCGCTCACCGAGCGGCTCCGCAATGCGGTCGAGCGGATCTGGCTGCTCCTGCGCGAGCGGCGCCTGGGTGCGTCGTAACGCTTGCCGCGACGCTCCCTGAGCGGACCGCTCCACCGCTGTCCCGAGTCAGCGGCTCCGGCACCATCGGCGCGCCCGGGCCGGGGAGTTCCCCGGCCCGGGCGGCCCCTCACGGGCACGGCGCGGGCGACGCGGCGATCTCCGCGTCGCGGCTTCCCTGCTGGCTCGGCACGCCCTCGTCGTACGTGCCGTCGCCGCCGCAGGCGTTGACCGCACGCGTGAGAATCCAGGTTCCGTCGCCCGGGCCGGGGAGCGACCCGTCGGAGACGTAGAGGTTCACCGTGTCGTTCGCTAGGCACCCGTTCGTGCTGGTCGTGAAGTTTCCGCCGCTCGATCGCAGCGCGAGCAAGTCGCCACGCACGACATCGTAGCCGGTTGCTCCGTCGACCGGCGCCCAGTAGACGATTCCTTCGGTGACGAACTTGTCCACCAGCACGTTGGGTCGCGCGGACGGCGCGGGGATTCCGTCGTCGTTCGTGCCGTCGCAGTCGTCGTCGATGCCGTTGCAGACTTCGGTCGTCGGCGTCCCGGGCGTGCACGCGCCGTACCCGAGCTGTCCGGCCGTGCACGTGTAGTGGCTCTCCGCCGAGCACGCGCCCTGGCCGCACAGGGTCGGTCCGGTGACGATGCGACCGCCGGTGTTGGTCTCGGCGCCCGTGTTGCCTCCCCAGACCACCATCTCCCGAGTCGCGGACAGCCACGCCGCGGCGTGGTCCACGCGCCCGATCGGTGCCCCGGTCGTCGTCAACGCGGTCCAGGTGTTCGTCAGCGGGTTGTAGGCCCAGCCGTCGTTCTTGAGCGGAGCGGCGCCGAACCCACCCCAGATCACCATCAGGTCATTCGTCGAATCCCAGACCGCGGTGTGGCCGTAGCGGCCCGGTGGCCCTGGGGCGACGGCCGTCCACGAGTTCGCCTCAGGGTCGTAGATCGCGCCGTCGCTCAAGTACGTCGTGCCGTTGTAGCCGCCCCAGACAATCATCTTCGAGCCGGTCCACACGGCGGTGTGCCGCGAGCGAGCGACGAGCGGCGAGGCAGCCATCGTGTACCATGTGTTGTCCGTAGGTCGGTATCGGCCGCCCGTGTCGTATTGTGTCCCACCGTTGAACCCGCCCCACACCACCATGTAGTTCCCGCTCCAGACCGCTGTGTGACCGGACCGACCCACGGGCGCCCCAGTCGTCGGCAGTGCGGTCCAGGTGCCTCCAAAGAGACCCGGCAGGTAGGCTGCGCCCGTATTGAGAGCCGATCCGCCCCAGACGATCATGTGTGTCCCGGTCCAGACGGCGCTGTGCTGCTCTCGCGCCGTGGGGGCGTTGGTCAGCGTCGTCGCGGCCCACGAATCGGTGTCCGGGTTGTAGAGGCTGCCTGTGTTCGAGCCGCCATTGCCGCCCCAGATGATCATGTCGGTGCCGGTCCACACGGCGGTGTGGTAGGTGCGGGCAGACGGCGCATTGGTCGCCGAAGTCGGGGTCCACACGTCGGTCGCCGCGTCGCGAGGCCGGAAGACGCCTCCCGTGTTCGTGTTGGTGAAGTTGCTGAGGCCACCCCAGACGATGACCCGATTGCCCGTGCTCACCATCGATGCGAGACGCCGCGCGCCCGGCGCTCCAGCGAGCGGCGTCGCGATCCAGCCGTTGGGCGGCGAGACGAACTCCTCGTCCGCCGTGCCGCTGCAGTTCCGGTCGATGCCGTCGCACACGGCATCGGACGCGCCCGGGTGGGTCGCGGCGTCCGTGTCGTTGCAGTCGGTGCTACCCACGGCGTAGCCCGCGGGCGCGGCGCAGGCTTGGATCGTCGGCGCGGAGGTTCCGTAGCCGTCGCCGTCCGTGTCGCGGTAGAACGTCGACTGTGCGAGGCCGTCGTCGAGCGTCGCATCGCAGTCGTCGTCGACGCCGTTGCACAGCTCGGGCGCGCCCGGATGCGTGGACACGACGGTGTCGTTGCAGTCCTGCAGCGTCCCGGCGGGACAGGTCAGGCCTCCCACCGATCCGTAGCCGTCGGAATCGGCGTCGATGCAGCGGCAAAGCTGAACGCTCCCGGCATCATGGATCGCCTGGATCTCGGACGCGCGCAATGCACGGTTGTAGATCTGGACCTCGTCGATCCGGCCGCCGAACTGACAGGAGGGGACGCCCGCAGGACACCTGCCGAGACTGAGGGCCCTCGTCGAGTTGCCTGTGCCGAGGGTGCCCATGACGCCCGGGCCCACGGCCCCGGCGCCGTCCACGTAGAGTGTGACGTGCGTGCCGTCGCCGACGGCGGCAACGTGATGCCATGTGCCGCTCGTGATCGTGCTCGCCGGGACCGAAGTGTCGATCACGGGCACGCTATCCGTGCCGTTCATCAGACCGAGACGCAAGCGCTTCTGGCCGGACGAGTTCTCCCAAAGGAAGAAATGTCCCTTCTCGATCGTTGTGCCCGTGTTCCCCGTGACCGCCTGCTGGAGCAACCCGTCGGCGTTGGCGAGGTTGATCCAGGCAGCGATCGTGAACACGCCCGTGTTCTGGATGAAAGCGAAGGCCGATGTGCTTCCGATGCCGTCGACTGAGTCGTCGGTGCCGTCCAGGCTGAACGCCTCGCTGGCCTGGCCGGCGCCGTAAGTCGCGCCGTTCTGCAAGCTTCCCTGAAGTCCGCCGCGCACGTCGGTCGTGTTGCCGTCGGCCGGGAACCAGCTCAGCAGGCCCGACGCCGGCATCGTGCACTGGCAGCCGCCCGGAAACCCCTCGTCGACCTGTACGTCGCAGTCGTTGTCGATTCCGTTGCACGTCGCGTCCGGGTCGCCCGGATGAACGCCCGGATCGGTATCGTCACAGTCGTCGCCGCTCGCGACGTAGCCGGCGGGAGCGGCGCAGGTGGTGGTCGATACCGCGGGGTTACCGTGGCCGTCGAGGTCCACGTCCCGGTAATAGGTCGCGAGAGGCAACCCGCCGCACGCGCACATGCCTTGGCTTCCCGCCTGGTAGATCGCGCGGATCTCGTCGCCGCTCAGCGCACGGTCGTACATCGCCGGCTCGTCGATGTAGCCGACGAACTCCTGCGCGCCGGACGGGGTGCGTCCGAAGTTCGGGTGGAGCGGTCCCTGGTTGTAGATCGAGGTGATCGATGAGACCTTCGAGGCGACGAGAGCGCCGTTGACGTAGAGCTTCAATAACCCCGCGTTGAACGTCGCGGCCACGTGGCTCCACGCGTTCTCGTCGAGCGCTTGGTTCGGGGAGATCAACCCATCGAAGTTCGTGCCGTCGCTGATCGTGACCTCGAGTATGCCGGGCAGGGACGCGTCCAAGGAGTATGCGCTGTCGAACGCCCCCGTCTTGCTGATGATCGGCTGAGTCGAATCCAGCAGAGTGGGCACGATCCAGGCCTCGAGGGTCATCTGGGAGCTGAACTCGAGGGCGTCGTCGTCCGGAAGCTCGACACCACCGGGCTGAAGGAGGGAGAAGAAGAAGGTCTGACCCACGAGCCCGTCGGTGAACCCCGTGCCGGGGCCTGTGAGCGTCCCGTCGTTCGATCCGATCCAATCCTCGGCATTTCCTTCGCCGCGCCACCACCCGACGACGTTGGTCGCGCGCTGGGTGCACGGGCAGCCGCCGGGGAAGCCTTCGTCGGGCTGGCCGCTGCAGTTCTGGTCGATGCCGTCACACGTCGCGTCGGACGCCGTGGGGCGAATCGCGGCGCTCGTCTCGTCGCAGTCGCCGCAGGCCTGACCGGGCTGCAGCTCGCAGGCCGGAGCGGTCGAGCAGTCCACGAAGCCATCCCCGTCCGGGTCGAGACAGGCGGCGCCGTCGATCGTGAGCGTGAGCGGCGCGTCGGTCTGCTCGGCGTGCCACCAGGCGAAGACGACGTACTCCTGCCCCGGCACGAGCCCCGTCACGATTCGCGTCGCCGAAGCGATCGTGGGGTACCCGTGGTAAGGGAGTCCGACCCCGAGCGCTCCGCCGGTGGTGTCCCCTTCGGTCGCCGGATTCCGCGGTGCCGAGAACGAATCGTCGAAGTACACCTGGCCGGTCCATCCTTCGGTGCTCGAGTCGAAGAGGTTCAGCAGAGGGCCGGCCGTTCCCGGCCAGCTGAAGTTGGTGAACAGAAAGCTCGGGGCGTGCGTCGCGCTGCTCGGGTCGCCACCCGGCGGAAAGTAGCAGTCGTAGTACTGGCCCGTCGGGGACGGCTGGTGGACGTTGACCGGATTGTCCGGGAACACGGACTTCAGCACGACGGAGACGTTGTCGATGTGCGTGTTCACGAACGCCCCGTTGTAGTAGTTCGGGGTCGAGAATGTGACGCGGACGCTGGACGATGGCGCCACGAACGACAGATTGACCGGGCTGCCCCCGACCTGCCAGCCGTCGAGCGGCAGCGGACAGAAGCTGAGCGGGAACTTGCGGTCGACCGTCTTGATGATCGCCGCATTCGCGGCCGTGCCGGCCAGCAGGGCGAGGATCAGCCCTACCCGGATGGGGTCGAGTCGAAGGTGTGCCATGAAAAATCCCTCCCTGGCTCCGCGTGCGAGACGCTCGACATTCCTCAACGGCTGCCGCGAGTCGAGCGAACGACGACCGGCTTCACGCGACTCACTACGGGGAATCTCGAGCACTGTTACTCGCGCGTAACAACAGCGCCGGACCGCCGTACTCCACGTCGAGGTGTCGGTTGGCGCCCAAGCGTAGTCATGTAAGGAAGCGCGGCCGAGCATCGACGGGCACGCCCCGCGCTGCGACCGCTGCCGTGCGCTGCGAAAGATGCGGCGCACGGCTCGCCGCGGACCGCTGTTGCCCTGGCTGCCTGCTCGGTCTCGGGCTCGAGCGCGGCGGCCGGCGGGCGCGACGGTGAGTGATTTCACTCAGTCCCGCGATGGGTCTGGCCATGGTACGCTCCCGGCGAAGAAGGGGTGCCGCCGGTCGGTGGCGGCGCAGAGGGGTCGGTTTTGTTCGGCGCCGAGGACCACCGCTTCGCCACCACGCGCTGGACGCTCGTGCTCGCCGCGGGCAACCGCGCCAACCCGCAAGCGCCCGCAGCTCTCAACGATCTCTGCGGCATCTACTGGCCGCCGATCTACGCCTACCTCCGCCGACACGGGTGGGATTGCCGTCAGGCGGAGGATCTGACGCAGGGCTTCTTCCTCAAGCTGGTCGAGCGCGACGGGATCGGACACGCGCGGGCTGAGCGGGGCAAGTTCCGCACGTTCCTGCTCAGCGCGCTCAAGAACTACATCGCCGACGAGCGTGCCCGCGAGCGCGCGATCAAGCGCGGTGGCGGCAACCGCGTCTTTTCCTTCGACTTCCGCGAAGGCGAGGAGTGGCTCGTCTGCGAGCCGTCGCACGACGAGTCGCCGGAGCGGATCTTCGACCGGCGCTGGGCCGCGACCGTGATCGCGCGCGCTCTCGCGCGGCTCGAGCAGGGTATGACCGCATCCGTCGGCGTCGAGCGCTTCGCGGCCCTGCGTCCGTTCCTGTCGAGCGGCCAACCGGGTGCCTACGCCGGGGTCGCACGCACGCTGGGGATCAGCGAGGCGGCGGTGCGCGTCGGCGTGCACCGCATGCGCCGAAAGTTCGGCGAGCTCTTGCGGGCCGAGGTGGCACAGACGGTCGAGTCCCCGGCGGACATCGAGGACGAGCTGCGCCATCTCCAGCGCATCGTCCGCACATGAGGCCGACGACCTCCGAGTCCTGTTCGACGTGCGGCGCGCCGCTCGCGGCAAACCGCGTCTGTCCGGGCTGTCTTCTCGGGCTGGGGCTCGACGACGCACCTGTGCCGGACGGTGAGTCGCCGTTTGTCGCCACACCTTCGCACGTGGGTCCCTACCGCCTCCTCGAGCCGCTCGGTCGCGGCGGGATGGGCGAGATCTTCCGTGCCGAAGCGACGCGCCACGGGCGCACGGTGGCCCTGAAGCTGTTGCCCGAGGCCCTGACCTGCGACCCCGAGCGCATCGACCGCTTCCGGCGCGAAGCCCGTGCGGCGAGCGCCCTCAACCACCCGAACATCGTCACGATCTACGATTTCGGGGAGCAGGACGGCCGGCACTACATCGCCTCCGAGCTCGTCGAAGGGCGCACGCTGCGGGAGCTCGTGCGGGGCGGACCGCTCGCCCTGCCGCAAGCGCTGGACATCGCGGCGCAGATCGCCGGCGCGCTCGCCGCGGCGCACGAGGCCGGCATCGTGCACCGCGACATCAAGCCCGAGAACGTGATGCTACGCGCGGACGGCTACGTGAAGGTGCTCGACTTCGGCGTGGCCAAGCTGATCTCGCAGCCCGAGCCCGACGATGCCGGGGACGAGGTCGGCGCGGTGACCTCGGCCTTCGACACACGGGCCGGGACGGTGCTCGGCACGGTGAGCTACATGTCGCCGGAACAGGCTCGTGGCGGACCGGTCGACGCGCGAAGCGACCTGTTCAGCCTCGGCATCGTGCTCCACGAGATGGTCACCGGTCAGGCCCCCTTCGGCGGTCCGACGCCCGAGCGGGTCCAGAGCGCAATCCTGCACGACGAGCCGACGCCGCTTGCGGCGACGACATCCGCGGCGTCACCGGCCGTGCGGCGACTCCTGCTCCGCGCGTTGGCCAAGGACCCGAGCCAGCGCTTCGCGTCGGCTCGCGAGCTGCTCGACGAGATCCGGTCGCTCCAGCGCGCGATCGAGGCGGGCTGGTTCGGACGGCATTGGCTGGCGTTGACCGCCGCCGCCGTGGGTCTCGCTGTGGTGGTCGTCGCGGCCGTGCTGGCGGCACTGGGGCAGCTTGCGGCGGATCCGAGCGCATCGCCGGTAACCGTCGATCGCATGAAAACCACGCGGCTCACCACGACGGGAGACGTCGTGTTCGGGACGATCTCCCCCGACGGTGGATCCATCGCCTACGTCGAACAGGTAGCGGAAGGCTTCGGGTTCTGGGTCCGGCCGATCGAGGGCGGAAGCCCTCGCGCGATCATGCCCCCGGGGAGGATCTCCTACTGGTGGTTCACCTTCGCACCCGATGGTCGCTCGATCTACTTCGTGGCCGAGGAGCGCGAGCATCGCGTCGGCGGCGTGCTGTATCGGGCATCGGCCGCGGGGGGGTCGCCGACGCGGCTGACCGTCGGCGTCCAATCCGTCGCCGTCTCGCCGGATGGTACGCGGCTGCTCCTGCGCCGACATCGCGACGCGCCGAGAACCGACGTTCTGACGCTCGCCGACGCGGACGGCCGCAACGAGGAAGAGTTCACGACGCTCGGCGAGAACCGGTCGGTCGTGCAGGCCACATGGTCGCCGGACGGAGCCGCGATCAGCTGGGTGTTCGCGGACCGCGACGCCGCCGGCGAATACTGGGGCATCGCGGAAAAGCGGTTCGGCGGCGGGGCCGCGCACACGATCGTCACGCGCCGTGACTCGGCGATCTCGGCCCTGGCCTGGCTCCCCGACGGGAGCGGGCTCGTGGTCAACGCGGACGACAAGAGCTCCGGCGCGCGGCAGCTCTGGCACGTGTCGCACCCCGGAGGCGCGTGGACCCGCATCACGCGCGATCTCAGCGACTACGGTGCGCCGATTCTCACGGCGGACGGGCGCACGATACTGACCGTCGAGTCCAGCCGACCGGCCCGGATCTGGGGCGGCCCCTTCGGTGATCCGGAGCGTGCCGTGCCGGTGACCATGGGGCAGGGGCGCTACGGCGAGCTGGCCTTCACCCCCGACGGACGTCTGGTCCACGTCGTCGCGGCCAACGGTGAGTCGAACCTCTGGATCATGGACGCCGACGGCTCCAAGGCGACGCAGCTCACGTCGGGCGCGCGCGAAAACGTCATGCCCGACGTCAGCCCCGACGGCCGTACGATCGTCTTCGTCTCGACCCGCACGGGCGACTTGCGCCTCTGGCGCATGGACATCGACGGTGGCAACCCGCGGCAGCTCGGCACGGACGGCGGGTGGAACCCGCAGTTCTCACGTGACGGGCGGTGGATCGTCTACCAGCACGGCGTCGACGGCAAGTCGGCTCTGTGGAAGATCCCGGCGGCCGGCGGGGCACCCGTGCGGCTCGTCGAGCAGGATGCCGCGCACCCGACGCTCTCCCCCGATGGCGCATGGATCGCGTACGAGGAGTTCGACGAGCGACTTCGTCGGACCCGACTCGTCGTGCGACCGGCGGAGGGCGCTGGATCTCCCCGCGCCACCTTCGAGCAGGAAGTCGGCTACGACACGCTGCGCTGGTCGGCGGACGGACGTGCTCTCGTTTTCGCGAACGGACGTGATTCCAGCGAGCTCCTCGTGCAGCCCATCGCTGGCGGCCCGCCCTCGAAGGCGGTCGCGGGCCACGAGACCATCTTCGCCTTCGCGTTGTCGCCGGACGGCAGCCGTGTGGCCTACACGAGCGGGTACGTGACCGCAGATCTGGTCGTGTTCCGCGACTTTCGTTGATCCGTGTGGGATGGTGTGACTACGGCTCCGGGCGTCACAAAGTCCCGATGAGATTGACGAATGCGCCCTGGTGGTCGTAGCTCAGGTCGGTCAGGTCGTCTGAGAAGTCGGTGAAGTTGTAGCCGACGCCGGCCTTCAGGTGCTTGCCGAAGTAACGATAGACCGCGGCCAGCGCGCCGATCTTGCGTTGACGGACGTCCGGCAGGTCGAGCATGCGCGCCTCGGCCAGGCTCTCCCAGCCCTTACGGAACCGCCAGTCCACGCGCAACACTGCGAGCTTCGCGGTGTTGTCGAAGAACTCCCGCTGCACGCGATCCAGGCTCACCTGTCCCAGGCGGTAGGCTAACTTGCCGCCGATCGACCAGTCGGCCGTGACGTCGTAGGTCAGATCGAACGCCGCGATGTGACTCCTCTGCAGGAACTCGACCGGGGTGTTCGTCATCGTCACCTGATCGGTGGTCGGGATGTTGTAGAAGAACGTGTACTTGGCCAGGGCGCTCCACCGGTCGTTCCTTACTGGCCGGTAGGCGTAGCCGAACACGAACTCGGTGTAGCCACCGTCGTAGAACTCGCCGAGCGAGCTGTCGCTGACCGAGTGGTTCAGCTTGCCGAGCACACGCCAGTCGGGCGTCAGCACGAGCTTGAAGTTGTTGCGGAAGATCCACTGTGTCCGTTCGGTGACGGTGGTGTCGGGCTGCTCCGCGTCGTCTTGCCGGTACTCGATCGCGGTCGAGAACTGCATCCGCTCCTCGCCGTAACCGAGGCGGAGTCCAGCCGCCTTGCGCTCGGTCTCGGCGCCGGTGTGATAGTCGCGCAGCGTGCCGAACTCCGCGCTCGCGCCGAGGTTCCAGTGTTCCTGGGCCACGA
>Ga0180063_1000362_pt1 | contig 12085 bp, 14 predicted proteins | sample EasRivT47_16_10D_FD_121776 | JGI IMG/M metagenome (GOLD analysis project Ga0180063, IMG submission 121776) | Soil microbial communities from meander-bound floodplain in the East River, Colorado, USA - East River metaG ERMLIBT47_16_10D | ecosystem: Environmental > Terrestrial > Soil > Floodplain ...
AAGCATCTTGCCCAGCAGGACCGCAAGATCGCTCGCGATCGCGTGCTCGAGGCGCACGATATCGATCTCGCTGCCGGCGGGCGTGTCGATCGCGGCGATGATGCGCGCGATGCGGCGCACGTTCTCCGCGAAGTCGGTGACGACGACGGTGTTGTTTGCCGGGTAGGCGGTGATCGTGTTGTTCGGCGCGATCAGCGGGCGCAGCACCTGCACGATGCTCGCCGCGGCGGCGTAGTTCAGCCGGAATACCTGAGTGACCAGCTCGTCGCCGCGCCCCGCACCTGGGGGCCCGACCTGCACCGCTCCGCCCTGGAGCTTGGCGTCGGCCTCCGGCACCACGCGCACGACCCCGCCCGATTCGACCATGACGACGCCTTGCAGGCGCAGCGCCGCGCTCAACGCGGCCATCGCCTGTTCAGGCAAAAGCGGCTGCTCGATCGTGAGATTGAGGGTGCCCTTGACGCGCGGATCGACGATGAAGGCCTTGCCGGTGAACTGCGAGATCGCCCGCACCACGGCCTCGATCTCGGTATTCGAGAAGTTGAGCGTGACACGCTCTTGCGCGGCTGCGCCTGCGCCGAGTATCAGCGCCGCGAGCAGCGTCGCCGTCCACAGGGCCAGCCGCGCAGCAATCGAGGGCTGCGGGGACACGCCAGCCCGATCCTGCGCAATTACTCGAAGTCCCGAAGCCATGTCCTTCATTTCCACCAAGTTTCGAGGACGGGATGCGCATTATGCTCCAAAGGATGCGGATAGGCGAAGACCAATGGCCGACTGTGACAAAAATACCAATGCGGGTCTGGGACTGAATGTATATCTCATTCATTTAATTCATGTTTCCAATGAGAGTATGGCTTGATCACCGACCCGGCGCCCGAGCACGCTGATCAGCCCGATCAGCGCCGGGCGCATCTGGGGGTCCGCCGACGCGACCCCCTTGAAGCTGATCCGCCCTCCCTTCACGGTGCCGCTTCCCTGGAGCCGCAGCGGCCCCCGCAGGGTGTCGAGCTGCACGCGCGCGGTATCGCCCTCCCCCGCGATCTGCAATCGATAGCTTCCCAGCGGCGCGACCGGGGACAGCGCCGACTGTGCCTCGCGCCACTCCACCTGGAGTCCACCCGTCAGGGCGCCCTCCTTGATCTCGATGTCGGTCCAGCGCACGCCGAGGGCGCCCCCAGGCCTGATGGTGTTGAAGGGAGTACCGAGAGCGACGAGCAACGCTGCCGGCAGCTCGGACTGCCCGGCCTTCACCGTGATCGACCGAGGAGCAAGCGAAACCGCGAGGGGCGCGGGAAGGGAGGAATGCGCGACTTCCGCCGTCACGCGCCCGGTGGCGACCGCCGCGAGCCCGATGTTCCATGAGATGCGCCCCGGGATCAGGAGCACCTGCCGTCCATCGCTGACGCCGATCATCGCCGACCCGCTCCAGACCGTTCCGCGCGCATCGACCAGGCGCAGCCGGCCATGAGACTGCAGCCAGTCCGCAACCCAGACCGCTGGCGCGCGCAGCGCTGTGGTCACCACGACGGCGAGGACCGCGGCAAGAACAAGGAAGATCCGGTAACGCATCGTGTCCTGCCGCGCTACTGCCGAGGCGCGACCTCGAACGTGGCCTCGGCGTCGACCACGGCGCGCACCGCGGTGCGCGAAATCCGGACCGCCGCGATGCGCAGCCGCGATTCGCGCGCGGCCTCTTCGGTCCACGTGAGCCACTGGGTCACGGGCACGCCGGTCGCGCTCACCGTGACGCGGCGCTCATCGAGCACGGCGACGCGCACGCCGCCGAGGTTCGCGCGCGCGAGCCCCTGCTCGAGCGCGACCCGCGCCGCGCTCGCCGATTCCGCCGCGACGCCGCGGCTCGTCAGCCCCTTTGCTTCCTGCGCGAGGGCATTGATCTCGGCGGCCTGCTCGCGCAGGCGCGGCAGCTCCGCGTCCAGGCGCGCGCGCGCATTCCACGCGGGCTCGATCGCGACTAGATAGCCGATGGCGAGCAGCACGACCACGCTGGCCGCGGAGGTCATCAAGCGTTCGCGCCGACCGAGCCCGAGCCACCATGCGCGCAGCCAGGCGATCACGTTCTGCCTCCCCTGCGCACGTTGAGCACCACATCGGAGAACCGCGCCGAAAGTCCGGCCTTCGCGAGGCGCGCGACGAGCGCATCGCGCTTTGCGGCCGAATCCACAGCCCGGGGCTCGAACCGCACCTGCAGCGACCGGTCGCGATACTCGACCTGCCGCACCGATTCGGCATCCACCTGCGCCGCCTGCGCGAAGCTCGCCGCCAGCGGCAGGAAATCCCCCGCGTCGCCGGTGCCGGCGCCGGATCGCATGTCCGCGAGCGCGCGCCGCATCTGCGCCAGCGGATCGAGCACTACCGGCACCCGCGGAAACGCTGCGCGGAAGGTCGCGCTCATCTGGTCGCGCAATTGCCGTTCCTCGCGCAGCTTGAGCAACGCGTCGACGTTGAGCGCGACGACCCACGCGAGTGCGAGTGCGGCGGCAAGCGCCGCGGGCAGGCGCCAGGCGCTCCAGTCGACCATGCGTGGGCCGAACTCGTACTGCAACAGTTCGAGCGCAACCGGCGCCGCATGGCCGGGATCCGGGGCGGTCAGGTTCACCTTCACGCCGAGCGCAGCGGTCCAGGAAGCGCTGTCGCACTCGCCTTCGACGTCGATCGCTTCGGGCCGAGCGGCGCCCGCCTGTTCGATCGCGAGCCGCAGCTCTACCGGGGGGTCGGCGCCTCCCGCATGGGAGCACGCGATGCCGAGCCGCTCGCCCATGCGCAGGGCCCCGTAGTCGGTTCCGATCCGCAGGCGCCACCTCCCGCGCGCCGCGGCGAGCGTGAGCGGTTCTGGCGTCGCACTGACGGGCGCGATTCCAAGGCGGGCGAAGAGCTCGAGCGCGCGCCTCAACAGTGCGCGATCGAGCACCGCAAGCGTCGAACGTCCCCTCCCATCGGGCCGGCCGGCGACCACAAATGCCTGCTCGATGTCGCCGAGCAGCATCGGCTCGGCGAGCGCCGGCAGCGCCGCGCGCAGCTTCGCACCGGAAAGCCGTGGCAGCGCCACATCGAGCAGCAGCACATCGGGCGCTGCAATGATCAGCTCCACGCGCGCGAGGCGGGGCAGCGCCGCCGGCACCGCGATGCCCCGCTCCAGCACGCGGCGGTCGCCGTCGATGACCTCGAAGTCGACGGCCGAGTCGGCGCCGAGCTCGGCCAGCGGCGGGAGTCGCAATCGCAGCGCCTTCACGTGGCCTCCCGCAGCCATACTGCGTCCACGCGGCTCGCTTCGCGCTTGAGGAGCGCCTGGGTGCGCAGCCGCGCGCGCCGGTAGCTCACCGTGCCGTCCACAGAGAAGAACCGGGTCGCCACCGCAATCTCCGCATCGGTGGCCTGGAGCTTCAAAGGCGGGATGCGGCTCAAGACATCGGTCCGGTCCTTGAAGTACGCGCGGTCGCGGCTTGCGGTCAAGCGCCGCGCATCGGCAAGGGCCAGGTTCTCGAAGCGAGCCGCCAGCACCTCAGCGGGCGCGGTGTTGGCATTGACCGGCGTCGGCTGCGGCAGCACCGTCACGAACGGCCGCAGCCGCTCGACGGCGCCGGCGTTGACGCCCTCCACTCCAAGCAGGTCGTCGATCGTGCCGAGTCCCAGCGCAACCTGCTTGCGTCCGCCCTCCCCCGGGACCGCGGACAGGACGCGCTGTGCAATCGGCCCGGCGAGCGTCTCGCTGGCTCCGACCAGCGTGAGCAGCCGGCCCAGCACCGCCACTTCGCGCGGATTCACCCCTTGTGGTCCCGCGAGATTGCGCAAATTGAACTTCGCCTGCTCGTCGCTGATGATTCCAGCAAGATAGACAGGATCGCGCCCGTCGTCGGGATTCAAGTGCGTATCCGCGAGCGGCACGGCCCAGGGCTCGCCGACGTGGTCCACGCTGGAGGTGCGACCATCCTCCCGCAAGATCACGCCGGCCCAGTCGATCGCGCCGCGAATGAGCCATTTCGCCTGTGCGAACGAGAGCTCGTTCTCCGCATGGCGCGCGATGACGCTCTGGCGCCAGAATGCGCCGGCGACCACCGTCGCGGTCACCGCGACGACGAGCATCGCCATCACCACCGCCGCGCCGCGCTGCAATCCGCACCTCATAGCGCGAAGACCCGCACATAGCGCGCCCCGTCGGCGGCTTCGATCGCGACCTCGAGACCAGTGGCGGGGACCGGGGGCTGCACGCCCACCGCAGCGCCACCCACCTCGGACCAGAATCCGCCGGAGAACACACGCACTGCGATCCGCCGCGCGCCGGGCAGCAGATCCACGGAATCGCCCGCCTGCGCGATGGGCAAAGCGGTTCCGGCGGGCGAAGTGCTCCGCGTCAACATGGTATCGGCGACGCGATAGACCACGCGCTGCGCGCGCGCCGGCCCGCCGGCACGGGGGGCGATCCGCACGATCTCGAGCGCCGACGAGCCGTCCCCGCCCGCGTGGACGACGATCGAGGGCGGCAGCTGCGCCGGCGCCGATTGCGGGGGAAGCATGGAATCGGCCGCGCGTTGCGCGATGTCGCGCTCGAGCTGCGACAGCACGCGCAGGATGCGCGCGAGTTCCTCGGTGTCGCGGTCGATGCGCTCGCGCTGTCCAGAGACGTAATCGAGCCCGCGCCAGGAGATGACGCCTAGGAGCCCAAGGAGCGCGATCGCCACCAGCATCTCCACCAGCGTGAATCCCGTTGTCAGCCGCGACTGGCGCATCATCTCAATTCTCGCGCGGGAGGATGCCGATCAGCTCGGCGAGTATGTGGTCGCGGCCGCTGCCCGCGTAGACGCGCACCTCGATGCGGCGAAACAGCGGATTCGGTGTCGCTTTTGCTTCCTCGACGCACTCGAGCTGGACACCGCCCTGCGGGCACGCGACGGTGCGGGTGCCGACGCCAGGAAAAGCGCGCGCGGCGCGCAGCTCGGCGATGCGATTCTCGGCGGAGGACTGCGCAAGCAGGCGCATCCGCAGCTCGGCGCCCGTCTGCGCCATCGTGCCCACCGCACGCAAGCCGGCGAGCAGTGCCACGGCGACGATCGCCAGCGCCACCAGCATCTCGACCAGCGTGAAACCGCGCGTGCGCCGGTTTCTCATTCGGACGGCTTCAGGTTGCCGAGCGCGTCGAGCACGAGCCGCGCCTCACTGCGGTCGGTGGCGATGTGCAGCGTCGCCGGATCGAGCAGCGGCTCGCGGCCAAACACGATGCGCCCGCCATCAATGCTGCGCACCGGGAACGGCCAGGCGCGCTGGCGCAGCACGTCATCGGTCCAGCCGCGCGCGCCCTCCTCGTCGAGCGGCCGGAAGCGGTAACCCGTGAGATCGGCCTCCCATACCAGCGTGCGCCCCGTGATCCGCGCCTCGTCCTGCGCGATCCGGAAGAGCGCGCCGAGGCGCGCGGTCTCCTCCCGCAGCTGCCTGCCGTCGCTCCCCGATACCGAAAGCACGACCACCGCGGCGGCGATGCCGATCATGGCGATCACGACCAGGAGCTCGATCAGCGTGAAGCCGGCGCGGCGCGTGCGGGCGTGCACGGATTACAGGTCCCAGGAGCCGACGTCGGCGTCCGGTCCGCTGCCGCCCGGCCGGGCGTCGGCCCCGAGCGTGAAGACATCGATCTCACCGCGCACGCCGGGATTGAGGTACTGGTAAACGTTGCCCCACGGGTCCTTGGGGATCCGGTCGAGATACTTCTGCCAGTTTGCGGGCACAGGCTCGCTTTGCGGCTTGGTGACGAGCGCCGCGATGCCCTGTTCGGTGGATGGATAGCGGCCATTGTCCAGGCGATAGAGCTTCAGCGCCTGCATGATCGCCGCGACGTCCTGCTTTGCCGCCACGGTGCGCGCCTCGTCGGTACGGCCGACCACGCGCGGCACGATCAGCACGGCGAGGATGCCGAGGATCACGACGACCACCATGATCTCGACCAGCGTAAAACCGCGCGCCCGCCGCGCGGCGATGCCAGCATCACCGGCCGTTCCCTCGATCATGCTTCCCTCGCGAGGCCCGCGAAGCGCGGGAGTTCACTTTGTATTATGTTTCCGCCCCACCGTAAGAGCAAGGCACGATGCCGCGGCTTTACGGGCGCAACCGCGCCCTCTATCATCGGCGCAGCGGAAGGACGTGTGCTCAGGATGAAGCGATTGATTTCGATGCTGCGCGATCGAATGCGGCCGCGGATCGGCATTTCCGGGGCGACGCTCCTGCGCACGTGCACAATCGTGCTGGTGCTGGCGCTCGCGGCGACGATCACGTCATGGGTGCTGGAATTCAGCGCGCGGCGCGTGCCTTCCGAGCCCGTGCGGCCGGTCACCGCGGGCGATTCGGCCCCGCGCACCCAGGCGGCGGATGTCGCGCCCATCGCGTTTCTGTTCGGCGCGGTGCCCGGTGCCGATGGAAGCGATATCAAGCTCGTCGGCGTGATTGCGCAGGGCCTGGCCGGCAAAGGCGTCGCACTCCTCGCGGTGGATGGCCGGCCGCCGCTCGCGCTGCGCGCGGGGGAGGAAATTGCGGCCGGCGTGACACTCGCGGAAGTTCGAGCCGACCGGGTGGTGGTAAGCCGCTCCGGCGCGATTCAGGAGATTCGCATGCTCGCCAAGCCCGCGCCGGAGGGCATCGTCAGGGTCCGCTGAACCCGCTCCTCATCTGACGCTTGCGCGTCGACCGCACATCACCAGTAGCGCGAGGACAAGAATCAGGGCCGGCGCGGGATGCTTGACGGCGGCGACCACCGGCCACAACGCCCCTCGCACCACCGCGCGCAGCCAATCGCGCTCGCGGATGTATTCCGCAACCGCGGGCGAGTTGCGGTAGTACCACTGCACGAACGCCCGACCCGCCGCGCTCTTCATCAGGTGCTCGTCGCGGAACCGGCGCAGCGACACGACTTCGCCGGCCATCGCGCTTCCATATGCGGCAGTCGCGATGAAACAACCGCCGCTGGACGGTGGGGAGGAGCGCGAAGGAGGCGGTGACTGCGACGTGAAGGTCGCACTGCAGTCCCGATTCGAGTTGAGTGTCACAACGCTGCCGCAGCCAGCACCAGTCCACCCGGAGAAGAACGAATTGGATGCGGGTATGGCGGTGAGGGTCACGCTCGTGCCCACCGGATACTGCGCCTGGCACTGCGTGCCGCAATCAATGCCCGGAAGATCCGAACGCACTGTGCCGATGCCGCTGCCAGCGCGCGCCACTGTCAAGGTTCTCATACCGCCGATTTCCACTACCAGCGGGCTCCCCATCACGTTGCTCACGTAAGCGGACGTCCCCATGGAATTGATCGCGACCGCGACGGGCGCGGAGCCCACGGCGATGGGCGAGCCGGCGATTGCTGCACCAGTAACGCTCTCGAAGATGCTCACGCTGCTACCGTTACGGTTCGCGACGTAGACCCGTGCCCCGTCTGGAGAGATCGCAGCGCCGGTGGGCGCGTTTCCGACCGGCACGGTCATTGCGATGTTGCCCGTCAGCGTGTCGTACACACTGACGGTCCCGCTATCCTTGTTGGTGACGAACACGAAGTTGCCATCCGGGCTTACCGCGAGCGCCGTGGGGAGCACGCCCACTGTTTCGCTATCGATCGACGCACCGGTCGCGGCGTCGAAGACCAGCAGGCTGCCGGGGGTCGCGCCGTTCAGGTTGGCCGCCGCGATGAAGACACGCGCGCCGTCCGGGCTGAAGGCGACGCCGAGTGGCGCGATGTCCGGGGCGAAGCCGAAGCTACGAAGCTCCGACTTGTCGGCGACACGGTACAGCTTGACGTTGCCGCCGGCGGCCCCTTCGGATACGAGCAGCAACGAACCATCCGGACTGATCGCAAGCCCCTGCGGATTGTCCCGCCCCCCGTCATTAATCGAGGCCAGCACGATCGTATCGATCCCCACCGCGTTTGCGGCGTCCATGATCAGCACCCCAACGCCAGTGGAAGCGACGTAGATGCGCTTGCCGTCCGGGCTCGCGACGATGCTTCGAGGAACGCCAGCAACTGCGACAGGTGTGCGCATGTCGATCAACGTAGACGCGCGTACGATTCTGATACCGCGATTGCCTCGATCGGCAATGTAGAACTTGCGGCCGTCCGGGCTGACCGCCACCGCAGCGGGCGCCACGCCCGTGGCGGTAGTTCTGCCCAGCACGATGGGCGGAGAGATCACCTCGGTGCTGAAGCGGTGTGGGCTACGCGTAACCCCGCCTTTGGTCGATACCTTGACCGGGCCGCTCGATACGCCGCTCGGCACGCGGGTCACGATGCGCATCGCATCCGCTGACATCAGAACGGACTGCGGCGTGAGGTTGAATGCGAGCCCGTCCGTCGTAGACAGATCGCCCAGCCTCTCGCCGACTATGGTGACAACGGTGCCCGGCTTCCCGCCCGAAGGATGCACAAAGCGGATGCGCGGCCCGCCGAGTCGGGCAATGCGCACTCCGCTCAGTGTTCCCGAGCCGCTGGTCAGAGTATTGTTCCAGCTTCCGCTTGCGGTGCCGTCCCCGACGTTGATCGCAGTAAGCATCCAGTTGATGGCCCAGGGGCAGTGCGGCGGACGCACGACCGTTCCCGTGACCGCGTTCTGCGCGGTCGGGTTCGTCTGCATCCGACCGTCCATGCAGTCGATATCGCCGAACAGTTCGGCGGGTCCCGACGCGGATGAGGAACCCTGCGTAATCTCTGTTTCCCAGGTTCCCGATACGAAGCCGAGCGATGGGTCGCTGCCGTGCCAGGAGCCGGCCCACACGCCGGACAGGTCCGGCGGCGTTTGCGGGGGCGGGGCATCGCCGCCGCCTCCACAGCCCGTCAATACCGCAAGAAAGAACGCGGCAGCATTACTCGCCCAGAATCGAGTCTCGGTTCTCATGACGCAGCCTCCTGATCCGCCCAGCAGCTGATTTGGCCGATCGTGCGCTCAGGGCACTTCCGGATCGCTTACCGGTGCCTTACGGATGGCTTACCGCAGCACACGCCCACTAGGGCCCCGCTACTGCAGCGGAACCATAACGACTTGACTGTCAAGGGAAATCGGGTCTCGACTCATGTACGCCCGCGCTCCGTCAGCAGTAACCACAATCCCGCCCCAGAAGCCACCCACGTTGATCGGCACCAAGGGCAACAGGAACATGCTCATGAACGTGCCACCGGGCCAATTGGCGTGACACCACTCGTGGAATCAATATTAGGCACTCGAGCATTGCGGCGGAATCCCATGAATATGGGATGAAGAAGCATTGTCCGGGGCGCATTGAACGCGCCGCAGCCTGCGTCTGACCGTCTAGACGATCCAGTGCGCACGCTACGCTGGCACGGGACCGTGGCAGGGGCTTAGCCCCGCACCTTCGCCAGCGCGGCCTCGATCGTTGCCGCGACCTCGGCTTCGTAGGCGCGGATGAATTCCACGGAGTCCTTGGTGTCGAGGCGATACTTCTTCATGACCTGGGCCGGCGTCGGCTTGGCCGCGTCCACGCGCCTGAAAAATTCCACGGTGCGCGCGAGATCCTGGCCGAGCGCGTCATACACGCTCGCGAGCAGGGGGTAGTGGCGGCTGTAGGTCATCTCGTTGGCCATGCCCACGTTGTTGAGCGACCCCCGCCTCCACGCGAGCGCCCGCTCCGCCTTGCCGAACAAACGCGCACGCTCTTTCAGCAGCGCTTCCGCCGGCATTTCCTTCCGGTCGTATCGTGCGTAATGCGTGGCGAGCTGCTCGTAGAGTGTCTTGACTGCGCGCGTGCGCTCGGATTCCTGCTTGGTGTAGCGCTGAATGGCAAGGTATTCGCGTGCCTCCGGTCCGTACTTCGCCCTGCTGAATTGCGCCATCGCCCTGTACGCGATGACATTGCAGAGCGCCTCCTCGATGCCGTACGGAAAATCAAACTGCTCGTGGCAGTCCTCGTGAAACACGAGGTAGAGGAAGCGGGTCAGCTGCACGCTCAGCACCTCCGGGCTCACCGCCGCCCCCACTTCACCCAGCACCTCCACCGTGCCGAAATAGACGTCGGAACCGTCGGCATGGGCGCGGCATTCGCGCTCGGTCGCCACGTTGTACCAGAGGATCGCCGGATCCTCGTAGGAATAAGGCAGGTAGAGCGGCGATACGTGGCCGCAAAACGGGACTCGCCCCTGCTCCGCGGAGAATTCGGCGAACGTGGCGGTCTTCTGGAAGCCGATGCGCTGCTCGAACGCCCGGACTTCATGGAGCAGCGGCTCCCATGCCCTCGGAACCCGTACCCCGCACGCGGCCAGCGTCGCGACGACAAGCGCGAGCAGGGTCAGCCAGACCGCGAGTTTAGGATTCAATCGTCTCTCCTCTTTCCGACAGGATAACGCACGGCGCGGATTGAACGATGACAGGCTTCGGTGCAGAATCGTCGCCTCCAATCATGTCCCGCCCCATGAGAGCGATCGGACTGCTGCTCGCAGCGGCGCTGCTTCCTTCCGGCGTGCACGCACAGGACCCCGACGCCGAGCAACTGCGCAAGGCGATGGCGGACACCCCCGCGAACACTTTCCGCTACGTCGGCAACCACCTGGTGTGCAAGCAGGAAACCCCCGCCCAGGACTATCTTGCGTGCCTGCGCATCGGGCCGCTTCGCATCGGGGACGCCTACCGCCCGTTCCGCGAACGCAATCCGAAACCCTACCGGGAGGTCGCGCTGGACGGAGGGGTGATTGCCTCCGCTCACCGGATCGCCACTGCCGCGGATACCCATGCCTACTGGGTGATCGGCCATCGCGATGACACGATTGTCTCGATCCAGCTGACCGGCAATCATTCGCATCCGGATCTCGCCTTTGCTACGATCCAGCTCAACGACTCCGAGGAGAGGGTGCTCGCGCTGCTGGGCCCGCGGGCCACCATCACGGCGGTCCGGGAGGTCGGCGGGTTTCTCTGGGATTACCGGCCGTTCCCGATTTCGATCGAGCTCGTTCACGGAAGGGTCTACTCCATCAAAGTCGCGGCTCCGGACACCCGACGATAGACAGCAGACGCTCGGCGAAAATTCCAGGAGGCAGTCATGGCAAAACCCCGACCCACCACCGGCCGCAAGCGTGCCCCGGCGAAGCGTGCCCCGAAGAAGGCGGCCGCGCGCTCGCGCGGCATCGAGCCGCAGGCGTGCCGGCTCGATGCAACGGAGTCCGAAATCGCGGCGCTCACCCGCCGCATCGAAGCCGAAGGCGGCGCGGTGCTCGGCACCTACCGCGAGCCGCTCGGCGGCAACCCCGTCGTGTTTGCGTCGCTGCCGATTGAGAAGGTCGAGCCCACGCCCTTCCAGCGCGATCTGTCCGAGGCTCACCACAAGAAGCTCGCGGGCGTGCTCGACAAGACGGGCCTCTTTCTCGATCCCGTGATCGCCATCACCGCGCCGAAGGAAGGGTTCTGGACGCCGAACGGCCGCCATCGCCTGGCGGCAATGCGCCGGCTCGGCGCCAAGGCCATCACCGCGCTGGTCGTGCCGAAGCGTGAGATCGCCTGGCAGATCCTCGCGCTCAACACCGAAAAGGCGCACAACCTGCGCGAGCGCTCGCTCGAGGTGATCCGCATCTACAAGGGCCTGCTCGAGGAGGACGGCGCGCGCCCGGAGACGGACTTCGCCTACTACCTGGAGGAGGCAGCGCTGGTGACGCTCGGGATGTGCTATGAGAAGAAAGGCAACTTCGCCGGCGGCGCCTACGCGCCGATCCTGCGCCGTCTCGAGACCTTCTCCGATGACTCGCTGCGCAAGGCGCTGCACGCGCACGAGAAGCACGCCGAGGATGTGTTCAAGCTCGACGAGCTGGTATCGAACGCGGTCGCGAAGTTGAAGGCCCGCGGGCTGATGAGCCCTTACCTGAGGGCCTTCGTGGTGGCGCGGATCAATCCCCTGCGCTGGATCCAGGGCGATCCGCCCCCGCTCGAGGAGGTGCTGACGACGATGCGCGAGCGCGCGGCAAAGTTCAACACGGAGAAGATCAAGCAGGAAGACCTTGCGGGTGCCGGCGGGGTGCCGGACGACGAGTAATCAGCGCTTGCTGTTCAGCTTGGGCGAGTACTGCTCTTCCAGGTAGAGCTTGACCAGGCTCGATCCGCGG
>Ga0180063_1000364_pt1 | contig 12077 bp, 12 predicted proteins | sample EasRivT47_16_10D_FD_121776 | JGI IMG/M metagenome (GOLD analysis project Ga0180063, IMG submission 121776) | Soil microbial communities from meander-bound floodplain in the East River, Colorado, USA - East River metaG ERMLIBT47_16_10D | ecosystem: Environmental > Terrestrial > Soil > Floodplain ...
ATCCACGACACGACGCTCGGCTGGCGCTTCGTCAACCCCCGCCTGGCCGCGCTCCACCCGCCGGTCGCGATGGGCGAGACGGCGGAGAACGTGGCCGCGCGGCACGGTGTGTCGCGCGCGGAGCAGGACCGCTTCGCCTGCGAGTCCCAGCGCCGCGCCAAGGTCGCGCAGGACGAGCGCGCGTTCGTCGCCGAGATCGTCCCGGTCGAGGTTGCGCAGCGGAAGGGCCCGCCGAGCGTCGTCGATCGCGACGAGGGCCCGCGGCCCGACACGACGCTCGAGGCGCTGGCCAAGCTCAAGCCGGCGTTCCGTCCCGACGGCACGGTGACGGCGGGCAACTCCTCGGGGATCAACGACGGCGCGGCGGCGCTGCTCCTGGTCGAGGAGTCGATCGCGGCGAAGCTCGACCTGCCGATGCTCGCGAGCGTCGGTCCTGCGGGCACGGCGGGTGTCGACCCGGCCTACATGGGCCTCGGCCCGATCCCGGCGACGCGCAAGGCGCTCGCGCGCGCGGGCTGGTCGATCGACGAGGTCGAGCTGGCCGAGATCAACGAGGCCTTCGCGGCGCAGGTTCTGCCGTGCATGCGCGAGCTGGCGCTCGATCCCGCGCGCGTCAACGTCCACGGCGGCGCGATCGCGCTCGGCCATCCGCTCGGCGCGAGCGGCGCGCGGATCGCGACCACGCTGCTCCACGCGATGGTCCGCCGGGGCGCGCGGCGTGGCCTGGCCACGATGTGCGTCGGCGTGGGCCAGGGCGTGACGGTGCTGTTCGAGCGGTAACGGCAGGTGTCAGCGGTGGCGCCAGACGGGGCGTCGCTTGGCCAGGAACGCGGCGAGCCCCTCCTGCGCATCGGCCGTCGGCATCAGCTCCTCGAGGTAGAGTCGGTCGACCCGTGCGCGAGCCTCGGCCAGCGAGCCCTCGCGTCCCTCGCGCACGGCGCGTTTGGCCAGCTGCAGCGCGGTGCCCGAGTACGAGAGCAGCCCGTCGAGCCAGGCCTCGACCTCGGCCTCGAAGCTTTCGGCCGGGAACACGCGGTTCACGAAACCGATCTGCTCGGCCTCGCCGGCCCGCAGGGTCGCGCCGGTCAACAGCAGACCGAGCGCGCGGCGCTCGCCGACGATGCGCGGGAGGAGCACCGAGGCCGGTGGCGCGAAGAGCCCCAGCCGGATCTCGGGCTGCCCGAAGGACGCCGCCTCGGACGCCACACAGAGATCGGCCCCCAGGGCGACCTCGCACCCGCCGCCGAGCGCCGCGCCCTGGACGACCGAGACGGTCGGGAGCGGGATGCGCTCGAAGGCATCGAACAGCCGGGCCAGGGCGGCCATCATGAGACCGACCTTGTCCTGCGTGTGGTCGCCCACGTCGACCCCGGCCGAGAACGCCTTGCCCACCGCGTCGAGGCGCACGAGGCGCACACCCGCGGTGTCGGCCGCTCGATCGAGCGACTCGGCGAGCGCCTCGAGCATCGCGATCGTCAGCACGTTCAAGGGCGGGCGGTCGATCGTGATCCGCGCCAACCCGCCCTGGACCGTCAGACGCACCAGCTCGGCCATGGCTTCCTCCCGGGCCCCGATCCTACGGCAGCCCGGGCCGCGCGGCCAGCGGCGGCCGCATGCGCTAATCTCTTCGGCGGAGGATCTCGATGTCCCACCCCGAGGAACGCGAGCTGATTCACGACTGGGCCGGACCGCAGCACTTCGCCGGGGTGACCCGCGTGATGCTCGACGACGAGACGCTGCGCGACGGGCTGCAGTGCCCGTCGGTCACCGATCCCCCGGTCGAGAAGAAGATCGAGATCCTGCATCTGATGGACGGTCTGGGCATCGACACCGCCAACATCGGACTCCCCGGCGCCGGGCGCCGGCAATACGACGCGGTCGAAGCGCTGTGCCGCGAGATCGCCTCGAGCCGGCTGAAGATCCGCGCCAACTGCGCGGCGCGCACGATGCGCGTCGACGTCGAGCCGATGGTCGAGATTGCGCAGAAGACCGGCGTGCCGATCGAGGCCTGCGTGTTCATCGGCGGCAGCCCGATTCGCCAGTACGCCGAGGAGTGGGATCTCGACTTCATCCTGGCGCGCTCGCGCGAGGCGGTCGAGTTCGCCGTGGGCCAGGGCCTCGAGGTCATGTACGTGACCGAGGACACGATCCGCTCGCACCCGGCGCACCTGCGCACGCTGCTGACGGCGGCGATCGACTCGGGCGCGCATCGCGTCTGCCTGTGCGACACGGTGGGTGCGGCGATCCCGGCGGGCGTGACGAACCTGGTCACTTGGGTCAAGCAGCTCCTCGACGAGCTGGGATCCGACGTCGGCATCGACTGGCACGGCCATCGCGACCGCGGGCTCGACGTGGCCAACACGCTCGCCGCCGTCGAGGCCGGCGCCACGCGGGTGCACGGCACGGGTCTCGGCGTGGGCGAGCGCGTGGGCAACACGCCGATGGAGCAGATCCTGGTCAATCTCAAGCTGCTCGGGGTGCGCGACGGAGACCTGAGCCTGCTCCAGGCCTACGTCCACGCGATCTCCGAGGCGCTCGGGGTCCCGATCCCGGTGGGCACGCCGATCGTGGGCAAGGACGCCTTCCGGACCGCGACCGGCGTGCACGCGGCCGCGGTGATCAAGGCCGAGCGCAAGGGGCACGGCTGGCTCGCCGATCGGATCTACTCGGGCGTCCCGGCGAGCTGGATCGGGCGGTCGCAGGTGATCGAGATCGGGCCGATGTCGGGCGCGTCGAACGTCGTGCACTACCTGAAGTCGCACGGCCTCCCGGCGGGCCCCGAGGTCGTCGAGGCCGTGCTGGCCCTGGCCAAGCGCTCCGACCGCCTGCTGACGGAAGAAGAGGTCCTGAGCGCCACGCGCTAGGCCGGGGCTCGTCCGGTCAGCGCCAGGAACAGCGTCAGCCAATCGCGCAGGTCGCGCGTGAGCAGGAACGAGTGGCGCACCAGCTCGCGCCCCGCGCGCCCCATGTCGTGCGCCAGGCTGGGCCGGTTGAGCAGGTGGCGGATGCGATAGGCGCAGCCCTCGATCGAGTGCACGAGGAACCCGGTCTGGTGGTCGAAGACCTGGAGCGTCAGGCCGCCCGCCGCCCCGGCGATGACCGGACGCGCCTTCCACAGCCCCTCGGTCACCGTCAGGCCGAACCCTTCGCGCGTCGACTTCTGCACGATGATGTCGGCCGCCCGCTGCAGCGCGTTGATCTCGGTGTGGCTGTCGGGCGGGATGCTCAGCACGATCACGTCCGGATCGCCCGCCGAGGCCTCGCGGACCTCGCGCAGCACCTCGGAGCCCTCCGGGTCGTCCGTGGCCTCGCCGCCGACCAGCACGAGGCGGCAGTCGTCGCGACGCCGCGCCAGCCGGAACGCCCGGATCACGCCCAGCGGATCCTTGAACCGATCGAAACGCGACACCTGCACGACGAGCGGCCGCGATCGATCGAGGCCGAAGCGCGCCAGGACCGCGTCCACCGCGTGGTCCGTCAGCTCGCGGTTCTTCGGCCCCAGCGGGTCGATCGACGGCGCGATCAGGTACTGCGGGTGGGACAGCGGCATGGCGAACGCGGCCGCCGAGAACACGCTCGCGTCGTAGCGCGTGATGAACGGTCGCAGGAAGCGCCAGGCGCGCCGGTCGGGCCACGAGACGTCGAGGTGACAGCGCCAGATCCACGGGCAGCGCTTGGTCGCGAAACGGATCAGCGCGGCCGGCTGCGGGTCGTGGACGATCACCACGTCGGCGTCGAGGTCGATGCGCTCGGCGAAGCGCCGATTGGCGTCGAGGTACGCTTCGCGCTGCGCGGGGGTCAGCTCGACCGGCGCGCCCTGCAGCGCGTTGTGCAGCTTCTTGGTCGCGACGTAGAACTCGGGAGGGCCCTCGATCACCTCCCAGCGCGTCAGCAGCCCCAGCTCGTCGAGCAGCGGCACGTGGCGGACCAGCATCTCGGCCACGCCGCCGCCGACGCGCGTCGAGTTGATCACGAGCAGTCGGAGACCGGCCAGGCGCGCGGCCAAGCGTCGCAGGATCGCGATCCGCCCCGGGCCGACGATCGCCGCATAGTCGTCGAGCGTCGCCGCGGTCATCCGGCCGCCGGGTGCTCGTCGAGAATCGCCACGATGCGCTGCCGCAGATCCTCGAGCGAGAAGAAGTAGAAGTCGATCCCGCGCAGCTCGGCCGTCACCGGGTCCGGTCCGAACTGGCCCTCGATCCAGCGCGAGAAGTCGTCCGAGTCGTCCCCCGGTCCGCGCAGCCGGGCCTCGTGGAAATGGTAGAAGATCGAGCTGAGCGGCACCTCGGTCATGGCCTGGCGCAGCTGGCTCAGCGTCGACGCCTCGCGGCCGCTCGGCAGCGCGAGATAATGCGCGCTGGCGAAATGGAACTCGAGGCCGCGCCGCGCCACGGGCGCCGCGGACAGCTCGCGCAGATGGTCCTGGACCAGATCGGTGATGGCCTCGCGCGCTTGCTCGAGCTGCTCGTAGGCGTAGGGATCGAGCGCGGCGAGCTTCTCCGCCAGCGCGAGATCCTCGAGGCCCGTGGCGGCCCAGCTGGCGAAGTCGTTCGGGTAGTCCCAGGTGCCGAAGCGATGGCGCAGCGCCGCGCGGTGCAGGTGGTGACAGACCACGTCGAGCGAGACCTGGGACAGCGTGTCGAGGAACTCGCGCAGGTTCGCGGCTCGCCGGCCCGTCGGCATGACCAGTCCCTCGTAGTCGACGAAGGCGAATGGCTGGCGTGGGCTCATTCCGCGCCCGCCAGCCCGCGCAGGAAACGCCCGACCGCGTGCGGCGAGGCCAGACGCCGGGCCGCGTGGGTCGGCTTGCCCGGCGGTCCGACCCGCACGGCCAACCCGCGCGGCCGCACGGCGGCGAACAGATCCTCGTCGGTCCGGTCGTCCCCGATCGCGACCAAGGACGCATCGCGCCGCGCCGCGCGCCCGAGCCCCACGAGTCGGGGCACGACCCGTCCCTTGTGGTGACCGCGGACGCGCACCTCGATCAGGCGCTTGCCGCGCAGCACCTCGAGCCCGGCGAGATCGCTCGCGGCGAGCAGCGCACGGACGCTCCGCCGAAAGGAGCGCAGGTCGCGCGAGGCGACGTTGCGATCGTGGATCGCCACGCCGGCCGGCTTCACCTCGACCAGCGCGCCCGGGACGTCGCGCGCCAGGCGCCTCGCGCGCTCGGACAGCGCGCGCAGGCGCTTGCGCGGCAGCCAGCCCAGGCGCGGCTCCACGCGGAACTCGCTCTCGGCCCCGTGGCTGCCGAAGACCAGGAGGCCGCGGACGCGCACGACGCGCTGCACGTCGTGCGCGGGCCGACCGGAGACGATGGCCACGACCCAGCCGCGGCGCAGCAGGGCGCGCAGGGCGCACAGGGTCGCCGCGGGCACGCGGACCGCGCTCGGCGACCTGGCGAGCCCGGCCAGCGTTCCATCGAGATCGAGGAGCAGCGTCCGCGCCGCGCCGGGCCGCTGTGCGGCCCGGGCGACCTCGCCGGCGAGCGCGACGACCGAGCCCCGGGCGTTCCTCACAGCCCGCGCCACGGCGCCTCGAGCGCCTGGGTGCCCGTCGGGGCCGCGGCCCGCGCGAGCGCGAGCGGGGGCGACGGCTCGCCGCTGGCCAGGCAGCGCTCGGCCCAGCGGCTCACGGGGTTCGAGCGAACCCGTGCGCGCAGCGCGGCCATGCGACGCTGGCGCTCGACGGGGTCCATGCGCAACGCTCGGTCGAGCGCCTCGACGCATCCGTCGAGGTCGTACGGGTTCACGAGCAGCGCGCCGGGAGAGCGCTCGGAGACGCCGGCCAGCTCGCTGACCACGAGCACCCCGTCCTCGTCCACGCGCGAGGCGGCGAACTCGGACGCCACGAGGTTCATCCCGTCGCGCAGCGGAGTGACCAGCATCACGTCGGCGGCGCGGTAGTGCGCCACGAGCTCCTCGCGCTCGAGCGCCTGGTAGCGGTAGTGGATCGGCATCCAGCCCTCACGACCGTGCTCGCCGTTGATCCGGCCGACCTCGCGATCGATCTCGCGCTTCATCTGCCGGTACTCCTCGACCTGGTGCCGGCTCGGCACGACGACCTGGATCAGCACGAACTTCCCGGCCGCCTCGGGATGCGCGCTGACGAACCGCTCGAGGGCCTCGAGCCGCCGGCCGATGCCCTTGGTGTAGTCGAGCCGGTCGGCGCTGAACAGGATCCGGAGGTTCCCGTGCAGCTCGCGCAGCTTCGCCGCATGCCTCTCGACGGCGGCGAGCCGGGCGATGCGCTCGAACTCGTCGACGTCGATCCCGATCGGCACCGCGCGGGCCGAGGTCGCCCCGCCGTCGTGCAGCAGCAGGCACGCCCCGTCGCGCGGCTCGGGCTCGGCCAGGCGCACGCCGGCGAACTGCCGTGCGGCGGCGACGAAGTTGTCCCGGTACAGCGGGATGTGGAAGGCCACCGAATCGGCGGCGAGCATCCCACGCAGCAGCTCCTCGCGCCAGGGCAGCGCGCGGAAGATCTCGGGCGGCGGGAACGGGATGTGCAAGAAGAAGTCCAGTCGCCCGCAGAACCCGAGCTCGCGCAGCACGCCGGGGACCAGCATCAGGTGAAAATCGTGGACCCACACGCGGGCCCGCGGCCCCGCCTGCTCGAGCACGATCTCGGCGAAGCGGCGGTTCACGCGCGCGTAGGCCGCGAAGTCCTCCGGAACGAACACCGCGCGGCCGGGAAAGTCGTGGAACAGCGGCCACAGCGCGCGATTGGCGCAGCTGTGGTAGTACTGGCCGACCTCGCGCTCGCTGAGCGGGACCCCGTGCAACTGGAAGCCTCCCAGCGCCGTGGCGACGCTGCCTCGGGCGCGGGCGGCTTCGACCGCCGCGCCCGAGGGCAGTGCCGCTCCGTCCCAGCCGACCCAAGCCCCGCCGTGTGCGGCGAGCACCGGCTCGAGCGCGGAGACGAGCCCCCCGACGTTCCGCCTGGGCCAGCGCCCCGCGGCGCCGGGGGTGAGGTTGCGTGGCAGGCGGTTCGATACGACCACGAGCGGAGGTCGCATCGGCTAGAACCGCACGCCGACGCCCAGCACCGCGGTCGGATCGTCGGCGACGATGACCTTGGCCTGGAAGTACGGACGCGCCTCGCCGCGCTTGGCGCCGAAGCCGGCGAGCAGGTTCATGCCGAGATCGGTCTCGTCGTCGCCGAGCTCGCGGTCGAGGAACAGCAGGGCCGGACCGCCGCCGAACCACACCGCGTAGCGACCCTCGGTCGCCAGATCGTAGTGGAAGTCTCCGTTGAGCGTCATGAGGTCGCTCGAATCTTCGAAGGCATACTCGAAGTTCGGGTTCACGTACCAGGAGTGCGTGCTCTCGAGCGGAGTCAGCAGCTCGGCACCGAAGAACGCACGCCCTTCGTCCGTATAGGCGCCAGCGCGACCGCCGAGGTCGACGTCGGCTCGGGCCGGCGTGGCCAGGAGCAGGACACCCAACAGGAAGATGGCGGACGCGGTTGCGAGACGACGACAGGAGCGAAGTGAGCTGTGCATGTTCGACCTCCTTCGTTCGTTGCGTTCGGTTCCCCCCGAGCGCCTCTTCAAGAGCGGTGCCAGCGCGGAACCGCCCGCTTCGGCGACGTTTCGACGAGCGCGTCGGCAACAATTACCGATCGAATGGGAAAACCGCGCGCGAAGCCGGGGGATTCGTCGTGGCATCGAGCTTGCTGTTCGACCCGTCGTCGTTTCCAAGGAGGGCCGATCATGAAGACCCGACTCGCATGTGCACTGCTGCTCGTTTCGCTCGTCGCTGCCGGTTGCGCCAGGCCGCCCGCAGCAGAGATCGACGCCGCGTCCGCGGCGATGGACGCCGCGCAAGCCGCAGAAGCCCCCACCTACGCGCCCGATGCGTGGGCCCAGGCCCAGGACACGGAGTCGCAGCTCGAGACCGAGCTCGCGGCACAGGAGCAGGCCTTTGCGCTGTCCCGCTCGTATGCGAAGACCCAATCGCTGGCCGAGGCGCTGAAGGACGCGGCCGACCGAGCCGCGGCCGACGCCGTGCGGGGCAAGGAGATCGCGCACAGCGACGCCACGCAGGCGCTCGACGAGGCCAAGGCGCTGCAGCTCGAGGTGCAGACGCTCCTGGAGCACGCGCCGCAGGGCAAGGGAACGCAGGCCGATCTCGCGGCGCTGCGTGCCGACACGGGCACGACCGAGGAGACGCTCGCCGCCGCCGAGGCCGCGCTCCAGGCGGGCCAGTACATGGAAGCGCGGGCCAAGGCCGAGGCCGCGATCCAGTCGCTGAACCAGGTGAAGGCCGAGCTCGAGGCCGCCCGACAGGCTCGCGGCGGTCGGGCCTGAGCGGGCGCGATGCGGATCAACAGTCAGGAGCTGGGCCAGCTGGCCGAGGTGCGCCAGGGCTTCGTCGTCGCGGACATGGTGCTGCGCGACACGCTCGACGACTACGCACGCGGGGCCGCGGACGTGACGGAGCTGCTCGTCGCCCTCGACCAGCACCGCTCGGCCTACGCGGAGTACCTGTACGGTTTCTATGCCTGCGTGCGCGGGATCCCCGACGCGTGATGACGCTCAGGGTCGGGTCGCGCGCTCGAGGTCCTCGATCAGGATCCGGGCCTTGTCGGCCAGGAGCGCGGCCCGCTCCGGCTCGCCGGAATCGCGCGCCTCCTCGGCCTGGGCCAGGAAGGCGACACCGGCGTCGCGCTCCTCGCGTTGCGCCCCGGTCAAGGTGCGGTCGGCCAGCGCTCCGAGGAGCTCGCGCACCCGCGTCAGCAGATCGTCGACCGCCGGCTGCGATCCGTCGTGAGCCGGGTCGGGGAGCAGATGCGGCACGGGCGATTCCCCGGCCGCCGGGGCGGGCACAGCCTCCGCGCTCGTGCCGCGTGTGTGCCGAGCCGGAGGCTCGACCGGCTCGGGGCTCCCGGCGGGTGGGACGTCCGTCGCGCCGCGCTTGAGACAGCCCAGGCAGATCGCCGCCAGCAGCAGCGTCGCCAGCACCGTTCCTTGGCGCGCCATCACACTGTTGCCTCCGGTAGGGTCATCGTAACCCGCGTGCCCGCCCCCGGCGTGGAATCGATGCGAACCTCGCCGCCGTGCAGCTGGACGATGCGGTAGACCAGCGACAGCCCGATGCCGTTCCCGCCGCTGCGAGTCGTGTAGAACAGGTTGAACACCTTGGGCAGCTCCGCGGGATCGATCCCTTCCCCGCTGTCCTCGACCGTGACGGCGAGCGAGCCGTCGGCCGCCGGCTCGACCCGCACCTCGACCCGGCCACCCGCGGGTGTGGCGTCGAGCGCGTTGCCGACGAGGTTCAAGAGCGCCTGGCGCAGCAGCTCGGCGCTGCCCTGAACCGGCGGCAGGCCGGGGGAAACGACGGCCTCGAGCCGGATCCCGGCCTGCTCGGCCCGCGCCGCGACCAGGTCGAGCGTTTCGCGCACGATCCCATCCAGCTCGACCGACTCGAGCTGCAGCTCCTCGGGCCGCGTGAACTTGAGGAAGCCGTCGATCACGCGGTCGAGCCGCCGGATCTCCTCCTCGACCACGTCGAGGTGCCGTGTCGCCTCGGGCGATGCGGCACCCAGCTTCTGCCGCAGCAGCGCCGCCTGCAGCACCAGCGCGTTGAGCGGGTTCTTGATCTCGTGCGCCACGCCCGAGGTCAGGCGGCCGAGCGCGGCCAGCTTCTGCGAGTAGGAGAGTCGCGAGCCCAGCCGCGACAGGCGCTCCAGATCCCGCGCCGTGACCATCAGCCCCGATGCGCGACCCGCCTCGCGCTGCACGTGCGCGTCGAGCAGGTACGGCACGTCGCGCCCGCGCAGCGACAGCGTCACGGTCCGCGAGCGCACCGTCTCGTCGCGCGCGAGCGTCTCCTCGACCAGCACGCGCAGCGGGTGCTCGGGCCCGAGCACGCGCCCGAGCCGCTCGCCCTCGAGGTCCTGGCGCGCGCGGCCCAGCAGACGGCAGGCCTCGTCGTTGAGCGACAGGATGCGCTGGTCGCGGCTGAGCACGACGACGGCGTCCGACAATCCGCCCAGCACCGTCTTGAGCCACTCCCGCCCGTCGCGCTCGTGGCGCGCACCACCGAGACGCTCGCTGATCGTGGCGAAGAACTCGACCAGCCGGCCGACGTCGGCTTCGCTGCGCAGGTCGAGCGGCGGCTGGCCGTCGGCCGGGACGACGCGCGCCAGCTCGGCGCGCAGGCGCTCGATCGGCGCGAGCAGGCGATTCGTCGTGAAGAACGCGGCCAGGAACGCGAACAGCACGGCCGCGCCGGCCACGGCGGCGTTCGCCGCCACGGCGCCCAGGAGCTGCTGCTTGAGCAGGACCGTGGACACCGCCACGGCCACCGAGCCGAACGGCGCGACGCCGTCGGCGCTGAACGGCAGGTCGGCCACGAGCGCGCGCCGCCCGCGCGCCAGGGCCCAGAACTGCCCGAGCGCGTCGCGTTTCGCGAACTCGGCGAAGGTCTCGAGACGCGCGAGGCGCCGACCCTGCTTGCGAGTGTCGCTGTGCAGGATCGCGATCCCGCTCTGGTCCAGGATCGCGACGTGCAACACGATCGGCGAGTAGCCGATCACCGCCTCCGCGTACTCGCGCAGAGCGGGGTCGGTGGCCAGCGCCTGACGGACCTCGGCTCCCGGATGCTGGCGGATCGTGTGGCTCGCCAGGTGGTACAGCGTCCGCGCCAGCAGCTCCGCGTGGTCGCGCGCCTGGAGCACGTGCAGGCGCACGAGGATCACGGCGCTGATCAGCCCGCTGGCGCTCGCCACCGCCGCGGCGGTGAGAGCGAGGACCACGGCCTGTCTGCCACGGAACCCCACGGGCGGATCATGGCATGTCGAGGTTCGGCGCGACAGCGCAACGCGGCGCACGGAGGGTTGTAGAATCTGCCGCCGCTTGTCGTTCCTTCCATCCCCGGACTCGCCCGGCGGCTCCCCAGGCTTCGGTTTGCCGGGTTTCCGCCTTGGCACGTTCTTGGCGAAGGGTGCTCGGGTGCGTACGGACACGAAAACGAAATCATCGCGGAGGTGAACACGATGGGTCGCAAGGCGGTTTGGCTCTCGGTTCTGGGCCTGTTCTTCGGGCTGGCGCTCGCGGCGCAGGAAGGCCCGAAGACGATGACGGTGAACGGCCAGCTGGTCTCGATCGACGCCAAGGCCGCGACCGTCGTGGTGAAGGCCGACGCCGCGTCGGGTCCCGCACGGGACCTCTCGTTCGGCGTGGGGCCGAAGACCAAGATCCTCAAGGACGGCAACACCGTCGCGCTCGCCGATCTCAAGCCGGGAGACAAGGTCTCGGTCGAGTACGAGAGCGTGAGCGGAAAGAACATGGCCCTGGCGATCGGGGTCGTTCCGCACCGCACCACGTAGCGCGGCCGTTCACGGGCGGGTGGCCACCCCGTCGTTGCGGGGCCGGTCGCCCGCCCGGTTTCAGCGCCCGTACTCCTTCAGCCGGTTGTAGAGCGTCTTGAGGCTGAGGCCCAGGATTCGCGCGGCCTCGCGCTTGTTGCCCTGGAGCTCGTCGAGCGTGGCCAGGATCAGCGCGCGCTCGAGCTCGGCGACCGAGCTACCCACGCGCAGCTCGAGCGGCCCGCCGGGTTGCGCGGCGACCGGCGCCGTGGCGAGCGGAACGTGCTCGGCCTCGATCGTCGCTTCGGGTGCGAGGATGAACGCACGCTCCACCACGTTCTTCAGCTCGCGCACGTTCCCCGGCCACGGGTGACTGCGCAGCAGCGCGAGCGCCGGCTCGCGAAACACCTTCGCCGTCTCGGCGCCGCGGTTCAGCTCGCCGAGGAAGTGCTGCGCCAGCAGTTCGACGTCGGTTCCGCGCTCGCGCAGCGGCGGCACGTGAATCGGGAACACGTGGATCCGGTACAGCAGGTCGCGACGCAGCCGGCCGCTCGCCGCGGCCTCTTCCGGATCGCGATTCGTCGCGGTGACGATGCGCACATCGACCGCCTCGGCGCGCTCGGCGCCGACGCGCGTGACCCGGCCGGTCTCGAGCACGCGCAGCAGCTTGACCTGCAGCTCGATCGGCATCTCGGTGATTTCGTCGAGGAACAGGGTGCCGCCGTGAGCGCGCTCGAAGTGGCCGAGGTGGCGGCGGTCGGCGCCGG
>Ga0180063_1000365_pt1 | contig 12067 bp, 9 predicted proteins | sample EasRivT47_16_10D_FD_121776 | JGI IMG/M metagenome (GOLD analysis project Ga0180063, IMG submission 121776) | Soil microbial communities from meander-bound floodplain in the East River, Colorado, USA - East River metaG ERMLIBT47_16_10D | ecosystem: Environmental > Terrestrial > Soil > Floodplain ...
ACATTGTGCTGGTGGATCAGCGCGGCACCGGCGGCTCGAACGCGCTCGATTGCGAGTACCCCGAGGAGGACGAACTCGCCGAGATGACCGCGGCCGAAATCCGCCGACTGACGCGAGGCTGCCTTGCCGCACTCAAGACCGACCCGCGCCACTACACCACCAGTGTGGCGGTGCGAGATCTAGACGAGGTGCGCGCGGCGCTCGGCTACGAGCACGTCAATCTGTACGGCGTGTCCTATGGAACGCGCGTGGCGCAACACTACCTGCGACGATACCCCAAGCGGGTTCGCGCCGTGATTCTCGACGGTGTCGTCCCGCCGGGGCTCGCGCTCGTTGCCGACAGCGCGTTGCAGGCTCAGCGCGCGCTCAACCTCATCTTCGAGCGTTGCCGTGCGGATGCCGAGTGCCGTGCGGCGTTTCCGGACCCGGCGGGCGCATTCGTGACCCTGAGGTCGCGCCTAACGCGTCAGCCTGCCATCGTTTCGATGCCAGATCCGGTCACCGGAGTGGTGGCCAGTGAAACCATCCGTGCCATTCATCTGCAGATCGCCACGCGCTTTCTGAGCTATGCAGCCGAGCGCGCAGCGCTCCTGCCCCTGTTGCTCGATGAGGCGACCACGCGCAATAACCTGGCGCCGTTGGCCGCGCAGGCGGAACTGCTCGCCACGCGCTACGCGAACTCGCTCAGCATCGGCATGCACAACGCGGTGGTCTGCACTGAAGATGCCCCCTTGATCGATCCCGCGCGGATCGATCGGCCGGCGCTCGAAAAGAGTTATCTCGGCACGCTGCAGCTCGACGGGCTGATCGAAATCTGCAAGGTCTGGCCGCGCGGTACGATCGATGCCGACTTTCACGCTCCGATCGCGTCTGCCGTACCGGTGCTGCTGTTGTCGGGAACGGTTGATCCGGTCACGCCGCCGAGTTATGCGGAAGAGGCGCAGCGCGCGCTCTCGCAAAGTATTCATGTGGTAATCGAGGGTCAGGGCCACGGTCAGCTCGGTGTGGGTTGCGTCCCGCGACTGCTGGCGGATTTCCTCGAACGGGGCGCGACGCAGCAGCTCGACGTCTCCTGCACGCGCACGATCTCGCCCGCGCCATTCTTCACTTCGTTTGCCGGGCCACCGCCGTGATCGCGATCGACGAGTTGCACAAGTCCTTCGGCAGTGTGCGGGCGCTCAAGGGTGTGTCATTCACCGCGCTGGACGGCCGCATAACGGGTCTTCTCGGGCCCAACGGCGCCGGCAAGTCGACCACTCTCAGAACGCTCGCCACGTTGCTCAAGCCCGATGCGGGCGGCGGGCGCGTGGACGGCCACGACATCCTCAGGGAATCCCTCGAGGTGCGCCGCCGTCTCGGCGTGTTGCCGCACTCGGCCGGCATCTATCCCAATCTCACGGGACGCGAAAACATCAACTATTTCGGAGCATTACACGGACTCGCGCCCGCCCTCATCGAGCAACGCGTCGAGGAACTGCTGACGCTCCTCGAGATGCGCGACTTCGCCGATCGGCGCGCCAAGGGCTATTCGCAGGGCGAGCGTCTCAAGGTGGCGATTGCCCGCGCGCTGGTGCATTCGCCACGAAACGTCGTGCTCGACGAGCCGACCACCGGTCTCGATGTCATGGCGACGCGCGCGTTGCGAAGCCTCGTCCGGCGCCTGCGCGGGGACGGCCACTGCGTGCTGCTCTCGAGTCACGTGATGCAGGAAGTCGGCGAGCTGTGCGATGACGTCGTGATCATCGCGCGCGGCGTGGTGGTGGCGCAGGGAACGCCAGAAGAGATCCGCCAGCGAAGTGGCACGGCGACGCTCGAAGACGCATTCGTCAATGCGATCGGCAGCGGCGAGGGGCTCGAGTGATGCGCGCGCTCGCCACGGTGTGGCGAAAGGAACTGATCGAGAACTTCCGCGACCGCCGCACGCTGGTGTCGGCGCTCGTCTTCGGCCCGCTGTTCGGCCCGTTCATGTTTGCGGTGCTGATCGGCCTCCTGCTCGACAAGACCGTCTCCGAATCGGATCAGAAAGTCGAACTGGCCGTCGCCGGCAGCGTGCATGCTCCCAATCTGGTCCGCTTTCTCGAGGACCACGACGTCGCCGTGACCCGCGTGGAGCTCGACGTCGAGCGTGCCCGCGCGGCGATCCGCGAGTCGACGCATCGACTGGTGCTCCTGATCCCGGAGGAATATCCCGAACGGTTGCGCAGCGGACTGCCGGCACCGCTCAAGCTGGTTTCTGACGCATCAGACAACCAGACGGGAAAGTATTCCGCCCGCGTACGGCAGCTGCTTGGGGCCTACGCCGGCCAGCTCGGTTCGTCACGCTTGCTGGCGCGCGGCGTGAGCCCCGACGTCATGCAGCCGATCGTCCTCGACGACATCGACGTCTCGACGCCCGCCGGCCGCGCATTACTGGTGCTGGGCATGATGACGTACTTCATCCTGTTCGCGATGCTGATGGGCGGGCTGTATCTCGCGATCGATGCGACGGCGGGTGAGCGCGAGCGCGGCTCGCTCGAACCGTTGCTCACCGTTCCGGTGCCGCGGCAGACGCTCATCTATGGCAAGGTGCTGGCGGCCTGCTGCTACATGCTGGTGTCGCTCGCGGTCACCTTGTTCGCGTTCGAGATCGGGCTCGCTCTGGTGCCGCTCGAGGCGCTCGGCATGACGGCGAATTTCGATACCGTGGTCGCACTCAAGGTGTTCCTGGTGGCCGCGCCATTCGTGTTGCTCGGTGCGGCACTGATGACTGTCGTGGCGTCGTTCACGCGCAGCTATCGCGAGGCGCAGAGCTATCTCACGGTGGTGCTGCTGATACCGACGCTGCCGATCCTGTTCGCCGGTCTGTACTCGTTGAAGCCCAACACCTGGCTCATGGCCATTCCGAGCCTGAGCCAGCACCTGTTGATGACGAGCCTGCTGCGCGATGAATCGCTCGACCCGCTGCACCTGGTGGTGTCCGTGGCGGCCACGCTGGCGGCCGGTCTCGCGATGACCTGGGTCGCGGGCCGCCTCTACCAGCGCGAAGCGATCCTCGGCTAGGCCTCTCTCCCTCTCCCGCTTCCGGGAGAGGGCTGGGGTGAGGGTCCACTCCCTCTCCCCTCTGGGGAGCGGGTCGGGGTGAGGGCTCCACTCGCGCTCCCGCTTGCGGGAGACGGCTGGGGTGAGGGTCCACTCCCTCTCCCCGCCTGCGGGGAGAGGGCTGGGGTGAGGGGCTCCCCTGCGCGCGCGATCAAAACTCTGAACTTGCGCAAGTTCTTTTCCACAAACTCGCGCGCCTCGACTTCAAATCGATTGTGGCGATAGCCGCGCCGTAGCAATTCCCGCAGATACCTGTACCGCGTCAGTCGTCGTGTCTGCCACTGCTCGAGAACATGGAAGTACTCGTGCAGGACGAGCTCGGTATCGCGCGCGAACTCCTCGATGCTGCAGCGCAGGTAAATGCGACCCAGCCGCGTAGTCGCGAGCGCGCGCGGGTGCCAACGTACGCGCCAGGAGTTCTCGATGAGGTCGACGCGTTCGACCTCCGGCCCGAGAGCTTCGACGAGCGCACGACGTAGTGCCTCGGGCAACCGTGCGAACTGCATTGATCTCACTGTCACTGGATGCCCCACTGTGCGCCCTCAACTCAGGGTAGCGAAGCCCATCCGCGGCCACCATGCGCGTCGTGTATTGGCGCAGTGGCTCTGCTAACGTGCCGGCTCGTCATGCCTGCTCCCGCAAGCATCGAGACTCGCACCGGGCTGGACCCATGGGTGCGCGCCGAGCTGCCGGCGCCACCAATTCCGAAAGGACTTGGCTGGATCGGAGTCGTCGGGCCCGGTGTCATTGTGCTGGGCGTCTCGATCGGCAGTGGGGAATTCCTTCTCGGGCCCGCGGCGTTCGTCAAGCACGGGCTCGCGCTCCTGTGGGTGACCGCGGTCGCGATTTTCTTCCAGACGATCTTCAACACCGAAGTGATGCGCTACGTGGTCGCGACCGGCGAACCCGTGTTCACCGGCTTCATGCGCACGCGGCCGTCGGCGACGGCGTGGGCGTGGTTCTACGCGGTTCTCTTTTTTCTGCAATTCGGATGGCCGGCATGGGCGGCGACATCGGCCGCCGCAATCTTCTTTCTGTTCGCGGGGCGTCTGGCCGATGCGGGGGATGTCACCACCCTCTATTGGCTCGGCGCCGGCACATTCCTCGTCTGCGTCGCCTTGTTGCTGCTCGGCCGGCGCATTGGGCGCACGCTCGAGCTGCTCAACTGGCTGATGGTCGTCGTGACGCTGGGAGGCTTCCTGCTGATCGCCCTCGTCTTCGTGCCCGGCGGGACGTGGCTGGCGGCGGCAGTCGGCTTCATCGGTTTCGACGTGGAGAAAGGCAGCTTCGCGTTCCTGCCTGAAGGCGCAGACTTCTTCCTCATCGGCGCGCTGGTCGCCTTTGCGGGCTGCGGCGGCGTGATGAACCTCGCACTGGGAAACTGGGCGCGCGACAAGGGCTACGGCATGGGTCAGCACGCCGGTTACATCCCGGCGGCGATCGGCGGCGAGCGCGTGAATCTGGCCCACCGCGGATTCAGGTTCGACCCAGACGCTGAATCCATGAATCGCTGGAGTGGCTGGTGGCGCATCGTGCGCGCCGATCAGTGGGGCATCTTTTTCGTCGGTGCGCTGCTGGGCATGGCTCTGCCAGCGCTGCTTTATGTGACTTTCCTGCCCCATGGCACCGACATCCGCGATCTCGGCATCAGCGCCGCACTCGCAGAAAGCGTCGGCCAGCGCGCCGGGCCGTTGCTCGCCGATACCATCGCCATCCTCGGCGCGTGGTTGCTCTTCAAGACCCAGCTCGACATCGTTGAGGCCATGACGCGCACGGTCACCGATATCCTCTGGAGCGGCAGCTCGCGCGTGCGCGGCTGGCGCGGTGGCGACGTCCGCGCCGTCTATTACTGCGTGCTGGCATTGATCGTACTGTGGGGCGTGATCGCGCTTGGGCTCGCGAAACCGATCGTGCTCCTGCAGATCAGCGCCAACATTGCCGGTGCCATCTTCGTCGTCGCGTCGCTCCATCTGCTCTACATCAACACGCGGCTCCTGCCACCGGCACTGCGCCCGCCGCTGTGGCGCCGGGTCGCGCTCGTCGCGATGTGCGTGTTCTACTGTCTTTTCGTCGTGCTGGCCGCCAGCAGCTTCTGGTCATAGCGTCGCTACAGTGACTTGTAGCTGAACTTCTGGCCGCCGACGGTCGCCTCGTACATCAGGCCGCCCTTGGCGACCGTGAATATCGCCATGCCCTTGTAATAAGAGCCGACCGTGGCCGCATCGTGCTTGCCGCCGCTGGCGCCCGCCGAGGTCCCGGTCGTCGACGTGCCTGCGGATGCGCCAGCCGTGATCGCCACCGCTGTAGCTTGTGCACCGAACTCGAAATTGCCGCCGGTGAACTCGTCGAAGGCGCGCTTGTCCTCAAAAAAGATCATCTGGCTGAAAGCCTGACCGCCAAGCTGGAATCCAGCCGTGAGTTGCGTCATCGACGTATCGCCGACGTGCTTGCCGCCGACGTATACCCGGCCCTTGCCGTGCGCGCCGCCGATTCCGATGCCGCCCTTGCCGATGGTGGGAAACACGGCGTAGCCGTAGCAGTCCTTGAAGAACTTGCCGCTCTGGCCCGCCTCCTTGAACACCTTGATCGTGTCGTCATAGTCGTCCGCCCAGGCTGCGGCAGCAGGCAACAGCAGCAGGGCCAGGATGCAGGATCGCCGGATAAATGGGTGCATGACTCACTCCTTAAATCTTTAGTCGACGAACGAAAACATCTTGAGCGATGAAACCATAAGACTAGTCGCCATCCTTCCGCAAAGCCAGTCGCTATTTTCCGATGCAGAAGGTCGAAAAGATACGGCCCAGGAGATCGTCGCTGGTGAACTCGCCGGTGATCTCGCCGAGAGCGCGATGAGCTTGCCGGAGCTCCTCCGCCAGCAACTCTCCGGCGCGATGATCGCGGAGTTGCTCGCGGCCCGCGTTGACGTGGCGGCGCGCGCGCGCCAGCGCGTCGAGATGCCGTCGCCGCGCTGAAATCGTGCCGGCGTCCGTGGCCCCGAATCCCATGCATTCCTTGAGATGCGTGCGCAGCAAATCGATGCCGTTTCCGGTGAGCGCCGAAAGCCAGATTCGTGGCGGCACGCTGGCTGAATTCAGTCCGGGTTCACGCCCGACGAGATCGGCCTTGTTGAGCACCAGTGTCACCGGAAGATCCGCCGGCAGCTGTGCGCGCTCGCGTTCCAGTGAATGTGCCTGTGGATCGGTGGCACCATCGACCACGAACAGGATGCGATCCGCCCGCGTCATCTCGGCCCGTGCACGCCGGATCCCTTCCGCCTCGACGATGTTGCTCACCTCGCGCAGACCCGCGGTGTCGACCACGTGCAGCGGCATGCCGTCGATATCGATGCGCTCGCGCAGAACGTCGCGAGTAGTGCCGGGAATGTCGGTGACGATCGCCGCGTCGTAGCCCGCGAGCCGGTTGAGCAGGCTCGACTTGCCGGCATTGGTCGCGCCGGCGATCACGACGGTCATGCCGTCGCGCAGAATCTGGCCCTGACTCGCCGCTGAGGTGACCCCCTCGAAGTGCGCGATCACGCGATCGAGCCGCTGACCGAGATCGGCGTCGGCCAGAAAGTCGATTTCCTCTTCCGGGAAGTCGATCGCGGCTTCGACATAGGTGCGCAACTCTATCACCGCCTCGGTAAGTCCCTGCACCATCGCCGAGAACTCACCCTGCAACGAGCGCAGCGCGGCGTGCGCCGCCTGCGCGGATCCGCTGTCGATCAGGTCCGCGATCGCTTCGGCTTGTGCCAGATCGAGCTTGTCGTTGAGAAAGGCGCGTTCGCTGAATTCGCCGGGTCGCGCGGCTCGGGCACCGAGCTCGAGAGCCCGCTGCACGAGCAGATCCATGACTACCGGCCCACCGTGACCGTGCAGTTCGAGAACGTCTTCACCGGTAAAGGAATGTGGCGCCGGGAAATAAAGTGCGAGACCCGAATCCAGCAATTCGCCGCTGCGGCCGCGGAAACCGCGTTGAGTGGCTAAGCGCGGTGACGGCAACTCACCGATGACGTCGCGCGCGATCTCGGCGACGCGTGGTCCCGAGATCCGTACGATGCCGATTCCGCCCCGTCCCGGCGGCGTGGCTGCGGCAACGATCGTGTCGGCGGAGGACATTGCATCCTACGTGGCGGCCTTCTTCGCCTGCTGCTCTACGACCTTGTTGATGCGCCACTGCTGCGCGATCGATAGCACCGTGTTGGTCAGCCAGTAAAGCACCAGGCCCGAGGGGAACCAGGCGAACATCGCGGTCATGATGATCGGCATGAACATGAACACTTTCGCCTGGACCGGATCGGGCGGCGCCGGATTCAACTTGTACTGACCGAACATCGCCGCGCCCATGAGCAGCGGCAGGATGAAGAACGGGTCGCGCGTCGACAGGTCGTTGATCCACAGCAGGAAGGGCGCCTGGCGCATCTCCACGCTCTCGAGCAGCACCCAGTAGAACGCCAGGAAGAACGGAATCTGGATCACGATCGGGAGACACCCGGCAAGCGGGTTGATCTTCTCGCGCTTGTAGAGCTCCATCATCGCGCGCCCGAGCTGCTCGCGATCGTCCTTGTAGCGCTCCTGGATGTTCTTGATGCGCGGCGCGAGCGCCCGCATTTTGGCCATCGAGCGCCCGCTCGCCTCGCTCAAGGGATAGAAGATCAGCTTGATGAGCGCGGTCACGAGCACGATCGCCCAGCCCCAGTTGCCGACCAGGCCATGCACCCACTTCAGCACCAGAAAGAGCGGCTTGGAGATGATCGTGAGCTTGCCGTAATCGGCGACGAGCTCGAGCCGCGGGCCGGTGGTCTCCAGTTGTGCCTGCAACTTGGGCCCGACGAAGACGGTCTCGGTCAGTGTGCGCCGGGCACCGGCGGGCACCACCTGTGAGGGACCCACCGCGCCCAGCAGGTACTGGCCATGATCGACGCGCAACCGGTACTGGTAGGTCTGCTGAGCAGCCGGAACCGTGGCGGCAACAAAGTGGTGCTGCATGGCGGCAAACCAGCCGTCCTTTATGCTCCCGGCAAAGACCCGGTCCTCTTCGTCTTCGATATCGAGCTTGCGGTAGCTGGTGCCGTCGTAGATCGCCGGGCCCATGAACGCGTAGCTCTCGACGTCGAACATCGACCGCTCGACGTGCGGCTGCTGCCGCAGGAACTGCAGGTACGAAGCGGCCTGCCAGTCCCTGGGACTCTTGTTCTCGATTTCGTAGTCGATCCGCACCGCGTAACGACCGCGCGTGAATGTGTAGGTCTTGGTGACCGTGATGCCCTGACCGTCCGTCCACGTGACCGGTACCTTGAGCTCATCGGCGCCGTCGGCCAGCCGGAAGTCGGTCCGGGCAGCGGTAAACGTCGCCAGGTGATCGGGTTGCGCGCCGGGCGTGCCGCTCGTCAATCCCGACTGAAAAAGGAAAGGGTGAGCCGGGTCGTCGTTGAACAGGCGCACGACGACCTCGGGATGGCGCTTGTCCTTCGGGTAGGCGAGCAGATCGGCGCGTTTTAACTCTCCACCCTGTGTCCCGATGCGCAGGTCGAGCACGTCGGTCACCACCCGAATGTCGCTGGCAACCGCCGGTGTGACGGCCGGCACGACGGGAGTTTCGGTCACCGCCGGCGCGGCCGCTTCGCTGGTCGGAGCGGGTAATCCGGGGACGCTCTGGTCGAGCGTTTGTGGTGGGGGTGCAGCCGCTGTCGATGGGGCCGCAGCCGGCGCCTGGGCCGCGGGTGGCGTCGCGTAATCATTCTGCCAGGCCTGATAGTTGAGCCACAGAACGAGCGCGAGGCCGGCCCAGAGAAGCAGGCGTTGATTAGGCATGCGGCAGACTCTCAACGCTCAGGTCGCGGTGATGGCCCGGCACCGGGTCATAGCCGCCCGGGTGCCAGGGATGGCAACGACCGATGCGACGGATGGCAAGCCAGCTGCCTTTGAGCGCACCGAAACGCTCGAGCGCCTCAAGCGCATACGCGGAACAGCTGGGATAGAAGCGACAATTGGGCCCGAGCAGCGGGCTGATCAGCCACCGGTACGCGTGGATGAGAGTTTTGAGGAACGTGCGCATCGTTCGCGGAGCGTGCTCAGTGCCTGCTCGAGATCGTTGCGCAGGGCGGCGCTGCTCGCCGTTCGTGCTGCCGAGCGCGCCGCGACGACGATGTCGATCGCTGGCAGGTCATGTTGCGCGAGACGAAAGACGTCGCGTACGAGACGCCGGATCCGATTGCGCGCCACCGCATTGCCGACGGTGCGCGCCGCGATGGACAGCCCAAGCCTTGGAAAGCCGTGCGCGTTGGCACATGCAGTGACCTGGAACAGCGGCTGAGTAAAACGCTGCCCGCTTTTGTAGACATGTTCGAGCTCCGCCTGGCTGCGGAGGCGTTGGGGGGCGCTGAACGTGAACGACCCGATCGGAACTCCGCAGCGTGCGTTACGGCGCGAGACGCTTGCGTCCCTTCGCACGCCGACGGCTCAACACCTGCCGGCCCGTCTTGGTAGCCATGCGCGCGCGGAAACCGTGGGTCCGCTTGCGACGCACTTTGCTGGGTTGATAAGTACGTTTCATCGATGAACGGAAAATGATAGGGCGCGTGTTGCGCGCAGCCGGCCGCACGCGAAAGGCGGCAAGGGTACGCAGCACCCTTTGGGGTGTCAATACAAGGGCGCTGTCAGGGACACGCACGCTGCGTTGCGCAGTGAATCTTCCGTGGCGGACACGGGTTGGCCGTTATAGACTCCGCTCCCCTTTTCCGTCCCGTACCTCGCTACTCACTCATGGAGTCGCGCTCGTGGAAGCGTCGCTGTGGAATCGTTGTCTGCGACTGCTCGAGTCCGAGATTCCCGAGCAACAGTTCAATACATGGGTGCGGCCGCTGCAGGCCGTCGAGGAAAACGGCGTGCTCAAGCTTCTGGCGCCCAATCGTTTCGTCGTGGACTGGCTGACCCAGAACCTGCGCGCGCGGATCGAAGAGCTCATGGGCGCGGTTGCCGACACTGACGTACCACAGATCCAGCTCGAAGTCGGTTCACGTGTTGGCGCCTCCGCTCCGGTCGTCGTTTCGCCGGCAGGCAACGGTGCGCGTACACGCCGCGCCGAGCCGATCGTCATCGGCAGCCGGCTCAATCCGGACTTCACCTTCGCCAACTTCGTCGAAGGCAAGAGCAACCAGTTGGCGAAAGCAGCGGCGCAACAGGTCGGTGAGAACCCGGGCCGCGCCTACAACCCATTCTTCATTTACGGCGGTGTCGGTCTTGGCAAGACCCACCTGATGCATGCAGTCGCCAACCTGATGCGCGCGAGAAAGCCGGAGGCGCGCGTCGCCTATGTGCATTCCGAGCGCTTCGTGAGCGACATGGTCAAAGCGCTGCAGCACAACACCATCAACGACTTCAAGACCGCGTACCGCACGCTCGATGCGCTGCTCATCGACGACATCCAGTTTTTCGCCGGCAAGGAACGCTCGCAGGAGGAGTTCTTTCACACCTTCAACGCGCTGCTCGAAGGCCAGCAGCAGGTGATCCTCACCTGCGATCGCTACCCGAAGGAAGTCGCCGGCCTGGAGGAACGCCTGAAGTCGCGCTTCGGTTGGGGGCTCACAGTCGCGATCGAGCCACCGGAGCTTGAGACCTGCGTGGCGATCCTGATGAGCAAGGCGAGCGCCGCCAGAGTCGAGTTGCCCGAGGAAGTGGCCTTCTTCATCGCCAAACGCATCCGCTCCAACGTCCGCGAACTTGAAGGCGCGCTGCGTCGCGTAGTGGCGAACTCGCATTTCACCGGGAGGCCGATCACGGTCGACTTCGCTAAGGAAGCGTTGCGTGATCTGCTGGCATTACAGGACAAGCTTGTCACCGTCGAGAACATTCAGAAGACGGTCGCGGAGTACTACAAAATCCGAGTCGGTGATCTGCTTTCAAAGCGGCGTAGCCGCTCAATCGCGCGGCCGCGCCAGGTCGCCATGGCACTGGCGAAGGAACTCACCACTCACAGCCTCCCGGAAATCGGCGATGCCTTTGGCGGTCGTGATCACACGACCGTGCTGCACGCCTGCAAACGCATCAAGGATCTGCGCGAGTCGCAGACACGTATGGGCGAGGACTACTCGAACCTGTTGAGAACCCTGACGGGCTGACTGTGGATTCCCTGTGGACGAAACTGTGGATAAAGTTACCCACAGTTGAACCACAGCTTGCAGTGTTTGAATCGAGTAGGAGTCAACAGACTGAGCTGTTCTCAAATTATTGATAGATAAGGCTAAATCAGAGTTACACCGCGTTTCAGGCGGCTCTAATAGTAATTACAACAAGATCAAGATAGATAAAGATTCAGGAGAAGCGATGAAGCTCAGCGCCGAACGCGAAACAATCCTCCAACCGCTCCAGGCCGTGATCGGTGTAGTCGAGCGGCGGCAGACAATGCCCATCCTCGCCAACGTTTTGTTGACCGCACGCCCAGGTCGGCTGTCCGTCACAGCAACCGATCTCGAGGTGGAGCTCGTGGCAAGCACCGAGGTGAACGTACAGCAGCCAGGAGAAATCACCGTTCCCGGAAGAAAGCTCCTCGATATCTGCCGCGCGCTACCGGAAAAGGTCTCGGTGACGATGTCGGTCGATGGCGAGAAGGTCACCATTCGTGCAGGTCGAAGCCGTTTCACGCTGTCGAGTCTGCCGGCCGCAGAGTTTCCAACGGTCGAGGAGATTCATGCGCTACAGGCACTGACGATCGCGCAAGCAGAGCTGCGTCGATTGCTCGACCAGACCCACTTCTCCATGGCACAGCAGGATGTGCGTTACTACTTGAACGGCATGCTGCTCGAGACGGAGGGAGCGACGCTGCGTGCAGTCGCGACTGACGGGCACCGCCTCGCCCTCTGTGAGCTCACTCTTGAGACCAAGGCGAAGGCTGCTCAACAGGTGATCGTTCCGCGCAAGGGCGTCCTTGAGCTGCAGCGAATCCTCGGCAGCGACGGAAATGTTGAGCTCTCGATTGGTACCAACCACGT
>Ga0180063_1000366_pt1 | contig 12056 bp, 9 predicted proteins | sample EasRivT47_16_10D_FD_121776 | JGI IMG/M metagenome (GOLD analysis project Ga0180063, IMG submission 121776) | Soil microbial communities from meander-bound floodplain in the East River, Colorado, USA - East River metaG ERMLIBT47_16_10D | ecosystem: Environmental > Terrestrial > Soil > Floodplain ...
TCCAGCGTCAGGGTCTGGATGTCGTGGCCGTCGAGCAGGATGCGGCCCGAAGTGGGGGCGTAGAAGCGCGGCAGCAGGTTGACGAGCGTGGTCTTGCCGCCGCCCGAGCCGCCGACCAGCGCCACGGTCTCGCCCGGCCGGATCTGCAGGTCGATGTCCGCCAGCGCGGGCTCCGTGCGCGTGGGGTATGTGAAGGAGACTCTTTCGTACCTCACCTCCCCTCGCGCTCTTCCGATATTCGTAGTACCACTGTCCTCCTCGACCGGCGCGTCGATCATGCCGAACACGCTCTCGGCCGAGGCGAGCCCGCGCTGCAATGCGTTATTGATCTCCGTGAGGTGCTTGAGCGGCGCGAGCAGCATCAGCATCGCGGTCATGAACGAGGCGAACTCGCCGACCGTGGTGCGCGCGGCGAGCGTATCGCCCATCGAGATGTAGATAATGACAGCGAGCGCGAACGCCGCGAGCGTATGCGTAATCGGCGTGGTCAGCGCCGCCGGCACCTCGGCGCGCATCACGAAGCCGCGCAGCGCCTGCACGCGGTTGTGGAAACGCTTGCTCTCGTACTCCTGGCCGCCGAACACCTTCACCACCTTGTGGCAGTCGATGGTCTCCTGCAGCACGTGCACCACGTCGCCCAGCGAGCTCATCACGCCGCGCGCCATGCGGCGCAGGCGGCGCGAGGTCAGCCGCACCGTAAGCGCGACCGGCGGGCCGATGACGAGCGCGATCAGCGTGAGCTTCCAGTTGAGATAGAAGAGCCACGCCAGCAGCCCGACGATGGCGATGGTGTCCCTCACCAGCACCGTGAGCACGGTAGTCGCGGCGGCGGTCACGCCCGAGACGTAGGCGACTTTCGAGAGCAGCGCGCCTGACGTGTGGTCGTCGAAGAACTTCGCCGGCAGGCGCACCAGGCGCGAGAACATCGCCGCGCGCAGGTCGAGCACGACCTTGTTCGCCACCCAGGCCAGGCAGTAGGAGGAAGTGAAAGTGAAGACGCCGCGGATCAGAAACACGCCGATGATCGCCGCGCCGAACGCGATCGGCGGCCACGACGGCTCGCCCTTCGCGAAGCCGCCGTCGAGCAGCGGCTTGATCAGCGCCGGCAGCAGGGGCTCGGTCGCCGCCGCCAGCATCAGCGCGAGCAGCGCGAGCCCGAATACCTTCGCGTACGGCCGCACGTAGCCGAGAAGCCGGAAATACAGCGTGCGGCTCTCTTGTGCGCTCATCTCGCGAGAGAGTTGTACAGGTCCACGAGCTGCTTGGCCATCGCGTCGATGCCGAAGCGCTCCGCGGTCGCGCGCGCGGCTTCGCCTATTCGCTTGTCACTCTTATGTGCTTCCTGCATGAGGCGCACGATACCTTGCACATCGTCGGGCTGGCAGATCCAGCCGTTCACGCCCGGCTCGACGATCTCGGCCGCGCCGCAGCGCGCGCTCACGATCGCCGGCAGTCCCATCGCCATCGCCTCGAGCACCGTGTTCGGGAACGGATCGTAGCGGCTGGGCAGCAGGAAGCAATCCGCCGCCGCGTAATAGGGCCGCACGTCTTCGCGTCCACCCAGGAATTTCACGTGATTCGAGGATTTGCCCCGGTAACGGTCCCTGCCGACGACCACGAGCCAAAACGGCCCTTGCGAAACCGCGGCGATCGCGGCGTCGAGACCCTTCCTCGAGAAGCCCGAGCCCACGAACAGAAACACCATGTCGCGCGGGCTGCAGCCGATCTCGGCGCGCGCCGCGCCGCGCAGCTGCTCGCGATGCTTTGGGTGGAAATGCTCGAGATCCACGCCGTTGTAGATCACGTGCAGCTTGTCCGGCGCGACGCGGAAGCCGCGCTGGATCTCGTCGCGCACCATCTTCGAGTTGCAGATCACCGCGCGCAGACGCGGATGCTCCAGCATCCGCTTTTCCGCCTTGCACACGTAAGCGTGGTACGGATTGAGCGCGATGCTCAGGCGCTCCATGGGGCCCGCCGCCGCGCGCCGCAGCTCGAGCCAGCGGCGGTGCACGCCGTCGCCCGCGCGGTAGACCTCGCACCCCGGGATGCGCTCATGGGACTGCACGAGGTCGAAGCCCTCGCGCCGCCAGCGCTTTCGCGCCGCGCGCGCGAACGACCAGTCGCGCCACAGATTGCCGACGTGGAACGGATCGACGCGCAGGAAGCGCCGCGCGCCCCACCCCTGTTGTTTTCGTGAAATCAAAGTCACATCCATTCCGGCGCGCTCAAGTGCAGGCAGCGCGCGCGCGACGAAGCGCTCGGCCCCGCCGTACGGGCTGTAGCGCTGGCGCACGATGGCCACCTTCACTGCCGCTTCGGCGCCGTCAACAGCTCGCGCGCCGCGGCGTGCACCGCATCGACCGGCAGGAACGCCAGGCACTCGGAGAGCTTGCCGCCGCCGCAGCCGTCGTAGCCGCAGGGGCGGCAGGTGTGGGTGGTGGTGATCACGCGGCGCTCGACGTTCCACGGCCCCCACTCGTTCTCGCCGCTCGGGCCGAACAGCGCCACCGTCGGCGTTCCCATCGCCGCCGCGAGATGCATCGGCATGGAGTCGACGCCCACGAAAAGCTTCGCCCTCGCCGTGAGCGCTCCCAGCTCCTTGATGGAAAGTTTTCCGGCCAGGGACACGGGGTTTGCTTTGCTCCTCGTCAGTATTTCATCGATGAAAGCGACTTCGTCCGGCGCCGAGGTGAGCACGACGTTGTGTCCCTCGGCCGAGAGCCGATCGATCAGCTCCGCGTTGCGGTCGGCAGGCCAGCACTTGAAGCGCCACCGTGACGCGGGATGCACGTGGACGAAGGGAACATCGTGCACCAGTTCATCGATCTTGCGCTCCGCACCCGGTCCCGCGACGAAAACAACCTTGCGCTCGGCGAGCCCCGGCTGCACACCGATGCGACGCAGCGCATCGAGGTTGAGCTCGACCTGGTGGCGCCGCCCGCCGCCGACGAGCGGATAGAGATGCGTGAAGCTCCTTTTCCAGAACGCGCCGCGCTCCGGCATCGCCGGCGCGACGCTGTAGCGCGCCCCGAGCAGGCGCGCAAGCCACGCGCCGCGCGGCTGCTCGGAGAGGTGCACGAGCAGATCGTATTTGCGCGACTTGAGGGTGCTGAAAAGATGTCTTTCGAGCCCCAGCCGGCGCAGCGCCCCGGCCGTGCGCCAGCGCCGGCCGACGAAATAGAGCTGCGACAGCGCCGGATGCCCGTCGAGCATCGGCACTGTGTCGTCGTACACCAGCGCGTCGACCTCGAGATGCGGCGCGCGCGCCTTGAGCAGCGAAAGCACCGGCGCCGCGAGCAGCACGTCGCCATGGTGCCGCAGCTTCACCACCAGCGCGCGCCCGCATTCCCCCAGCGGGACGGCATCCTTCACCATCCCGCGAGTGTACTAGCGCAGCGCGAGCTCCGCCGCGAGGCTGAACGTGCGGCCAGGGAGCGGATACACGCTGTAGCGGTCGGGCGTGAACGCGCTGCGCACCGCGTAGTCGTAGTACTTCTCGTCGAACAGGTTGTTGATCGTCGCGGCGAGCCTGCCCCAGCGGTAGGTTTGGGCCAGCTTCGCATCGGCGACGTAGTACGCCGGAATGCGATGGCCGAGCGTGTTGGGCTCGTCGTTGTCCAGCACCTGCTCGCTCACGGCAGTGAAGGCGCCCGACAGGCGGGTGCGCGCCGCCAGGTCCCACGCCACGCCGACATTCAGCTTGTGGCGCGGCACGAGCGGCACGGTCCTGCCCGCAATCGGCATGTTCGTGCCGATGGCAAACGGCGAGCCTTGCAGCGTGCCTTCCAGGAACTTCGCATCCGTGTAGGCGTAGGCAGCGGTCAGCCGGACGGTTCTCGAGGCTTGGGCTTTTCCATCCAGCTCGAAGCCCTGGCGCCGCGAAGGCGGAAGGTTGGTATTTCCCACCCCCGTGGTGAACGGATCGAGATGGATCTCGTCGAAGACGTCGATGCGGAAGAGCGTCGCGCGCAGCGCGCGGCCGCCGTTTCCGTTCCCGTCGCGCCATTCCGCCCCGGCCTCGTAAGTGCGCGAGTACTGCGGCTTCAGGATCTGGAATTGCGGCGCGAAATTGATGTCGCTCTCGTAGATCTCTTCCGCGTTGACGAAGCGGTATGCCCGCCCGGCGCGCGTGAACCCGGCCCACTCGCGAGTGAATTCGTGCCGCAGGCCGAGCTCCCAGGCGTACTGGTTCTGGGTCTCCTGCACTGGCGGAGCCGCGCTGCAGAAAAAGCAGGCAGGCGCGTTCGGGTCCACCACGTCCTCGCCGGAGTACTCGGCGCGTTCCGTGCGCCAGCCCGCGGTGACGATCGTCGCAGGGGTCACGGCGATGGTGTCGATCAGGTAGAGCCCGGTCGTGTCCTGGTCGATCGACACGCGGTTCGTCGGGTGCTCGATGTTCTCCGGGCGGTCGGTGCGCGCCGAGCGGTAGCGCCACCGGTGCCAGTCCATCCCGGCGACGAGCGTGTGGTTTCGCAGCGGAACCTTGATCCGCGGCGTAAGCGAGTTGAGCTCGAGCTCGTCCGCGCGATACGTCGGGAAGCCGCCCTGGTCGAAATACGAGCGCTGGTCCTTGTCGCGCGTGTCGACGCCGACGGAGAACTCCGCGTCGCCGAAGCGCTGCAGGAACGACACGCGGGCGCGCGTGCCGTCGCGGCTCGCGTAATCGAGCGGCGTGGCTGCGCCGCGGCGGTCGGCCGAATACTCGTCGAGCCCGATCGAGGGCTGCACGAACCGCCCGCCCGGCAGCCGGATGTCCTGGCTGTCGGTGCCGAAGCGAAGATCGAGCGAGCCCTCGCCCACCGCCCAGCGCAGGTTGAGCGTGTTGTTCTGCTGCTCGTTGCGGTTGTTCGCCCGGTAGCCGTCGGACTCGTAGCCGTGGATCGAGCCGCTCACGCCGAAGCGCTCGCTGCCGTAGCTCGCGTAAACCTGGCCTTCGAGCGTGTCGTAGCTCGCGACGCGTCCGAGGATCTCGAGACCCTTGCCGGGCGTAAGCGGCGAGCGCGTGACGATGTTCACGATACCGGCCGTAGCCCCATCGCCGTAGAGCACGCCGCCCGCGCCGCGCACGATCTCGACGCGCTCGATCGAGGCGAGCGGGATCGCCGGCCACTGCACCCCGGAAAGATCGAAGTCGTTGAGCCGCCGGCCGTCGAGCAGGATGAGCGTGTTCTGCGGGCCGGTCACGCCGAAGCCGCGCAGGTCGATCGAGGTGTACGCTGCGTTGTTGCCGTAGAAGTCCTTCATCGTGAAGCCGACCTCGCTCGCGATCAGCTCCGGCAGCGTGCGCGCGGCGCTTTTCCGGATGTCGTCCGCGGTAATGACCGTAACGCTTGCCGGCAGCCGGCGTATCTCTTCCGGGAACCGCGGAGCCGTAATCACCACTGAAGCGTCTTGCGCGAAACAGCTTGAACAAACGACCAGACCAGCCATGGCCAAGCGCATCGAAACCTCCCTGGCGTCTTCCCCGACGCCTGAAATGGTTGATAGGCGCTTCCAGGCCGGTCTCCGGACTCGCGAGGCATGACGCTTCACCTTCCCGCGCTCGACGCGCAGTGGTCTTGCCGAAACGTCTCTCTCGCTTACCGTTGCGGGGGCAGTAGAGGGTTCTCACCTCTTTCCCGAGCACCTGGCAGCGGTCGATATGATAGCCACATGCGCTGGGCCTTGGTCTTGTTGTTCTTCTCCTCATGTGCACAGGCTGAAGTCGCGGTGCGCGATGACTACGGCAACATGGTCCGCCTACCCTCCCCTGCTTCGCGCATCGTCAGCCTCGCGCCGCATCTGACCGAGCTTGTCTACGCCGCGGGCGGCGGAAAGCGCATGGTCGGCGCGGTGGACTACAGCGACTTCCCGCCGCAGGCGCGCGCGCTGCCACGCGTGGGGAGCGATGCGCACATCAACCTGGAGTCGGTGCTCGCGCTGCGTCCGGACCTGATCGTCGCCTGGCCCAATCCGGGCAGCGTGCGCGCGATCAACCGGCTGGCGGAGCTCGGCCTGCCGGTGTTCCGCTCCGAGCCGCGCGAGCTGGAAGACATCGCGATAGCGCTGGAGCGCCTCGGCGCTCTCGCCGGCACGGAGGCGCAGGCCCAGCGCGCCGCGCATGCGTTCCGGGCAAGGAAAGCCGAGCTCGAGAAACGCTACGCCGGGCGGCCGAAGGTGCGCGTGTTCTACCAGGTATGGGACCGGCCGCTCCTCACCGTCAACGGCGATCACGTCATCAGCAAGGTCATCGCGCTCTGCGGCGGCGAGAACGTGTTCGCCGGGCTGCCGCTGATCGCGCCGGAAGTCGACGCCGAGGCGGTGTTGCGGGCGAATCCCGAGGTCATTCTCACCAGCCGCGCGGGCGAGGTGCCGAAATGGTTGCCCAGGACCCGCTCTTACGTTGTCCCGGCGGACCTCATCCAGCGCCACACGCCGCGGCTTCTCGACGGCGCCGAGCACGTCTGCCGGGCGCTGGAGGAGACCCGCGCCACGAGGTCATGAAGTACATGCAGAAACCTGCCTTACTGCTTGACCGTGCTTGAGTTTTGCAACATAGTGCGCCTGCGTGGAGACGGAGTTCAATTCCCTGGAAGCCAAGGTGGCGCAGTTCGTAACGCTCTGCGAGCGGCTGCGCGCCGAGAACGTCGAGCTGCGCCAGCAGCTTGCCGCCGCGAAGAGCGACGCGAAGCGCCTGCACGAGAAGATCGACGGCGCCAAAGCGCGCCTCGAGGGCCTGCTCTCGCGTCTGCCCGGGTGACGCCGCTCCGCATGGCCGAACCCAAGACCGTAGAAGTGAGCCTCCTCGGCAGGAGCTACCGCGTGGCGTGCGACGACCACGAGCGCGAAGCGCTGATGCAGGCGGTGGCGTACCTCGACGCGAAGATGAACGAGATCCGCAAGGCCGGCAAAGTGATGGGCGCCGAGCGTATCGCGGTCATGGCCGCGCTCAACGTGGCCCACGAATTGCTTAGCATGAAACTCGGCGCGGGATTCGACCTGGGCCAGGCGAAGCGCCGCCTGATCGCGCTCGAATCGCAGATCGACGCCGCGATTGCAAAGCAGGAGAAGTTGTTCTAAAAAAGCCTTGGTTCCCTGCGGTGAGCGACAGAGCCCAATATTTCCGAACCGATAGCTTCCTTAGGTTGCGGATCTAGCGTCACTGTTGCGATCGTCCCTCGCGCTACCGCGCGTGCCGGATGAACCTGATGTGACCGGTAAGCGACCACCCTGTTTAGCCAGGGTTCGGGAGCCGGGCCCACCGCCACACGCGGGGAACTCTTCCTGCAAGAATTCGGGGTCAGGGTCGTAATTATTCGTATCCGCGCGTTCAATACAGAATAATTACGACCCTGACCCCGAATTCATTCCCATGAAGTATTGGCTCATGAAGTCCGAGCCGGACGAATGCTCCATTGATGATGCATTGGCCGCGCCCGGGCGCATCACGCCCTGGAGCGGGGTGCGCAACTACCAGGCGCGCAATTTCATGCGCGACCAGATGAGCATCGGCGACGGCGTGCTGTTCTACCATTCGAGCTGCCCGGAGCCGGGCATCGCGGGGCTCGCGGAAGTCGCTTCGGCCGCCTACACCGACAGGACGCAGTTCGACCGCAAGAGCCCTTACTACGATCCGAAGTCGACGAGGGACAGCCCGCGCTGGGTCAACGTCGACGTGCGCGCGCTGCGCAAGACGCGGCTCGTGCCGCTCGCGGAGCTGCGCACCCACAAGCCGCTCGCGGGCATGCGGCTGCTGCAGCCCGGCAACCGCCTGTCGATCACGCCGGTCACGGAGAACGAGTGGAAGTACATCGCCAAGCTGGCCTGAGGAACGATGTGTTGCTGAAGGCGCTGGCGTGCGAGCCGACGCCTCATACGCCGATCTGGCTCATGCGCCAGGCGGGACGCTACCTGCCGGAATACAACGCGACGCGCGCCAGGGCCGGCAGCTTTCTCAAGCTTGCCAAGACGCCGGCGCTCGCCGCCGAAGTGACGCTGCAGCCGCTCGAGCGCTTTCCGCTCGACGCCGCCATCGTGTTCTCCGACATCCTCACCATCCCGGACGCCATGGGCCTCGGCCTTGCCTTCGCCGAAGGCGAGGGCCCGCGGTTCGAGCGGCCGCTGCGCGATGAAGCCGCGATCCGGAAGCTCGCCGCGCCGGACCCGACCGTTGACTTGAAATATGTCTTGGAGGCAGTGCGCGAGAGCCGCAAGGCAATCGCCGGCCGCGTTCCGCTGATCGGCTTCTCCGGCAGCCCGTTCACCCTCGCCTGCTACATGGTGGAAGGCTCGGGCAGCGACGACTGGCGCCACCTCAAGACCCTGCTGCACGCGCGCCCGGAGCTCCTGCACCGCATCCTCGAGGTCAACGCAAAAGCGGTGGCGGATTACCTGAACGCGCAGATCGAAGCCGGGGCGGATGCGGTCATGCTTTTCGATACCTGGGGCGGCATCCTCGCGCACCAGGACTACGAAGATTTTTCCTTGAAATACTCGAGGGAAATTTTCAGGAAGGTCACCAAGGTCCCCACTATCTTGTTCACCAAGGGCGGAAACCCGTGGCTCGGCGCGATGATGCAGAGCGGCTGCGCCGCCGTCGGCCTCGATTGGACTTCCGACCCTCGCGCCGCGCGCCGTCTCGCCGCCGGACGCGTCGCGCTACAAGGGAATCTCGATCCCGCCGCGCTCTTTGCACCGCCTGAGCGTGTGCGCGAGGCAGCGCGTAAGGTGATTGACAGTTTCGGCACCGAGCCCGGGCACATTTTCAATCTCGGCCATGGCCTTCATCGGCACACGCCGGTTGAATCCGTGGCGGCGCTGGTAGACGAAGTGCGCGCTTACAGCAAACGCGCGTGAGGAAAAACGGCTGCCGGGCCGTGACTTATACACATCTTTGGGCGCTCGCCGGGCATTTCCCGATAAACCGGCCCCTCCCTAGCAAGGTAGCTCTAAGCCTTTGAAAGACATAAATAAAAATACCTCTTCCCGAGGACAGGGCCAAGCTGCAATCCCCTAGCCGGACGATGTGACATGAGGATGAAGCGTTTACCCACAGCTTTATCCACAAACCCTAAGTCCTTGCCGGATCGGGGAAATTCGTGCATTCGAGTGGCGCTCGACGTACCGCTGTCGAAGCTCTTCGAGTATTCGTTGCCCGAAGAAATCGACGCGCGCATCGGCGATCGCGTCGCGGTTCGTTTCGGCGCGCAACAAAAAATCGGCGTCGTGATCGAGGAGCGCGTCGTTCCGGAGCTTCCCGCCGCGCGCATCAAGTCGATCAGCGCGCTTCGCGACGATGCGCCGCGCCTTCCGGCCGATTGGATCGCGCTGATGCGCTTTCTTTCCGGCTATTACCAGCGCCCGCTCGGCGAAACCGTGATCGGCGCGCTTCCGCCGCGGCTGCGCTCGACCAAACCCCTCCCGCGCAAGGTGCTGAAGGAAGAGCCGCACGCGCCGGGGGCGCGCTTCTTCGCCCGTCACCGACTGACTGAAGCGCAAACCGGCGTCGTCGAGCGCGTCACGGGCGGCTTCAATGCCTTCTTGCTGCACGGCGTGACCGGAAGCGGCAAGACCGAGGTCTACCTGCACCTCGTCGCGAAAACGCTCGAGCGCGGCATGCAAGCGCTCATTCTCGTGCCCGAGATCAGCCTGACCCCGCAGCTCGAAGCCCGCTTCCGCGAAGCGTTCCCGGAGGCTCGCCTGGCCCTCATGCACAGCGGCCTCGAGGATATCGAGCGCACGAGCGCCTGGCTCGCGGCCGCGCGCGGCGAAGCGGGCATCGTGCTCGGCACCCGGCTCGCGGTGCTCGCGCCGCTGCCCAAGCTCGCCCTGATCGTCGTCGACGAGGAGCACGACGCCTCGTTCAAGCAGCAGGAGGGCCTGCGCTATTCGGCGCGCGACGCGGCCGTCTACCGCGCCAAGCTTGCCGGGTGCCCGGTGGTGCTCGGCACCGCCACGCCGTCGCTCGAGACCTGGCACAACTGGATTCTCGGCCGCTACGAGCGCCTGGAGCTCCCCGAGCGCGCCTCGCCCGGGGCTCGGCTGCCGGTGGTGAGAATGGTGGACTTGCGCGAAGACCCGGCAGAACAAGGCTTCTGCAAGAAAACTCTTCAAGAAATCGAAAAGCGTCTAACCCGCGGCGAGCAAAGCCTGATCTTTATTAACCGCCGCGGCTACGCGCCGGTGCTTGCCTGCGAGGCCTGCGGCTGGACCGCGGGCTGCGGGCGCTGCACCGCGCGCATGGTGCTGCACGCGGCCGATGCTGCGAGAACAAACCCAAACGGCAGCCTGCGCTGCCACCACTGCGGCGCCGAAGGCGCCATCCCGCGCGCCTGCCCCACCTGCGGCAACGTCGACCTGAAGGCGATGGGGCGCGGGACGCAGCGCGTGGAGGAAACGCTCGCGGCGCGCTTCCCCGGCGCCCGCGTCGTGCGCATCGACCGCGACAGCGCGCGGCGCCGCGCCGAGCTCTCGCGCACCCTGGAGGGCATCCGCCGCGGCGAAGGCGACATCCTGGTCGGCACCCAGCTCCTCGCCAAAGGGCACGATTTCCCGGCACTGACCCTCGTCGGCGTGCTGAATGCGGACACCGCCCTCGTCTCCACCGATTACCGCGCGCCCGAACGCCTGTTCGCGGTGCTGGCGCAGGTGTCGGGGCGCGCCGGCCGGCGCGAGCGGCCGGGCGAGGTGCTGATCCAGACCCGCTATCCGCGCCACCCGCTGTTCGCCGCGCTCGAGCGCCACGACTTCGCCGGTTTTGCGCAAGCGCAGCTCGCCGAGCGCAAAGCCGCCGGCTTTCCGCCCTTCGTGTTCGAGGCGTCGCTGCGGGCCGAAGCCCCGAAGCTCGAGACCGCCATGGCATTTCTGAAAAATGCTGCGGCATCGGTGCGCGCCCCGGACGAAGTGCGCGTCTTCGATCCCGTGCCGCATCTGCTCACGCGCCGCGCCGGCCTCGAGCGCGCGCAGCTCGTCATGCAGTCGACTTCGCGGCCAGCGCTCCAGGAATTTCTGACTTTGCTTTCCGAAAACCTCTTCACTGCGGCGCCGCGCGCGGTGCGCTGGCACCTCGACGTCGACCCGATCGAGTTCGACTAGGAACATGAAATCGGGGTCAGAGCCCGATTTCATGAACAGGGTCTGACCCCAATTTCTCTATAATTCAAGCCCTTCCATGGCAGTTGATCCAAAAGTCGAGATTGAGGCGGCGCTGCAAAAAGCGCTGCAAAAAGAGGCGCCCGAGTACGCCACGGTTCCGTTTTATTCATTGGAACGTCCGCGGCAAGCGGGCCACGGGGATTACTCGTCCAGCGTGGCTCTGCAGCTGGCAAAGCGTCTGAACAGAAAACCCCGGGAATTCGCCGAGATCCTGTGCACGTCCACGGTCGCCCTTACGCCTACGCTCTCGACTCTGATTGAGCCGCCGAGTGTCGACGGGCCCGGATTCATCAATTTTCGACTTAGGCAAGGCGCAAAGCTCAACGTAATTCAGGAAGCGCTTGCCGCCGGCTCGAACTATGGCCGCAGGCGTAAGACCAAGCCCGAATCCGTGCAGGTCGAGTTCGTCTCCGCCAACCCGACCGGGCCGCTGCACGTCGGTCACGGCAGGCAGGCGGCGATCGGCGATGCGCTCGCCGCGCTGCTCGAGGCGCAGGGCGACAAGGTCACGCGCGAGTTCTACTACAACGACGCCGGCGCACAGATCCACAACCTGACGCTGTCGGTGCAGGCGCGCGCGCGGGGCCTGAAGCCCGGCGATGCCCGATGGCCGCAGGACGGCTACGCAGGGGAATACATCCAGGAAATCGCCAAGGCATACAAAGGCCCCGACGCGCTCGAATCCATCCGCAAGTTCGCGGTGGACTACCTGCGCAACGAGCAGGACATCGACCTGCGCGAATTCGGCGTCAAGTTCGACGTCTATTACCTTGAGTCCAGCCTGTATACCGACGGCAAGGTCGATGAGGTGGTGACGGCGTTGATCGCGAGCGGCAAGACCTACGAGAAGGACGGCGCGCTGTGGCTGCGCACCACGGATTACGGCGACGACAAGGACCGCGTGATCCGCAAGTCCGACGGCA
>Ga0180063_1000367_pt1 | contig 12034 bp, 12 predicted proteins | sample EasRivT47_16_10D_FD_121776 | JGI IMG/M metagenome (GOLD analysis project Ga0180063, IMG submission 121776) | Soil microbial communities from meander-bound floodplain in the East River, Colorado, USA - East River metaG ERMLIBT47_16_10D | ecosystem: Environmental > Terrestrial > Soil > Floodplain ...
ACGGTGCACGGCGACGAGGTCAACATCGCCGCGCGGCTCGAGCAGCTCAACAAGAAATACGGCACCTACCTGCTCGCCTCGGAAAGCACGGTGCGTGCCGCGGGCGGGGAATTTTCCTTCAAGCGCGTCGACGAGGTCGCGGTGCGCGGGCGCGAGGCGCCGACCCGGATCTACACTCTGTAGATCGGCGGACCGCATCTATACTGCTTGGAAATGAGGGGCCGCCCTATGAAACGCTTTCTGTGCGTTGTCGCTCCTGGGTTGCCCGCAATGCTCCTGCTCCTGTCGGCTTGCGCTCTGACGGGGCCGCAGGCCGAGCGCGAAGACCTCGGCGGCACTTCGTGGCAGCTGGTGAAATTCCAGGGCGGCGACGGCGCCGTGCTCACGCCGGACGACAAGGCGAAGTACACCGTCGCGTTCGGTGCGGACGGCACCGTGAACGTGCGGTTCGACTGCAACCGCGGCCGCGGCGGCTGGAAATCCTCAGGCAAGAACCAGGTCGAATTCGGCCCGATGGCGCTCACGCGCGCGATGTGCCCGCCCGGGGCGCTGCACGATCACTTCGTGAAGCAATGGCCGTACGTGCGCTCGTACGTCATCAAGAACGGAGATCTTTTCCTGTCGCTGATGGCCGATGGGGGAATCTACGAATTCGAGCCTGCGCGCTAGCGTCGCCGGCGGGCTCGTCTGCCTCGTCGCGGGATGCGCCGGGAGCTATGAGCTGGAGGGCGATCGGCTGACCTTCGGCCGGATGGCCGGCGCGCTTCGAAGCCGTGCATCTGAGATAGCCAGGAGCTGGGGCTAGCCTTTGAAAAGCATGTAGAGCGTGATCGCGCGCGCTCCCAGGGCGAAGATCTTGCGCGGGCCGAGGAGGGCGACGGCGCCCACGGCGAGCGCGGCGACGACGGGATTGCGGCGCACGTAGGCCACGACGCGGTCGAGCGTCTCGGCCTTGCGCACGAGCGGCGCGGCGGCGACGGCGAGCGCCGTGCGCTGCGCCGCGGAGCGTTCGACGAGCTCGCGCCGCCGCTCGGCCAGTCCCTGCTCGTGCCGGTTCACGATTTGATCGCGTCCACGTCGCGCCGCAGCTCGGCTATCGTGGCGTCGAAGGGGCGCGGCTTGGTATCCGCCAGGCGGCGCAGCACCGAGGCGGCGATGCCGGCCGCGAGGAAGAAGAACACCGCGACGCCGATGGCCGCCGCGAGGCGGTTCGCCTCGCCGACATAGAGGACGATCGCGAAGCCGGCGAACGCGAGGCCGAGCGCGGCGAGCATGAGCACCGCCAGCCCGCCGAGCACCGCGGTCGCGAGGCGCGCCAGCTCCTCGCGCAGCTCGGTGCCGAAGAGCTCGAAGCGCGTGCGCCCGAGGTCGAGCAGCCCGGCGATGAAGCTCTGCGCCGACTCCAGCAGGCCGGCGCTCATTTGCGGGCGAGCAGGATGCCGACGATCAGGCCGACGCCGGCGGCGATGCCGAGCGCCGCGAAGGGATGCTTGCGCACCCGATCCTCGAGCTCTTCTCCCGCGCCCTCGAGCCGCGCGCGGGCGTCGCGCAGCGCCGCCTCGGTGCGGTCGCGGACCTCCTTGAGGCGCTCGGCGTTGTGGCTGCCTGCGGTCGCGAGAAACTCCTCCGCCGCGGCCACCACCTCGCGCAACTCCTGCATCAGCTTGTCACTCGCTGCTTCCATGCGGCCTCCTTACGTGCAAAACCTCGAGTTGTAGGGGAACGGCGGGGTCGGCACGTCGATCATGGGCGAGCCGCCGTTCTGCGTGATCGCGGTTTGCGTCGTGCCGCAGGCGGCCAGCCCGAGCAGCAGGATCGCGGCCGTCAGTCTGATCAGAGTCATGGCAATCTCCTTACACGCGATAGGTCAGCCGGTCGAAGGATTTCTCCTTCAGGTACTGGTCCAGGTGCCAGCGCTTCACCTGCTCGAGGGTCTGGTCGAACTCCCCGCGCGGCAGCGGCTTGAAGACGAAACGCTCGCCGCGCGTGAACTTCGAGTAGTCCCACTTGTGCGCGTCCTTGAACTCCGGCGGCACGCATTTCTCCCATAGCGGAAGATATTTCTTCAGGTTTTCATTCAGCGCTTTTTCGGCCCGATCCAGCCCCCGCAAGTAGGCCCGCACGTCTTCGAGGGGGGCGCTTTCGGGCACCCACCAAAGCGTGTGGAACTCGTCCTCCATCACTATCCGCAGGCCGAGCTGTTTCGCCATGTCGATCTGCGGCGGCAGGAGGCTCGCCGCCTCGACCTCGCCGTCGAGCAGCGCCCGCAGGCGCGCGCCGAAGCCGCCGGTGTTCACGACCTTGATGTGCTCGAGCGGCAGGACTTTCTCGAGGCGGAAGGGAACGTTGAAGTGGCTGCCGGCGCGCATGCCGACTGAAACGGGAACGTCCTTGAGATCCTGAGGTTTCCTTATTTTGGAATCCTGCCGCACGAAGATCGCCCAGGGCGACACGCCATAACAGTCGGGAACGAAGCGGCCCATACCCGCGCTCGCATTCGAGATGCTGCCCCAGACGCACGCGCACTGAATAAGACTTCCATCTTTTGCTTCGGTGTAGGGCTTATCCTGGGGTCGCGATCCGTAGTCGAGGTCCTTCCAGCTCGACTGCGTGCCGCGGAAGGTCTTGATGTCCCACTCGACCTCGATGCCCTCGGCGGCGAAGAAGCCTTCCTCCTGCGCGACGAAATCGTTGAGCCCCATTCCCTTCGGGGCGACGCGGACTTTGCGCATGGCGACCTCCTTCAGAAACGGTACGCGAGGCTCGCGCTCGCGAAGTAATTCGACTTGCGTTCGGTGATCGGGCTGCGCGCGGCGTCGTCCTGCAGCCAGCGCACTTGCACGGATCCCAATATAACCCAGCGCCGGCTGAGATCGTACGCGCCCTCGACGCCGAGGGCGGTGAAGAGCAGCCCGCCGCCTCCGGCGGTGTAGTAGGAGCTGACCCATTCGTCGCTCGCCCACGTCGCCTGGCCGAACACGCCGGCGAGCAAGCCGCCGCCGCGGTACACGCCCACCGTGGCGCGCAGGTCGGCCTGGCTTCCCAGGTCCGAATCCAGATGATGCCGGGTGCGGAAAAGCAGATTGAGCGGCGCCGGGCCGAGCTCGGTGTCCCACTCCACATGCAGGCCGATGGAGGCGCCGGGATCGACGTCGGTGCGGTCGTTTCCTTCCTCGGCGGCGAGCTGCGCGCCGGCGAACAGGTCCTTGGCGAGCTCGAAGCGCGCGCCGCCTTCGAGGACGCCCTGCGTGGTGCGCGCGAAGAGCGTCCGGCCGTAGTAGCGCACCATCGGGATCAGCTGCAGCTCCTGCTTGTCCGCGCCGTCGTAGTCCGGACGCGAGCGCACGCCTGCGCCGAGGAGCTTGTAATCCTTGTATTCGTCCTGCGCCCAACCCGGAACGGCGATCAGGAGCAAGCCGAGCAATACGAGCTTTCTTTTCATCGGAAGCCTTACATCGGTTCAAGTTCGCCCGAGCGCAGCGCCACGCGCTGGCCGACGTGGAAGCGGCCGACGTCGCGGCGCTGCACCGTGCGGCGCTCGCCGTCGTCCATCGCCACGGTGATCTCGTAGGAGGTTTCGCCGAAGCGCGCCTGCATCTCCGGCGTGCCCGCCGCGCCGAAGTGCCAGCCGCCGCTCGCTTCGGCTCCGCGGCCGAACTCGAAGCGCGCCACGTTCCCTACGACCGGGCCAGTATGGAGATCGGACTGCGGGCCGGGCGACGAAGCGGGCGCGCCGCGCGCCGCGCTCACTTCGCGGATCGAGCGGATCTCGCCGCACACCAGGCAGGTCTGCGCCAGGACCACATACAAAAACGTGGACCAACCCACGCGCTACTCCGACAACGACTGGATGAAGTAGGTCGCCGAGAGCAGCAGGCTCGGCGGGCCGAGCGGGCCGAGCCAGCGGCCGTAGATCTTCTCGATGTCGCCGCCGCGGTAGATGCGCGCGAGCTCGCGGTTCACCGCGAGGCGCCAGTCGGCGTCGCCGCGCGGCAGCATCAGCGCGTACTGCTCGATGGAGAAGTCCTGGTCGAGCAGCTTGTAGGTGCCGCGCGCCGCGCCGCTCATCACCACCACGCCGATGAGCGCGGTGCGGTCGGAAGCCAGCGCCTCGACCTGCGCCTGCGCCAGCAGGCCGAGCCCCTCGTCGCGGCTTTTCACGCCGACGATTTCCGCCTTCACCGCCTGCCGCGCGAGGGTGGCGCGCAAGGCCTTCTCGGTGGTGGTGCCGGTGATCACGGCGATGCGCTTGCCGCCGAGGTCCTGCAGCCGGCCGACGTCGGACTGCGCGCCGACCAGCAGGCTGCCGCCGTCGACGAAGGTCACCAGGCTGAAATCCACCAGCTGGTTGCGCGACAGCGTCCAGGTGGTGGTGCTGCACTCGAGGTCGACGCGCCCGCGGCGCACCGCGTCGATGCGGTCCTGGATGGTGAGCTTCACCCAGCGCGTCTTCATCCCGACGCGCTTGAGCTGCGCTGCGACGCCGTCGGCCACCGCGCGGCACAGCTCGACCGAGTAGCCCTGCGGCTCGCCGTTGCCGTCGGTGTAGGAGAACGGCGCCGCGCCGTCGATGTAGCCGAGCGTGATGACGCCCGTCTTGCGGATCTTGTCCAGCGTCTGCGCGCTAGCCGTGCCGGTAATCGCCGCGAGCAGCGCGCAGCGCAGGATTAGCCTGACAACTGTGACCATGGCGATGCGCTCCTTCAAGCAGAAGCTACACTACCATGCCGTCGCGAACGCAATTCTTGGTTGCTCGTTCGTTTAAGGCGAATCTGCTCCCGGTGGTAAGCTGTTAGCGATGGCCGAGGAAGCCGCCGCGGGATATCTCGCCGGGCGCATCGACGCCCTGCGCGAGCACATCGCTGCGCTCGCCGCCGCGGCGCCGCAGCTGCCCGCCGAGCTCGCGAGCGTGCGCGAGCAGATCGCGGCCGAATGGCAGGCGCGGGGCCCGGGCGCGGTCCTCGGGCTGGTCCTCGGCTTCGTCCTCCTCGGCTTCGCGGTGGAATGGCTTTATCGCCGCGCCTTTCGCGGCGGTACTTCCGTCAATGACTCGAGCGTCCGCGAGCGGCTGCGCTCGATCGCGCTGCGGCTCGCGCGGGAGCTCGGCGGCGTCGCCGCGTTCGCGCTCGGCAGCACCGCGGTGTTCCTCGCCTTCGAGTGGCCGGCGCGCACGCGCGAGGCGGTGGTCGGCTTCCTCGTCAGTTTCATTCTTTTTCGGTTCACGATCACTCTAAGTCGTGCGCTCCTCGCCCCGCGCGACGCCCGCCTGCGCATCCTGCCGGCGAGCGACGGCGAGGCGGCGTTCTGGCACCGGCGCGTCGCGCTGTTCGCGGGCTGGTTCGCGTTCGGCTGGGTGGTCTTCGGCTGGCTCGCGCTGCTCGGCATGGAGCTGCCGTCGCGGCAAATCGTGGCCTACGTCCTCGGCCTCGCGCTGCTCGCGATCACGATCGAAGCGTTCTGGCGCGGCTCGCGCCTCGCCGCGGTTCTCTTTGTGGCGCTGTGGCTGCTCTGGGCGGTGCACGCGATGGGCATATTCTGGCTGGCGGTGGTCGCCGGGGCGCTGCCCGTGGTGATGCGGCTCGCACAGCGCGGCGCCGACCACGCGCTGCGGCCGGCAGGGGCCGAAGCCGCGGCGGCGCGCGGGCTGGCCGCCGCGGCGGTCGGCCGCGGGCTGCGCGCGCTGCTCATCATCGGCTCGGCCTACCTGCTCGTCGCCGCCTTCGGCCTCGACGTGGAAGCGATCGCCGCGAGCGAGAGCATCGGGATGCGGCTTGCGCGCGGCGCGGTGCACGCGCTGGTGATCGTCCTGGTGGCCGACCTCGCCTGGCGCATCACCGCGTCCCTGATCGACCAGAAGCTGGCCGAAGCCCAGGCCGCGCAGGGCGACGGCGACGCGGAGAACCGCCGCGCGCGGCTGCGCACGCTGCTGCCGATCGTGCGCAGCGGGGTGCTGATGGTCCTCGTCGTCATGACGGTGCTGATGGCGCTGTCGGCGCTCGGCGTGCAGGTCGCGCCGCTTCTCGCGGGCGCCGGCGTGGTCGGCGTCGCGGTCGGCTTCGGCGCGCAGACCCTGGTGCGCGATCTTTTCAGCAAGTTCTTCTACCTGCTCGACGACGCCTTCCGCATCGGCGAGTACATTGAGAGCGGCAACTACAAGGGCACCGTCGAGCACCTCGGCGCGCGCTCGGTCCGGCTGCGGCACCACCGCGGGCCGGTGTTCACCATCCCCTACGGCCAGCTCGGCGCGGTCAAGAACTCCAGCCGCGACTGGGTGATCGACAAGCTCACCATCGGGATCACCTACGACTCCGACCTCGACAAGGCGAAGAAGCTGATCAAGAAGATCGGCCAGGAGCTGGCGCAAGACCCCGAGTTCGCGCCCAAGATCCTCGAGCCGCTGAAGATGCAGGGCGTCGAGCAGTTCGGCGACTTCGCGATCCAGATCCGCATCAAGATGAAGACACTGCCGAACGAGCAGTTCGCGATCCGGCGCCGCGCCTACGCCATGATCAAGCAGGCGTTTGCGGCGAACGGCATCCACTTCGCGTATCCCACAGTGCAGATTGCCGGCGGGGGCGACGCTGCGGCCGCTGCGGCGATCAGCGAGGTCCAGGCGCTCAAGAAGGCTCAGTCCCAGGAATAGCGGTAGACGAAGCCGACGCCGCTCGTGGTGCCGGTCTGGCCGCGCAGCGCCACGTGCTCGGTCAGCGTGTAGTCGAGCTTCACCAGGTACTCGGTCGTGGTGCCGATCGCCTGCTCGAAGCTGAAGTAGAGGTTGTCCGAGGCGCGCTTGCCGAGCGCCACGACGTTCGATGCCAGCTCGCTCGAGCTGCGCACCGTGAGCTCGTCGAAGCCCAGGCGCGTCGCGAACTTGCGGTGCAGCGGCACCTCGCCGCCGCGGCCGAACACCGCGCCGCTTGCCGCCTGCAGCACCGCGAGGTCGGCGCCGCTCGCATCCTTGGGCGCGCGGCCGAGCACCAGCCAGGAGAGCTTCTCGCTGTCGTTCACCGGCGGGTTGGAGATCAGCTCGACGCGCGGCGTCTGCACCGTGCCGGTGAGGCGGATTCCGGCCTCGACTTGCTGGCGCCGGCGCCAGGCGCTGATGTCGAGGGCGGGGCCGTCGAGAGGCCCGTCGAACACCAGGATTCCCGGATCGACCTCGAGCTCCTGGCCGTAGGCGCGAAACCGCGCGCGCACCGCCGAGACGCGGCCCTGCGCGCGCAGCATGCCCGCGGCATCGGTCGAGACGCGCAGCTTGCCGGCGACGCCGCCGTCGTAGCCGTAGGCGCGCAGCGTCAGGCGGCTGCCGAGATCGAGCTGCAGATCGAGATCGACCGGCAGCGGGCCGCGCTTGCGCGGCGGGATCGGCTCGCGCCCGGCGATCTCGACGTCGTCCTCGAGCTGGGGCAGCGAATCCTCCGCGATCTCGAAGTGGCCGCTGTCGGCGCGCAGCTCGCCCGTGAGCTCGAAGCGCCGGCCGTCGAAGCGGGCGCTGCCCTTTCCCGAGACAACCAGGCGCCGGTCGGGCCTGCCGAGCACGCGGAATTGCGCCGCCTCCCATTCCAGCGCAGCGGGACCCTCGAGCCCGAGCGGCAGCGTGCCGCTTGCGCTGAAGCTGCCCTCGCCGCTGGCGATGCGCGCCTCGGTGACGCGCAACCGGTCGGCGTCGAGCTCGGCCCGTACCCGGCCGTCGTGCATGGCGACGCCCCACGGCGGCATGTCGAACGCGAGCGCGTCGCCGCGCAGCGTTCCCGAAAGCGCAGGGGCAGCCAGAGTCCCTCCTGCCTTCAACGAAGCGGCGAGGCGGCCGGAGACGCGCGCCTGCGTCCAGAGCGGCTCGGTGAGCCCGCGCAGCTCGGCCAACTCGATTTCCGCGGTGGCGGCGAGCGCCGAATCGGGGGTGAGCCCGGCCGCCGTGCCCTGGAAGCGCGCGGCTCCGAGCCGCGTCGCCACCTCGCCCTTGGCGGCGACCCGATCCTCCGTGAAAGTTGCCTGGACCGAGGCGCGCGCAAGTTCCAGCGCCGTTTCTCCATAGGTCAGATCGCCGCTCGTGCGGCGCAGCGCGACGCGGCCGTTCAGCTTCGGCGTCGAGGCGAGCGCCCAGTCGCCCTCGAGCATGAGGTCGCCCGCCAGCTTGTCGACGCGCAGCATGGTGAGAATCCACTGCGCGGGCAGCGCGCTGACGCGGCCGCTCGAGGTGAGGTGGCCGTTCTCCCGGCGGACGGAGTCCACCGCGGCGCGCGCGCCGCCGAGCTCGGCCTCGAAGCGGCCGAGGGCGATGCGGCGCGCGCCGGCCTCGAGCGCCGCCGCCGTCTTCAGCTCGAGCGGGTACGCGCCGGCGTTCGTGAGCGAAACGATTTCTCCGCGCCACGCGTCGCCTCGCCACCCGCCGCGCAGTCTTGCCTTGAAGTCAAGGTCCTTGCTCGTGGCTGCAACGTCGCCCTCGTGCTTCTCCAGAGTTCCCGCGGCCTTCACCGTTGCATGCTCGAATACCAGCGCATCGGTAAGTCGCAGCTGGGTCGCCTGCGCGTCGACGACCGCACTCGGCTGAATCCAAGTTCCGGCCGCGGTGCCGCTCGCGCGGATCTCGCCGCCGAAGCCCGCGGCGAGCTTGCCGAGGTCGGGCACGCGCAGCGTCCACGCGACGCGGTCGCGCGGCCCGCCGAACGAGCCCTTGGCCGTGGCGCGGTTCGCTCCCAGCGTGACCCACGCATCGGCGCCGCTGACTCGCTCGCCTTGCAGCCTTGCTTCGCCTTTACTGGCAAACGGCTGGCCCAGGAGCTCGCTCTCTGCAACCTGCCATTCGGCAAACCCCTTGCCGCCGAGGTCGCCATTGCCCTTCAAGCTGCCGTTGATGCTGCCGGCGGGGTAGTCGCCGAAGCGCGAGGGGTCGAAGCGCGAGAGCTTGAGATCGGCGGCGAACTTGAGCGGCGCACCCAGGTGAATTCGGCCGCTTCCGCTCGCCTCGCTCTCTCCGGCGCGCGCGCGCAGCGAGCGCACCTCGACGTCGTCGCCGCGGCGCTCGGCGTCGGCGGTCAGGCTCATGTCTTCCTGGGCGAGCGTGCCCTTCACCCGCTGGCGCTCGCGCGAGAGCTCGAGCTCCAGCGGGCCGGCGAGCCGGGTCTGGCGCAGGCTCGAATACAGGCCGCGCAGATCGAGATCGGCGACGCGGATGTCCAGCGTTGCCGCTTCCAGGCTCGCCCGGCCTTTGCCTTGAAGAGATCCGGCGGGATGCAGCTGGGCTTTCAGGTTTTCGAAATTCACCACCTTGAAATCGGTGGAAAACCCGGCATCGACGCTCTTGAACGGCAGGCGCTCGCGGTCGATCGGTCCGGGATCGGCGTTCACCACGGAAAGCTTGCCCGCGAACGCCGCGGCGCTGCCCCGGCCGTCCATCCTGAGTTGCAGCTCGGTCTGCGGCAGCGCGGGATCGATCACCGCCAGGTTTAGCGCTTGTAAGTCGGCTTCGATTTCTTTCAGGGAAAACTCGGACGTCAAAGAAGCCTTGATGCGCGCGCGGGCACCGGCGAAGGAGAACGCGGCCTGCGCGTCATGGCCGCTGGCGCTGCCGGCGTACTCGAGCCGCAGGTTGTTGATCTCGTAGCCTTCGAACACGAGCGACTTCACCTCGGCGTCGGCAAGGCGGATGCGGAAGGGAATTGCAGTTTGGCCGGTATCGGATTGCGGTCGTTGCAGCGTCAAACTCTCAACGCGCAAGAACTCGATCGAGATCCGGTCGGCGAGCAGCGCGAGCAGGTTGAGGTCGAACGAGACCTTGCGCGCTTCGTTGCCCTGGAAGGCGAGGCGGTCGAAGGACATGGTGCCGAGGAGCGTGCCGCGCGGCTCCTCGATCTCGATCCCGGGCGGGGCGAAGCCGAGCGCCCAGCGCAGGCCGCTCTCGGTGCCGAGCAGCCAGACGACGAGCGCCGCGGCAGCGAGCCCCGCGGCCACGCCGGCCCGCACGAGCCACTTCAGCCACCTCATGGCTGCATCAGAACACGAAACCGACCGAGAAGTGCAGCCGCCAGCTGTCTTCCTCCGCGCCGTAGGCGCCGTCGATGCGCACCGGGCCGATCGGGGTGCGGAAGCGCACGCCGCCGCCCACGCCGTACACCGGCTCGAAGTCGCCGGTGTCCCAGGCGTCGCCGCCGTCGATGAACGCGGCGAGCCCCCAGGCGGGCGCGAACCAGTGCGTGTACTCGACGCTGCCGATCGCGAGGTAGCGCCCGCCGAGCACCGCGTCGCCCTGGCGCACGCCGAGGCTCTCGAAGGCGTAGCCGCGCACCGTCTGGTCGCCGCCGGTGCGGAAGAGGAACGTCGAAGGGATGCCCTCGCGCGAGCGGGCCACCACGATGCCGCCCTCGGCGCGCAGCTGCAGGTCGTCGTTGCGCGCGAGCGGCACGAGCAGCGTGAGGCGCCCGGTGCCGCGGGTGAAGGCGCGCGTCGAGAGCTCCTCGGGCGCGCCGCCCGCGGTGAACAGGCCGAACCAGCCGCGGCGCGGCGACACCAGCTCGTCGGTCTCGCGGAAGCCGACGCGCACGCCGGCATAGACGGCGTGCCGGTGGTCGATGGCCTGGCCGCTGATGCGCTGCTCCTCGGCGTGGCCCGAGACGACGAGCGCAGTCGGCGCGCCGGCGCCGGCCCAGTTGTGCGCCAGGCCGAGCGCGAGCTCGCTGTTTTCCTCCTGCTGGATGATCGAGTTCTTCGCGCTTGCCGAGGTGGTCCACCACCTGGCGCCGGGACGCGGCGGCGAGTCGAGGTCGTAGCGCGCCTCCTGGGCGAGCTGGTCGACACGCAGCTGGCTCTTGCCGCGCCAGGCGGTCTCGAACAGATCGACGTTGCGGTGCGAAACCTCGGCGCGCAGCCCGGCGTCGGTATTGAACGAAAGCCCGCCCTCGAAGTGCTGCGAGTTGCCTTCGATCACCGCGGCGCGCACCGGCGCGGCGGCGGGATCGCCCGCGTCGGGCACGAGCTCGAGGCGCGCGCCGGCGAAATAGCCGGTCGCGATCAGCCTCGCCGTGTAGAGCTCGAGCACCTCGCGGTCGTAGACATCGCCGGGCCGCACCGGGCTCAGGTTCGCGACCACGCTTTCCGGGTAGCGCCTCGTGCCACGCACCTCGACGCCGCCGAAGTAGTAAGGCGGCCCGCTGTCGAGCGTGATTTCGAGCGCCGCGCTCAGCGTTTCCGGGTCGACACGCGCGCGGCTCGAGGCGACGCGCGCCCCGGCGTAGCGCCAGGACGCGAGCCTGCGCACCGCCTCGCGCTTGGCTTCGTTCCACTCGGCCTGGGTGAACGGCCTGCCGGGCCGCAGCAGCCACTCGCCCCGCACCCGGCGCAGGAGGTCGGCGGCCTCCGGGTCCGAGGCCCCGGGGCCGGTAAAGGCGATGTCGACGCTCTTCACCAGGGTGCGCGCGCCGGGCTCGACGTGCAGCGTCACCGCCCAGGGCGTGCGGTCGCGGTCGATCGAGTAGCTGATCCGCGCGGAAAAATAGCCCTGCGCGTCGAGCGCCTCGCGCGCTTCGGCCACCGCCTCGTCGGCGAGGCGCCGCAGGAGCTCGGGCGTCATCTGCGCGTCGCTCTGCCAGCGCGCGAGCTGCAGCCCGCGGCTCAGCATCTCGCGCAGCTCCTTCGTCGGCGCCTCGACCGTTAGGCGATATTTCGGCTCCTGAGCGAGCGCCGTCGCGCAGACCAGCGCGGCCGCAAAGAAAAGCCTAAACAATCACTTTTTCTTGAGCTGGGAGGGGGCGACGAGGCGCCACTTGCCATCGACGCGGCACAGGCTCGAGTTGTTGTCGCTCTTGCGGCCGTCGGCCTGGTGGCGCACGCGGACTTCCTTGCACGGCCGGCCCTGCCACTCGAAGCTGCGCAGCACCGTCAGCTCGCCGCTGTGCCTCGTGGCCGGGTTCTGCCAGGTCACCGGCTGGTTCTCGGGCGCCTCGTTCAGCGTCTTGCGCGCGGCGTCGAGGAAGAGCTTCAGGTCCTCGTCGTCGAAGCGCTCGGCGGGCGTGTTCTTCAGCATCGGAATCCAGACCTG
>Ga0180063_1000369_pt1 | contig 12011 bp, 11 predicted proteins | sample EasRivT47_16_10D_FD_121776 | JGI IMG/M metagenome (GOLD analysis project Ga0180063, IMG submission 121776) | Soil microbial communities from meander-bound floodplain in the East River, Colorado, USA - East River metaG ERMLIBT47_16_10D | ecosystem: Environmental > Terrestrial > Soil > Floodplain ...
CGGCGGCGGAGACGACAGCATCACGATCGTCAACCAGGCCGGGACCCCGCCTGACTTCACGCTCACGGTGGACGGCGGCGCGGGCGCGAACGCGGTCGACAGCGGCGGCGTGCCGATCGCCACCGTGATCGGCGGCACCGACGGTAACGACACGATCGACATCGGGCAGTCCGGCGACACGGTCATCGTCACGGTGAACGGCGCCGCGAACACCCTGAACGGCGCCGCGTCGGTCGAGCTCGACGCCCGCGCCGGAAACGACACCATCACGCTGCACGACCTCACGGTGCCGGCGCTCATCGAGGGCGGCGAAGGCGATGACGTGATCGACGCCTCCGGCGTCCACGCGGCGGCGGTCGTTCTCTCCGGCGGCCCGGGCAACGACCGGCTGACCGGCGGGTCGCGCAACGACGTGCTGAGCGGCGGGCCCGGCGACGACGTGCTCGCGGGCCGCGGCGGCGAGGACGTCGTCGACGGCGGCACGGGCACCGACACCTGGGTGGCGCAGCGCATCACCCCCATCGCCTACTGGAGCCTGAACGAGACCAAGGGCTCGGGCGTCGCCGACAGCGCCGGCACGCCGCAGAACGGCAAGTTCTTCGGCCGGCACCCGGATCAGGGCGACGCCGGGCCGCCCGCATCGGTTGCGCCGTTCGGCGCGCAGACCGGCGCCGATTTCCACGACTCGAAGCAGGAGTACATCGCGGTCCCGCACAGCGCGGTCTTCGAGGTGGCGCAGGGCTCGATCCAGCTCTGGTTCAAGACGCGCGACGCCGACGAGGAGCAGGCGCTGTTCGCCAAGGACCGCGACGGCAACGGTGCCGGCCAGCTCGCGATCTGGATCGACGACCACGGCCTGAAGGCGAAGCTCGAGAGCGGCGCCAGGAGCCACACCATCACCGCGAACAACGTGGTGCGATCGAACACCTGGTACCAGATGACCTTCACCTTCGGCCCGGCCGGGATGAACCTCTACCTGAACGGCGCGCTGGTCGGTACGAACGCGTACGCCGGCGGCCTGGCGGCGAACCGGCAGCCGATCGTCATTGGCGGCAGCAACAGCGACAACAAGAACGACAACGGCGATCTCTCGCGCCTCAAGATCAGCGATCCGTTCGACGGCTGGATCGACGAGGTGGCGTTCTATGGCACCCCGCTCAAAGCCGCCGAAATCGCGCAGACCCGCAGCCACGGCGCGATGGCAGTGACCGCGGCCGCCGACGCGAACGACAACTTCGTCTCCATCGAGAAATTCGTCTTCGCCGACGCGCCGCGCGCGGACGCCTCGACGGCGAGCACGCCGCAGGGCATCGTGTTCACCGCCACGCCGCTCTCCAACGTCGCGACCTTCTTCGGTCTGCAAGGCACCATCGAGCTCGGCTTCTTCGACGGCCGCGCGGTGGAGCAGCGCCCGGCGTCGGGTTGGGCGGACGTGCTGCAGCGGGGCTTCGACGCCGTCAAGCAGGCGCTCCAGTCGTACGCCGCCACGACCGCCGCGAAGCACGCCGATATCGCCCTCGACGGACTGGCCGAGTCCGGCGACAGCGATTGGGTGTTCGCCTCGAAAGACGACAAGCAGGCCGGCAAGCATTCGAAGGCGTTGGTCAAGGTCGACTGGACGAGCGCCCTGAGCTCGCTCGGCATGCCGTTCCTGTCCAAGAACAAGGCGGCCGGCAAGGCCCCGAGCGAGACGAACACCTTCGAGTTCAAGGTCCTCGACAAGACCCGCCGCTAGCTGCCCGGCAGCCTTCCCACCGCGTAAGATTGCGGCCGGGAAAGGCTGCGGCGGCTATGCGCAGCGCAGCACCGCCCAATCAACCATTGCGAACACAAGGGGAGAACGTCAATACCATGGCTACCAAGCAAGAAAGCGGCGCCGAAGGGAGAGCAGCGATCGAGGGCACCCGCATCAAGTGGGACGACGCCAGCATGAAGAGCTCCTACGCCAACGTGTGCAACGTCACCAGCACGCGCGAGGAAGTCGTCCTGCTCTTCGGCATGAACCAGGCGTGGAACCGGGGGCAGAAAGAGGTCACCGTCCAGCTCACCGACCGCATCGTGGTCAGCCCGTATGCCGCCAAGCGGCTAAGCATGCTGCTGCAAGGCGTCGTCGGCGAATACGAGAAGCGCTTCGGCACGCTCGCCATCGACCTGGCGGGCGGCGACGCCAAGAAGTAAGGCGGGGTCAGGCCCCGATCAGCCGTCGGCGATGCTGTTCTCCAGCACGCCGACCTTGTCGATCTCGACCTCGACCTTGTCGCCGGGCTTCATCCAGACCGGCGGGGTGCGGCGCGCGCCGACGCCGCCCGGCGTGCCGGTGACGATCACGTCGCCGGGCAGCAGCGTGGTAAATGCGGAGATGTACTCGATGAGCTTCGGGATCTTGAAGATCATCTGCTCGGTGGTGGCGTGCTGCATGCGCTGGCCGTTGAGGCGGCACGAGAGCGTCATCACGGTGTTCGGCGGGATCTCGTCGGCGGTGACCATCCACGGCCCGAACGCGCCGGTGCGCGCGAAGTTCTTGCCCGCGGTCCACTGGAGGGTGTGGCGCTGCCATTCGCGCACCGAGCCGTCGTTGTAGCAGCTGTACCCGGCGATGTGCTTCCAGGAATTCGCCTGGGAAATTCGCCGTCCCGAAGTTCCGATCACGACGGCAATTTCCGCTTCAAAATCCAGATGCGGGGATTCGCGCGGGCGCAGGATCGGCTGGCGGTGGCCGACCTGCGATTCGGCGACGCGCAGGAACAGCGCCGGCTGCTCGGTCTTGTCGCGGCCGGTCTCGGCGCGGTGCTCCTCGTAGTTCAAGCCGACGCAGACGATCTTGTCCGGATTCGGGATCACCGGCAGCCAGGTAATGTCGGAGGCCTGGTAGTCAGGGGACGCGGAGAGGTGCTTGCGGGCCTGGTCGATCGCGCCGCCTTCGATTAGCGCTTTCAAATCCGGATACTGGTTGCCGAGATAGCGGCGCAGATCGACAATGCCTTTCCCGGTGACGGCGCCGTAGCTGGCGCCTTGCGCGGTCTTGAAAGTGGCGAGCTTCATATTGAGATGACCTCGGTTCCGGAGTTTTCGTTCAGCCACATGGGGATCTTCGTGACCGACCCCGCGCGGATGGAAGATTTTTACACACGCGTGCTCGGTTTTGCCGTCACCGACCGCGGTTTGCTCGGCTCTGTTTCATTGGTCTTTCTGAGCCGCGACCCCAGGGACCATCATCAGATCGTGCTCGCCGCCGGGCGGCCGCCCGGCGCCGGCTTCAACCCGATCAACCAGATCTCGTTCCGCATGGCGGATCTCGCCGGCCTGCGCGAGATGCACCGCCGGCTGGAAAAGGAAGGCGTGAAGGAGCTCGCGCCGGTGTCGCACGGCAACGCGCTCTCGGTGTACTTCAAGGATCCGGAAGGCAACCGCATCGAGCTGTTCATCGACACGCCGTGGTACGTCGAGCAGCCGGTGCGCGTGCCGATCGACATGAAGCTGTCGGAGGCCGAGATCTGGGCGTGGGCCGAGCGCGATGCGCGCAGCCGGCCGGGCTTCAGGCCGGTGGAGGAATGGCGCGCAGCGCTTGGCGCGAAACTTCGGGTTTGAGGTTTACACTGGACGCCGGAGGAGGAGACCATGAGAAAGCTGCTGATCGCGCTCGCCGCGGTTCCATGCCTCGCGCTCGCGCAGTCCTATCCGTCGAAGCCCGTCCGTGTCATCGTGCCGTTTCCCCCCGGAGGCACTACCGACCTGATCGCGCGCATCGTGCAGCCGAGGTTCCAGGAGTACATGGGCCAAAGCGTGCTCATCGAGAACCGCTCCGGCGCCGGCGGCTCGGTCGGCGCCGCGGAAGTCGCCAAGGCCGCGCCCGACGGCTACGCGCTGCTCATGGTGTTCGACACCCACGCGGTGAACCACCACATCTTCCGGATGGCGCCCGACCCGTTCAAGCAGCTCGAGCACATCAGCCTGATGGTGAAATCGCCGAGCGCGCTCGTCGCGGTGACGAGCTTCGCGCCGAACAACCTGCGCGAAGTCGTCGCTTACGCGAAGGCCAATCCGGAGAAAGTGACCTACTCGACTCCCGGCTCGGGCAGCTCGAACCACCTCGCGGCGCTGCTGCTCGAGCAGCAGGCGGGAATCAAGATGACCCACGTCGCCTACAAGGGCGGCGGCCCGATGATCCAGGCGCTCCTCGGCCAGCAGGTGCATATTTCGTTCTTTTCGCTGCCGCTGATGGTGCCGCACATCAAGGCGGGCAAGATGAAGGGCATCGCCGTCGGCAGCCGCAGCCGCGTGCCGCAGCTGCCCGACGTGCAGACGCTGTCGGAGACCTTCCCCGGATTCGAGCAGTACTCCTGGTTCGGCATCCTCGGCCCCGCAGGCCTGCCCAGGGAAATCGTCGTCAAGGTTCATCGGGAAATGACGCGCACGCTGCAGGCTCCGGACGTGAATCAGAAGCTCACCGAGCAGGGCTTCGAGATCGTCGCTAGCTCGCCGGAAGAATTCATCCGGTTCGTGCAGGGCGAGTCCGACAAGCTCGGCAGGCTGATCCGCGACAACAAGATCGTCGCTGAGTGAGGAGTTTTGTCTACAACGGCCTGCCCGCGCGGGTCGTTTTCGGCGCGGGCGCGCTAAGCAAACTCCCGGACGAGCTGGCACGGCTCGGCGCTACGCGTGCGCTCGTTCTCTCCACGCCGGAGCAAAAGGCTTCCGCAAAGGAAGTGGCCGCGGCCCTGGCCGAGCGTTGTGCAGGAACCTATGACAAAGCGGCGATGCACGTCCCGGTCGAGATCGCCGAGGACGCACGCCGCACCGCGCGCGAGCTCGGCGCCGACTGCTGCGTCACCGTGGGCGGCGGCTCGACCACCGGCCTCGGCAAGGCGATCGCGCTCACCTCCGACCTCCCCATCCTCGCGGTGCCGACGACCTACGCCGGCTCGGAGATGACGCCGATCTACGGCATCACCGAAGGCGGCGCCAAGAAGACCGGGCGCGATGTGCGCGTGCTGCCCAAGGCGGTGATCTACGACCCGAACCTCACGCTCAGCCTGCCGCCGGCGCTTTCCGCCGCGAGCGGCATGAACGCGATCGCGCATGCGGTGGAGGCGCTGTATTCGCACGAGAGCAATCCGATCACGTCGCTGATGGCCGAGGAAGGCATTCGGGCTTTGGCAGCGGCTTTGCCCTTGATCCTGGAGAAGCCCAAGGACCTCGCTTCCCGTTCAGAAGCCTTGTATGGCGCCTGGCTCTGCGGCATCGTGCTCGGCTCGGCGGGCATGGCGCTGCACCACAAGCTGTGCCACGTGCTCGGCGGCAGCTTCAACCTGCCGCACGCCGAGACGCATTCGATCGTCCTGCCGCACGCGGTGCGCTACAACTATGATGCCGCACGCGATGCAATGGGCCGCATCGAGAGAGCCCTGGGGGCCGGGAATGCCGCGAGCGGCGTGTACGACCTCGAAAAGAAGCTGGGGCTGCCGCTGCGCCTGGCGGACATCGGCATGAAGGAAGCCGACCTCGAGCGCGCGGCGCGCATCGCGACCGAGGCGCCTTACCCGAATCCCAGGAAGGTCGAGTACGCGCCCGTGCTCGATCTGCTGCGCAACGCGTATGAAGGAGTTCGTCCATGATCGCGGTCATCTTCGAGTTCACGGCGGCCGACGGGCGCTTCGCGGACTACAAGCAGCTCGCCGAAGCATTGGGCGATGACGTGCGCAAGTTCGACGGCTTCGTCTCCATCGAGCGCTTCCAGAGCATCAGCGACCCCGCGCGCTTCGTGTCGGTCTCGTTCTGGCGCGACGAGGAAGCGGTGCGCAAGTGGCGCAACGTGCAGAAGCACCGCGAGGCGCAGGCGAAGGGCCGGCGCGGCATCTTCAGCTCCTATCGCCTCAGGGTTTGCAACGTCATCAGAGATTATGGGATGCAGGAACGCGGCGAGGCGCCGAGGGACAGCCAGTTGATTCATGGGTGAAGGCGCGGGGACGTGACCTTACCGTCTCACACCTTCCTGTTCGAGGAAGGCACCTGGCGCGTCGAAGGCGAGCACCGCGATGCCTCCGGAGCGGTGTCGCCGGTGTCGGGCGAGAACTCGATCCGGCATGAGCCCGGCCGCTGGCATTTCGAGGCGGTGCTGCGGCTGCGCGGCGACCCGCTGCGCGTCACGCACAACCGCTACCAGATCGAGCCGTTCTCGCCCGGCGCGGCGTCGACGCACTGGAGCTCGAACAACCCGGTGCTCGGCGCGCTGCGCGGGCGCTTCGTCGTCAGCGGCGACGCGATCCTCTCGTCTTACACCAGCCCGACCTCGCGCTACCGCGGCTTCGAGTGCATCCAGCAGCGCGACGCGCGGCGCTACAGCGTGCGCGGCGCGATGCTGGAGGAGGACAAGCTGATCTCGACCTGGGCCCTGGAGCTCACACGTATTTAGGCTTGTGTGTGATTTTCTGCAGCGCTGATTTCCCGCGCGCGGGTTAGCATCCTCCAGGGGGAAAAATGACAAAGATCGCAAGCTTTGCCGCCGGTGTGTTGTTCTCGCTGCACGCGCTCGCGCAGGCGGATGTTGCCGCCACGGGCGAAGCCGTCGCCGCCGCGCTCAACAAGCACGATGTGGACGCCGTTCTGCAGATGATGGATGTCGAAGCGGTCACCCGGCTGGTGATCAAGGATCTCGGGCTGAACGCCAAGGACCGCGAATCGGTGCGCAAGGGATTTCCGAATGCGTTGCGCAACAACATCGACATCGGCGTGCGCACGATGGAAGGGACCAAGGGGTCGGCGAAGTTCCTGCGCGCCGGCGTGCGCGATGCCAAGCCCTATGCCCTGCTGCGCTACGACCTGGGCGACCAGGGGATCGACTACGTCGAGTACTACCTTACGCCGGCGCGCAAAGTCGAGGACTGGTACGTCCACAGCATGGCCACGCTCTACAGCACCTCGGCAGCGCTGGGCCTCGCCACCGTGCTGAAGACCGATTCCATGCTGTTCGGCCTGTTCGGCACCCGGCTGACGACCGAGGCCGACGTCAAGCCGTTCAGCGCTCTGCGCACCCACCTGCAGGCGCAGGACTTCGCGGGCGCTTACCGCGCGCTCGAGACCTTTCCCGAGGGCTTCCGCAAGTCGCGCCAGTGGGCGCTGATGCGCGTCACCTACGGCGGGCGCATCGACGACGCGACGCACCGCGCCGCGCTGCGCCACCTCGCGCAGAGCTTCGGTAAGGATGCCGATCTGCAGTTCATGCTGATCGATCACTACCTGTTCGAGGAGCAGTTCGACCGCGCGCTCGCTTCGCTGGGCGCGCTCGAGCGCGCCATCGGCGGCGAGGACGGCGCGACCGCCAACCTGCGCGGCAGCATCCTCATCGGAGCCAGGCGTTTCAACGACGCGGGGCAGGCCTGCCGGCGCGGCATGGCGCTCGAGCCGGACCACAAGCCCGCCTACTGGTGCCTGGTCAGCGTCGGCATCGAGAGCCGCAGCGGAAAGATCGCGGTGGAAGGCCTGAAGGCCTACGAGACGGCGTTCAGCATGGAGTTCGACCTGGACAAGCTCGGCGCGCTGGACGCCTACCGCGAAATCGCGCGCACGCCCGAATTCGCCGCCTGGAAGAAAAGTAGACGCTAAGACAGTTTCGGAACGGCGATCGGGCGTACCGTCTCGAACGCTCTCGCGGCGCGCAGCACCAGCGCGTCGGCATAGCGCGGTCCGACGAGGTGCAGCCCGACGGGCAGGCCGGCCTTGGTGAGCCCGCAGGGAATCGACGCCGCCGGCTGCTGGGTGAGGTTGAACGGAAAGCTGAACGGCGTCCAGTCGGTCCAGCGGCTCTGCAGCATCTTGTCCGCTACTTCCTTGCCGGCGTCGAACGCGGGAATGGAGAGCGTCGGGGTGACGAGCAGGTCGTAGTCGCGGTGGAAGAGGTTCATGTGCGCGCCGAGCGCGCCGCGCTTCAACTGGGCGTCGAGAATGTCGTGCGCAGTGACCTTCTCGCCCTGCGCCGCCATTTCGGCCAGGCCCGGGTCGATGAGCTTGTGCTTGTCCTTCGGAATTCCCTTGAGCAGGAACGCGGCGCCGGAGAACCAGTGCGTCATGAAGAGCGGCGCCGGGTCCTCGAAGCCGGGGTTCTTCTCTTCGACTTTCGCGCCGAGCTCTTCGAAGACGCGGACCGCATTTTTCACTATCGCCGCGACCTCGGGGTCCACTATTGCATACCCCAGGTTCGGCGAATACGCGATGCGCAGGTCGGCGACGCCGTGGTCGAGCCCGGTGCGCCAGTCGCGCGGCTCGTAGGGCAGCGCATGCCAGTCGCGCGCATCCGGCAGCGCGAGCACGTTCAGCATCAGCGCGGCGTCGGCCACGCTGCGCGTCATCGGGCCGACGTGCGCCACGGTGCCGAAGGGCGAGAGCGGCCACGCCGGCACGCGGCCGAACGAAGCCTTGATGCCGAACAGGCCGGTAAATCCGCAGGGAATGCGGATCGAGCCGCCGCCGTCGGTGCCGACCGCGAGCGGGCCCATCCCGGCCGAGACCGCCGCGGCCGCGCCGCCGGACGAGCCGCCCGGCGTCTTCGCCTTGTTCCAGGGATTGCGCGTGATCCCGGTAAGCGGGCTGTCGGTCACGCCTTTCCAGCCGAACTCTGGCGTGGTGGTCTTGCCGAGCAGCACCGCGCCGTGCTCGCGCAATCGCGCCGTCGCGGGCGCGTCGTCGTTCCACGGCCCTGTCGGATCGATCGTTTTCGAGCCGCGCAGCGTCGGCCAGCCCTTCGCCAGGATGAGGTCCTTGATCGACACCGGAACGCCGTCGAGCAGGCCCTTGGGCTGCCCCGAGAGCCATCGGGCTTCGGAAGCTCTTGATTGCTGAATCGCTTCTTCGGTTGCCACGAGGTTGAAGGCGTTGAAGACGGGGTTCAGCGCCTCGATGCGCTTCAGCACCGCCGCCGTCACGTCGACGGGCGACAACGTCTTCTTGCGGAACGCGTCGACCAGCTCGGTCGCGCTCAGCGCGCAAAGATCGCTCATCCGCGATCCGATTTGGCTTTCGCCAGCGCCTTCTCGCGCCACAGCGGCCAGGCGCGCTTGTAGTCCTGCACCGGCGCCGAGGCCTTCACTTCAGCCGCGTCCAGATAGGTGATCTTGCTGGACAGGAGCAGCGCCTGCATCTGCATGCGTGCGCTCATCTCGAGGTAGACGCTGCGCCCGACCGCGCGCTGCAGGTTTTCGCCGACCGTCACCGAGCCGTGGCCGCGCATGAGGGCAGCCGCTTTTGCTCCCAAAGTCCGGGCGAGAGCTTTTCCCAGTCCGGGATTACGAACCAGGAGGTCGGTGCCTTTCTGCACCTTGCGGATCTCGAACACCGGCAGGCCGTCGCCCACGAACGAAGCCATGTGGAACAGCGCGCGCATCTTCACGCCGGTCACGCTGAACGGGATCACCGAGGGCGAGTGGTTGTGCACCACCGACATCACGTCGGGGCGCGCGCGGTAGATCTCGCTGTGGATGAAGCGCTCGCTGACCGAATCGCGGCCGCGCGCATCGAGCGGCTGGGAGTCGAGGTCGTATTCCATGATGTCCTCGGCCTGGACCGTCTCCGGCGCGATGGCGCGGGCGATGAAGAAGCGCTTCGGATTGTCGGGCGAGCGCACGCTGACGTGGCCGTAGGCGTCGATCACCCCATGCTCGGCAAGGATCCGGTTCGCTGCAACGAGGTCTTCCAGAAAGCTTTTTTCCATCAGTCGGCCTTGATCCCGGCGGCGTTCACGACGCGCGTCCAGCGCGCCAGCTCGCGCTCGACGAGCTCGCCCAGGCGCTCGGGCGGGCCGCCGACCGCCGTCATGCCCTGCTTGGAAAGAAACGCGCGGATGGCAGGATCCTGCAACAGAACATTCAAATCGGAATTGATCTTCGTGACCACGCTGGCTGGCGTCCCCGCCGGCGCGAAGGCCCCGTACCAGGTCTCGACCTCGAGCTCGGGCAGACCTTGCTCCTTCAAGGTCGGCACCTGGGCGAACGCCTGCGAGCGCTCGGCGCTCATGACCGCCAGCGCGCGCAATTGGCCTGTGGTCACCTGCGGCTGGGCGGTCTGCACCGCCGCGATCGTGGCCTGCACGTGCCCGCCCACGACATCGCCGAGCGCGCCGGCGGCGGTCTTGTAGGGCACGTGCACGATGTCGATGCCGAGGTCCAGCTTGAGAAGCTCCATGGCGAGGTGCTGCGGGCCGCCGTTGCCGGGCGAGGAATAGTGGAGCTTGCCGGGCTCGCGCTTCGCCAGCTCGATGAACTCGCGCATAGAGCGCGCCGGAAGCTGGGGATTGACCACGACGACCAGGCCGCTCGTCGCGACGAGTGCAACGGGCGCGAAGCTTTTCACCGGATCGAAGGGGAGCGCTTTCGCCAGCGCCGGCGTGGTGCCGAACGAGGTGGCGACGAAAAGCAGCGTATGGCCGTCGGGCACGCTCTTCGCCACCAGCGCGGCGCCGATATTGCCGGTCGCGCCGGGCTTGTTCTCGGTGACCACACCGACCTTCCAGCGCTCCGTGAGCCGCGCGCCGAGCAGGCGGGCGAGGATGTCCGCGCCCGTTCCGGGCGTGTACGGCACGATGAAGTGAACGGTGCGGGAGGGGAAGTCCTGGCCAGAAGCGATTCCGAACGCGAACGCCGCGATTGCTGCAACCAGGCCCCTCATGCGGCTCATTATAATCAGCCGCTTGCACGACACCGAGGTTCTCATCGTAGGCGCGGGGCCGGTCGGACTCGTTCTCGCCATCGACCTCGGCCAGAAAGGCGTGCGCTGCACGCTCGTCGAGCGCAAGCCCGCGCCGCAGTTCCTCCCCAAGATGGAGCGCTGCAACGCGCGCACGATGGAAATCTTCCGCCGTATGGGGATTTCCGCGAGGGTGCGCTCGGCCGGGCTGCCCGCCGACGTGCCGATGGACGTCTACATCATCCGGGCGATGAGCGAGCCGCCGCTGCTGCGCCACGCCTATCCCTCGGTGGCCGAGGCGCGCAGGAGAATCGACGCCTGCACCGACGGCACCCTGCCGCTCGAGCCCTACCAGCTCATCTCGCAGTACACGCTCGAGCCGCTGCTCAAGTCGGTCGCCGAATCCCTGCCGACCGTAAGCGTGCGGTACGGGTGCGAGTTTTTGTCTTTTGACCAGGATCTTTCAAGCGTCACGGCCCAGGTCCGGGCCGGCGGCCATACTTCCCAAATCAAAGCGCAGTACCTCGTGGGCTGTGACGGTGGCGCGAGCGCGGTGCGCCAGCAGCTCGGCATCGGACTGAGCGGCGAAGGCGATCTGCTGCGGCTGCGGCAAGGGCTGTTCCATTGTGAGGAGCTGTTCGACCGCATCCCGATCAAGAACGGCCCGGGAAAGGGCCGGCACTATCACGTCGCCGACGAGCGCTCGACCTTCCTCATCATGCAGGACTCGACCCGGCACTGGACGCTGCACGCGGTGCTCGACGAGGACCGCGCCATGGCGCCGCAATTCGAGAAGACGATCGGTGTGCCCGTGAAGTACGAGATGCTCTACGTGGGCGAGTGGAAGCAGAACCTGCTGCTCGCCGACCGCTATGGCAGCGGCCGGGTCTTTCTCGCCGGCGACGCGGTGCATCTCGTGATCCCGACCGGCGGCCTCGGCATGAACAGCGGCGTCGGCGACGCGATCGACCTCGGCTGGAAGCTCGCGGCGACGCTGCAAGGCTGGGGCGGGCCGAAGCTCCTAGCCTCCTACGAGATCGAGCGCCGCCAGGTCGGCGAGCGCAACGTCGCCGCCTCGCGCTACGCGTCGCAAGGCCGCCGCAAGTGGCGCAGCTTGTGGCGCAATCTCGATGAGCTTGTTGCAGTCGCCGAGGTCGAGCAGCGCAAATCGAACGAAATGATCGGCGCCGGGCTCGGCTACCGCTACGCCGGCTCGCCGATCCTCGCCGCAGGGCCAGGCCGGCCGCAGGACGACATCCCCCGCTATGTGCCGGCCACCTGGCCGGGCGCGCGCCTGCCGCACGTCTGGCTCGGCGGCCACGTCGCGATCCAGGACC
>Ga0180063_1000371_pt1 | contig 11985 bp, 10 predicted proteins | sample EasRivT47_16_10D_FD_121776 | JGI IMG/M metagenome (GOLD analysis project Ga0180063, IMG submission 121776) | Soil microbial communities from meander-bound floodplain in the East River, Colorado, USA - East River metaG ERMLIBT47_16_10D | ecosystem: Environmental > Terrestrial > Soil > Floodplain ...
AGCGACATGGCGGATGGAGAGGTTGGCGGAGAGAGAGGGATTCGAACCCTCGATACGGGTTTAAGCCCGTATAACGCCTTAGCAGGGCGCCCCCTTCGGCCACTCGGGCATCTCTCCGGGCTGCAAAGCGGAGTGAGATTCTACTGCGGAAGGATATCCACGACGTTGTTTCAGACGCCGGCGCCGGCGGGCGATGAGCGCAGGAAGCTCGGCCGTCGTCCGAACACGAACCAGCGCGTGAGCCACTCCACCGGCCCCACGGCGAAGTAGCGGAGCCACGCGGAGGACGCGAGCAGCTGGAAGGCCCAGACTCCCAGAACGATCGCGAACTGGCCGGCCCGGTCGACCTGCCCGAAGAGGCCGAGGCCGTGGCCGTAGAAGATCGTCGTGCAGATCAGCGTCTGCAGCAGGTAGTTGGTCAGGGCCATTCGTCCCACGGCCGCCACCGGGCGAAGCGGCCAGTTGCGCTGGCAGAGCAGCATCACGAGGGCCACCCAGCCCAGAGCCACCAGGAGGTTGCCCCAGTACCTCAACTCCTGGCTCACCAGTACGTACTCCAGGAGGTCCCACCCCGTCGCGAAGCTTCGCCAGAGCCCGAGCGAGATCAACAGCGTGCCGGCACCGAAGCCGAGGGCCGCCATTCGCAGATAGAAAGCCCGCGAACGGGCGGCGCTGAGGACGCCCAGCTTGAATAGCGCCATGCCGAGCAGCATCAGGCCCGTCATCTGCCACAGGAAGCGGATGGGGAAGGACCATGTATGGAACTCCCACGCCGCCGGCACCCGGTGGGCCATCTGCTCGCCCCACCCCCCTCGATACTGGGCGATCTCGAGAGCGATGACCTCGGGCCGCGGCGTCCACTGTTCTCTCCACAGCACCAGCGCAACCGGGTCGGACTGCGCCGCGGACCACGTAAGCGCCAACGACAGTACTGAGGCCGTAGCGAACACCACGCCGCCGGTGACCAGGAGCCACCGGGGCGAGAGCCCGCGGGCGAGAAAGACGAGCGCGCCGCACAAGGCAAGGGCCACGAGCATGTCGCCGTACCAGAGGAGATACGCGTGCAGGAGCCCCAGGACCAGCAGCGCCGTCATCCGAAGCAGGTGGGGACGCCAGGCCGCAGCGGCCCCGTCGCCGGCGCCACCCGGCCGCATGACGATGCTGGCGCCGACCAGCATGGCGAAGATCGAGATGAACTTCCCGTCCGCGAGTACCGACGTGGCGAGCCACACCCACCAGTTCAGGCCGCTGAAGTCGCCGTAGGCCGTCGGGTTCCAGCGTGTCAGGCTGGGAAAGGCGAACAACTGGATGTGGACGGCGAGCATGCCGAGCACGCCCACTCCCCGCAGCACGTCGAGCGACGCGATCCTCCCCATGCGGAGCGCACACTAGCATGGTGCGGGACCGCACCTTGACAGTCACGCAACGAGTTATCAAACTGTCCACCACAGGGGGGCTCACATGGTCAATCGGCGGCGCATCGCACTAGCAGCAGTCAGCATGTCCTGTTTTCTTCCGGCAGTTGTCCACGCAGGCTCCGGCGGCACTCCTACGGCACCCGGGGCGGGTAAATCGACCGACTACTGTTGTACGACGTGGGAAAGGGTTGACCCACGCCGCCATGGCGACGACTCGCGGAGCGACCAAAAGAACGCTCCCAGCTTCCTCAACGGGACCGGGTGTCAGGCGATCGCCGAGGACGAGCTCAGCCGGAACAGCTGCCTGGGCACCGTGGTGAAGTGCCGGGGAGAGCTCTTCACTCCGAGCGCGAGCAAAGTAGAGAGGTGTCTGACGCCCTAGCACAGTAATGTGAATCAACGGGCCCGGACGGCCCGACCGCGGCGCTTAGAACGAGGGGGAGGCGGCGATGGGTAGGTCATATCAGCGGGTTCGGCGTGCAGTAGCTGTCGCAATCATGATGGCGGGGATGGCAGTTGCTCCCCTGGCGGCTCTCGCCCAGGTCAGTGCACCTCCCGATACCGGCGTCGGCACAGTTATCCGCACCGTCGTCCTCGGCGACGGCGAGGGGCACTTCTGTGCCTCCGGATTCAGCACCGCAGTCGCCGTCGTTCCAGGTGCTGCAGTGGGTTTTCCGCAGGAGCCGGTGCTGCTTGTCACGGCGTGCGCAATCCTCGAACCCGAGTCCTCGGCGGAATGGAATCAAGGGTCCAAGCTTTACTTCTTCCGGCCTTCTGAGAGTGAGTCGTCCTCCCCGCTGCTGACCGTTGAGACGTTGGACGGCCCGTATCAATTTGCGCCGTCCGGAGGCTGGGGCTCCCTCGCCCTGCGTGCCGACAAAGGCGATCTGATCGGTTGCGGCAACAGCGGCCGCTACGACGAGGGGACGAGCCACCCGGTGTACCGGATTGCGCTCTCGAAGAGCTTCGCCAATTCCGATGGGCTGCCGACCACGAGCGTGGTCCGGCTCTTCAACGGCGAGGTGAATTCGAACACACCCTTCTGCAGCGGGCTCGCCTGGGATAGCGTCGACAACAAGATCCATCAAAATCCCAGGGGCTCGAGGGAGGTCTTTCGCTTCAGCGAATTCCCGGTCGAAGGCTACGAGACGAGCCTCACCGTACCGCAGCAGTGCAACTCGGCTGTCGTGGGAGACGGAGAAATCACTGTGGGTCGCGCCAGTGGACTGGCGCTGAGCGGCCAGAATCTTTATATCGGGTGCGGCGGCGATCCCAAGATATACCGCGTGAACAAGAACACCGGGCAGGTGGTGCTTTTTTTTGGTTCCACCAACCTCCAGACAGCGGATCTCGAGTGCGACCCGGTCACTTTCGGCGCGCAGCAGAAGGACGTGTTGTGGACGAAGGGTGCCTTCGATAGCAGCCTGATCGCGGTCGAGGTAGAACGTGGAAGCTGCGGCGGCACCGCTCCTGTGGCGGGCGCCCTTTGCTCGACGCCCGACGGCACGCCTGATATGACGGATACCGATGGCGACGGCCTCCTGGATTGCTGGGAGAGGCCCTCGCCTGCCAGCGCCGGCGCGGGTGGGCAACCTTGCATCGACGTCGACGGCGATGGGGTCTGCGACCTTACGCTGTGCGTCAATTCCGTGTGCGCCAACCCCTACCGGAAGGACGTCTTCGTCGAGATCGACTGGCTGCAGGGCCACCAACCGAACCAGGCCGCGATCACCCGCGTCATCAACAAGTTTGATATCGCCCCGGTGACGAACCCGGTGAACCCGGCAACCGGAACGAGCGTGTCCGGTATCCGGCTGCACGTTCTGATCGATGAGGCGCTGAAGGACGCAAACGGGACGATCATTCCTCACAACAGCGGGAACCTCTTCGCCAACGGCCTGCTCGCGTTCGAGCCCTACACCGGTCCGGCCGGCCCAGGCGTGCTGGACTTCGACGGCCTCAAGCAGAACAACTTCGGTACGGCCGCCCAGCGCGCCAACCCGAAGGCGCTCGACGCGAAGCGCCAGGCGTTCCGGTACATGATCTTTGGCCACCTCCTCGCCGGCCTGGGCGGGACTTCGGGAGGAGCCGAGGTCCACGGCAATGACGGCGTCGTGACGCTCGGGGCGGGCACGGCGCTCGGTGGGCACCCGATCGGCAGCGAGGATCAGCAGGCCGGGACCTTCTTTCACGAGCTCGGTCACCTTGTGGGCTTACGCCACGGCGGCGGCGACTTCGTCGGCTGCAAGCCGAACTACTTGAGCGTCATGAACTACACCCGCCAGCTCCCCGGCTCGCCGCTATCGGTGACGCAATGGAGGGCCACGCTCGACTTGTCGCGCAGCAAGCTTGCCGACCTCGACAAGAACAATTTGAACGAGCAGGCGGGCGTCGGTGCCGTATCCGGTGGTTTTACGGCATTCGGCCCGGGCGCCGGCCTGGTCCGCGGCACGGCCGGGGCGATAGACTGGAATCGCGATAATGCGACAGGCGTAACGCTGAACCTTTCTATTCCCGGGCTCAACCAGATCGGCACCATGTGTCCCGCAGATACCAGTACGGTCCTGGAGGGTTACAACGACTGGGCCAATCTGAAGTACGACGTCCGCGCTTCGCTCGACTTCTCCGACGGCGTCCGCTTGACCTTGATCCAGGACAAAGAAGCCGAGCTGGGATTCGCGGCTCCGCCTGACAACCCGTGCGATGCCGCTGATTCGTGCCCGGTGGCCCATACCACCACCGACGAAGGGCTCGTCGACAGCGACGGCGATGGGGCGTCGGATCTCATGGACAACTGCCCCACCGTGGCGAACCCACTCCAAGGAAACGACTGCGCCGAGACCGCGGTGTCGATCGACATCAGGCCCGCCCGGTATCCCAATATCGTGAACGTGGACTCCGTCATCCCCTTGGTCGTCGCGATACTGGGAAGCCCCGGCTTCGATGCGACCCAGGTCAAGCCCGACACGGTGCGGCTGAGTGGCGCCAGAGTGATCCGGATCGGAAATTTCCACCTCTGCATCCGCCTGGACGTGAACAGGGATGGCATCCCGGATTTCCTCTGTACCGTTTACAAGCGGGATTTGGTGCTCCCGGCAGACGACGCGGTGGCAGTGCTCACGGGTCGGACCCGGTCCAACGTGCCGTTCCGCGGGGAGGACTCGATCCACATCGTCAGGGGCGGACACCACCACGACGACGACTGAGCCACCGCTCACGCGGTTGCTCAGTCGCCCGTGGTGCTCAGGCCGTGCGATCGGAGTATCTGCTCGACCTGCCGCAGCCCGGCTGGCATGTCCATCGCCTTGAACAGCCGCGTCGCGGTCAGCAGGTGCTTCTCGGCGCGGTCACGGTCGCTCGCGCGGAGGTAGTGCCGGCCGATCCCCAGGTGCGTGCGCGCCAGCAGCGGACGCATCTCCATGTCTTCCGCCAGCGCGATCGCCGCGAGGTAGTGGTGCTCGGCGTCCTCGATGTCGCCGAGCACGCGCAGCGCGGCGGCCTCATCGCCGCGCTGACCTCGCTCCCGCGCGAGGCTCAGCGCCCGCCGGGCGGCTTTCGATGCCTCGTCCACGCGACCAGCAAAGAGGCACGCCTCGCTGAATAACACGAGCACCGCTGCCTGCTGCATCAGGAGCCGTCCGGACTCGACCTCGTCCGCGGCCGCGCGCACCAGGGTCTCGCCCTCTTCGATCCGCCCGGCCGTGAGATAAGTGCCGCCCAGCAGCCGGGTGGCCTGCGGACGCAGTATCGTGAGGTTCGCGTCGCGGGCGATGCTGCAGGCCCGCTCGAGCGCAGCGCCCGCAGCCTCGAGATCTCCCCGGACGAAGCAGCTGTAGCCCAGCCCGATGTGGGCGGCGGCCAGGCTGTACGGGCTGCCGAGCTCCTCGGCGAGCGCCACGGCGCGGCGGCCGGCGTCGATGCCCTCGTCGAACTCGCCGCGCTCCGCGAGGCAGCGTGCGAGCCAGGCGAAGGTCATCGATTGGAAGGCCGCCCAGGACCCGATCACCATGCCGCCGATCGCGCCGGCTCGCCATTCGGTCGGCGGCGAGTGCACGACGGCCCGCAACACCTCGGATGCGCGCCGGTAGTCGCCGAGGGCGTGGCAGGCGAGCCCAAGGTACTGGCTCGCGTAGAGCCGGAGCGGGACGTCGTGGAGCTTGTCGCCCAGCGCCAGCGCCTGCTCGGCAAGCGTCCGCGCCTCGGCGAACCGCCCCGTCTGGCGCAAGTATTCGGCGGTATGGACGGAGACCAGCCCGAGCCGGCGCGAATCGGAAATCGCGCTCGCCATGGTCTCGGCTTCCCGCAGGTAGGCGAGCATCTTCTCGAACTCGCCAAGCGGGTAGAGCGTGCCCCGCAGCTCGAGGCGCACATCGATCTCCTGCTCCCGTCTGTGCGGCGTCTCGGGCAGGTGGCGCAGCGCCGCGAGCGCCCCTTCCAGAGACGCCAGCGCCTCGCGGTGCGCCGACCTCGCCTGGGCCTTGACCGCGGCCTGCCTGAGATAGGTCGCCGCCTTGTCCCAAATCTGACCGCGCGCGAAGTGATGAGCGATGACCTCCACCGCCTCGGCGATGCGCCCGGCGTAGAGCTCTTCGAGGCCCAGCGCGGCGGCCGCGTGGTACGTCCGTCGCCGCCGCTCGAGCACGCCGCCGTAGACGACGTCCTGCGTCAGGGCGTGCTTGAAGGTGTACGCGAGCCCAGGCTCCTGCACGCTCGGGAAGATGAAGTCGAGGGCGTGGAGCTCGCGCAGGTGCGCCCTCACCTCTTCCTTGGCGAGCTCGAGGATGCGGGAGACCAGAGAAATCCGGAAGCGCCGTCCCAACACCGCGGCCACCTGGAGGGTCTGCTTCAGCGGCTCCGCAAGACGGTCTATGCGGGCGGCGATGATGTCGTGGATGGTCGCCGGGATCGTCACGTCGGCGCGGCTGAGCCGCGCCGTGCTGCCTTCCACCGCGATCCCCCCCGTTTCCTGGAGCTGGCGCAGGATCTCCTCCACGTAGAGAGGATTCCCCTCGCTCTTTTCCGTGAGGATCTCGAAAAGCTGCGCGGAGATTTCCTGCGCGGCGAGCAGCGTCCGCACCATGCCGCGGACGTCGCCGGTGCCGAGGCCCTCGAGGCTGATGGTCTGCGCCGCCGCCGCGAGCCATGTCGTCTCGTAGCCCGGCCGCGTCGTCAGCACCAGCAGGACGCGATGGCCGGGCAGCCCCGCCGCCAGATGCGCGAGGAATTCCTCGGAGGCCGAATCGATCCAGTACAGGTTTTCGACGATGAGGATGAGCGGCGCCGACTCGCTCGCCCGCAGGAAGACGTCGCGCAGCACGCCGAGCGTGCGCTCCTTCAACTGGGGGCCGGACAGGCGGTTGAGAAATTCCTGCGGCGCGGACACGCCGAGGAAGTGGGCGAGCAGCACGGACTGCTCCTCGTCCTCCAGGCCGACGAACTGAAGCTGCTCCGCCACGCGGCGCCGGAGCTCCTCGCCGCCGGTGCCTTCGGCAAGACCGAGGTAGCGCCGCAGCAGTTCCACGATCGGGCGGTACGCCATCGAGCGGCCGTACGACACGCACGTCGTCTCCAGCTCGATCGCTCCGGCGCCGTCGAGGCAGCGCAGGAACTCGTAAAGCAGGCGGGATTTGCCCACACCCGGTTCGCCTGCCAGCAGCGCGATGGCGCCTTGCCCTGCGGCGGCCCGGCGGTAGATCGCGCTGAGCGATGCAAGCTCGCGCTCGCGGCCGACCAGCGGGGTGAGCCCGCGCTCTCGCGACACCTCGAGCCTCGTGCGGCCGCTGATCTCGCTGATCAGGGCGTACGCCCGAACCGGCTCGGCCTTCCCCTTGACCTGGAATTCGCCCAGGTCCTCGAAGACGAAGAAGCCGTCCCGGAGATGCTGGGTGCTCCGGCCGACGACGATCTGGCCGGGCTTGGCGAGGCCGAGGAACCGCGCTGCCAGGTTGGTCGTGTCGCCCACCGCGGTGTAGTCCATCCGCAGATCTTTCCCGATGGCGCCGACCACGACGAAGCCGGTGTTGATCCCCATGCGCATCCGGAACTCGATCCCGTGCATGCGCCGCACTTCTTCCGCCAGGGGTTTCAGGCCGGCCTGGATCGCGAGGGCGGCGCTCAGCGCGCGATGGGCATGGTCCTCGTTCGCGACAGGCGCGCCGAACAGCGCCATCACGCCGTCGCCGAGGAACTGGTTGATCGTGCCTTCGTAGCGGTGCACTTCGCTCAGGATCACCTCGAAGGCCCGGTCCATGATGGCGTGGACTTCTTCGGGATCGAGCTTCTCGGACATCGCGGTGAAGTTCGACACATCCGCGAACATGACAGTCACGCGCTTGCGCTCTCCCACCATCGCGCCGCTGGAGGTGAGGATCTTCTCGGCGAGGTGCTTCGGGGTGTAGGACTGCGGGGACGCGTACCGCGCCGGCGCGGCGGTCAGGGGGGCGCCGCAGTCCTGGCAGAACTTATTTGCGGGCGGATTGGCAACGCCGCAGGCGGGGCACGGTGACTGAAGACGCGCGCCGCACTCCCCGCAGAACTTCACGCCCTCTGCATTCTCGCGCGCGCACTGAGGACAACGCATTAAAACGCCTCAGGTCCGATGGCCCAGAGGCTATGCTAATACTTATCCTCCTGTCCTGTCCGGAGGAGCCGCCTATTCCTGGTCGAGCTCGAAGGCCTTGTGCAGCACGCGCACCGCGAGCTCGGTGTACTTCTCCTCGATCACCACGGTGATCTTGATCTCGGAGGTCGAGATCATCTGGATGTTGATTCCCTCCTCCGCGAGCGTGCGGAACATCTGCGCCGCGATGCCGGCGTGCGAGCGCATCCCCATGCCGACGATCGACACCTTGGCGATGCGCTCGTCGCCGCTCACCTCGCGGCATTTGATGTGCGGCTGTACCTGGCCTTTCAGCAGCTTCATGGTCTTGGCGTAGTCGTTGCGGTGCACGGTGAACGAGAGGTCGGTCATGCCGTCGTGGCCGACGTTCTGCACGATGACGTCGACGTCGATGCTGGCGTCGGCGATCGGCCCGAGGATGGCGTACGCGATGCCGGGACGGTCGGGGACGTCGTGCACGGTGATCTTGGCCTCGTCGCGGTTGAACGCCACGCCGGAAATGACTGCTTTTTCCATCGCCATGTGCGGGTCTTCCTCGAATGTGATCAGGGTGCCCGAGCGCGCCTCCTCCCCGACCGGCAGCTCCGGGTCGGTGAGGCTGGAGAGCACGCGCGTCGGCACGCGGTACTTGCCGGCGAATTCGACCGAGCGGATCTGCAGCACCTTGGAGCCCGCGCCCGCCATCTCGAGCATCTCCTCGAAGGTGATCGCGTGCAGGCGGCGCGCTTCGGGCACGAGCCGCGGATCGGTGGTGTAGATGCCGTCGACGTCGGTGTAGATCTGGCACTCGTCGGCCTTGAGCGCCGCCGCCAGCGCCACCGCGGAAGTATCCGAGCCGCCGCGGCCGAGCGTAGTGATGTTGCCCTGCTCGTCGACGCCCTGGAAGCCGGCGACCACCACGACATGACCAGCCTGGAGATCCTTCCGGATCCGCTCCTGGTCGATCGACATGATTCGCGTCTTGGTGAAAGCCGAATTCGTCAGCACCTTCACCTGCCAGCCGGTGTAGCTGCGCGCCTTCACGCCGAGCGCGAGCAGCGCCATCGAGAGAAGCCCGATCGTCACCTGCTCGCCGGTCGACGCGACGACGTCGAGCTCCCGCGGGTCGGGCAGGCTCTGGATGCTCTGGGCGAGCGCGATCAGGCGGTTGGTCTCGCCGGCCATCGCCGAGGGCACGACCACGAGCTCGTGCCCCGCAGCCTTCCACTTCGCGACGCGGCGTGCGACGTTGCGGATCCGCTCCACCGAGCCGACCGAGGTGCCGCCGAATTTTTGGACGATCAAGGCCACTGTTCTTCGAGCTGCGAACCGCAAAAGGGCGTTGATTTTACTTCATAATGTTGCAGGGGGTGTGATGAAGCGGCCGACATTGCGAGGCGTCTTCAAGGTCTTGTTCCACGTCTACATGGCGTTCGTTCTGCTGGCCGCCGGTGTCGATCTGCTCTTGGGGATGAAGAACATCGGCGCCTTCGATGGCGACACCATTTCCGGCTTGCTCAAGTTCTTCGTCGGCTTGCCCGGCAGCATGCTCATGCTCTCGAGCGACAGGTCGGGCTGGTCACGCGAGACGTTTAGGGTGATGCTGTGGGGCCCCATCCTGCTCAACCTTCTGATCCTTGGCGGCCCGGCGTTCATCACGAATCGGAGCCGGCTGCATGTCCTCCTTCTCGCGTTCGAAGGCGCGTTGCTGTTCGCAATGGTGGACGCCCGCGCGGCGTTCGACTGCTCCCCGAGGATGAACTCGGTCGTGCCTGCCAGGTTCTGGCAGGAAACGCTGTCATCCCTGGCCTTTCCTGTCGGCCCGGTTCGCTATGGTTTTGAGTGTCCGGGCATCCCGTGGCCTGCGCTCTTGGTCATAGGGCTCTTGTTCTTCGCTCATTTGTTCTATCTGATTGTCTTGAGGAGCAGGGCAGGAGCTCCTCAGGAGGTCTCGCAGCCATGACGAGGGCGAAAGCCATGATTGCCATCTGCCCGCTACCCACGGCCGCCCTGGCAAGGAGTGCGTTCGTGTTGGCGGCCATACTGTCAACCTGCGCGCAAGCGCAGACGGCATATCGTTGCACGCCCGCCGACGGTAGGCCCTATCTCACAGACTCGCCATGTCCCGCTGGAAACAAGCAGGAAAGGATATCGACCCTGTCTGCCGCTGACCGGCGCACGATTGCGAGGAACATGGGCGCCACCGAGCAACAGATCCTGGAATTCGAAGCGCAGTGCGTAAAGGGTTTCAAGTACTCATGCGACGTGCTTAACGTCTACAAGACGAAGACGGCCTCGCAGGCACTGCAAGAGGACACAAGAAGAGCGCGCCAAGCATGCGCGGCTGGCGTGCAGGCATCGTGCAACGCGCTTAATTTTGGTGCCGAGCTGGAAAGGCGGCAGCGCGAAGGCGCTGCCGAACTGAAGAAGGATTTGATCAAGCGCTATTCCGCCCAATGCGACGCCGGCGACCGGCGCGCCTGCAAGAAACTGTCGGACCTGAGGTAGCTCGGCGTCCTTGACGACGGCGTCCGCGGCGAAGGCCATGATCGCCATCTGCCTGCTCGCGGATTGCATCATCTTCGGGTTTGCCGCCGCCTGGACAGGCGATGTGCTCGAGGCAGGGCAGGTGTTTCTGGTGGTGGGCGGGCCGCTGACTGTGTTGGTGGGCTGGCGAGCGTACCTCCTTCTGCAAGCGGACCGATGAAGAAGCTTTTCGCCGTCGGGTTGGGGCACCTAGTTGCCACCTTCATCGTCGCCTTTTGTCTGGCGGTCGGTCTGTGGGGAACGCAGGGTGGCAGCCTCGTCGTGATAGTCATGGCACTGTTCCCGCTGCTGCCCCTGTGGTTCGCAGCAAGCGTCTGGCTGCTTCCGTTGGTGGCTTACGTGGTGCTTCTCTTGGTGACGTGGCGCTTCTTCGCGTGGGTCCTCGGCCGATTTCCTGAACCGTGGGGACGGATTGCCGCAGCGGTTGCGGCCTTTGCGGCGTGTCAGGTCGTTGCGGCCCTTGTGGTCGTCAACCTGCTCCGCGCTCGCTTTGGCGCGGAGGCCGCCGAAGGTGCAATGCTCGTCGCGCTTGTGCTGCAACTGGTGCTGGCGATGTTTCTGTCGATATGGAACAAGCGTCTGGAATAAGGAGCGGTTCTAAATGGGGAAAACGCATGTTTGACCTCCTAGGCTTGATAACTCCTCTTGTCACGATCGCAACCGGCGGTCTGGTGCCGCTTTTCGTTGTTTGTTGGTCGATCTTTGCACTCGTCACCGGTAGGCAGCGACGGATGAAGCGGCCCGCACTGCGTCGCCTGACAGCCGGCCTGGCCATGGTGGCTTTCCTTGGGGGCTGCGGCAACGCATACGAGTCGGTATCGGTAGGCGACTGGCAGGAGGTCGGGCGATCCCTGCCCCCGAGTGCCGATATGCCGGTAGCGCGCGGCGATCTAGTCGTTACGCGGCTGACCGAAGGCCGGGGAGCATCGGTGAAGGCAGGAGATCTGGTGCAAGTCCAGATCAGCGCCAAGGAGGGTCACTTCCAGCCCTCTGGCATGAGCCCTGTCGAGTTCCCCCAAATGCAGGTGGTCTGGCTCTGGGTGGGACAGGAGCCACCCCTCACCAGCTACAAAGATTTCATGAATCAGGGCAGCCTCGGCTCAAGTCGTCTGCGCAAAGCTCTCATCGGCAGGTCGGTCGGAGATCGGTTGCGCGCCAGGCTCGAACCAACGGCTGCAGGGTTGATCACCATCCCCCTGAAAGGCTTCACCGTGTACGGTGCGGCGACGCTCGATGACAGGGGGGAAGTCTGTGGCCGAAATTCGACTTCGGCCAGGGAGTCGCGGTCGAAGTTGAAGTGCTGGACGTCTGCGCAGGCAAGATGTTCAGGAAGGTCGCCGCTATCCAGCAATACGGCTACATCATGAACATGTTCGATTCCGGTTGGCAAACTTCCCGGCGAGGCGAGCTGCAGTGGAGCGC
>Ga0180063_1000372_pt1 | contig 11959 bp, 15 predicted proteins | sample EasRivT47_16_10D_FD_121776 | JGI IMG/M metagenome (GOLD analysis project Ga0180063, IMG submission 121776) | Soil microbial communities from meander-bound floodplain in the East River, Colorado, USA - East River metaG ERMLIBT47_16_10D | ecosystem: Environmental > Terrestrial > Soil > Floodplain ...
CTCCGAGACCGTGCTGGGCATCTCCTCGACCTTCCTGAAGGAGGGGCTGCGCGGGATCGTCGCCGACCCGTTCGGCTCCAGCCTGTGCCTCATCCTGGTCGGTCTCTTCTTCGCCGCGAAGTTCTACCGCATGAATTTCCTCACCATCGGCGATTACTACCGGACCCGCTACGACTCAACCGCCGAGCTGCTGACGAGCCTCGCCATCGTGGTGTCGTACCTGGGCTGGCTCTCCGCCCAGATCGTCGTGATCGGGCTCGTATTCAGCACGGTCACCGGCGACGCCGTGAGCATGGCCGCGGGCATCGTGATCGGCGCCGCGGTGGTGTTGGTCTATACCCTGTGGGGCGGCATGTACTCGGTCGCCTGGACCAATTTCGTGCAGATGGTCGTCATCGTCGTGGGGTTGCTCTACATCTTCGTGCTTGTCGCGGACCGGGCCGGCGGGGTCGGCACGGTGGTCGCCCACGCGCACGCCGCGGGCAAGCTCGAATTCTGGCCGAAGCCGGAAGCGCGCGACGTCCTGGCCTTCATCGGGGCCGGCGTCACGCTGATGCTCGGCTCGATCCCCCAGCAGGACGTGTTCCAGCGCGTGACCTCGGCCCGCAGCGAGCGCGTGGCGGTCGCCGGGTCGGTGCTGGGTGGCGTGTTCTATTTCGTGCTCGCGTTCATCCCCATCTTCCTCGCCTATTCGGCAAGCCTCATCGACCCGAAGATGGTGGCGGATCTGATCGACAAGGACCACCAGCGCATCCTGCCCGCGCTCATCATTGGGCACACGCCGCTCGCAGCCCAGATCCTTTTCTTCGGCGCGCTGCTCTCGGCCGTGATGAGCACGGCGAGCGCGACGCTCCTCGCGCCCTCGGTGACCTTCACCGAGAACGTCCTGAAGCGCTTCCTCCGCCGGGAGCTCGACGACCGTGAGTTTCTGCGGACCATGCGGATCGTCGTCGCCGCCTTCGCCGTGGGCGTGACTGCATTCGCGCTCAATTCCGGCTCGACCATCTACGAGATGGTGGTCGGCGCCTACAAGGTCACCCTGGTCGCGGCGTTCGTCCCCCTCGCGGCGGGCCTCTACTGGCGGCGCGCAACCACCCAGGGGGCGCTCGCCGCGATCGTGGCGGGGCTTGTAACCTGGATTGCGCTCGAGATCGTCGCCCCCGAGGGGCTCTTCCCGCCGCAGCTCGCGGGGCTGCTGGCGAGCATCGCCGGCATGCTGCTCGGATCGCTTGCGCCTCAGTGGTATGGCGCCAGGACTGGAAAAATTGACTCGTGAGTTGTGGATCAAGGCAGCGGTGTTCGCGCTGCTGGTCCTCAACGCCGGGATCTATCTCGCGTCCGGCACCTTCAGCGACGGCCTTGATTCAATCGCGTGGCTGACACTGCTCGCCCTCTTCGAGCTGGAAACCGGCCTCGCCCCCATTCTCCGCACCGGGCCCGCAGTCGCCATCGTCCACGCGATCCGGCTCGTTTGCGTGGCAGCGATCGGAATCGCGGCGGCGGGCTACCTCTACAATAGCGAGTGGCTTGATGCCGCCAACAGCGGGCTCTGGATCGCGGTAGTGGCGCTCCTGGAAGTGGGGGTCCGTCGCCCGGCTGCCGTCGCCGCCCAGCGCGCGCGCTACACCGCCGCCGCGGCGACGCTCTACGCCGGCCTGCTCGCAGTGGTGCTCGTCTGGCTGTGGCGCGGCGAGTGGTTTGACGCTTACGACGCGGCGCTGTGGCTGATGGGGTTCGCAACCATCGAAATGAACGTCCTTCGCGCAAGGAAGGCGGGATGATAAACACGGTGCTGGTATCGCTGGCGGTAACGGCGGGTGTCGTCGCGCTCGCCGGCGTGCCGTTGCGCTGCTGGCAATTCGCCACGGGACAGTTCCGCTCGCAGATTCCCCCGCACGCGCTGGCGCGCGCGACGTTCAGGCTCGTAGCCTTCCTGATCCTCGTGCCAAATGCGCTCGCCTGGACCTATGCGGTGGTGATCGTGCACCGCTATACCACCTGCGTCGGAACGTGCGCCCAGGAATGGGCCGGGACGGCCATCGCCGTCGGTATGCTGGGCTGCGCCTACTTCCTGCTGGAGGGGTTTCTTCTCACCGCGCGGCGCCGCCCCAAGCCGCTGACCAGAGACCGGTGAGCGGTTAGGGTCACGCATTCGAAATTCAGGCCGCAAACGCCTTGCTGAACTCCGACAGGAAGCGCGGGTAATCCGATTCGGGCAGCCAGTTGATTCCGGCCGCCGCCTGGCGCCCACCGCCGCTCTCGAACTTCAGGCACAACTCGTCCGCGCCGCGCGGCCTCTCGATCGGCGCGCGCACGCTCACGGTATAGCCGCCGTGCCGGGCGACCAGCATGGCGACCGCGCGCTGCGGATGACGGCGCGCGAGCTCGTTGGCGAACAGGCCATGGATGCGCCGGCTCCAGGCGGCATCCGGCAGCACGTAGAGCGCCGCGTGCGCCAACGCCGCACTCGGCGCCACCGCGCGGGCCCGGTCGAAATCGTCCGCCAGCGCAGTCCTCAGCGCGTCGAATACCGGCTCGCCCTCGACGAAGTCGCGCGGGTCGCGGTATCGGCTCACGATCTCGAACAGGTCCGCCGGATGGTAGTGCAGGTCGTCCACGCTGTCGCCGTAGGCGTTGTAGTTGATGCATTCTCCGAGCTCGCGCAGGCGCTCGAGGTCGGCGGCCTCGAGGTCGAGCTCCGCCGCCGCGCGCCGCGCCGGTCCCTGGAGATTGTCGCCATACGCGGCGACCACCGCCCACATCCTCTGGCGGCCGCCCAGGTAGCGGTCCACGATCAGGCTGGTGCAGGTGTCCGGCGCGGTGTCGATGAACGCCTTCAGATTGGTGTGCTGCGGCAGCTCGCCCGCGGCATGGTGATCGAAGCAGCGCAGCCGCGCGCCGGCGTCGAGCAGGCGTCTCAGATCCGCGGCGTTCGAGCGCAGCGAGATGTCGAGCACGGTGAGCTCGTCCCCGGCCGCGGCCTTCACGCGCTCGAGCAGGCGCACGTCGCGCTTGACCCCCGTCACCAGCACGCTCGCGCGCGGTTCCTCGAGCCGCAGCTGCTGCAGCGCGCAGATGCCATCGGCATCGCCGTTGAAGATGTCGTAGAATTGCATGAGCGATCGCATCGCGAATTCGAGAGCGACACCCGATCCGGGCGCGCCTCAATTCGCTTTTGCCGTCGATGTCCAACCCCGTGCCGGGTGAACGGAACACATCCCACGAATCGCGCGCCGGCTTCTCGTCGCGCACCGTGCGGCTCGCGTGGATACTCGCGGTAGCTTATCTGCTCGTCATCGGCTACGCCAGCCTGCAGCCATTCCAGGACTGGCGCTGGCCGCCGGAGGAGATCCTGCGTTTCCTCGTGGCTCCGTGGCCTCGCTACATCACGCTGCAGGACGTCGCGGTGAATTTCGCAGCCTACGTTCCGCTTGGCCTCCTGCTCTCGATCGGCTGGGGCGCGCGCTACGGCCAGGCGCGGGGCGTGCTCGCCTCCGCCCTGGCCGCCGCGGCCCTCTCCCTCGCCATGGAGGCCGTGCAGATGTTCCTGCCCGCACGCATTGCCTCCAACGTGGACCTCTTCGCGAACGGCCTGGGCGCGCTGGTCGGCGCCATGGCTGCGCCGCTGCTGGCGCCTGCTCAGCCGATCGGCGGCAGGATCCGGTCCGCGCGCCGGCGCCTGTTTCTCGACGGCACGCCGGCCGATGCAGGGCTCGTCATTGCCGGCCTGTGGCTCGTCACGCAGTTTCATCCCACGGCACAGCTGTTCGGCACCGGCGCCGTGCGCGCCACATTCAACCTGCCTCCCTACCTCACGTACTCGCCGGCGCTTGCGCTGGGTAGCGAAGCGGTGGTGGTGCTGCTCAATCTGCTGGGCGTCGGTCTCATGCTGTCCGCCTTGATGCGCCACGGCAATCGGCCCATGCCGGTCATCGCCGCCCTTCTCGGCGCAGCGCTTGCGCTGAAGGTTGTCAATGCCGCGGTGTTCCTGCAAGCGACCGCCCCGTTCTCCTGGCTCACGCCCGGTGTCGTGCTCGGGCTCAGCGCGGGCTGGCTGCTGCTGTGGGGCGCGGTGCGGCTCCCGCAGCCGGCGCAACTCGCGGCGGCGGCAGGATGCATCGTGGCGGCGACGATCGCGATCAACCTCGCTCCCGACAACCCCTACCAGAGCGTGCCGCCGCGGTTGCTCGTGCGGGGCGCGAGCCATTTCCTGAACTTCTCCGGCATCGTGCGCGCGCTGTCCGAGCTGTGGCCGCTGCTCGCCACGGGACTGCTGATCTACGCGCTCGCCGGGCGCAAGCATGGCGAGTGAGCGCGAACTGCGCGCGGGCACGCGCTGCCATCCTTTATAATTGCGCATTCCGGGTGATCCGCCGCGCCCATGACCTACTACGCCAGGCACGTCTTCATCTGCTGCAACCAGCGCGAGGCTGGCGAGCAGTGCTGCAACGATCACCATTCCCGCGACCTGCGCGATTACGCCAAGGACCGCGTGAAGCAACTGAAGCTCGCCGGCCCCGGCAAGGTGCGGATCAACCAGGCGGGCTGCCTGGACCGTTGCAAGGAAGGCCCGGTGATGGTGATCTATCCCGATGCCGTGTGGTACACCTACGTGGACCGGGACGACATCGATGAGATCATCGACGAGCATCTGGTCCACGGCCGCATCGTCCAGCGCCTGCGCATTTAGAAACCGTTCCTCGTTTCTCGTCCCTCGTTCATCCCGAATAACGAGAAACGGGAAACGAGTCACACTTTCAGGCAATCGACCCCGATGGAAATCCGCCCCATGCCCGCGGACTCGCTCACGCGAGTGATGATCGAAGGGCCGGCGGGCGCGATCGAGACCGACGTCAACGATCCGGGCGGCGCGCGCCAGGGCATCGCGCTGATCGCGCACCCCAATCCGCTGCACGGGGGCACCAAGGACAACAAGGTGGTGACGACGCTCGCCAAGGTGTTTTTCGCCCTGGGCTACGTCGCGGCGCGGCCCAACTTCCGCGGCGTTGGCGCTTCCGCGGGCAGCCACGACGAGGGCCGGGGTGAAACGGAAGATCTGATTGCCGTCGCGAACCACCTCGCGCAACGATTCGGGAAGCTCCCTCTGGTCCTTGCCGGCTTTTCCTTTGGCGGCTATGTGCAGACGCAGGTCGCGCGGCGCCTGTCCGCCCGGTCCATGGTGCTGGTCGGTCCGGCGGTGGGGCGCATTCCCGCCGCAACCGTACCGCGCGACACGCTGGTCATCCACGGCGAGCTGGACGATGTGGTACCTCTCGCCGCGGTGCTCGAGTGGGCGCGCCCGCAAAGCCTGCCGGTCGTGGTGGTCCCGGGCGGGGAGCACTACTTCCATGGGCGGCTCAACCTGCTGGCCGAGATCGTCGTGCGCCATTTCCGACGCTTCGCGCCGGATACGGCGGCGGCGCGGGCTTGAATGAGCACTCGCGGCCCCGTCCATCTGCGCGCCGAGCGCCTGCGCAAACGCTATGACGGGCATGAGGTCGTCGCCGGCGTGGACCTCGCACTCGAAGCCGGTGAATGCTTCGGCCTGCTCGGGCCCAACGGCGCCGGCAAGACCACGACGCTGCGCCTGTGCCTCGGTCTGGTCGACCCGGACGGCGGCGAGATCGAGGTCCTCGGGATGCCGGTGCCGGCGCAGGCGCGCGAAGCGCGGCGCCGCACCGGCGTCGTGCCGCAGGCGGACAACCTCGACCCCGATTTCACCGTGGAGGAGAACCTGCTGGTGTACGGCCGCTATTTCGGCCTGAGCGAGCAGGAAGTGCGCGCGCGTATCCCTGCCCTGCTCGAGTTCGCCGGCCTCGGGGCGCGCGCCGCCTCGCGCATCCAGACGCTTTCGGGCGGCATGAAGCGGCGGTTGACGCTCGCGCGCGCGCTCGTCAACGATCCCGACCTGATCTTCCTCGACGAGCCCACCACCGGGCTCGATCCCCAGGCGCGGCACCTCATCTGGGAGCGGTTGCGGCAGCTGCTCGCGCAGGGCAAGACGATATTCCTGACCACGCATTTCATGGACGAGGCCGAGCGCCTGTGCCACCGGCTCGCCATCATGGACCGCGGCCGCATCATCGCGCAGGGCGCCCCGCGCGAGCTGATCGCCCGCAACATCGAGCCGCAGGTGGTCGAAGTCTACGGCGACGGCGCGGAGCGCTGGGCGCGCGAGGTGGGCCGGCTGCGCAGCGATCGCTGCGAGCAGGCGGGTGAGACGGTCTTCTGCTATACGCGCGACGCCGCGCCGCTGGTCCAGGACCTCGAGCACCGCGAGGACCTGCACTACCTGCACCGCCACGCCAACCTGGAAGACGTCTTTCTCAAGCTGACCGGCCGCGAGCTTCGAGATTGAGGTACCTGTGAGGAGTTCATCATGATTGCGAAGAACCTCGCCCTGCCGTCCCTCAGCCTGCGCCACTGGCACGTGTGGCGCCGCAATTCCCTCGTCTGGCGCAAGCTCGCGATCCCCTCCATGCTCGGCAACCTCGCCGATCCCATGCTCTACATGCTGGGTCTGGGCTACGGGCTCGGCGCGATGCTCGCGGAGGTGGACGGCATGCCGTATATCGCATTCCTCGCCGCCGGCACGGTGTGCTCGAGCGCGATGATGAGCGCCTCCTTCGAGGCGATGTACTCCGGCTTTTCGCGCATGCACGTGCAGAAGACCTGGGACGCGATCATGAACGCGCCGGTGACGCTCGACGACGTGGTGCTGGGCGAAACGGTGTGGGCCGCGAGCAAGAGCTTCCTTTCGGGCATGGCCGTGTTGCTGGTGGCATGGGCGCTGGGGTTGACGCATGGGGCCCTTGCGCTGTGGGTGATCCCCGTCGTGTTTCTGACCGGGCTCGCGTTCGCCGGCATGGGCCTCGTCATGACGGCGCTCTCGCCGAGCTACGATTTCTTCATGTACTACTTCACGCTGGTGATCACGCCCATGATGCTGGTGTGCGGGGTATTCTTCCCGGTGTCGCAGCTGCCCGGTCCGCTGCAGGCGGTGACGCAGATCCTGCCTCTGACCCACGCCGTGGAGCTCGCGCGCCCGTTGATGAGCGGCGTGGTGCCATCCGGCATCCCGCTGCACCTTGCGGTGCTCGCCGCCTACGCGGTTGCAGGCTTCTACATCGCGCTCGTGCTGACGCGCCGCCGGCTGTTACGCTAGAAGCGTTTGGAGACCCGTCATGCTCTGGATCAAGGCAGTTCACATCATCTTCCTGGTGACCTGGTTCGCGGGACTGTTCTACCTGCCGCGCCTCTTCGTGTACCACGCCATGGCGGAGGACGCGGCGGGCCGCGAGCGCCTGAAGGTGATGGAACGCAGGCTCTACTACGGGATCATGGCGCCGGGCGGGATACTCACCGTCGTGTTCGGACTGTGGCTCTGGCTCGGTTACGAGTGGAGCGGGGGGTGGCTGCACGCCAAGCTCGCGCTGGTGGCCGCGCTGATCGCCTATCACCTGTGGTGCGGCAAGCTGCTGAAGGACTTCAAGCACGACCGCAACACCCGCGGCCACGTGTGGTATCGCTGGTTCAACGAATTCCCCACCGTGATCCTGATCGTGGTTGTCATCCTGACCGTGGTCAAGCCGTTCTAGAGGGGATGACCCGCCGCGGAGCGTTGTCCGCCCTATGTGCTGTCACCGTTTTGCTCGCCACCCCCTGTGTGCGGGCGGCGGAGGCCGTCATCATCGTGCAGCGTTCGCCCCTCGCGGGCTTTCGGCATTACGAAGGCGGACGGGTGCTTCGAGAACTCAAGCCAGGTGACCGTCTGGAACTGGTGCGCGAACCGCGGAATCCGTATGATGCGAACGCGGTCCGTGTCGAGTGGCGGGGCGTGAAGCTGGGCTACGTGCCCCGCCGCGAAAATGCCGCAGTCGCGCGCCAGCTGGACCACGGCGTCGCGCTCGAGGCCCGGCTCGCGGAAGTGCGGGAGAACCGCAACCGCAGCGTGCGGTTCGAGCTCGAAGTGGTCGCACCCCTTCCAACGCGGTAACAACGGACCACTCGCCACCCTTCACTCAAGAGGAAGACGGCATGAAGTTCGGACGCTTCGAGCAGCAGGGACGGACCTTCTACGGCATCGTCGAAGGCGACCAGGTGAGCGAGCTGGAAGGCTCGATCTTCGGATCCTACAAGAGCACGCCGAAGAAGCACGCGCTGGCCTCGGTGCGGACCCTGGTGCCTTGCCTGCCGGCGAACTTCTACTGCGCGGGACTCAACTACGCCGCGCACATCGAGTGGGCCAACCGGCGCACCGGCGGCAACCGCAAGCCGCCGGAAAAGGCGGACATCGGCTACCGTTCCGCCAACGCGCTCACCGCCACCGGCGAAGCGATCGTCATCCCCGCCGACTCGCCCGGGCCGGTCCAGTTCGAGGGCGAGCTGGTTGCCGTGATCGGGAAGACCGCGCGCAATCTCTCCGAGAAGGATGCCCTGTCCTGTGTCCTCGGCTACACGCTCGGCAACGACGTGAGCGAGCGCACCTGGCAGAAGCAGGACCGCACGCTGTGGCGCGCCAAGAATTGCGACAGCTTCAAGCCGATGGGGCCGTTCATCGCCACCGGCATCGACCCCATGAAGCTGACGGTCACGATCAAGGTCAACGGTGCCACCGCGGCGGAATACGGCACCGACAAGATGCTGTTCTCGGCCCAGCACTACATCTCACAGATCTCGAAATACATGACGCTGCAGCCCGGCGACGTGGTCTGGCTCGGCACGGACGGCGCGACCGAACCCGACCTCAAGGACGGCGATACCGTCGAGGTCATCCAGAAGGACATCGGCGTGCTGCGCAATCCCGTCAAGCGCGCCCGAGCGTGACCGATCGCGGGTCGCGCCCTTGATCGAGCGCTACTTCGCGACCTGCCCGCGCGGGCTCGAGCAGGTGCTCGCCGCCGAGCTCGCCGCGCTCGGGGGCCAGAGCATCGAGCCCGTGGACGGCGGGGTGGCATTCGCCGGCGATCAGGCGCTGTGCTACGCCGCCAATCTCGAAAGCCGCGTTGCGAGCCGCGTGCTGTGGCAGGTCGGACAGGCCCGCTACCGCAGCGAGCACGACCTCTTCGACGCCGCGCGCGCGCTTCCCTGGCCCCGCCTCTTCGATGTCGGCCACACCATCCGGGTCAACGTCTCGGCGATCCGGTCGCCCGTCAAGAGCCTCGATTTCGTCACGCTGCGCGTGAAGGACGCCGTATGCGATGCATTCCGGCAGCAACGCGGCAGCCGGCCGGACGTTGACACGCAGGCACCGGATGTCCGCATCCACGCGTTTCTCACGCGCGATCAGGCGACCTTTTATCTCGATACTTCAGGCGAAGCGCTGTTCAAGCGCGGCTGGCGTGCCGCCGGAGGCGATGCGCCGTTAAGGGAGAACCTCGCGGCAGGGATACTGAGGCTCACCGGGTGGGCGCCGCCGACGCCGCTGTTCGACCCGATGTGCGGCAGCGGCACCTTCCTGGTGGAGTCGGCCATGATGGCGCTCGACGCGGCGCCCGGGCTCGACCGGTCGTTCGGATTCGAGCGGCTCTCCGGTTTCGACGCGGACCTGTGGCGGACGCTGCGGGAGAAAGCGCGTGCCCGGCGCCGGCGGTTGGACCGGCTCCCGATCTACGGCAGCGACAAGTCCGGGAGCGTGCTGGGAATGGCGCGGGAGAACCTCGCGGCAATCGGCCTCGCAGGCGCGGTCGAGCTGAAGCAGATGGATGTGCTCGACGGGGGACCCCCTGCCGCCGGGGGCATCATGGTGATGAACCCCCCCTACGGCGAGCGTCTCGGCGGCACGGACGAGCTCGCGGCCTTCTATCCCCGGCTGGGCGACGCACTCAAGCAGCGCTACGCCGGATGGACCGCCTATATCCTGACTTCCGACCTCAACCTCGCCCGGCTGATCGGGCTCAAGGCGACGAAGCGCACCCCGCTCTACAACGGCGCGCTCGAATGCCGGCTGTTTGAGTATCGGCTGGTGGCGGGCAGCCTGCGGCGCAGAAAGCCCGCCGGGGGTGACGCGTGATGGTTGTCCGCCGCGACGCCCGCGGCCGGCTCACTTCTTTTCGAACTCGGGGGCCACGAGGGGCGGTGTCGGCACGATGACCCCCGGCGCCAGCGGAATCTCGCTCACCGCGGCCACCTTGGTGACGAAATGGCGCGTCTCCCCAAAGCAGCTCGTCGGGATCCCCACCTTCTCCTCGTAGTGCAGCGAAACGCGCTTGCCCATGACCTTGTTGATCTGTTCGGCGACATCGTCATCCCAGACGGTGAAGTAGAACTTCTCGGCCGTGGTGCCCGGCATCGACACCATCGCCATCTCGCCTTCCCACGTCTTGCAGAGCCACCCCTTCTTCGAGAACTTCTGGATCCAGCCCGCGCGCTCGCCGCTCGAATAGCTCCATTTCATCACCACGAGAATATAGCCGCCCACGACAAGTGCCGCCACCACGATGATCCCGAAAATGCTCTTGATCGACACTGCCCCCCCTTTCGTGCGGGCGCGTGCCCCGATTCTACCGGAGCGCCCGCTCCCCCTGTGGCGAAACCGTGTAACCCATGTCCCCCGACGTTTTTGTTACCTATCTCCCCGGCCGGTCACATCAGAACATCGTGTTGCTGTTGGCCGATGTAGCGGGCACCACCTGTAACACATCCCAGTGCTCAACGATCTTTCCGTTGGAATCGAGACGAAAGATGTCGATGCCTGCCCAGTCGTGGTCTTTATACCCGGGCCACTCCTGGTGGCAGTGCAATACAACGTAGTCCCCCTCGGCAAGAACGCGTTCGAAGGACACACGCTTACCCGGGTATTCCCGTGCCATCCGTTCGAAGTAAGCAATGAATGCTTCTTTGCCGTCTGCCACGTGAGGATTGTGCTGTATGTACGTGGCACCGGTGTATCGCTCAATCGCCTCACGGGGGCGGCATTGATTGAACATTAGGTCGTAGAAGTCCTTCGCCGTTTGCTTGTTTCTTTCGAGTTGATCATTCACCGTGCTTCCCATTCGGCGTCTAACGTTTGAACTCAGCCGCCTGCGAAGGCTGGCGAAGCCAGCAGTAGCAGGTCGGCTGGAGCGAAGGGTTAGGCCGCGTTCGCAGGGTTCGGAACACCCCGTTCAGTGCTCGTGCGCGTCGGACTTGAGACTCTTGGTTGTGAATAGGTAGTCCTTCAACTCGCGAGAGAAGCGCTCGTCGTTTCGGCGTATCCATTCGAGGACCATTGATGCGTGCTCCTTCTCTTCGTCGCGGTTGTGTTCAAGGATGCTCTTGAGTTCAGGATCCTTGCAGGCCGATGCCCGCTGGTTGTACCAATCGACAGCTTCTAGTTCTTCCATCAGCGAGACAATGGCCCGGTGCATATCGCGCACTTCATCAGAAAGCTCCTCGATGGGCTCGTGATAACCAACGCTTGACATTTGGATCTCCTGGGTGGCTTGAGAGTGAGAGGGGCGAAATCATTCCTATCATGCGGCCTAACGTCTGAGTTCAGCCGCCGTCGGAGGCGGTCGGCTGCAACGAAAGGTTAGGCGTTCGATGAATCAAGCCAGCACTGCTTGTACCGTACGTCGCATTGACTGGGGCATCCTCGGGCCTCGGCCGAAGCGGACTACCAGATCAGGTCTGCGGCCACCAACACCTAGGAAAGCCGCGAACTGCGGCCGCAACGCCAACACCTCGACCGGCTGATTGAGAAACGCGTTGCGAATCCCCAATGCGGCCGACTGTAGAGCAAAGCGCTCGTAGCAACGTCCGACTTCGACCCAATGGGCCTTGTCCTCGGCGTCCGAAACAAAAACCGCGATTCCACCCGAGCTGCGCACGTGTTTCGTATACTTGTCGTTCTCGCTTTTTGGCCTGAAGAACAAGCCGAAGAGCAGGCTGCCCAGCCACCTCGGAACCGACGGATTGCCCGTCGATGCAGCGTACAGTCCATCCCCTGTTTGAACTGCCTCGCCACTACTGAAACGAA
>Ga0180063_1000373_pt1 | contig 11944 bp, 12 predicted proteins | sample EasRivT47_16_10D_FD_121776 | JGI IMG/M metagenome (GOLD analysis project Ga0180063, IMG submission 121776) | Soil microbial communities from meander-bound floodplain in the East River, Colorado, USA - East River metaG ERMLIBT47_16_10D | ecosystem: Environmental > Terrestrial > Soil > Floodplain ...
GAGAGTCCCCCAACATCCCTTCTCGAGGCGTTGCATAGCTGAGCGCCCTTCACCTGTTCGCGCGCAGACAACGTCCGCGCACGCCCCCGGCCGGAGCGGCACGCACGACCCCTGGGTCGTAGTACCTTTCAGTTCGGAGGTTAGTCGGATGGACCACCAGATCGTGCGAGCGGTGCAGGCCCTCTCGGTCCCCAAAGCGTATCGCTTCACGCAACACGCGGCCAGAACCGGCGGTACCCGCCCGTACTCCATGGCGCGGCACGCGCGCGAGGCTGGGCGATGAAGGGGCAGCCGCTCGCCGGGGTCCGCGTGCTGGACTTCAGCACGCTGCTGCCCGGCCCACTCGCAACGCTCATGCTCGCCGAGGCGGGCGCGGAGGTGATCAAGATCGAGCGCCCGGGGCGCGGCGATGAGATGCGCTCGTACGCGCCGAAGTTCGGCGCGGACAGCGTGAACTTCGCACTCCTCAATCGCGGCAAACGGTCGATCGCGATCGACCTGAAGGATCCGCTTGAGGTCGAGCGCTTGCTTTCGCTCGTCGCCGGTGCCGACGTGATGGTCGAGCAGTTCCGACCCGGCGTGATGGACCGTCTGGGACTCGGCTACGAGCGGCTGAAAACGCTCAACCCGCGGCTCGTGTATTGCGCGATCACCGGATTTGGCCAGTCGGGTCCGCGCGCCCAGGAGGCCGCGCACGACCTCAACTACGTCGCCGAGACGGGCATGCTCGGGCTCGCCGCGGGCGCGGACGGTGCACCGGTTCTGCCGATGGCGCTCGTCGCCGACATCGCGGGAGGCGCCTATCCGGCCGTGCTCAACATCCTGCTCGCGCTCAAAGCACGCGACCGCACTGGCCAGGGCTGCAAACTCGACGTTGCGATGACGGACAACCTCTTCACCTTCATGTACTGGGCGATCGGAAACGGGCAGGCGGCGGGCGAGTGGCCGGTGCCAGGCGGCGAGCTCGTCACTGGTGGCTCGCCGCGCTACCAGATCTACCGCACCGCCGACGACCAGTTCGTCGCGGCCGCGCCGCTCGAGCAGAAGTTCTGGGACAATTTCTGCACGGTGATCGGACTCGAGGTGACGCTGCGTGACGACACCCGCGACCCCACGGTGGTGGCGCGCGCCGTCGCCGGGCGTATCCGCGCGCAGCCGGCGTCGCACTGGCAGGAAGCGTTCGCCGGCAAGGACGTTTGCGCGTGCATCGTGAAGACGGTGCAGGAGGCGCTCGCGGACTCGCACTTCATCGAGCGCGGGCTGTTCGCGCGTCGGCTCGTGGCCGATGGCCGGCAGATCCCTGCGCTGCCGGTACCGGTCGCTGCGGAGTTCCGCGGTACGACGATCGAAGCGGGCTACCCCTCGCTCGGCGAAGACGACGCACTACTCGACGCGCGCCGAGCGACGTAAGCGGCGTCGTACTACTTCACGTGCTTGCGGAACTCGGGCTTGCGCTTCTCCTTGAGCGCCTGGACGCCCTCCTTCGACTCGTCCGTCTGGTAGTACATGCTGAGCGCCTGCATGCCCATGTCGGCGATGCCGATTATCCCAGCCGTATCGGCGTTGAACGAGCGCTTTGCGATCGCGATGGCGGTCGGGCTCTTCTCCACGATCTCCGCACACCAGCGCGCCACCTCCGCGTCGAGCTCCGCGTCCGGCACGACCGCGTTCACCATGCCCATGGCGAGCGCATCGCGCGCGCTGTAGCGCCGGCACAGGAACCACACCTCGCGGGCGCGCTTCTCGCCGATCACGCGCGCCATATATGCCGTGCCGAACCCGGGATCAACCGAGCCCATCTTCGGCCCGACTTGCCCAAACACCGCCGACTCGGCGGCGAGGGTGAGGTCGCAGATCAGCGCGAGCACGTTACCCCCGCCGATCGCGTAACCCCGCACCTTGGCGATGACCGGCTTTGGGACGTCGCGGATCACGCGCTGCAGGTCCTCGATCGGCAGACCGATCATGCCGCGCCCATCGTAGCTGCCTTCGTGCGCCCCTTGGTCGCCTCCGGTGCAGAACGCCTTCTCGCCCGCGCCCGTCAGCACGATGACGCCGATGTCGCGGTTCCACCCGGCGCGATGGAAGGCGCTGATCAGCTCCTCGCAGGTCTTGCCGCGGAACGCATTGAACTTTTGCGGCCGATTGATCGTGATGGTCGCGACACCGTTCTCGGCCTGGTAGATGATGTCTTCGTACATGATCGATCCTCTTCGTTGGCGCGAGGCTCGAGCCGAGCCTCGCGTGCGCCTGCACGTTTGATAGGTCCGCGCGCGCCTGGGGAAACGCGCCGCCGGTAAGCCCGTCCGCCTGCCTCCGTGAGCACCGCGTTCAGCATGAGGTCAAGCCCGCGATCGACGTACTGGTCCACGCTCATCAGGCGATGGAAGCGCCAGGCTTTCAGCGCCCACGCATGCGAGAACATGACGATCTGATAGACGAAGAGCTCCTTGTCCATCTTGTGCAGCAGGCCAGCCTTGATGCAATCGTCCACGCACACAGCGAGCAGGAGGTTGGTGGCCAGTTCCTGCTGCTGCATCACCCGGCGCCGCTCGGGACGCAAGGACTTCGTCTCCCGATAGGCGAGCACGGTTGCGTCGGCGTTGGCGTCGTTCACCCGGCAGTAGGCGTGCACTGCAGTCCGCAAGCGCGCCAGGGGATGGGTGACGCCCTCCAGAACCTTCGGAATCTCGCGGTGATAGGCGTCGAGCACCTCGCGCAGCACGAGGAAGAGCACGTCCTCCTTCTCCTTGAAGTACTGGTAGATGAGGCCGATGCTCACGTCGGCGCGCAGGGCGATGTCGCGCACCGTGGTGACGTAGTAGCCCCGCTCGCCGAAGAGGTCGGTGGCGGCGCGCACGATCTGCGCGCGCCGCTTGTCGACCAGCTCCCGGTCGGAGACGGTGCTTGCGACCTGGAGCGGCATCGCAACGTTCAGAACTTGGGCATTTTGCATTCGCCGCTCGGCGGCGGGCTGGCCTGATCGGCTGCGAACGTGGTGGTGATGATCGGCCGGAGCTTGCCGCCCTGCTCCCCGATGTAGCCGAAGTAGTTTGGCGACACCATCTGATGATCCTCGGCGCGAATGACCTGCTTGCCGAAGAGGGTGTCGAAGGTCCCGCCGTGCATGACGCGCGCGAGATCGATCGGCTTGCTGCTCTTCGCGCGGGCGATCGACTGGAAGATCACCTGCATGCCGATGTAGGTCTCGCCCTCGAAGTTCGTGGGCTCGTCGCCGTTGTAGGCCTTCTTCCACGCCTCGACGAAGCGCTTGTTCTCGAGGGTGTCGAGGCTCGAGCTGTAGTTGATGATGCCCCAGATCCCCTTGGAGGTGTCCCCCAACGCCTTGACCGTGCTGTCGGTGACGAAGCTCACCCCGGCCACGAACGTGTTGTCCAGCAGCCCGAACTGCTTCGCCTGCGTGGCGAAGTTGATCGCGTCCCGACCGGCGAGCGCGATCCAGACGCCCTGCGCGCCAGAGTTCTTGACCTGCTGGATGTAGGGCGCGAAGTCGTTCGTGCCGAACGGCGAGTAGAACTCGCCGACGATCTCCTTGTTGTGCGCCTTCGCGGCAGCCGCGAAGCTCTGCCCGGAGTTGCGCCCCCATGCGATGTCCGCGGCGACGATTGCCCACTTGGTCTCCTTGCGGGTGCCGAGCCACGGCCGCACGACCGCCGCGTCCTGGGCGTCCTGATGGTTCACGCGGAACACACGCGGTACGCACGAGTCGCCCGTGAGCTTGTCGGCCTTGTTGATCGTCACGACGTAGATCGCGTCCCATCGCTCGAGCATCGGCGCCATCGCCAGGCCCTCGCCGGACGCGATGGTCCCGGTGAGGATCCGGTAGCCCTCGAGCGCGAGCTTCTCGGCCTGCTTGCGCGCGACCTCAGGCTTCGCCTCGGTGTCGAGCACCTTGTACTCGACTTTGCGCCCGCCGATCCCGCCTTTGGCATTCGCCTCCTGCACGGCGAACTCCACCGCCCGCTTCGCCTGGTTGCCCAGGTCGGCGTAGGTGCCCGACATCGCCGTGGGCACGCCGATCTTGATCGTGTCCTGCGCCAGTACGGGCGCCTGCGCGGCGAGCACTGCCGTGACCCCTACCCCCAACCCGATCAACCGTTTCCTCAACGCTCTTGCCTGCATGACTTCCTCCGTTTGCAATAACGCCATCGATCAAACCGCCACATGTTCCTTCAACTTCTCCATTGAGAGATCGGCCAGGCGGCCCTGGTCCACGACCTGCCCTTTCGAAATCGCGTAGTACCGCTCCGCGACCCGTCGCACCAGCCCGAAGTTGTGCTCGATGAGGAGCAGCCCGGTCCCGCCGTCGGCGAGCCTGCGGAGCACGACGGCGAGCTCGTCCACGATCACCGGCGCGAGCCCTTCGCTCGGCTCATCGAGCACGAGGAGCACGGGATTCGCCATCAGCGCCCGGCCGATGGCGAGCATCTGCTGCTGGCCGCCGGAGAGCGCCGTGCCGGGGGTGTCGGCGCGCTCCCTCAGCACCGGAAACAGCTCGAACACGCGCTCCAGATTCCACACTCCGGGGCGCCGCACGGCGGCGCCGAGAAGCAGGTTCTCGCGCACGGTGAGGTTCGGGATGATGTGCCGTCCCTGTAGCACGACCGCCACCCCGGCACGAGCCGCCGTGAAGTGCTGGATCGCTCGCGGTACCGCGCCACGAAAGCGGATCTCGCCCGTGCGCAGCCGCGCGACGCCGAGAAACGTGTTCACGAGCGTGCTCTTGCCCACGCCGTTACGGCCGAGGATCGCCACCCGCTCGTTCTCGCTCACCGCGAGGTCGATCCCGTGCAGCACCCGCGATTCGCCGTAACCGGCCTCCACCCCGCGGAAGCTAAGGAGCTCGCTCACTCGACCGTGCTCCCGAGATAAGCGGTCACGACCTCCGGGATCTTGCGAATCTCGTCCGGCGCGCCCTCGGCGAGCACGCGCCCGAGATGGAGCACCGTGATCCGGTCGCAGATCGAGAAGACGACCTCCATGTCGTGCTCGACGAGCAGCACGGTCACCTTCCAGCGGCTCGCGAGGTCGCGCAGGAGTTCCGCCAGCGCCACCGACTCTTTCATCGAGAGACCGGCCGCCGGCTCGTCGAGCAGCAGCACGGTGGGCCGTCCGATCAGCGCGAGCGCGAGGTCGAGCCGGCGGCGGTCGCCATACGAGACGTCCGCGGCCCGCATGTGCGCAATGCCCACGAGGCCCATCTCGTGCAGGACCTCGTCCACGTTCGGTGTCTCGGCATGCCACGATGCGATCTCGAGCTGCTCGCGCACCGCGAGCTCGGGAAAAATGTTGGTCTTCTGGAACGAGCGGGCGAGCCCGCCGCGGCGGCGCTCCTGCACCGTGAATGCGCTGATGTCCTCGCCCCGCAGTCGCACCGTGCCGTGCCAGTCGTCCGCCCTGCCCGAGAGCACGTCGATCAGCGTGGACTTGCCTGCGCCGTTGGGCCCGATCAGACCCCGGATCTCCCCGTCCGGGACCGCGATTCTCACCGTGTCGAGCGCCGTGAACCCGCCGAAGCGGCGTGTGAGCCCCACGCCCTCGATCGCGAAGCTCTCAGCCATCGCGGCGCACGCCGGCCGGGCGGATCCGATCGAGGAGCTTCGTCAGTGCGCCACTGATGCCCATCGGTAGCGCGACCGTGACCGCGATCAGCATGAGGCCGATCATCGCCGGCCAGTGCTCGGTGAGATCGCCCGCCACATCCTTGAAGAAGAAGAACACCACGGCGCCCAACGCGGGCCCCCAAAGCAGCCGGGTGCCGCCGACGATCGCCATGATGAGGGCCGAGCCCGAAAGGCTCCAGTGCAGCGACTCCGGGGAGACGAAGCCGTTGTAGAGCGCGAATAGCGTCCCCGCGATCGCTCCGATCAGGGCCGAAATTGCGAAGATCAGCGCACGCGGCACGACCGTCTGGTAGCCGAGGAAACGGGCGCGCTCCTCGTTCTCGCGGATCGCCGTCGTCACGCGCCCGAAGCGGCTGCGCACGAGCAGGTGCAGGCCAAAGAGAACGCCCACCAGCGCGACCCAGCAGATCACGAACATGGTCTGCGGGCGCTGGAAGACCTCGGTCGCCACGCCGAAAACGGTTCTCGGCAGGTTGATCGCCAGTCCGTCGTCGCCGCCCGTAACGAGCCGTGCGCGCACGGCGAACTCGTGGAAGGCCTGTCCGATCGCCAGCGTGAGCATCGAAAACGCCACGCCGGGGATGCGGACGATGACGAGTCCGAGCAAGAAGGCAAGCAAGGTCGGCATCGCGATCGCCAGGACGATCGAGAGCTCCAGCGGCCAGAGCCCATGCTTCGCCGGCAGCGCGATGAAGTAGCCGGCGAGGCCGAAGAACGCCGCGTGGCCGAAGCTCACGAGGCCGGTCTGCCGGATCACGAGTCCGACGGCGGTCGCCAGGATTCCCCCGATCACTGCCTGCGTGAGAAGCGTGATGGCGAGGGTGGAGGTCACCGCCGACGGCAGCATCGAGCCCGCGATGATCGCGATCCCGAGCGCGAGCCAGACCTGGCGCGAGACTCGCGCGAGGGCTGGCGTGGCGGGGAGCGCGATCCGCTCGCTCGGTTGACTCATACGTGCTGGCCCGCGAAGCCCGAGGGCCTCCAGATCAGGATCCCCACCATCAGCAGGAACGGGATCATCGTCGCCGCCGCCGGTACGTACACTACGCCAAAGTTATGCAGCTGCCCGATGATGAGCGCGGCGAAGAACGCACCGGAGAAGCTGCCGAGCCCCCCCACGACGACAACGATGAAGGAGTCGATCAGGATGAAGCTGCCCATGCTCGGTGAGAGCGCGAGCAGCGGCGCGGACACCGTTCCGGAGAGGCCCGCGAGCGCCGCGCCGGCGGCCACCACGATGATGCTCACGCGGTCGGTGTTCACGCCGAGGATCGCCGTCGTCGTGCGATCGACGCTCGAAGCGCGGACAAAGAGTCCGATCCGGCTCATCCGCAGCCACAGGGAGAGTCCGATCGCCACCGCCGCGGCGAGCACGATCACGAAGAGCCGGTAGGTCGGGAAGCTCTCGCCGAGGATCTGCACCGTGCCGGCGAGCGCTTCCGGCGGCTTGAGCGACAGGAAGTCCTTGCCCCAGATCGTGCGCACGGCGTCCTCGAGCACGAGCAGGATGCCGAAGGTCACGAGTACCGTGACGATCGGGTCCTCGCGCTGTAGCGGCCGGAACACGACCGCATCCAGGAACACCCCGAGCGCCGCGAGCACGGCGACCGATACGGCGAGGCCGACCCAGAAGTTCCCGAAGTAGGTCGCGACCGCGTAGCCGACGTAGGCACCCACCATGAACAGGCTGCCGTGCGCGAAGTTCACGACGCGGCGCAGTCCGAAGATGAGGACGAGCCCCACGGCGAGGATATAGAGTAGCCCGCCGTACACGAGCCCGTTGAGGATCTGCAAGAGCATCGGTCACTGGCGCTCGTGCGCGCACCGTATTCCCGGTACGCAGCCGCGAGACGGCCACCCTCCTTGAGGTCTGTTCGCGCGGGACTGGAGCGACAAGTGTGATCCGATGCCCGGGCCCGCGCTGAATGATCATTCGTTCATCCAGTAGCGTCAAGGCGCCGCCTCACGACGCGAACGCGCGCCGACGCGGTGATCGGCACCCACGCCCCGCATCCCGCGCCGCAGCATAGTCTCGCGCGACGCGGGAATCCTTGATCTCCCCGCGGTTGTCCGCATCGCAGCCGGTGCTAGACTGAATTTTTTCTTCGGCGCGCGGCGCTCGCTGCGAGGACGGCCATGTTCTATCACATCGTGATGATGCGACTGCAGGATCCGGATCGCACCTTCCATGACCGCGTGCACGGCTATGTCGAGCGCGTGCGGCGCGAGTTGCCCTACGTCCGCGCCTACGATTACTGCCGCAATGAGGCGTCGCGCGCGCAGGGATTCGACTGGGCGATCATCGCCGCCTTCGACTCGAGCGCCGACCACGACCGCTACCAGGTGTCCCCCGTGCACCAGGAGATGAAGGCGTTCATGACGCCACGCATTGCAGACCTCGTCGTCTGCGATTCGGACAGCGCTGGCGCACGCCCGTGAGCCCGCAGGGCCGCTCCAAGGGCGAATCCCCGAGCGCGGCTACCGCGAGGGCAGTCCATTGAGCGCCACCGCAAACCGCGCGGGCGGCTTCGTCTGGCAGCCCACCGAGGCGATCAGGGTGGCCGCCAACTGGCAGGCGTTCCTCCGCGCCGAGCAGCTGCCGGATTATCCGGCGCTCGCGCGCAAGGCCGCGGTGGAGCCTGAGTGGTTCTGGGACGCGCTGATCCGCTTTCTCGGCATCCGGTTCCTCAAGCCGTACTCGCGGGCGCTCGACCTGTCCGCGGGGCTTGCCTGGCCGAAGTGGTGCGTCGGCGGCACCACCAACGCGACGCTCTCTTGCCTCGACCGGCACGTCGCGTCGGCGCGACGCGACCATCCCGCGATCGTCTGGGAGTCGGAGGATGGAGAGGTCCGCACCTGGAGCTACGCGGCGCTTCTTGCCGAGACCTGCAGACTTGCCGATGGGCTCGCGCAGCTCGGGCTGCGCCCAGGCGATGCGGTGGGTCTATACATGCCGATGATGCCGGAGACCGCAGCCGCGTTCCTTGCCCTCGCGCGCCTCGGGTGCATCGCGCTCCCGCTCTTCTCCGGCTTCGGCGCCGCCGCGATCGCCACGCGCCTGAACGACGGGAACGCGGTCGCCGCGATCACGGTCGATGCGTGCCTGCGGCGCGGGCGCGCGGTGCCGATGAAAGCCACCCTCGACGAAGCCGCGCGCGAGGTGCCGACGTTGCGGCATGTCGTCGTCGCGCGGCGCCTAGCGGTTGACGCTCCGATGCAGGCCGGGCGCGACGTGTGGTGGCACGAGCTGGTCGCCGGCTGCGCGCCGACGTTCCCCGCGGCGGAGCTCGACGCCGAGGCGCCGCTCCTGATCGTCTACACGTCGGGCACGACAGGAAAGCCCAAGGGCACGGTCCACACCCACTGCGGCTTCACGGTGAAGACCGGCGAGGACTTCCTGCTCTGCTTCGACCTCAAGGCGACCGATCGGATGCTCTGGATGACCGACATGGGCTGGCTTGTTGGCCCGATCCAGATCCTCGCGGCCACGCTCGCCGGCGCGACGCTCGTCATGGCCGAGGGCACGCCCGATTACCCGGAGCCAGGCCGGCTCTGGCGGCTGATCGAGACCCACAAGGTGAGCTTCCTGGGTCTCAGCCCTACCATCGCGCGGATCCTGCTCCGCTACGGGGACGACGTGGTCGCCAAGCACGATCTCTCGTCGCTGCGCCTCATAGCGTCGACCGGCGAGCCGTGGGATCCGCAGTCCTGGAACTGGGTGTTTGAGAAAGTGCTCGGGCGGCGCGGCCCGCTTATGAACTACTCGGGGGGCACCGAGATGGGTGGCCTGGTCGCCACCAACATCCTCTACCCGATCAAGCCGGCGAGCTTCTTCGGCCCCATTCCCGGGACCGGCGCCGACATCGTCGACGCGAGCGGCCGCAGCGTCGCCACCGGCGAGGTGGGCGAGCTCGTCATGCGCGAGGCCTGCATCGGGACCACGCGCGGGCTGTGGCGGGACCCGGAGCGTTATCTGGAAAACTACTGGACCCGGATCCCCGGCATGTGGGTGCACGGCGACTGGGCCTCGCGCGACGCCGACGGCTGCTGGCATATCCACGGCCGCTCGGACGACACCATCAAGATCGCCGGCAAGCGCACCGGCCCCGCCGAGATCGAATCGCTGCTCCTCGCAACGCGGCGGGTGACCGATGCGGCCGCCGTGGCCGTGCCCGATCCAACCAAGGGCTCGGCCGTGGTGTGCGCGGTCGTCGCCGCACTGGGCGAGACCGCGGACGCCGCACTCTCTGATGCCCTCTCGGCGGCCGTGGTGGCGGGTCTCGGCGCCCCGTTCCGGCCGAGCCGCGTCGTGTTCGTCTCGGACCTGCCAAAGACGCGCAACATGAAGACCATGCGCCGCGTGGTGCGCGCGGCACTCACCGGCGAGCATCCCGGCGACCTCACTACCCTCGTGAATCCCGAGGTCGTGGACGAGTTGCGGCGCGCCGTCGCCGCCGCGTAAGCGCGCAGATGCGACTCGCGGGGCGGACCGCACTTGTCACCGGCGCCGGCGGGCCAATGGGGCGCGCCATCGCGCAGCGCTTCGCGCAGGAAGGCGCCTCGCTGATTCTTGCGGAGATCTCGGGCAACCGTCTTGCCGAGGCGCAGACTGCCGTGGAGGCGTCGCTTGCGCCCGGCGCCGGCGCCCTGGCACACCGCGCCGACGTGACGCAGGGCGACGAGTCGCGCGCCGTGGTCGAGGCCGGGCTCGCCCGCTTCGGGCGCATCGACATTCTGGTGAACGTCGTGGGCGGGATTCGCAGCCCGACGCTCTTCGCGCCCCTCCTCGAGATCGACGAGGCACGCTGGGACGACACGTTCCGCCTCAACCTCAAGGCGAACTTCCATCTCGTGAAGCTCACGGCGCCCGGGATGCTCGAGCGCCGCTACGGGAAGATCGTGAACCTTGCGTCGATGAACTTCGCCGGCGAGTCGGGCTCCTCTGACTACGGCGCGGCCAAGGCGGCTGTGGCTTCGCTCACGCGCACGCTCGCCATCGAGCTCGCGCCCCACGTGAACGTGAACTGCATCGCGCCCGGGACGACCCGGACCACCGTCGTGAGTCGCATGCCGCCCGAGGAGCTCGAGCGTTACGCAGCGAAGCCGCTGCTCAAACGGCTGGGCGAGCCTCTGGACATCGCGAACGCAGCGCTCTTCCTCGCCAGCGACGAAGCGTCCTACATCACCGGCGAGATCCTCGCCGTCACCGGCGGCGTGTGGCCGGCGCTGTAAGGCCCGCTCAGGCGGCGGTATAGCCGCCGTCGACGAACAGCGTCTGCCCCGTGATGAAGCGTGCGGCCGGGGAGGCAAGGAAGACGAGCGCCCCAGCGATGTCCTCGGGCTCGCCGAGCCGCCCGAGCGGCGTGCGATCGAGCACCGCCTGATAGAGCTGCGGCTGCGTGCGTACGAGCTCCCGGTTGAGATCGGTGACGATCACGGTGGGTGCGATCGCGTTCACCCGGATCCCGTGCGGCCCGAGCTCGAGCGCGAGGGCTCGCGTGAGGTTCATGACGGCCGCCTTTGCCGCCGAGTAAGCGGTGCGCTTCGCCATGCCGCGCGCCGAGAGGATCGAGCCCACGCTGAGGATGCAGCCTTCGCGCTGGCGCATCATCACCGGCGCCACGGCGCGCGCGCAGTAGAAGGCGCCGGTCGCGCTCGTGTCCATAATGCGATGCCAGTCGTCGTCGGTCAGCTCGAGCGCGGTCTTCGGCGAGGTGACCCCCGCGTTGTTGAGCAGGATGTCGACGCGCCCGAACGCAACGACCGCCTGCTCGACCATGCGGTTCACGTCCGCGCTGCGGGTGACATCGGCGACGATCGCGACCGCGCGCCGGCCCGCGCCGCGCACCGCATCCTCGGCCGCCCGAAGTGTCGCGGCCGTGCGCCCGACCAGCACAACATCCGCGCCAGCCGCAGCGAATGCGCGCGCCGCGAGGCTCCCGAGCCCGCCTCCGCCGCCGGTCACGATCGCGACCTTTCCGTCCAGGCGCATCGCGGGAAACTCGTCCATCACCGCCCCCTCAGCCGGCCATCTGCCCGCCGTCGAGCGGCAGGGCGATGCCGGTGATCATGCGCGCCTCGTCGGAGGCGAGGAAGACGGCGGCATTGCCCGTGTCCACGGGCTCGGGCATGCGCCCGAGCGGGATGGTCGCGCGGAAGCGTTTGCGCGCCTCCTCCATGTCGTCGGCCATGCCGGGCAGGAACTTCGGCAGCATCGGCGTCTCGGTGACCGTCGGACAGATCGCGTTCACGCGGATGTTCGCGGGCGCGAGCTCGAGCGCAAGCCCCTTCATAAGCCC
>Ga0180063_1000375_pt1 | contig 11931 bp, 17 predicted proteins | sample EasRivT47_16_10D_FD_121776 | JGI IMG/M metagenome (GOLD analysis project Ga0180063, IMG submission 121776) | Soil microbial communities from meander-bound floodplain in the East River, Colorado, USA - East River metaG ERMLIBT47_16_10D | ecosystem: Environmental > Terrestrial > Soil > Floodplain ...
GAATCGCTCGGGCGTGGCTCCGGGCGTCGGCTGCCCGAAGTACGGTGAAGGAGCCGATGTCGCCTCGCGCAGTGTACGGAGAATCAGACTGGCCACCTCGGCCCCGGTCTTCTCGCCGCTATTGGTCACCATGTAGTAGAAAGCCTTGTCGACCGGACGCCAGACGAAGGCCGAGAAGAACACGCCGTCCGAGCCGGTGTGGCTCACCTGCTCGACCTGACCGCCCGCACCCCTCACGAACCACCCGTAGCCGTATGCAACATCGGCATCGCGCTGCACGTGTGGAGCCATCAAGGCCAGCCGCATGGGCGCGGTGACCACGGGGCCGTTGGTCAGCGCCCGGTACCAGGTGTACATGTCCTCCGCCGAAGCCTGCATGCCACCGTTTCCCTTCAGGTTCCAGAACGCTGGGGCCAGCTCGCGCAGGCGATCGGAGATGGGTGGTTGAGGTCCGCCGCCAGCGTCGCCGTGGGCCAGGCCGTCCTGGAGCGCGTCCACGAAGAGATACCCCGTGCGAGTCATGCCGAGCGGCTTGAAGAACCGGTCGGCCAGGTACGTCTCGAGTGGGACGCCGCTCGCGTGCTCGACGACGGCGGCGAGAAGACTGTAGCCCAGGTTCGAGTACGCAAACGTCGGCGCCGAGGCTGTGAGGTTGGCGAGACACCGCGATACCAGCTCCTCGCGCGTCACACGCTCGAAGTCGTCGCCGCAGTCCGACGGGAGACCGGCGGTGTGGGTCAGCAGCTGATGGATCGTGATGCTCGCGGCCTGGGGCGGAACTCCCGCAAGGTGCCGCACGAGCGGATCGTCGTAACCGAGCTTGCCCTGCAGCGCGAGGTCGACGACCGCGGCGGCCGTGAACTGCTTCGTCAAGGAGCCGACCTGCGCGATGGTCGATGGCGTGAACGGGATCCGGCGTGCTCGGTTGGCCCAGCCATATCCCGCCTCGAGAATCGGTGCGCCGGCGTGCTCCACGACGACCGCCCCACTGAAACCATGAGCTGCTCTTTCGGAGAGGGCCGCGTCGATCCTCTGCGCCAGGGCGCCACGCTTCACCCCGCTCTCGACCGGTGCTTGGGCGTGGGCCGCGAACGTGCTTGCCAAAGCGGTCAAGACGATCCAGCTCGCGGGCAGCCGCATCGAGCCTCCTACTCGCTAGGCGCGCACCACACGGCAGTTGTAGCAACCCGGACCCGCGTTGTGGATGTGCAGATAGCTCACGCTGTCATTGGCGAACAGCCGTCGAATGGCGCCCTCGAGGTCGCTGCCCTTCACGACCTCCGCCGAGACCATCATGGCCGCCGCGTCGTACCCGCGGATGGACAGCAGGCGATGCCGGAGCATGGCCGGGATCTCGTCCGCTGCCAGGCTCGCCGTCCTTGCCCCGCTGCGGACGAAGATCGGTCCCGATGCGCGGTACGGGGAGGACACGTCGTGATGGGTGAACGGCACGAGCAGGACGGTCTCACCAACCTCGGCGTCGACGAGACTGACCCGACACGGGTAACCCGGCTTCTCGTCGACGACCACCCGACGCGCGCCCATCGCCGCCAGCTCCGCGTCGCTTCGACGGAAGAGTCCCGCGAACTGCTCGGAGGACAAGGCGATCATTCGAAACGAAGTGTTCATCCGGTTGCCTCGTCAATACAGCCCCAGCTCCGTGAGGATCTGCTGCGCCATGTCGCGCGCGATCCACCCGGGAGGGCGACGATCGGCGGACTCCACACGATCGGAGTAGCTCGTCACGAACACGTACTCGCGATCTCCGCGAGCGACGTGTCCGACGAACCACCCGAGCCACAGGACCGCCGCCTGGTTCGGCCCACCCGCGTCGACGCCGCCCGAGCCCGTCTTGCCGTGGAGCGTCCAGCCCGCGTCCGACGTGGCGACGAACGTGATCTTCTTCGTCATGTCGAAGGCGTGCTTCGACACCGGCAATTCCTCACGCCAGAGCTTCTGCCAGAAGCGCAGCTCCTCGTCAGGCGACACCTGGAGCGACGACTCGAGCCAGGCCGTCGTCAAGCCGCCCGACATGTCCTGGTTGCCAAAGTCGAAGCGTGCGAGATAGTGCTTCACTCGCTCCATCCCGAGCCGCGGCGTCAGGCGCTGCGAGAACCACACCACTGAATCCCGCATCCACGTTGCTGCGGTCTGATCGCGATTCCAAGCTTCCCGGCTCGTCTCGGTGCCGTCCCACTTCATCGGCGAGGCCTCGTCCTCGAGGATGCCCGCATCGAACGCCATGAGCGCGAGCGGGACCTTGAACGTCGAGCACGGCGATGTCCGCTGAGCGCAACGACGGGGATCGGAGCGCAGGACCAGCTCGTTCGCCTTCATGTCGTAGAGCTCGAAGCAGCCGTCACGCCCGGCAAACAGCCGAGCGAAGTCCGGCTCGCCGGCCAGCGCGTGCGACGCGATCAGGATCACGATCGCCAGTCCCCGGACGATGCTCATCGAGGCGCTCCCGCGAAGCGACTCACTTCCAGACCCTTACCGATGGGTAGGGTAATCGACTCGACTCCGCCCCGGCTCCGCACGTGTCGAACGTAGTCCCACAGCCCATGAGACAAGATGTTGTCCGCTACCACGACTGCTCCGGGAGCGAGCCGTAGCATCCCGAGGAATCGTATGTAGTCCTCCTTCTCGCAGTCGATCAGCACGAACTCGAGGTTCTCATAGTGCTCGAGAACGGTCGCCGCGTCGGCGAGCACGAAATCCACGCAGTGCGAGAGTCCGAGCGCACGCAGCGTACGCTTCGCGTCTTCCTGCCGGCTGGGCTCGATCTCGATGGACACCAGGCGACCGCTCGTCTGCCGAGCAGCAGCTGCCAGCGCGATGGTGGACAGGCCGCTCGAGCCGCCGATCTCGAGCAGCGCCCGAGCATGGCACCCGGCGGCGAGAGCACAGACGAACTCGGCGGATTCGGGCGCCAGATTGCGACGTCGTTCCTGCCGCGGGACGCCTCGCGCATCCTGCGCCTGTTTCTCGGCCCACAGCGCGGCAATCGCTGCACGCTCGTGTTCGTTCAGCACGGTCTCGCTCTCCCACCGCGTGCGTTCGCGCTAGACGTGGGGCGTTCCAAGAAGCGAAGCTTCCAGTGCGCCCCAGCCCATGCCGTGATCGAAGGTCGACTCCCGCTCCGGGTGAACGACGAACTCGCCATGGCACAGCTTCCTGAGTATGGAGTCGGGGCGCAGGTGCCAGCTGGCCCAGCTGAGCGGAGAATCGCCGTTGATGTCCCTGGCGTCGCGTTGGGCGCCGGCATCGAGCAGCAGCTGGATCGCTTCCTCGGTCCCGAACGCGGCGGCACGATGGAGCGGCGTCTCGGCCCTGGTTCTGACGTCTCGCATGAAGGCGCCGGTCTCCGCCGAGGCTTTCGTGACGCAATTGGGATTCGCGCCATGCGCCAGCAGGACCTTCAGCACCAGGTTGTATGCGGGGCGATGGGCCTTGCAGAGCGCTGCGTGCAACGGAGTCTCGCCCGTGTCGGGCAGCGGGCGATTCGCGTCCGCGCCGCTCTCGATCAGGAACTGACACACGCGCCAATGCCCATGGAACGCGGCTCCGTGGAGTCCCAGATTGTCGCCCAAGGACTCGAGCGATTCGCCCGTCGCGAGCAGGAAGCGAATGGCGCTGACGTCCCCGTAGTGGGCGCACCACTTGATGAGCGACACTCCATGCCCGTCCACCGAATTCGCAGGATGACCGTCCGCGAGGTACTCGAACACCAGGTCTGTGCGGCCATCGGCGATTCGCTCGAGCATGGATTCCCTCCGCTCGTTCATGGAATGGGCCACCACCGATGCACCCGCCGACAGTACGCCTTGTAATCTTCGCCGAAGGTCTCCCGCAGGGTCGGCTCCTCGTACCACACGACGAAGAGGTGCGTCAGCAGCAGAAAGCCGCCCGCGTAGGCCCACAGGACGCCGGTCTGGTAGAACAGCGCGGCACCCGCGAGAGCAAGCCCCGCACCGAGATACATCGGATTGCGCACGTGTCGGTACGGCCCACGCACCACCAGGCGCCGGGGCGGATCGAAGGGCGCAGGTGTCCCGCGCCCGACGAGAGCAAAGCTGAGGATGCACCAGATGGCGACCGCCGCTCCCGCGGCGCCGACCACCGTTCCCGCAAGTTGGGGCACTCCGAACCGTGAGGGCCTCGCCACCCCCGCCCCGGACAGCACTTGCGCGGGAAGGAAGACGAGCACGAGCCCGATGAAGAGCGTCGCGTAAATGATGGCTCGGAACAGGACGCTCATGCTCCAAGCCTAGGCGAGGAGCATGCCCGCTGCAACGACGGGCATGATGAACGAGCGTGACGCGTCTCCAGGTCACGACGGGTCGTATCGTCCCAACTTGTACCGCGGAAGGCCGTCCGCGAGCTTCACCCACGGCACCATCCGGTCGCACCACACGTGATCCTCGGGGGCCACCGCATCCACGCTGTCGAGACTGCAAGCCGTCACATCGATCGTCCCGGGCTCGTCGGCGTGCTGATAGGTCAGCTGGGCTCCACACTGCCCACAGAACTGCCTGGTAACTCGCGGGCGGGATTCGTATCGGGACGGTGTCCCCGACACAACCCTGAAGTCCGAAGCTCGACACTCCACCCACGTGACGAACGGCGCCCCACTGCCGCGTCGGCAATGCAGGCAGTGGCAGTTCGTGGTGCGGCGCGAATGTCCGTCGATCTGATACCGCACGGCGCCGCACAGGCATCCTCCCTCCATGCGATGTCGTCCTGTCTCCTCGACCACGCGAACTCCCTCCCTCAACGGGTTGCTATGCGGCGCTCCTCCACGTTGCTTACGCCCGTGCCCGCCGTCGGGCGCACGCGGTGGTCAGGCCGCGGGTTGATTCATGACCCATCGTTGCGCAGCCTCGAGTTCTCCGGCAGGAAACCGTTTGATCTCGGCCGACACGAAATGTGACGCCAAGTGCTCTGCGACATTCCCGAGGGCAGAATCGGTTACGAGGCCAATCTTCTTGATGTGCTTGTGATGATCTCGCACAAAGCGGAAGTGGGCCACCATCGCTCCGAGACTGTCCCATCCTGGGAACGCAGGGGCTTCGATGATGACACCCGAGAGACCTCCGGTCTTGCGAATGTACGGGTCGGCGGTCTTCGCGAGCTCCGCGAAGTCGCCCGGCTCGAGTGCGGACTTCGGTCGCAAGTACAGGATGGAATGCTCTTGGTCCAGGGTGTGATCGATCACGTGGTACTCCTCATGCATCGCATCGTCGGATGAATGCCGTTGTCAGGTCTGAACCCGCAGCACGTAGCTCACGCCAAGCGCACATACATACAGCCCGAGGCCGAATACGGCGTGTGTCCCCATGCTCTTCAGCCTGGCCTGCGTTGGTTTGGGCGTTCTCGAGGCCGCAAGGCCGAGGCCGAACGCCGGCTGCATGATGAAGAACGGGAACACCACGGTGCCAATGCCGTACAGCAGCGCCGGCAGCACGGTTGGTCGCGAAAGGCAGTCACCTCCCGTCAGAACGACGAACACGAGCGCGAACGCCACACCAATCGTGTAGTGGGCACACCAGCCAACCGTGCACTCGAAACGCTTCTGGGACGCAGCAGTGATACTCGCATGCCTGAGAGTGCCCCCCTGCATGTGGCGAAGCCATCGGCCGAGCAAACAGTAATTGAGCGATGGAATGCTGAACGCACGCTTCAGGAACAGATTCCACAGATCCATGACCAGCGTTGCGCCAACACCAATTGCAATCGCACCAAGGATGGAATGAGCTTCCACTGGCTCAGCGGATCTCGAAGCCGCACAGCCGCAGCTTAGGGCCAGAGATCATCGGCGACTTGCCCTAGGACTTCGCCTTCTTCGAAGGCTTCGACTTGCCGGAGCTGTTGAGGGCGACCGCTTGGCGAACGAGCGCCTTGAAGGCGGCCTCGTCGACTTCTTCTCCTTCGTGGATGTCGATCGCGCGGCGTACGTTTCCGTCGAGGCTCGAGTTGAAGAGACGGGCCGGATCCTTCAGAGACGCTCCCTTGGCGAAGGTGAGCTTCACGACACTCTTGTAGGCTTCGCCAGTGCAGATGATGCCGTCATGCGACCAAACCGGAGTGCCCATCCACTTCCACTCCTCGACGACGTCCGGGTCCGCTCCCTTGATGAGCTTGCGCATTCTGCCGAGGGTTTCCCCGCGCCAGTCCCCGAGTTCAACGATTCGTTTCGAGATGAGTTCCGATGCCGACTGCCCTTGGCTCGCGCCTGACTGTTTCATGTTCTCATCCTAGAGCGGGATCCCGCCGTGGCGCCGGGATCCGCCGTCCCAGCCGGGGATGGAGGCCGCCTGCTTGATCCAGCTCGCCAGCTGCTTCTCGTCGACCTAGTCGTGCTCGTGAATGTCGAGGTAGCGCACTTCCTTTTGCTTGGATTCGCCGGGCGGGACAGGACGCAACGACGTGCCGCGGTAGAAACCGACCTTGACGTACTTGGTGAAGCAGTGGAAGCTGAGGAACCAGCCCTGGCCCTCGATGCCATAGAAGGGCGTGTTCCACTTCACGGCCTTGCGCACGCCGGGGATGGTGCGCACGATGAGCGCGTCGAGGCTTCGCCCGACGTCGCTCTTCCAGCCCGGCATGGCCGCGATGTAGGCCTGCACGGGGGCGTCGCCGTCGGCCTTCGCGATCTGCGGGTTGCCGCCCGCGAGGAGGGCCGGCTTGACGGCGGCAGGCCTCTTGGCGGACGCTTTCGTGGACCTGGAAGTTGACATCGCTGCTCTCACAGTACCCGATCAGGCGGCGCGTCGCCGGCTGCGCAACTTGGTGCCATACGGCAGCACGAACAAACCCAGGACGGAGGCATCCCCGCCCCCTGTGCCAGGGCGACGACGTTGGCGATGACGGTCACCGTGAAGGCAATGGACACCCAGCGGTGGATCTGCCGAACCCATTTGTTCCAGTTCAATTGGACCTCCTCTGAAGACGAGCCGGGAACGGCCTGTCAGGCAGCCGAAAGCGCATAGACACTGACAGGCTGCTCGGTGCCTTGAAACCGCATGAGCTTGTCCTCTTGGTGCACACACTCCGCACGAACCAGTGCGCGCTTCGAAGCAATGTTCGCCGAGGATGTGATCCCGAGGATTCGGTCCAGTTTGAACGATCTGAATGCCCACCGCGATACGGCAACGATAGCCTCTACCGCAAACCCATGTGCTTGATAACGCTGCGCTATCGCGAACCCGATCTCGACGTCGTCATCGATGGGGCTGAGTCCAACGTGGCCGATCAACGTGCGATCTGCTTTGTGTTCGATCACGAGAACGTAGGCGCCCTTTCGTGGATCCGCAGGATTAGAGTACTGAGCAATGAGAAGCTCGAGTACTGAGCGGGCGTGAGATTCATCGCTGTATACCTGACTCGGAAGCCAAGCCCGAAACGTCTGCTCGTTGCTCAGGAGAACTAGGTCGCGAGCGTCGTCCAGAACGACCTGCCGAATGAGAAGCGACCGGGTCTCGAGTGGCAGCTGGTGGAGGCTCACTGGAACTCCGTGCCTGTCATCCGGCCAGTGCCGACCTACTCCCTGTGTGCTTCGTGCTCCGCCGTCCCCGATACCTTGGTGATTCCGCCATCCGCATGCTCGTGGCCGCCGGTTGCCGTGATGGCGGTGTGGATGCCTTCAACAAAGTGCATATAGACCACGTAGGCTTCAACATACTCACGGCCCGCCGCGACACTGCTGGCCTTGTTCTTCTTGGCTTCCAAGGCCGTCCTAAACCTCTCCTCGATAGCCCCCGCCACGTGGGCGCTGATCTGCTTGATCAGTTCATCGGCGGATCCATCGGTCAGCGACTTGTCCGCCATCGCGACGATCGGCTCGACGGGTTCGTTTCTAATGCCGGTGAACGGTTCACCTTCTCCCGCGCGGTGCAGCCGAACCAGCGTCTCGAGGAAGTACTGGTCCGCCAGTTCCTTCGCGTCTGACCCTTTTGCGCGAACCGCGATGGTTCTTGCGAACGCAGCTCTGATTTCTGCTTCATCTTCCTTCTTCACCCACTTCAGGATTGGCGTTACGTCGCCCTTCTCCAGGGCAGCCTTGGCTTCCGTTATCACCGGGCCTACGGCCGTATCACAGTGCGCCCACGCGACACTGCCAAGGAGCAAGTGGAGGGCAGCGCAAACGGTCGTCACTACTAGCATGTGCGTCGTCAACCTTCCGGTCTGCATTTCGTTGCTCCCCTCTTCTTCTTGTCGGCCTAGACGTTTCCGAGTGAGCCGCGGCGCAACTCCGTCACTTCCGCGCCGTCGGCTCCGTTCGGATGTTAGGCGGTCGTCATGTCTGGCGCTCGCGATCATTCGTCTCGTCAAGAGGAAAGAGAAGTTCGTTGCCGTCGGGATCAACGATTCGCATTGCGTCGTAGCCCCACCACGTCTTCTCGGTTGGCACCGAGCGCTCCGACATCTCGCGGCGCAGCTCATCGATCCCATCCCGGGTCAGCTCAACGAACAGACGACTCCTATCCTGGCGCGCCCGATCCTCGCACAGAATGATTTCGCATCCTCCACGGTCCACTTGACAGACTGTCCCCTCGCCTGCATCCCATTTCTTCTTGAAACCCAGTTTGTCGACGTAAAACCGGAGGGCGCCTTCAACGTCGGACACGAAGAGCACGGGCCGCGCGTACCAGTGATGAGCGATTCTTTCGCCAACCGTTGACTCGGACATGTTCAAGTCCTCATCCGCCAACGATGCGCGTAACGCGCGGTCCGAGAGGCGCGGCGCTTGCTCTGCAAGCACCGTGACCCGAGGACCGCCGGATTGACCGCGTTGTTGGGCGGCACCTTGCGGGAACGGCAGGGTCCTGAATCACCACGTTCGCACGCAACTCGCGCTTTCGCGGGACGGAGAATCCACGGGCCAACAGAAGCCCGCGACCACGTGGCCACGTTCGCCGTCGCTGACTTCGTCATGCGGATAAGCGACCCCGCACAGTTTCGACAACCGTTCGCCCTGACGGAAGCACACCAAGGACCGCCAGGGCGCCACCATCAATCACGATCTCCCCGTCAACAAGGACCTTGAACTCGCCGTAACGTCCTCGAACCATCTCAACGTCGGTCCGAAGTTCACGCCGCATCCGTGCCGCCACACGGGCGGCATGTATTCCAGAAATTCAGTACGCGCAATAGCGAACTGCTATCCGAGCCATGTTGTTCTCCTCGACTGAAACCTGCGGTCATATCGAACGCTCCCAGACGATCATCTCACGCGTCGGTGCGGGGCCGCGTCTTCTTGTCCGCCCAACGCCGGTGTTCGACCGCAACGCTGCAAGAGAGCGCGCGCAGCGCGCTTCCACAGCAGCCTTGACGGCTGCACTTTGTTAGGCCGCCCCAAGGCTCGCTCGGCGCACGTTTGCCCCCTTGATCAAGAGCCACAGCATGATGGGGAACTCGCCTGCGGCCCGCGCCAACATCGTCACCCGCTCGTAGAGAACGATGCGATGCCCCGCCAGCAGTAGCGACGTCACGCTGTGCGCAACATACGCCACGCCCGCGATGATGAGGAGAACGCCAAGCACGCGGGGCAGAAAGCGCGACCGCATGACGAGCAGTCCGAACGGTAAGAGCCATAGCCCCCAAAAGATCTCCTCCGCAAGCACGCCATGGGTATGTAGACGGAGACAGAGCATCCCCAGTGCGTCTCGCTGCGCGCTAGTGAAGGCCGATATGTCCAGGGTGCCGCCCAGCAGCATCTGCGCGGCCACGTAGTTCAGGGCGACGACAAAGGAGATAGGCATGGCGACCAGCAGCAGCAGGGCCATAAGCGCGGCCTGCGTCTTGTGAACCCGCCTCAAGAGCTGATAGAGCAGCAGGGCCAAGGGTACCGCAAGCGCCGTCGAGAGCACATCGCTCACCACTCCGATGCGGAAACGGAGATCAGGTCCTGCAATCGTCCGCGCGATGGCGTTAAGGTCGTCCTGGACCAAGGGGGCATGATAGAAGCCGAAGAGCGTCGCTACTCCGAGCGACGCATACACGGCGCCTGCCCACCGCGCGAGCCGCTTGGTCTCCTCAGGCGTTCGCTCGAACTGCGTGGTGGTCATGTGGCCTTCTTTGTCCGGTGATCGCATTGGCTCACGACTGCGGTCGCATTGGCGGTTTAACGCGACGCATAACGCCCGGACTGGCTGGGCGCGACGCGTGCGCATGCACGCGTCGTGACCGAACGGACCGTCGCGTTCATGCCGCAGTTAGGTGCCATGTCGGGGCCAGCCCTCCCACGCGACAACCTTTACTTCGCTGTAGGGCAGTTCTTCGCTTCCGAGAACACGTCCAGTTGCGTCGACGACCGAGAACCGAAAGGGCTGACCCTTCACCCAATTTGGCAGTACCCAGTACCGAGCACCCTCCGGCCTGGCATCCGGAGCGAGACCGAGTTGAATCGCATCCCTGACCGGCTGATCGCTTCGCACTTCTAGACTTGTACCGTGCAGATCTTTGGGTTGAATACCCAATCCCGCGGATCCGTTCTCGAACGCACGCAGGGCGATCACATAGTCCGCCCTGCGGATTTCGTACTCAAGTGGAATCGCCTCGCCAGTCAGCCGTCGCCACTTCGACGAGGGTCCGGGAACGAGATTCGGTTGCTCGGCAAGAACGACAACGTGGCCTCCCGAGCAGCCGAGATTGAACCCCGAGCCAACAGACATCAAGGCGACCAAGAGGACTCTTCTCGTTGCCGTCTCTCCTGTTCACCTAACGATGCGTTCAGCCGCGAGCTAACTTGGCGCGGACCGTGCGCAAGCACGCGCCGTGACAAGGCAGGTCGGCAGCTGCAACACGTTGTTATGGCGTCATGGCCGGTTCACAGGAACAACTTCGAGTACCTGTACCAACTCAAGCGTCTTCTTTGCAACTCTGTCCCGAACAACGGCCTCAAAGCGGTAGGTTCCAAATGGGTCGTCTGGCTCAACACGTAGTCCGAGATTGGCGACGCTGACTTGAAGGACGCCTGTAGGAGGCGCCGCCTTGTCAAGCCACACTTCAGCGTCCTTGAACTCTCCGTAGACGGATCCATCAGGATAGAGGAGGCGGAGGTCCATGTCCGACTTACAGTTGCCGGACTCGTCGGGCGCGCAACCAAGAAAGACGACCACGCCGACGACGGTGTCCCCTCGGTGCGCTTCCGCGCTCGTCTCGATCTTGGGTTTGTAGTCGGGCGACGGAGGTCTATTCCATGCCTCGAAAAAGCTGTCGGGGTCGCTTGTGACCAAGAGCATCGCACCGAAGTCGCCCGAAGACTTCCGCCATTCGGTATCTGGGATTACCTCGCCTTCGGCCCGCCACTGCGGAAAGGCGGAGGTAGAGAATAGCAGCAAGCCCAGTACTGAGAGGATTCGGTGCCTCATGACGTACCTCTTCCCGATCGGCATAGACGCTCAGCATCAGCGGCGGCGCGAAGCGCCGTCCGCTGCATGCTGTAGTTAGATGACCGGCCGCCGCGCGCGTGAGCTCGTTTGCCGATTGTCGCGAGCTCGTTGAGTCGTCGCTCGAGTTCGGCGACGACTGGCGGAGGATTGCCATGGCCCTTCAGATAGCTGACGGACTTCTTGTACCCACGGATGCGGACCGCTACCTGGGTTCCTGTGGCGTCGGCGACCACCGTGGTGAGAGTTTCGACCATTCCATCTGCGCGAAGGCGCACCTCGTTTACGGGACCGTAATTGGATTGCAACTCGAAGAACCCGTCTCGATAGCACAACTGGAGGAGTTGAAACACCTCCGCAGAGTCCACCGTGAATGGAGACGTGGTGTCGTCCTTCAGTTCCCATCGCTCCAAAACGGAGCCACGGGAATGTCCCACCGTCCGTTGAAAGTGACGAGCGGTTCCGACACCGGTTCTACGCGACCTGCTGGGCACTGTCCAGCGTGTTCTTGTTGACGATGGCCTCGAGAGCGGCGATCAGC
>Ga0180063_1000376_pt1 | contig 11923 bp, 8 predicted proteins | sample EasRivT47_16_10D_FD_121776 | JGI IMG/M metagenome (GOLD analysis project Ga0180063, IMG submission 121776) | Soil microbial communities from meander-bound floodplain in the East River, Colorado, USA - East River metaG ERMLIBT47_16_10D | ecosystem: Environmental > Terrestrial > Soil > Floodplain ...
ACTTGGCTCTCGATGTTCTGCACACGGTCGGCGGCCTCTTGCGTGCAGTTGCCGTTCGAGTAGCACTCGGGACAGTCGGTGCCCACCTTGAAGCTCGGATCGCACGCCTTGCGGATCGCGTTCTCGAACTTGATCTCGGCGCCCTTCAGCGGATCCGCGATGCAGGCGAGCGTCGTGCCGCCATACGGCGAGAAGCAGTCCGAGTACGGGTTCAGACCCTTGTTCGCATTCGTGACGCACTTGATCGCACACTTCGCCTTCGAGCCGACGAACTTCGATCCGGCCTTGTTCGTCGACCGCTGGCACTTGAACTCGAGGTCGGTCAGTGCCTGAGCCGACGCAACACTTGCGAGCGCCAGGCTGGCTACACCGGCCAACAGCGCCCCCTTCACAAACTTGACCATACTCTCCCTCCTTGTGGTGTCGTGGCGCTGACGACTGGTTTGGGTCCCCCCGGCCCGGACCCTGCGCCCATTGCAGCGCTGCTTACGCTTGGGATCACGCTGCTGTCAACCCAAAATACGGGTGATGCTCGTATTCGTCATCGGCGGCTCCCGTGCATCTAGGGGAAATCCCTCAGTGCATTCAGCGCGGGATGACGAGGTGATCATCGAGCCGCTCCCCGCGGTCGCACGACGCCGGGGGCGCCGCAAAGGCTCGGGAGGAGCCCGTGGGCTTCGCGCTTTCGGCCGGCCGGGGTGCCGAGTAAGCTACGGCCGCCGCATGGGCGTGAGCGGAAGACCTGGCAAAGTCCTCGTGCTCGGGCAGGAGGATCGTGCGTTCCTGGCGGTCGTGCGCTCGCTCGGACGGCGAGGGCTCGAGGTGCACGTGGGCTGGTGCCCGTCGGACGCGGTCGCCCTCAAGTCGCGCTATGTGGCCCAAGCGCACCAGCTGCCGCGCTATGCGCGCGACGATGCGGCGTGGCGCACGGCGCTCACGGCGCTCTGCGATCGCGAGCGGTTCGATCTCGTCATGCCGACGAACGACACCACGATCATGCCGCTGCAGGCGCATCGCGACGAGATCGAGCCGCACGCGCGGCTCTACCTGCCGTCGGACGAGGCGTACGCGATCTGCTTCGACAAGGGCGTGACGCACGACTTCGCGCAGGCGCACGACGTCCCGGTGCCGCGCCAGCTCCGCCTCTCGTTGCCGACGAGCGCCGACGCGATCCCCGACGACTGGTACCCGCTCGTGCTGAAGCCGCTCGCGTCCTTCACGCTCGACGACCTCGAGCGCAAGCACTTCGTGCGCCGCGTGATGCGGCGTGACGACCTCGCGCGCGAGCTGCAGCACTTCGCCGGCGCGCGCGAGCTCCTCGTGCAGGAGTTCTTCCGGGGCACCGGGGTCGGCGTCGAGATGCTGGCACACGAGGGCCGCGTGCTGCTCGCGTTCCAGCACCTGCGCGTGCACGAGCGGCGCGGCGGCGGCGCCGATTCCTACCGTGTGAGCCTGCCGCTGCGCGCCGACATGCGCGACGCGGCCACCCGCATGGTGGCCGCGCTCGAGTACACCGGCGTCGTGATGTTCGAGTTCCGGATGAACCTCGAGACCGGCGCGTGGGTGCTGCTCGAGATCAACGGGCGCTTCTGGGCGTCGTTGCCGCTCTGCCTGCACGCGGGGGCGGACTTCCCGTTCCATCTCTACCAGCTCCTCGTCGAGGGGCGCCGCGAGTTCCCCCAGGACTACCGGCACGGAGTCTATTGCCGCAACTGGACGCGCGACGTGATCTGGTTGCGCGAGAACCTACGCGCCCCGCACGGCGAGGGCGTGCCGATCCGCACCGTGCTCCGGGAGTTCGCCGGCGCGCTCGCGGGCCGCGAATCGAGCGACACCTTCGTGCTCGACGATCCGGCGCCGGGCGTCGAGGACCTGCGCCGCATGGTCGAGCGCGTCGGCCGGCGCCTGTGGCGCAGCGGGCGCGGCGCGTTCTGGGCGCTGCCGCCGGTGCGGCGGGCGCTCGCGACGCGGGCGCGCCGCGCGTTCCGCGAGGCCCGACACATCCTGTTCGTGTGCAAGGGCAACGTGTGCCGGAGCCCCTTCGCCGAGGGCTACGCGCGCTCGGTCATGAACCACGGCGTGGCGCTGCGGTCCGCCGGCTATCTGCCGCGCCCGGCGCGCGTGTGCCCGGTGCTCGGCGTGGAGGCGGCCCGCGCGCTCGGCGTCGACCTCGGCGCGCACCGCTCCACCGCACTCGACGAGACGATGATCCGCGAAGCCGATGCCATCTTCGTGTTCGACGACGAAGCACGCCGCCGGCTCGTGCGGACGTATTCGTCGGCGCGCGACAAGACGTATCCGCTCGGCTGGCTCGCGACGGACGGCCCGATCGAGATCCGCGATCCGTACGGCGGCGCGGCCGACGACTTCGCACGGACCTACGACGCGATCCGCCGGGCCCTCGATGCGGCGGTCGCCGAAAGCACGCTCGGCGCGACGGCATCGAGCGCGGCCTGACCGCCGGGGCGGTGTCCTCCTGCATGATCGCGGCGTCGGAGCGCGGAGCGCGCCGCGCGGACTCCGCTTAGTTCGCGCGCGACGCGCACGGCGCTGCTGATTCAGCGCCGCTACGTCTTGCGCGCTCAAGGGCGCTACGCCCGCGCGGCGCGCTCCGTGCAGTGCGACGGCCGCGCACCGGGCGCGGCGACGCTGAGCGATCGTGTCACCGCTCTGCGCATTGCGCGGCGAGGACGGCGAGGGCGTAGCGCCCTTGAGCGCGCAAGACGCAGCGTCACTCGATCAGCAGCAACGTCGCTGGTCGCGCGCGAACTAAGCGAAGCCCTCGCCGTTCTCGTCGCGCTCCGACGCTTCGGTCGTGCGCCGTCCCACCGATAGCTCAGTGCGCCCCGGTCGGGTTCGCGCGCGCGTCGACGATCGTCGGGTCCGCCCACAGCGGCAAGGAGACCGCGGCGGTCGGCCCGGCGGACGGGCGAGCGGAGAAGCGGAAGCGCACCCTCCGCCCGGCGAACGCGTCGAGGGGAATCGACGCGTCCACCCACTTCTTGTTCTCGGGCCGCCGCACGTCGAGGCGGATCGTCTCGAGCACCGTGTTCACGCCGCGGTCGACGACCGCCACCGTCATGTCGATGGGGAACACGGTCGTGTCCCACGAAATCGGCTCGACCCCGACGCCGACCTGCAGGGCCGCATGCGCCGGGACGGCGATCTCGCCGGTCTCGACGTCGCGTGTCGCGAGGTCGGGGACGGGCCAGAGCCGGATGGCGGGGGTGCCGTCGGGCCCGACCTTGTCGTCGTCCACCCAGACGTCGTACTTCGTTCCGGCGAGCTTCGCCGTCACCGGCCAGGAGCGCATCATCTGCATCGTTCCGCCGCGCGTGACGACCGTCTCGAACACGAGCCACGGTAGAGCGGAGAACTCGGGCGGGATCTGCGCGCCGACGGTGCGCTTCCCGTTGGGATTGAGGCGCACCTCCGTGGGCGGCAGGACGGGGGCCGCCGCCGACAGCACCGGGCGAGCGACGTTGGCGATCGTCACGACGGTGCCCCAGGACAGGAACGGCGCGTCGCGCCGGATGCCGGGATCGGCGACCAGGCGGATCGGTACGGAAGCCTCGTGGGTATCGCCACATCCGGCGGATCCCGCAGCCAGGCCCAGCACGAACGCGGCGAGGACGGGTCGGCGCATGGTCAGGTCTCCTTCGAGGTGAAGAGGCGTCGCCAGAGATCCGTCTGCAGCAGCGCGTCGGGGTCGAGCGTCCGTTTGAGGGCGAGGAAGCGCTGCACGCGCTCCTCGGCGAGATAGCGTTCGAGCTGCGGCGCGGTCAACGTCGAGTCCTTGGCGAAGTAGAACCGGCCGCCCGCGTCGAGCACGACGCGCGTCAGCGCGGCTGCATGCTCCCACAGGCGGCGGCGGTTGCCCGCGGTGACCTTGAAGTCGAGCGCCAGCGAATAGCCGTCGACCGCGTGGGTCATGAGGAAGGGGTCCATCCGGTGACGCTTGAAGACGCCGAGGTAGGGCGTCAGCCCGGCGCGGTGCGAGCGTTCGAGGATCTCGCGATAGACGGCGCGCGCGGTCTCGGTCGGGAGGAAGCTCTGGTACTGGATCAGCCCACCGGGTCCGTACGCGCGCTTCCAGTCGGGCACGTAGTCGAGCAGGAACGCGAACCCCGCGTGCGACTGCCGATAGCGCCGATGGCCCTCGAAGCGGCTCATCCGGTACTTGGCCTCGTTCACCAACCGCACGCCCGGATCGTTCGTGAACGGCCGCATGAGCGCCCACATCATCGACTTCGGCACGACGCCCATCAGCGTCGGCGGCAGCTCTTGATTGACGACCCGGAGCGTCTGCGCGGCGCAGCGGTCCTCGCCGTCGGGCAGGTAGTTCGCGTGGTGGACGAGCCCACGGCCGAGGCCGGCGCCGCGGCCGAAGGTGTCCATCCAGCCGACGAGATAGTCCGCGTCCGCGAGCCGCCCCTCGACCGTGTCGACCATCTCGTCGAGCGAGCGCACCGGCACCGGCTCGATCTCGAGCAGCCCCGAGTGCACGCGCTTCATTCGCAGCGTGATGCTCGTGAAGCACCCGAGCATGCCGAAGCCGCCGATCGCGGCGTGGAAGAGGTCCGGTCGCTCCTCGCGCGAGCAGCGCACCAGCTCGCCCGAGGGCAGGAGCAGCTCGAACGCCTCGATGTGCTCGCCGATCGTGCCGACTTTCCAGTTGTTCTTGCCGTGGATGTTCATCGCCGCCGCCCCGCCGAGCGAGACGTGCATCGTCCCGGAGACGACGGGCGGCCACCAGCCGTCCTCGATCGTGTACTGCCAGAGCTGCCGGACGGACACGCCCGGCTCGGCGCGGATGCGCCCGGTGCCCGGATCCCAGTCGAGGATGCGCGTCATGCGCGAGGTGTCGAGGCAGACGTTCTCGGCGTTCGTCGCGGCGTCGCCGTAGCTCTGGCCGGCGCCGCGCAGTCCGACGCTGCGCCCCTCCGCGCGGGCGAGCGAGAAGACGTCGCGCATTCCCTCGACCGTGGTCGGTCGATACACCCAGCTCATGGCGCTCGTGGCGCCGCCCCACGAGGAGACCCGTTCGAGACGCTCGGCCGGCAGCATGCTCAGATGTCGAGGCGGCGGAAGACGAAGGACGGGATGTGACGGATGACGAACATGATGGGGCGCCACTTCGCCGGCACGTAGACCGTGTGATGGCCGCGCGCCGCGCCGGCGAGCAGCTCGGCCGCGGCGGCGTCGGCCGAGACGAGCAGCGGCAGCTTCTCCATGCCCTTCGTCATGGGCGTATCGACCGGCCCCGGTTTCACCGTGACCACGCGCACGCCGTGGCGCGCGACCCGATTGCGCACGGCCTCGAGATACGTGTCGAGCGCGGCCTTGGAGGCGTGGTAGGCGGGGTTGCCGCGCCGGCCGCGGTCACCGGCGACCGACGAGATGCCGACGATCGTCCCGGCGCCGGCACGCGCGAAGCGGTCGGCCACCGGGTTGCACCACGCCATCGCCCCGACCACGTTCACCTCCATCACGGCGCGATCCTTGTCGAGGTCGTACTCGTCGGCGCCGATGCGCGGCATGATGCCGGCGGCGTAGACGAGCAGATCGAGGCCGCCCAGCGCATGGCAGATGCGCTGCAGGAGCGCGGGCACCTCGCCGCCGGCGGTGACGTCGTGCGGAAAGACGAGGGCACGGGCCGGATCACCGGTCGCCTCGGTGATGGCGCGCGCCACCGCATCGAGCTCGCTCGGCCGTCGCGCGACCAAAGCGACCCGCGTCCCGGCCTCGGCGAGCCGGCGGGCGACCGCGGCGCCGATACCGGACGACGCGCCGACGACGATCGCCTGGCGCCACGAGGCGGTCGTGGGCATCCCACGACGTTCGCCAACGGCGGGGCCGAGGTCAAGCGGAGGGGGTGCTCGCGCCGTTGACGAGCGGGCTCGGGCGATGGTCTAGGCGCGTGGAGTTGCCGGCGTCCGGGGCAGATCCGATCGGGGCAGGGGAGGCGGCGCCGCCGACCCCGACGCCACCCGCGTCGAGCCCGTCCGCGTGGAGCGGCCTGCGAGGCGCGATCGGGCTCGGTGTCGCCATCGCGCTCGCGACCGCGTGGCCGCTGCTGCGCGTCATCGGCTCGGCCATTCCGGCTCCGGCGGATTGCTCCGGGCCGCGGTGCGCGGATCACGCGCTTGTCCTGTGGTTGGTGACGCAGGCGGGGCGGAACCTGTATACGAGCCCGCTCGCGCTCTTCGAGGCGCCCGTGTTCCATCCCTTGCGCCACGCGCTCGCGTACTCCGAATCGATGCTGTCGGCCGGCGTGTTCGTGGGGCCGCTCGGCTGGCTCTGCGGGAATCCGATCCTCGCCTACAACCTCTACAACCTCGCGACCATCGTCCTGTCGGTCGTCGGCATGTACCTGCTCGTGCGCGAGATCACCGGCGACGGGCGAGCCGGGCTGGTGGCGGCGGGGCTCTTCGGGCTCGCGACCGAGCGCGGGCTCTGGTGGGAGTTCCCGCCGGCCCTCGCCCTGCACTGGGCCCCGGTGCTCCTGTGGAGCTGGCTCCGATTCCTCGCCGGCCCGTCGTGGCGGCGCGGGCTCGGGCTCGGACTGGCGCTGCTCGCGCACATGCACGCCGCCGCCTACCACGGCCTCATGCTGCCGGCGTTGCTCGTGCCCTGGGCGCTCGTGCTCGCCGCCTTCGGCCCGTGGCCCGTGCGCCGCTGGGTCGCGAGCGCGCTGCCGATTGCCGTCGCCGGCGGCGTCGCGGCCGCGCTCTACTACCCGTACCTGGTCGCGGGCGAGGAGCTGCAGTACGAGCCGACGGGACTCGCCTTCGCGCTGCCCGAGCAGTACGCGCAGGGCATCGGCCATCCGCTCGAGTACGTCGCGTGGCGCATCTTCCGGCCGGAGGCGGGCTTCCTCGTCTCGCCGCTCGCCTGGTACCTGCTGGCCGCGGCCGCCATCGCGGCCGTGTCGAGGCGGCGTCTGCGTGCTCCCGCGACGCCGCGGCTCGGGGCACAGCTCGCCGCCGCGCTGATCCTCACCGTGCTCGCCATCCTCGTGTCGTGCGGGGTCGTCCTGATGACGCCGTTCGGCCTCGTACCCGGGCCGTTGGCGCTGCTGCGGGCGCTGCCCGGCTTCGCGGCCATGCGGGCGGTCGTGCGGTTCATGATGCTCGCCACGGTCGGCCGCAGCATCGTGGCGGGCATCGCGATGGCCATCCTGCTGCGGCGGCTCCCCGCGACGGCCGGGCGCATGGCCGCGATCGCCGTGCTGGTCCTCGCGGCGGCCGACGCGCGCCTCTGGACGCCGCGCTCGGTGCACGACGTCACCGTGCCGGCGGCCTGGGCGAAGGGATACGCGTGGCTCGCCGGCACATTGCCGGACACTGCGATCGTGGAGATCCCGTACGGCACGTTCGGCGGCGACGCGCACTACATGGTGTACGGGCTCTCCCACCGGCGCCGCATCATGAACGGCTACGCCGCGTCGCCGCCGCGCTTCGTCGACAGCGTCGCCCGCCTTCCCGAGGACGTGGCCTGGCGGACGCTGCAGGAGGCGGGCGTCCAGTACGTGCTCGTGCACCCGAGCCTGCTCGAGGCACATCCGCTGACGGCGCCGCAGGTCCCGCGCCTCTTGCAGCGGCGCGATCTCGTCGTCGCGTCGTTCGACGACACGCTCGTCCTCGCCGTGCCGCCGCCCATGCGGCCGCCGGATCCCCCGCTCGGCGATCCGCTGCCGCGTGACGGCTGGCGTATCGAGGCGAGCACCCCGGGCGTCGAGCGGACGATCGACGGGGACCTCGGCACGCATTGGCAGGCGAACAGCTTGAAGACCGACGCCACCCTGCGCCTCGATCTCGGCCGGGAGGTGGAGCTCGCCGGCATCGTGCTCGAGCTCGGGCCGCACCTCCTCGAGTATCCCCGCCGGTACGAGGTCCGCGCGTCGAACGACGCGCTCGCGTGGACCACGATCGGAGCGGAGTCGCCGACGATTCCGCCCTTCGCGTCCTACCGGCGCGACCATCGTCACCTGGCGCTGCGGCTGCGGATCGCGCCCGCCCGCGCGCGCTGGATCGAGCTCGTGGTGGCCGCGTATCCCGTCAACGCGTGGTCCTACACCAACGGGCGCTGGGGGATCCACGAGCTCCAGGTCTTCGCGACACGACCGGAGCGCGTTGCGCTGGCGGCGGCTCCGGCCGTCGAGATATGGTAGCCGGACTGCCGTGCCCCGGACCGTCGTCGTCATTCCGACCTACAACGAGCGGGAAAACATCCAGCGCATCGTGCCCCAGATCCTCTCGGCGACGCCGTGCGAGGTCGTCGTGGTCGACGACGAATCGCCCGACGGCACCGGCGACGCCGTCGCCGAGATGGGGGTCCGCGACCCGCGCGTGCACCTCGTGCGCCACCATCCGAAGATGGGCATCGGGCCGGCCTACAAGGCCGGCTTCGAAGACGCCCTCGCCCGCGGCGCCGACTTCGTGGTGCAGATGGATGCGGATCTCTCCCACCCGCCCGAGATGCTGCCCCGCTTCGTCGAGCTCATGGCCGACGCGGACGTCGTGCTCGGCTCGCGCTACGTGCGCGGCATCACGGGCGTCAACTGGCCGATCGAGCGGCTCCTCCTGAGCTACTTCGGCAATTGGTACGCGCGGCGCGTGACCGGAATCCCCATCCGGGACGCCACCGGGGGCTTCAAGTGCTGGCGGCGCGAGGCGCTCGCCGGCATCGACCTCGACGGCGTGCGCTCGAACGGATACGCCTTCCAGATCGAGATGAACTTCCGTGCCTGGCGCCGCGGCTTCCGCCTGCACGAGGTGCCGATCGTGTTCGTCGATCGCGACACCGGCGACTCCAAGATGAACAAGCGGATCGGCCTCGAAGCCCTGTGGATCTGCTGGTGGCTCAAGCTGGGCGCGCTGACCGGTCGACTGTGAGCGGGACGCGGACAGGCACGCTCGGCGCGCTCGCCGTCGGCGCGGTCGCGGCCGCGTACTTCGCGGCGTTCGTCGGCTACGGCATCAACCTGGAGGACGAGGGGCTGATCCTGCTGCAGATCGCCCGCACGGCGCGCGGCGACCTCCCGTACGTCGACTTCCACACCGGCTACACGCCGGGGACGTTCTACCTGAACGCCGTGCTGTACAACGCGTTCGGCCAGTCGGTGCTGCCGCTGCGCTGGCTGCTCGTGCTGGTGAACGCCGCGTCGGTTGCCCTCCTCTTCGCGCTCGCGCGCCCGTGGGGCGGCAACGCGCTCGCCGCGGTCGCCGCGCTCGGCTACGCCGCGTTCCTGCCGTGCTTCGTCGGCGACTTCGCGTCGTTCAACGTGCCGTATCCGTCCTGGTACGCCGGGCTCGCGTTCCTCGCCGCGCAGTGGGTGTTCGACCGCCACCTGGCGACGGGCCGGCGCTGGCCGCTGGTGCTGGCCGGCGTCTGCGTCGGCATCGCGTTCTCGTTCAAGCCGAACGCCGGGGTGCTCGCGGCGCTCGCCTGCGGGCTCGTCCTCGCGTTGCTCTCGGCGGGCGAGGGCGATCCCGACCGCACCGGGGCGCGGCTGCTCCTGGTCGCAGCGGCACTGGCGCTCGTCGGTGTCTTCACCGCCGACGTGATCGGCGCCGAGTTCCCGACCATCATCGGGCCGCCGCTGGTCCTGATCCTCGGCCGGCTCGCCTGGGCGACCGCGCCCGACCGCGCGACGGTCCGGTTGTGGCACGGCATCGGGCTGCTCGTCGCCGGCGGCCTCGTCGTCACCTTGCCGTGGATCGGGTACTTCGTGGCCCGGCTCGGGCCGCTCGGGTTCGTGCGAGACGTGCTGCTGCTCGGCTCGAACGCCGACGCCATCTACGCGACGCCGTATCCGGTGCCGATCGGCTTCCCCGCGAGCTGGCCGGCGGTCGTCGCGATCGGGTTGTTCGCGATCGGCCTGGTCGGCCGCGCCGCCGCCCGCGGCCACGTGCGCGTCAACCGTGCGGTCGCCGGGACGATCGGCGGCGTCGTCACCTTCGCGGGGCTTCTCTTCGCGTGGGCGCGCATGCCGGAGGGCGTGACGCGCTCGATCGTCTGGCAGGCGCAGCACGTGGGGTTTTTCCTGGTTCCGCTCATGGGCCTCGCGACGATCGGCTGGGTGCTGCGGCGATGGCGGGGCGCGATCGGCCGCCTTGGCCCCGACGGGCCGCGCCTGCTCGGTGTTCTCGCGTTCGCGCTCACGATGTTCGTCGAGCTCTACCCGCGCGTCGACACCATGCATCTCATCATCGCGCTCCCATCGGCGCTCGTGCTGGCGACGGCGTGCGCCGCGCGGCTGGCGCGCTCGTGGGCGGAGATCCTGCGGCTCTCGCCCCCGATCACCCGCGGCGCCGTGGCGCTCGCGGGCGGCGCGCTCGCGCTCGTCGCCGCGGTGCCGAACGCCGAGGGGCTGGTGGCGCCGAGCCACGCGACGCTCGCGAGCGCGCATGCGCCGGTCCACGTCGAAACGCGGCGCGCGACCGATCTGACGGCGCTGAACCGCACCCTCGACCACCTGCGCGCGCACCTCGAGCCCGGGGAGCCGCTGTTCGCGTTCCCCGCGCTGGCGCTGGTCCCGTTCGCGCTCGGCGCGCCCACGCCGACGCCGCACGACTATTATTTCCCGGGCCGCCCCGATCACCGCGCCGAGGTCGAGATCGTGCGCGGGCTGGCCGCGCGGCCGCCGCGCTACGTCGTGACGCTCAACCGCCGCCTCGGGTTCTTCAACGAGTCGCCCGCCTACTACTTCATCCTGCGCGAGTGGCTGCGGACCCATTACACCCTCGAGGCGCGCTTCGGCCGCTACGACGTGCTGCGCGCGAAGCCGGGTCCCGGCACGCCGGCGATCGAGGCGCTGCGCGCGCCCGAGCCGCCGCGCGAGGCGTGGCGCGCATCGCTCGCCGACCCGGACCGCGAGGTGCGCGGCGCGGCCGTGCGCGCGTTCCTCGACGCCGCGGGGGGGCCGGGTGGGGTCGGCCCGCTCGCCACGCGTGTGGCGCCGGACGAGCCGATGCTGCTGCTCCTGCTGCGGAACATCGGCGAAGCGGGCGACGGCCGCGCGCTCGAATGGCTCATCGAGACGTTCGAGAACGCGACGTGGCGCGTGAAGGGCGAGGCGGGCGGCGCGCTCACCTTCCTCGCGCTGCGCGACATGACCGAGCGCTACGTCGTCGAGTCGGCCGTCGAGCCCCCGCGCCACCCGCTGCGCGACTTCCTGACGGTGGTGCCGACCGCGACCGTGCGGCACTGGATGGACGACTACAAGATGCGCCGCGAGATCGGCGTGTTCGCGGGCCACGTGCTGACGCTGATCGGCGACGACGAGAGCCGCGGGCCGTTCGAGGCGACGCTGCGCGACGAGACGAAGCGTCCGTTCCTGCAGGTGGTCGCCGCCCGCGGTCTCGTCGCCCTCGGGGAGCCCGAGCGCGTGTGCGACCTGGTGGCGCTCCTGGGGCAGCTCAAGCACGACGTGCAGGACACCGTCCCGAGCTATCTGATCGAGGTGGCGCGCACGCATCCCGCCGAGGTGGCCCGATGCGTCGCGACGGGCCTCGGGGCCGCGCGGCCGCTCGCGCGCGAGGGGGCCGCCTGGATCGCCGGCGCCGCCGGCCTGTCCGCGACCGCACCCGCATTGCGCGCGGCCCTCGACGATCGGGTACCCGCCGTGCGCATTGCGGCGATCTGGGCGCTCGGCGTCCTGCGCGACGTCGCGGCGCGGCCGGCGCTGGCGCGCATCGCCGACGACGGCGGCGAGGAACGCGCGTTCGCCGCCGAGGCCCTGGCGCGCCTTCCGCAGGTGTCGTCGTGAGCAGCGTCCCGAGCGACACCTTCACCGGCGAGCGCCTGCCGGGCGGGGGCGACGCCGAGTTCGGCGTCGACATGGAGCGCCATCTGGCCGCGTACCGCTGGGGCGCCGCGCTCGCCGCCGGACGCTCGGTGCTCGATGCCGGCTGTGGCG
>Ga0180063_1000377_pt1 | contig 11922 bp, 11 predicted proteins | sample EasRivT47_16_10D_FD_121776 | JGI IMG/M metagenome (GOLD analysis project Ga0180063, IMG submission 121776) | Soil microbial communities from meander-bound floodplain in the East River, Colorado, USA - East River metaG ERMLIBT47_16_10D | ecosystem: Environmental > Terrestrial > Soil > Floodplain ...
AAGAGGGACAAGCAATAATTGAACCGCCGAGACGCCGAGAGAATCAACACATAGTTGAACCGCCAAGACGCCAGGATCAGCTGGAACATTTACGACTCACGAATCACGCATTTTCTATGACACTCGCGCTCGAACTGGCCAAGAGAATCAATTCGCTGACTTTTAATAAATTGCCTCGCGAGGCGATTCATTGGGCGAAGGTGGGCATTCTCGACACGGTGGGCGTCACGCTCGCCGGGGCGCGCGAGGACTGCACGCGCATCGTTGAGGGCATCGCAACGCGCGGCGTGACCGGGCCGAGCTTGATCTTCGGCAGTAGGCGCAGAACCGCGCCGCTCGAAGCGGCGCTGGTGAACGGTACCGCGTCCCACGCGCTCGACTTCGACGATATGAACAACACGCTGGGCGGCCACCCCTCGGTGCCGATCCTGCCGGCGCTGTTCGCTCTTGCGGACGAGATCGGCGCGAGCGGGCGCGATTTTCTGGCTGCATACGTCGCCGGCTTTGAAACCGAATGCAAGATTGGGATGGGGGTCCACTTCTATCACTACACCAAGGGCTGGCACCCGACTGCCACGCTCGGCGTCTTCGGCGCCGCCGCCGCCTGCGCGAAACTTCTCAAGCTGTCCGACGATCAGACCGCAACCGCGCTATCCATCGCCGCTTCGCTCGCCGCGGGCATCAAGGCCAATTTCGGCACGATGGTGAAACCCTTGCACATCGGCCACTGCACCCGCAACGGGATGTTCGCCGCGCTGCTCGCGCGCGACGGTTTTTCCGCCGGCGATCGCGTCTTCGAGCACAAGCAGGGCTTTTTCAACGTCTTCAACGGCGAGGGCAATTACGACGCCGGCAAGATCCTTCCCGCCTGGGCGCAGCCGCTCGATATCGTCAAGCCCGGCATCGCGATCAAGCAGTACCCCTGCTGCGGCAGCACGCATTCCGCGCTGGACGCGATGCTCAAGCTCGCCCGCGAACACAAGCCCGCAACCGACGACATCGAGCGCGTGGACGTGTGGACCCACGCGCGGCGGCTCGAGCACACCAACCGTCCCGAGCCGAAGAGCGACCTCGACGCCAAGTTCAGCGTGCAATACTGCATGACGCGGGCGCTCCTCGACCGGCGCATCTCGATCGAGCACTTCGAGGGCAGAGCGTACGAAGAGCCGGCGGTGCGCAAGCTCATGCCGCGCGTGCACGCCGCGCCCTACACCACGGCGCAGTTCCCGGCGGACAACCACTTCGGCGCGGAGGTGAAAATCGCGCTGCGCGGCGGCAAGGTACTGTCGGCCAAGGTGGACCAGCCGTTCGGCCGCACTTCGGACAATCCCCTGCCGGCCGGGCTGCTGAAGGAAAAATTCGAGGACTGCGCGGCTCGCGCGCTTTCGCGGGAGCAAACCACGTCGGTCTATTCAGCGATCCAGGGACTGGAGAATCTCCAGGATGTGCGCGAGCTGACGGCGATCATCGCCGGCGAAACGCGGAAGCAAGCCGCAGCATAAGGGATCACCTTCCGCCCCTTCAGCTGTTGCCATTTCTGTCTCTCCCCGGCGTCCTTCGTGACTTCGCTGTTCCCCTTGAGCAGGCGCGTTGCCCTCGCCGCCCTCGCGTCGGCCATGGCTGCCTGTGCGCCCCAGCTCGCGGGCGATGGCACGATCCCGCGCGCGGCGGCGGAGTACCGGGCATTCGGCGCTCCCCAGCGCGTGACGATACGCGGCTACGACGGCGACGCGATGGAGCTGTTCTTCACGCGTATCTCCGGCCCGATCGGCTCGCACCCCGTCATCCTGCGGTCCAGCCGCCACCGCCCGGACGAATCCTTCGGCATGCCGGAACGCGTGAGCGCGATCACCGGACACGTCGAGGCGCCTGCACTGTCGGGCGACGGCCGGGCGCTTTACTACCACAAGCTCGACGGCAACCGCTTCGTTATCTGCCGGACGAAGAGGTGAGTGCATCGGCTGGCAATCCCGGACCTCCGGTTCGATTCGTTCTTTCCGCTGGCCTATGCGACGCTTGCACTGCGGTGTCCCCGCGTCCCTTGCGACAACGCGACCGCCCGCCGCAGGACCGTGATAAGATTATGAATTTCAAAGGGTTATGCCTTCAGGCTGTGCGGCCTGATGCCGGCAGTTGCAAAAGGCGGGGTTACCCTTTCTGATAGCGGGAAGATCAAGGTAGTCCTCTGCTTTCATATGCGTATCTTCGTCCTCGGCACCGGCGCCACCGGCTCACTGCTTGCGCGACTCCTGGTCCGCCAGGGTCACCAGGTCACATGCGGCGACCGGGACCCGGATCGCGCGCGCCGCTTCCTGGGCAAGACCTCCCGGATCCCGATCCGGCAGGTGAACGCGCGCAACCTTTGGAGCATCGTGAAGGCGGCGCGGGGCAGTCATCTGATCATCAACTGCAGCCCGGCCGTTCTGAACATGATCGTCATGCGCGCTGCGCTCCGCGTGCGCGCCCACTATCTCGACACCGCCTCACACCTGACCGGCACCCCGTTTAGAGCTGAACAGCTCCGTTTCGAGGCCCGCTTCCAGGCGAAACGCCGCGCCGCCGTGATCAATGCCGGCGCGGCCCCGGGCCTCACGAACCTGCTCGTGGCGCGCAGCGCGGATCTCCTCAACGGGCTCGAGGCGGTTCAAATACGGCTCTACGAGGCAACCGGCAGCGACAATCCCGTGTCACAGTGGTCGCATGACGCGGCATTCGACGAAGCGGTGTCGCGGCCGCGCATCTACAGGCAGGGGCGCTTCCACTTCGGCAAGCGCTTTGGCGAGCGGGAAGTGTTTCGCTTTCCGCCCCCCATCGGCCCGGTCGGCGTCGTGCTGGCCGCGCAGGACGAGGTCGTCACGCTGCCGCGCGTCCTCGACATGCGCGACATGGACGTCAAGATCGGCGGCAACGACTTCGAGCGGCTGCGCCGTTGGTACCGACAGGGCAAGTTGAGGAAGTCGCACGGTCCAGCCGCGAAACGTTTTCCGCAGACTTCGAGCCCGCGCCAGGTCGCCAGGCTGGTCGCCCGCGGCGAGCTGTACCACGCGCGCTTTGCCGCGGCCGTGATGGTGCAGGGCCGGAAAGGGGAACGGCGCGCGCTGATCCGCTGGGATGCCGGCTTCCCTAGCCTCCACCAGATGCGCCGCCGCGAGGTGCACGTTTCGCCGATCACCTGGGCGACTGCGCACCTTGCCGCGCTGTTCGTGAAGCATTTTCCGCGCGAGTTGCCCGGCGTTCATCCACCGGAAGCGCTTCCGGCCAGGACTCGCCAGGCCATTCTCGCCGGCGCGCGCGCCCGCGGCATTCGCATCGGCAAACGGCTCACCCTGCTGGAGCCGCTGGACGATGAGGAGTGACTCTTGAGGGATGAGGGATGAGGGATGAGGATCGAGGGTTGAGGATCGAGGATTGAGGATTGAGGATCAGGGACTCAACGAAAATCTGACTTTTCTTCGTGTTCCAGGTGACTATGCAGTTGATTCTCCTGGCGTCCTGGCGGTTCAATTATTGTTCTTGGTTTTCCTCCGCGTCCTCTGCGTCCTCCGCGGTGAGAGGATTGATTCTCAATCAGCCTTAATTCCGGTTGATTGAGCCAGCTTCGCCCACCGGACCATCTCGTTTTTCAGAAGTGCACCGAACTGTTCGGGCCCCGTGCCCAACGGCTCCGCGCCGCGCGCCGAGAGCCTCTCCCGCACGCCCGGATCAGTGAGCGTCCGGGTGAGACCATCGTACAACCGGCCGATCACGTCGCGCGGCGTCCTGGACTGGACCAGGATGCCATACCAGTTGACGGCTTCCACCGACGGCAGCCCCTGCTCGATCATGGTCGGCAGGTCGGGCAGGAGCGCCGCCCGCTTGGGGCTCGCCACGGCAAGCGCGCGGAGCTTGCCAGCCTGCACGTGCGGCAGCAGCACCGGCACGTCCGCGAACATGCCGTGCGCGTGGCCGCCGACCAGCGCCGCCACCGAGGGCGCCGCGCCCTGGTACGGCACGTGCACCACATCGACTTTTGCCGCGGTCTTCAGCAATTCAAGCGCGAGGTGAGGCAGGCCGCCGCTGCCGGTGGAGGCAATGTTGAGCTGGCCGGGGCGCGCTTTCGCCAGCGCGACCAGCTCCTTGACTGATTTCACGGGCACCGAGGGGTGGACGACGAACAGCTCGGGAGTCGTGGTCACCAGCGACACGGTCGCCAGGTCGCGCAGCGTGTCGAACGGCATCTTGGAATAGACCGCGGGGCTGATCGCGATCGAGCTCGGGCTCGACAGTATCATCGTGTAGCCGTCAGGCGCCGACTTGGCCACGTGGTCGGCCCCGATGATGCCGTTGGCGCCGGCGCGGTTGTCCACCAGCACCTGCTGGCCCAGGACCTCGCCCAGCTTGGGCGAAACCATGCGCGCCACGATGTCGATCGGCCCGCCGGCGGGAAACGCCACGACGATGCGCAGCGGCTTGACCGGGAAGGCCTGCGACCAGGCCGCCAGTGAGCACGCAGCGAGCAAGGCGGCACTGAATGAACGGATCAACATCATCATGGTTTTCTCCCGAATTCCGCCGCATCACCCGTCCACATCCTGGGCACGTGCGCTCGGCCGCGACATTTTGCTGCACGCCGAGGGGAAACTCAATGCGCTATGATTGCGCTTCGCGCGTCCGCGCCTTCCCGCTGCGAGCTGCAGATCGAAAAGGTGAGCCGTGACCGGTGACCGCTGACCGGCGTCAAGCCCGTGACGAACGAATACGATGTCGTGATCGTCGGAAAAGGTAACGCAGCATTGTGTGCAGCGTTATCCGCGCGGGAGCAGGGTGCGAGCGTCGCCATGCTGGAAGCCGCGGCGGAAGACGAATCCGGCGGCAACAGCCGCTTCGCCGGCGGCGTGGTGCGCTTCGCGTACGGATCGGTGCACGAACTCAAGCGCCTGACCGACATCACCGACGAGGAGATCGCGACCAGCGATTTCGGCACCAACACGCGCGAGGAATATCTCGACGATCTCTTCCGGCTGACGAGCTACCGCACCGATCCCGACCTGTCGGAGCTGCTCGTCAACCGCAGCCTCGACACGCTGGCGTGGTTGCGCTCGAAAGGGGTGCGTTTCAATCTGAATTTCGGCCGCCAGTCGGGACTGATCAATGGCAAGCGCGTGTTCTTCGGACGCATGCCGATCGAGGCTTCCGGCGGCGGCGCCGGGCTGGTGCAGAATCTCGATGCCGCGGCGAAGAAGGCCGGGATCGAAGTGTTCTACGAGGCGCGCGTGAGCACGCTTCTCTATGACGGCGAGCGCGTTTCGGGCGTGCGCGCCCGGCACCGCGGAAAAGCGACCGAGTTCCGCGCCAAATCCGTGGTGCTCGCGTGCGGCGGCTTCGAGGCGAATCCCGAGTGGCGCACGCGCTACCTCGGGCCAGGCTGGGAACTCGCCAAGGTGCGCGGCACCCGATTCAACGTCGGCGACGGCCTCAGGATGGCGCTCGACATCGGCGCTGCGCCCTACGGCAACTGGTCGGGCTGCCACGCGACCGGCTGGGACCGCTATGCACCGGAGTTCGGCGACGTCAACGTCGGCGACCAGTTCCAGAAGCACAGCTACATCTTCGGGCTGCTGATCAACGCCGAGGGCAGGCGCTTCGTGGACGAGGGGCTCGACTTTCACTCCTTCACCTACGCCAAGTATGGCGGCGAGGTGCTGAAACAGCCCGGCCAGTTCGCCTGGCAGGTGTTCGATTCCAAGGTCATGAAGCTCCTGCGCTCCGAGTACCGCATCAAGTTCGTGACCAAGGTGACCGCGAACACGCTTGAGGAGCTCGCGCCCAAGCTGGAAGGCGTCGACGGCCCACAATTTCTCAAGACTGTTCGTGAATATAATGCCGCGGTCCAGGGGAGCGCGGCATTCGACCACACGGTCAAGGACGGCAAGGGCACGATGGGAATCGAGCCGCCCAAGTCGAACTGGGCGCAGCCGCTCGACACCCCGCCGTTCGACGCCTACGCGACGACCTGCGGCATCACCTTCACCTTCGGGGGGCTGCGCATCGACAAGGAGACCGGGCAGGTCCTCGACGTCCATTTCCATCCGATTCCCGGTCTCTACACGGCGGGCGAAATGGTGGGCGGATTGTTCTACTTCAACTATCCCAGCGGCACGGGGCTCGTGTCGGGCGCGGTGTTCGGCCGCATGGCCGGCGCCGCCGCCGCGAAGGCAGCAATAAAATAGCCGCCAAGACGCCAAGGCCGCCAAGAAGAACATCAAGGATAATTGAACCGGGAATGCGTTCAGTCTTGAGTAACTTGACGCTATTGGTGGTTCAAGTAGTTTCGGTTTTATTATTCTGGTATTGATTTCCTTGGCGTTCTTGGCGTCTTGGCGGCTAATTTGAAACTTTGGAACTAACCGATGGGTCACGAAGCGACAACCGACAACCCCTACACCCGCGGCATCGCGCAGTTCGTTTCCGGCCTCACCTACGAGGCGATTCCCGACGAGGTCCGGCACCGGATCAAGCTGCTGATGCTCGACTCGCTCGGCTGCGCGCTCTTCGGCGCCGACCTCGAGTGGTGCCGCATCCTGCAGGATTCGCTGTCCAGGGTGGACTCGACGCGCGAGTGCGGAGTCTGGGGGACGAAAATGAAGCTGTCCGCCCCGCATGCGGCGCTCGCCAACGGCACCGCCGTGCAGGGGTTCGAGCTCGACGACGTGCATCGCGCCGGCGTGCTTCACGTGGGGGCGGTCGTGCTCCCGGCCCTCATTCCTATCGCCGAGCTGCGGCGCGGCATGAGCGGCAGGGAATTCCTGACCTCGGCGGTCGCCGGCTACGAGATCGGACCGCGCGTGGGATTGTGCATGGGGCCCGAGCATATCGCCTCGGGCTGGCACTCCGGTGCCACGCTGGGCGTATTCTCCGCCGCCGCAGGCGCCGCGCGCGGGCTCAAGCTCGATGCCGAAAAGACGGTGCACGCGCTCGGCATCGCGGGAACCCAGGCCGCGGGGCTGATGGCGGCGCAGTTCGGCGCGATGGTGAAGCGCATGCACGCCGGGCGCTCCTCCCAGAGCGGGCTCTACGGCGCGCTGCTCGCGGAGGCGGGCTTCACCGGTATCCTCAATGTGCTGGAAAGCGAATACGGGGGGTTCTGTACCTCGTTCTCGCAGTCGAAGGACCACTTCAACCTGAAGGAGCTCACCGCGGGCCTGGGCGAGACCTGGCAGACCATGGGCGTCGCGCTCAAGTTCTACGCCTGCGTCGGCACCAACCACACCACGCTCGACGCGATCCGCGACATGCAGCGGGAGCGCCGATTCGGCGCGAAGGACGTCAGGAAGGTCGTGGTGCGCGGCTCGCAGGTCACGGTGAACCACGTCGGTTGGAAATACGTTCCGCAGGGGCTGACCTCTGCCCAGCTCAACCTCCCCTATTGCGTCGCCACCTGGCTCCTCGACGGCGACTGCTTTGTGGACCAGTTCACCGAGGACAAGGTGGCGGACCCGGCGCGCATGGCGCTCGCCGGAAGGGTGGACGTCGTGCACGATCCGGAAATCACGGCGCTAGGCGCGAAATTCCGCCACAAGGTGCACGTCGAGGCGCATCTCAACGACGGCACGGTGATGAAGCGTAGCGTCGAGGCGGCGCGCGGAAGCGAAAAGAAGTTCGCCTCCGATGCCGAAATCGTGGAAAAATTCGAGAAGCTTGCGGTCAAAGCGCTGCCCAAGGCAAAGGCCGGCAAGCTGCGCGACGCGATGCTGGGGCTGGAAAAGCTCAAGGATGCCGCCGAAATCGCGCGTCTGATGACGCGCAAGTGATATTCTGGCGCCGTGGAGCGTGATTCGTGGGTCGTGAATCGTGATTCGACCTCAACATTTTTTTCCCTTCTCCTGGGTCCAGGCGTAATGAACCGTTCATCGTTCATCATTCATCATTCCGCGTTGATATTGCTGTGCGCGGCGCTGGCATCTGTATTGGCGCCGGCGCAAGCACAGCAATATCCCACCCGGCCGATCCGGCTGATCGTGCCGCTTGCCGCCGGTGGCGCGATGGACACCATCGCGCGCGGCGTCGGCGCGAAGCTCACCGACAGCCTCGGCCAGACCATCGTGGTGGACAACCGCGGCGGGGGCGGCGGCACGATCGGGGCGGAGCTGGTCGCGGCCGCGGCGCCGGACGGCTACACGCTGATCATGATGAGCGCAACCTCGGTGATACGCCCGCTGCTCTATTCGGCGCGCTACGAGATGGTCCGCGATTTCGCCCCGATCTCGCAGGTGAGCGCCCAGCCCTACCTGCTGGTCGCCCATCCTTCGATACCCGCTAAGACCGTCCAGGAACTCGTGGCCTACGCCAGAGCCAATCCCGGCAAGCTCAACTACGCCTCGGCGGGCCAGGGCAGCATCATCCACCTGGCGACGGAGCTGCTGCGCGTGCAAACCGGGACGCGGATGACCCACGTGCCCTACAAAGGCATGGGCGCAGCCTACCCGGACCTCATCGCGGGCCACACCCAGATCGCGTTGGCCAGCATCGTATCCGCCCAGCCGCACGTGCGCGCCGGCCGGCTGCGCGGCATCGCCGTCACCGGGACGAAGCGGTCGAAGTCCTCGCCCGAGTTCCCGACGATTGCGGAAGCGGGCGTAAAGGGATACGCGGTGACCAACTGGTACGGCCTGCTCGCGCCGGCGAAAACGCCGCGCCCGATCATCGAGCGGCTGCACAAGGACGTCGTCCTGGTTCTCCAGCAGCCGGACATTACGAAGCGCTTCGCCGCGGACGGCGCCGACCCCGTCGACAGCACACCGCAGGAATTTGCAGCCCACATCAAGGCCGAGTCCGGGAAGTGGGCACGGGTGATCAAGGAGGCGGGCATCAAGGGCGAATAACCCCGTGAATCGTGATTCGATTGGCGCAAATCAATTCCCTCTCCCCGCTTGCGGGGCGAGGGCCAGGGTGAGGGGGAGTCGAATCACAAATCACGAATCACAAATCACGCATTCCCTGCCGGCCCGCCAGATGCACATTCGCTTGAAGTTCCGGTAGCACGAAACAGGAGAGAGAAATGGTGCAGGCGGTAGCAGGAGAGCGGGCCCTCAAGAGGCGGCGGATCATCAAGTCGCGGGGCACGGGCGAGGAGCACTGGCGCACCGATTTCCTCGGCGAGCCGGGCGACGGCGGCGGAATCAAGGACGAGCCGCAGGCGTTTCTGATCGAGATGCATGCCGGCGAAACGATCCTGCCGCATTTCCACGAAGTGGATCAGTTCCAGGTTTTCGTCGCGGGCAGCGGCGGCCTCGGGCGGCATGCCGCCGGGCTGCTCGCGGTTCACTACGCCGACCACCACACCGGCTACGGCCCGATCAACGCCGGGCCGCAGGGCTACTCCTACTTCACGCTGCGCGCGCAGAGCGATCCCGGCGCACATTACCTGCACAAGCCCGGCTATCGCGAGGCGCTCAAGCCCTCGCGCAAGCGCCACGGCGTGGCCGCCGGCATCACGCTCAGCACGGAACCGGTCCTGATGGACCGCAAGGAAGCGAGCGTGGAACCGGTGCTGCGGGACCTGGACGGGAGCGACGGTCTCGGCGCGTCGCTGATCCGCATGGGGCCGGGCCTGAGCCATGCCGGCCCCGATCCGCGCGCTTCGGGCGGACAGTACTGTCTGGTGTTGAGCGGCAGCCTGGAACTCGACGGGGGCATCTATTCCGCGTGGTCCACGGTGTTCGTTTCGCGGGCTGACGCTCCGCTCGCGTTCAAGGCAGGCCCGAAAGGGCTCGAATCGCTTCTACTTCAGTTCCCCAGGAATTCGTCGGGGACTGCTCCGACGAATTCCTAATATAATGTGTTGGCCCCCCCCTGCATTTTTCCGCCTGCGAACCTACATAATGAGTTTGCCGGGTCAAAACCGACAAACTCCTGGCCTTATGAACCGTTCATCATTCATCGTTCATCATTCCTCGCTCATCATGCTGTGCGCGGCGCTGGCGACTGCTGTGTCGCCGGCGCAGGCACAGCCCGCTTCGTCACTCGACAAAGGCTCGGGAGGCTCAGTGCCTGCCCTGAGCTCGTCGAAGGGACAGGCCTATCCGGCCAAGCCGGTCCGGCTCATCATTCCCATCGCGGCCGGGGGCGGCCCGGACACGATCGGGCGCGCGGTCGGGCAGAAGCTGACCGACAACCTCGGGCAGACCTTCGTAGTGGACAATCGCGCCGGGGCGAGCGGCGCGATCGCCGTCGAGCTCGCGAGCCGCGCCGCGCCCGACGGCTACACGATACTGCTGATCAGCGCGAGCCAGGTGATACGCCCCCTCCTCTTCAAGGTGCCGTACGATCTCTTCCGCGATTTCGCCCCGATTACGCAGCTGAGCTCGCAGTCCTACGTGCTGATGGCGAGCCCGGCGGTGCCGGTCAAGACGGTATCCGAGCTGGTCACCTACGCGCGGGCGAATCCCGGGAAGCTCAACTTCGCATCGGTGGGCCAGGGCAGCCAGATCCACCTCATGACGGAGCTGTTCCGGACGATGGCGAATTTCCAGGCGGTGCACGTGCCCTACAAGGGCATCGGCCCCGCCTACCCCGACCTCATCGCCGGCAACATCCAGTTCATGTTCGGAAGCATCATCACCTCCCAGGGCCACATCCGCGCCAAGCGGCTGCAGGCGCTGGCGGTATCGGGCCCGAAGCGCATCAAGGCGCTGCCCGAGCTGCCGACTGTCTCCGAAGCGGGCGTGCCGGGTTTCGCCGTGACGCAGTGGTACGCACTGCTTGCGCCGGCCGCAACGCCGCGCGCGATCGTTGAATTCCTCAACGAGGAAACCAACAAGGCTCTTCACCAGCCCGAGGTGTCGGGGCGCATCGCCGCCGAAGGCTCCGAGGCGGTGGGCGTGACGCCGCAGCAGCTCGCGGCCCACATGAAAGCCGAGCGGGACAAGTGGGTCAAGGTGATCAAGGAGACGGGCATACGCGGCGAGGAGTAGTCGCCGCGAGGAATGAGGGATGAGGGTTTAACCCGTTTTCCTTCGCGTCCTTTGTGTTCTTCGTGGTTCAGGATTTTCTTTGTTTTCGTCCGCGGTAAGCGCTTGAGCCGTTGCTTGACCCTGCAGGGAGCGCCGAATTAAGATCGCCGGCACGATTTCAATCATCAAAGGAACATAGTATGGCAGCGCTCGACCTGACGATGGTCTCGCCTTTGCCCGTTTACCTCGACGAGAGCGGCCCCCAGAACCGGCTCGCGCCGCGGCCCGCTACGCTCGACGGCAGGATCGTCGGGCTGTTGCCCAACTGGCGGCCATCCGCAGTGGAGATACTGCGTGCAATCGGCACGCTGCTCGGGGAACGCTACCGGCTGAGAGACCTGGTCGTGGAGCAGCCCGTGCGCGAGCTGCCGATCCGCACCGGCAAGCTCCTCGACACGATGCGCCACCAGCTCGACGAGCTCGCGAAGCGCGTCGACGTCGTGATCACCGCCACCGGCGACTGAGGGTCGTGCACGACGTGGTGTAGCCACGTCACGCCGGCCCTCGAGGAGCGGGGCATCCCCACGGTGATGGTCGTCACCGACACCTTCGCGAAATTCGCGCGCCGCATGGCGTCCACGCAGGGCTGGCCCTACGTGATCATCGCGGAGACCGAGAACCCGATCCGGCAGCTCGAGCCCCAGGCGCTGCGGAGGCGGGCCGAGGCGATGATCGACACCGTCATCGAGGGGCTCACGCTCCCGCCCGCCGAGATCGAGTCCCGCTTGAAGAGCGTGGCGAGAGCCGAGATTCATCCCGAGGGCATCGTGCGCTCCGCGGTGCCGATATAGGCGGGCGAAGATGGCCCAACCCCGGGTGGAGCTCCAGGGTGAGTCGGTCGAGCAGCTGCTCGCGCGCGCCTACGAGCACGCCTACGACCAGGGCTGGACCGACGGCCTGCCGGTCATTCCCGCGACGCCCCTGAGCGTGC
>Ga0180063_1000379_pt1 | contig 11875 bp, 13 predicted proteins | sample EasRivT47_16_10D_FD_121776 | JGI IMG/M metagenome (GOLD analysis project Ga0180063, IMG submission 121776) | Soil microbial communities from meander-bound floodplain in the East River, Colorado, USA - East River metaG ERMLIBT47_16_10D | ecosystem: Environmental > Terrestrial > Soil > Floodplain ...
CGGCCTCGAGCGCCCCACGGAGCTCGCCGACCAGGTCGACGATCGTTTCCTGCGGCATCGCGAGCCCGCCCGCCCGGATGCGCTCGGCGAAGTCGACGAGGTGCGGCGAGGTGTAGAGTCCGGTGCGAAACCCGGCCGCGCGCAGGATCGACTCCAGCATGGCCGCGGTCGAGCCCTTGCCGTTCGTACCCGCGACGTGGAGCGTGCGGAAGCGGTGCTGCGGCTCCGCGCGGAGCGCCGTCGCCGCGCGCATCCGATCGAGCTTCAAATCCCAGCCCTTGGCGACCTCGAGGCCCTGGAGGTAGGCGATGGTGTCGGCGTAGGCGCTCACGGCCGGAGGCTCGGTCGACTCTAGGCGCGCGCGGCCCGCATGCCGTCCTTGAGACTCCGCACGAACGCTTCGAGCTGCGCCGGGGCCGCCGCGGCGCCGTGCTCCTCCACCAGCCGCTGGATCGCGCTCCCCACGATGACGGCGTCGGCGAAGCCGGCGATCCATCGCGCCTGCTCGGGCGTCTGCACGCCGAAGCCCACGCCGATCGGCAGCGCCGTCACCGTGCGCACGCGGCGGACGAGCTCCGGCAGCTCGGCGGGCAGCTCGCTGCGGGCGCCCGTCACGCCGAGGACGGATACGAAGTAGAGAAACCCGCTCGACGCGTTCGCGATGGTCCGCACCCGTCCGAGCGGCGTCGTCGGCGCGAGCAGGCGGATCAGGTCCAGGTCGTTGCGCGCGAGGGCCGCGGCGAGCTCGCCCGATTCCTCGGGCGGCAGGTCGACGCACAGGAAGCCGTCGACGCCCGCCGCCCTCGCATCGCGCGCGATCGGCTCGATCCCGTAGCGCAGCAGCGGATTGTAGTAGCCGAACAGGACGATCGGGACCGGCAGCTCGCGGCGCCGCGTCGCGACCAGCTCGAGGACGCGCGCGAGGGTCGTGCCGGCGCGGATGGCACGCGCGGCCGCCCGCTGGATCACGGGGCCGTCCGCCATCGGATCGGAGAACGGGACCCCGAGCTCGATCAGATCGGCTCCGCCCGCGACGAGCGCCTGCAGGAGCTCCGGCGTCACGTCGAGCGACGGATCGCCCGCGGTCAGATAGGCGACGAACGCGGCCTCGTTGCGGCTGCGGTGTCCGGCGAACGCGTCGGCGATCCCCGTCATTCGAGCGTGAACCCCATGTGGCTCGCGACCGTGCTCATGTCCTTGTCGCCGCGGCCCGAGAGGCACACGAGCAGCACGTCGCTGCGCTTCATGCGTGGCGCCGCGCGCATCACGTGCGCGATCGCATGCGCGCTCTCGAGCGCCGGGATGATGCCCTCCGTCGACGCGAGCAGGGCCAGCGCCTCGACGGCCTCGTCGTCCGTGGCGGTCACGTAGGTCGCCCGGCCGCTGTCGCGCAGGTACGCATGCTCCGGGCCGACGCCCGGATAGTCGAGCCCGGCCGAGATCGAATGCGCCTCGCGGATCTGCCCGGTCTCGTCCTGCAGTAGATAGGTCAGGTTCCCGTGCAGCACGCCCGGCTGCCCGGCGGTGAGGGACGCGGCGTGCGCGCCCGTCTCGAGGCCGTGCCCGGCCGCCTCGACGCCGACCAGCGCGACGCGCCGGTCGTTGCGGAAGGCGTGGAACAGGCCCATCGCATTGGAGCCGCCGCCGATGCAGGCGACCGCCGCGGTCGGGAGCTTCCCCACGGCCTTCAGGATCTGTCGCCGCGCCTCGATGCCGATCACGGATTGGAGCTCGCGGACCATCAGCGGATACGGGTGCGGGCCCGCGACCGTGCCGATCACGTAGAACGTGTCCGTGACGGTGGCGATCCAGTCGCGCAGCGCCTCGTTCATCGCGTCCTTGAGCGTGCGGGCGCCCGACTCGACGACCCGAACCTGGGCGCCGAGGAGCTTCATGCGGAACACGTTCAAGCTCTGCCGCCGGACGTCCTCCGCGCCCATGAAGATCTCGCACGGCATACCGAACAGCGCCGCAACGGTCGCCGTCGCGACGCCGTGCTGCCCCGCCCCGGTCTCGGCGATGAGCCGCCGCTTGCCGAGCCGCCGCGCGACGAGCGCCTGGCCGATCGTGTTGTTGATCTTGTGCGCGCCCGTGTGCAGCAGGTCCTCGCGCTTGAGATAGACGCGCGCGCCGCCGAGGCGCTCGGTCAACCGCCGCGCGAAGTGCAGCCGCGTCGGGCGCCCCGCATACGAGACCAGCCACTCGTGGAGCTCGCGCTTGAAGCGCGCCTCTCGGCGCAGCTTCGCCCAGGCGCGCTCGAGCTCGAGGATCGCCGGCATGAGCGTCTCGGCGACATAGCGGCCGCCGTACGGCCCGAAGTGGCCGTCCGCGTCAGGCAGCTTTGGCGCGGCGGATGAATTCCTGGATCTTGCCATGATCTTTCACTCCGGGGCTGCGCTCGACGCCCGAGGCGACGTCGACGCCGTAGGGATGCACGCGCCGGACGACCGCGGCGACCGTATCCGGCCGCAGGCCCCCCGCCATGAAGAGACGCTCCCTGGGTACGCCGCGGGCGAGCGCCGGATCGATCGCGACGCCGCTGCCGCCCGCGATGCCGGGGACGAAGCTGTCGAGCAGGAGGTATGTGGTGTCGTACCGCGCGGCGCGTGCCGCGAGGTCGTCGCCGGTGCGGGCGCGAAACGCTTTGATCGTCCACTGCGTCCATCCGCGACAGTCGTCCGGTGACTCGTCGCCGTGGAACTGGAGACCCGCGAGCCCGACGCCGGTCGCGATCCGCGCGACGTCGTCGCGGGAGGCGTTCACGAACACACCGACCAGCGGCGTCGCCGGGACGGCGCGCGCGACCGTCCGGGCCGCGGCCGGGTCGACGTAGCGCGGGCTCGAGGGCACGAAGTTGAGCCCCAGCAGGTCGGCGCCGGCGTCGGCGGCGGCGCGCGCATCCTCGGCGGTACGTACGCCGCAGATCTTGACCACCACGCTCACCGCAGGAACTCCGCGAGCGCCGCGCCCGGATCGGGCGCGGCCATGAACGCCTCGCCGACGAGGACGGCCTTGGCGCCGGCGCTCACCATGCGCCGCACGTCGGCCGACGAGTGGAGCCCGCTCTCGGCGACGAGGAGCGCCGTCGCCGGCACGAGGGGCGCCAGGCGCTCCGTCGTCTCGAGCGCGGTCACGAACGTCGCCAGGTCGCGGTTGTTGACGCCGACGAGCGTGGCGCCAGCGGCGGCAGCCCACTCGAGCTCGCGCTCGTCGTGCACCTCGACGAGCACGTCGAGTCCGGCCTCGCCCGCCGCCGCGAGCAGCTCCGTACGGAGCGCGGCCGAGCCGGCAGCGGCGATCACCAGCACGGCGTCGGCGCCGTAGGCGCGCGCTTCGTCCACCTGGTACGGGTCGACGAGGAAGTCCTTCCGCAGGCACGGCAGCGACACGACGCCGCGCACGGTCGCCAGATGATCGAGGTGTCCATGGAAGAAGCGCTCGTCGGTCAGCACCGAGAGCGCGGCGGCCCCCGCCGCCTCGTAGGCGCGCGCATGCGCAGGCGGATCGTAGTGGGTGCGGATCACGCCGCGCGACGGCGACGCGCGCTTGAGCTCCGCGATCACGACCGGCGCGGGCCGGGCGGCGAGCGCGGCACGAAAGCCGCGGCGCGGCTCGGCCCAGAGGGGCCGCTCGCGCAGCACCGAGCGCGGCGTCGCGTGCTTGCGCGCCGACACCTCGTCGCATTTGTGGGCGAGGATGTCGTCGAGGATCATGCCGCTCCTTCGCAGGACGCGGTGAACGCGACCAGCCGGGCGAGGAGCGCCTGCGCCGCGCCGCCGTCGATGACCGCGGCCGCGCGCGCGATGCCCGCCGGCAGGTCCGCCGCCGCATCCGCGACGACCAGCGCGGCGGCCGCGTTCAAGCACACGACGTCGCGCGCCGGACCGCGCTCGCCGGCGAGCACGCCGCGGATGCGGGCCACCGCGTCGTCGGACGAGGCGACTCGGAGGGCGGACACCGGCGCCGGCGCGAGCCCGACGTCCGACGCCTCGACCTGCCGGATGCGCACCGCGTCGGCCGTCACGTCGGCCACGACCGACGACCCCTCGAGCGCGAGCTCGTCGAGCCCGACGCTGCCGTGCACCACCCACGCGCGCTCGACGCCGAGGCGCTGGAGCACCTGGGCGAGCGGCTCCACCCAGCGCCGCTCCGCGACGCCGAGCACCTGGCGGCGGACGCCGGCGGGATTGGCGAGCGGTCCGAGCAGGTTGAAGAACGTCCGCACGCCGAGCTCGCGCCGGGGCGCGGCAGCGTACCGCAAGGCGGGATGGAACGCCGGCGCGAAGAGAAAGACGAAGCCCGTCTCCCGCAGGCAGGCCGACGCCGCCGCCGGCGCGAGCACGAGGCGCACGCCGAGCGCTTCCACCACGTCGGCGCCGCCGATCGTCCCCGAGGCGGCGCGGTTGCCGTGCTTCGCCACCGGCACCCCCGCCGCCGCCACGACCAGCGCCGCCGCCGTGGAGACGTTGAGCGTGCTCGCGCCGTCGCCGCCCGTCCCGCACGTGTCGATGGCGCTCGCCGGCACGTCGGGCACGCGCGTCATGTGCGCGCGGAGCGTCCGCGCCGCGCCGGTGAGCTCGTCGACCGACTCGCCTTTCATGCGCAGGCCGACGGCGAGGCCGCCGAGCTGCGCCGGCGTCAGACGGCCGTCGAGGAGAGTCGTCATCACGGCCGCCATCTCGTCCTCGGCGAGCGATCCCCCGCCGACCAGCCGTGCGATCGCGCGCTCGGGTGTCATCGCGCGACGGGCACCCGGGCCAGGAAGTTCGCGAGCAGGCGCTTGCCTTCGAGCGTCAAGATGGACTCGGGATGGAACTGCACGCCCTCGACGAAGTGCTCGCGATGGCGGACGCCCATGATCTCGCCCTCGGCGGTCCAGGCGGTCCGCACGAGCTCCGCGGGCAACGTCGGCGGGTCGATCACGAGCGAGTGATAGCGTGTCGCCTCGAAGGGATTGCCGAGCCCGGCGAAGAGCCCCTCGCCCGTATGCAGGATCGGCGACGTCTTCCCGTGCATGATACGGCCGGCCCGCACGATCGATCCGCCGAACGCCGCGCCGATCGCCTGGTGTCCGAGACAGACGCCGAGGATCGGCCGCTCGCCGGCGAAGCGCCGGATGACAGGCACCGAGACGCCGGCCTCGTTCGGCGTGCACGGCCCGGGCGAGACGACGATCGCGTCGGGCGCCATGGCCGCGACCTCGTCCACCCCGATGGCGTCGTTGCGCCGCACGACGACGTCGGCGCCGAGCTCGCCCAGGTACTGCACGAGGTTGTAGGTGAAGGAGTCGTAGTTGTCGATCATGAGGACGCGCGGTGCGGGCATTAGAGCGCCTCCGCGAGGCGCACGGCCTGGATGGCGGCGCGCGCCTTGTTCACGCACTCGCGATGCTCGGACTCGGGATCGGAGTCGGCGACGATGCCGGCGCCGGCCTGGATGTACGCCCGGCCGTCGCGCATGAGCACGCTCCGGATCGCGATCGCGGTGTCCATCGCGCCGCCGAACGCGAAGTAGCCGACCGCGCCGCCGTAGAGGCCGCGGCGCACCGGTTCGAGCTCGTCGATGATCTCCATCGCGCGGACCTTCGGCGCGCCCGTGAGCGTGCCCGCCGGGAACGTGGCCCGGAACGCGGCGAACGCATCGTGCTCGGGCGCCAGGCGGCCGCGTATGTTCGAGACCAGGTGCATCACGTGCGAGTACCGCTCGATGACCAGGCGCTCGGTCACGTCGACCGAGCCGACGGCGGAGACGCGGCCGACGTCGTTGCGGCCGAGGTCGACGAGCATCACGTGCTCGGCGAGCTCCTTCGGATTGGCGAGCAGCTCGTCGGCGAGCGCCTGGTCCTCGCGCTCGACGGTGCCGCGCGGCCGCGTGCCCGCGATCGGCCGCACGGTGATCTCGCCGTCCTCGACCCGCACCATGACCTCGGGCGAGGCGCCCGCGACGTGGTCGCGTCCGAGCGCCAGGTAGAAGTGATACGGTGAGGGGTTCACGGTGCGCAGGCAGCGGTAGACGTTGATCGGCGCCGCCGCGAGCGGCACCTCGAAGCGCTGCGCCAGGACGACCTGGATCACGTCGCCCGCGTAGACCAGCTCCTTCGCGCGCCGCACCATCGCCTGGTACGCCTCGGGCGTCAGGTTCGCGCGGACCTCGCCGCTCGGCGCGCCGGTGCCGTGCGGCTCCTCGACCGCGCCCGAGAGCCGCGCCACCAGCTCGTCGATGCGGCGCACGGCGTCGTCGTAAGCCGCTTCGGGGGCCACGTCGTCGGTGACGTGCGCGTGGGCGACGACCTTGATCATCTGCGCCATGTTGTCGAACACGAGCAGGCTCCGGACGAGCATGAGGCAGGCGTCGGGCATCAGCAGCTCGTCGGCCGCGTGCGACGGCAGGCGCTCGAACTGGCGCGCCATGTCGTAGCCGACGTAGCCCACCGCGCCGCCCGTGAAGCGCGGCAGCCCGGGCAGGGCGACGGGCCGGTACGGTGCGAGCAGCCGCTTCACCTCGCCGAACGGATCGTCGGTCTCGCGGCGCACCGTGGCGCCGCCCGGCGTCTCGAGCTCCACGCTCCGCCCGCGCAGGCGCAACACGCGCGCGGGCTCGGTGCCGAGGAAGCTGTAGCGTCCCCACTTCTCTCCCTGCTCGACGCTCTCGAGCAGGAACCCGTAGGCGCCGCGATGGACCTTCAAGAAGGCCGAGACGGGCGTCTCGAGATCGGCCAGGATCTCGCGCACCACGGGCACCAGGTTCCCCTGCTGCACGAGGCCCAGGAAGTCCTCGCGCGACGGATACGTCGCCCCCGCGCGCAGCGTCGGCCCCGACGGCCGCCGTGTGGATCCCGCGCGCGCCATCGTTCAATCCGTCGCGACGAAGACGTGCGTCACGCCTTCGACGTCTCGCAGCTTGCGCATGGTGTCGGTGGCCTGCTCGGAGCTCGCGTAGCGGCCCACCCGCAGGCGGTACCAGGTGTCGCCGTCGCGCTCGACCTGCACGAGCGTCGCGTCGTAGCCGCGCCGGCGGAGCGTCGCCATCAGCTGCTCCGCCTCCGAGCGGCTGCGCGTCGGGCTCGCCTCCACGGTGTAGCCGCCGCGTCCCGATGCGCGAGGGACGATCGTGGTGGGGGGGGTGGCGGGCGGACGCGGCGCGATCGTGGTCGGCGGCGTCCGCACGAGCGTCGTGCTGGTCGTCGCGGCGGCGCGCGGGACGGTCGTCGAGGGGACAACCGACGGCGGCGGCGTGCGCGGCAGCGTCGGCGGCGCCGTGGCGCGCGCGACCGTCGTCGTCGTGCGAGCGAGCGTCGTCGCCACGGCGGCCGGCGGCGCCGTCACCGGCGTGCCGCGCGCGACGTCGACCGGACGCTCGCCGGCGGGCAGTGCCTGATAGAAGCTCGGGAACTCCTTCGCCTCCTTGGGCCGCTGCCCCTCGGGCGGCGGCGTCGAGGTGACGGGCAGGCGCACGGCGCGCTCCTCGATGGCCGCGTGGCGCGCGGGCGTGCCCTTGCCGACGTAGTAGCCGAGAACGTAGACGACCGCGCTCGTGACGAGCCACGCCACGAGCAGCACCAGACGATCGAGCAACCGGAGTGTCGGACGCGGCCCTTTCGCCATGCCTGCCCCCCTCACGTCCTCTCCGCCGGGCACGCGTCCAGCATCCCGAGCGTCGCCTCGAGCACCCGCGCCACCCCGCATGCGAGCGCGCGACGCGCGCACATGACGCCGGCATCGCCGCCGGCGAACGCGCCGCGATTGTAGTGGCGGTGGAACGCCGCCGCGAGGCCGCACGCCTGCGCGGCGAGTGCCGCGGGCTCGAGCCGCCGAGCGGCGAGCGCGACCACGTCGGGGTGACGGCATGCCGTGCGCAGGCACTCGCGATCGGCCTCGCCGAGGGCGTCGAGCCCGTCGCGATCGCAGGCGCCCTGCCCACCGACGCGGGCGATGCGCACGAGCGCGTAACGCACGGCAACCCACGGGTTGTCGATCCGATCGAGCGCGAGCCGCTCCACGTCGAGGAGCGCCGGAGCGCCGATCGGCGTCGCCGCGAGCGCGAAGCGCGCGGCGGGCGTCGCGAGCACGCTCGCCGCGTCGGGGGGCGCGAGCGGCTGGCCGCGACGGCGGATCACGAGCGGCCCCACCCCGACCCCGGCGACGTCGCCCGGCCGCCCGCCCGCCCGCGCAAAGGCATCCTTGGCGCCGCGCATCGCGAGCCGGTCGCTCGCGGCGTACACGGCCACGACGCGGCCCACGGCGGACGGCTCGTGCGTGGTCGCGAGGACGGCGACCGGCGCCGCGACGCGCTCGACGTCGTGGCCCACCGCGGCGAGCAGACGGGCGAGGCCGTCCGCGACGATCGCCGTGCGCGCCTCGTCGGGCGGCGCGACTCGGATCACGATGGCCCGGCGGCGTTCGCGCGCGACGTCCGGCCCACCCCACACGCGTGCCGCGAGCGCCGCGCGCCAGAATGCGAGCGAGGCGCGCACGTTCACGAACCCCGGACCGGCCGCCTCGATATGCTCGACCCACCCGTGCGGGTCCGCGACGTGGCGCACCAGCGTCCGGGCCACGTCGGGTGCCGGCCGTCCGATGCGGCGGGCGATCCCCAGGGCGACGCGGGAGGTGGCGTCCCCGAAGACCGGATGCTCGGGCGGCTCGAGCCGGCACGCCGGGCGCTCGCTCACGACCAGCTCGCCACCCGCGATCGCCGCGTCGAGCGCTGCCTCCAGCAGCCCCTCAAACGCGCGATACATCCCCGACGGCACCGCGCCAAAGACAGCGCTCGCGAGCAGCGAGCGGGGCGCGAAACGCGACGGGCATGGTTCGCTTGTAGCGACGAGATACTACGCAGTCAACCAAGGCCGACCCGAGACTGCGTCTCGGCTCGGCCTTGGTTGACTGCGAGAGTGCGAGACTGTGGCGCTCGGTGGGACCGGCGAGCGGGGTGCCGCGGCCGGCAAAGCCGGCGCGGCATGCTTGCCGGAGGCGATGCAGATCCCGCACCGCGGGTCCGTGCGCGTGCCACGCTTTGCCGCGCCGGCTTTGCCGGCCGCGGCATGCCGGGCGCGCGTCCCTCCGAACGCTGGGACCTCGCTGTTCCCCTTCGACCCGAGACGTAGTCTCGGGTCGAATGACTAGCCGGCGGCGCGCTTCTTCCCGCCGCCGGCCGCCTTGGCGGTGTCGCGGCGGCGCTGCGGCTTCTTCTTGGTGGTCTCGGGCTCGCTGCCGGCGCGGTCGACGAGCTCGACGATCGACACCGGGGCCGCATCGCCTGCCCGGACGCCGAGCTTCACGACGCGGGTGTAGCCGCCCTGCCGGGCCTGGTACCGCGGGGCCAGCTCGTCGAAGAGCTTCTTCACGACCGTGCGGCTCTGCACCAGCGCGGCGGCCCGGCGCCGGGCGTGGAGCGTGCCCTGCTTGCCGAGCGTGATCAGGCGGTCGCCCCAGCGCTTGAGCTCCTTCGCCTTGGCGTCCGTCGTCCGCACCGCCTCGTGGTCGAGCAGCGCGGTCACGAGGTTCCGGAAGAGCGCGCGCCGGTGCGCCGGCGTCCGGTTGAGCTTCTTCCCTGCGACGCGATGGCGCATGGCTCAGCTCGACTCGCGCTCGCGCTGGAGTCGCCGGCGATCGAGCTCCTCGCGGGCCGGGAAGCCCTCGAGCCGCAGCCCGAGCCCGAGCCCCATCTCGTGGAGGATCTCCTTGATCTCGTTCAACGACTTGCGCCCGAAGTTCTTCGTCTTGAGCATCTCCTGCTCGCTGCGCTGCACGAGCTCGCCGACGTAGCGGATGTCCGCGTTCTGCAGGCAGTTGGCCGAGCGCACGGAGAGCTCGAGGTCGTCGACGGAGCGGAAGAGGTTGTCGTTGAGCGGCACCTCGCCGGCGCTCTCGCCGTCGCCCGAGAGCTGCTCCTCTTCGAAGTTGACGAAGATGGCGAGCTGCTCCTGGAGGATGCGCGCGGCGTAGGCGACCGCGTCCTCGGGGCGCACGCTGCCGTCGGTCGTCACCTCGAGCACCAGCCGGTCGTAGTCCGTCCGCTGCCCGACGCGGGCGTTGGTCACGTTGAAGTTGACCTTGGTGACCGGCGAGAAGATGGCGTCGATCGGGATCGTGCCGACCGGGTCGCCCTCGCGGCGGTTGCGGTCCGCCGGCACGTAGCCGCGCCCGAGCCGCACCGCCAGCTCGATGTCCAGCTCGGCGTCCTTGGCGAGCGTCGCGATGTGCTGCGACACGTTCAGGAAGTCGACGCGCGGGCCGGCCTGGATGTCCGCCGCGGTGACGGCCTTCGGGCCGCGCACCTTGATGTGCGCGGTCTCCTCGGTGGCGCCGTCGTGCAGCTTGACGCGCACCTCTTTCAGATTGAGGACGATGTCCGTGACGTCCTCGGTGACGCCGGGGATGGTCGAGAACTCGTGCAGCACGCCGTTTACGCGCAGCGCCGTGATGGCCGCGCCCTGCAGCGACGACAGCAGCACGCGCCGGAGCGCGTTGCCGACGGTCGTGCCGTAGCCACGCTCGAACGGCTCGCCGAAGAACTTGCCGTAGGTGGGCGTGAGGCTCTTGTCGTCGACCTCGAGCCGCTTGGGCTTGATGAGCTCGCGCCAATTGCTGTGGAGAACGGTGCTGGGCGGAGTGATCTGGCTTTCCTGCAACTCCATACGGCCTTTCCTCTGATCGACGCCCGGTCGGGCGTTATTTCGAGTACAGCTCGACGACCAGCTTCTCGTTGATGGGCATGGTGAGGTCCGAGCGCGCGGGAATCGACTTGACGCGCGCGCTGAACGTGTCGGGCGTGACCTCGAGCCAGTCGGGCACGCCGCGGCGTTGCGCCAGGTCGAGCGCCTCCTGGATGCGCGTCACCTTGCGACTGCGCTCCGTCACAGCGACCTGGTCCCCCGTCTTCAACAGGAACGACGGCACGTTCACCTTGCGGCCGTTGACGCTGAAATGCCCGTGGCGGACGAGCTGCCGGGCCTCGGAGCGCGACGTCGCGAAACCCATCCGGTAGACCATGTTGTCGAGCCGCCGCTCGAGGAGCTGCAGCAGCGTCTCGCCGGTGACGCCTTTGGCCCGGTCGGCCATCTGGAAGTAGCGACGGAACTGCCCCTCGAGGATGCCGTAGATGCGGCGCAGCTTCTGCTTCTCGCGCAGCTGGATCGAGTACTCGGAGAACTTGGGCCGTGCCTGTCCGTGCTGCCCCGGCGGATAGTTCCGGCGCTCGATGGCGCACTTGTCGGTGTAGCAGCGCTCGCCCTTCAGGAAGAGCTTCAGCCCCTCCCGGCGACACAAGCGACAAACGGCTCCTGTGTATCGTGCCACGCTATGTCCTCACACCCGCCGCCGCTTGGGCGGCCGGCAACCGTTGTGCGGGATCGGCGTCACGTCCTTGATGACGCTCACGTTGAATCCCGCGGCCTGGAGGCTCCGCAGCGCGGACTCGCGTCCCGCGCCCGGGCCCTTCACGTGGACCTGGATGTGTCGCATGCCGAGCTCCGCGGCCTTGCGTGCGGCCGCCTCGGCCGCGACCTGCGCCGCGAAGGGCGTGCCCTTGCGCGACCCCTTGAACCCGCACTGTCCCGCACTCGACCAGACGAGCACGTTGCCCTGCAGGTCGGTGATGGTGACGATCGTGTTGTTGAACGTGGAGTGGATGTGCAGCACGCCTTCCGACACCGAACGCTTCGCCTTGCGGCGGCGCGCCGGCGCTTCGGCCTTCGCCGCTCCGCCTTCGGGCTCTTTCGCCATGCTCGTTCCTCAGCTCACTTCGCGGGCGCCATCTTCTTGCCGGCGACCGTCTTGCGCGGACCCTTGCGGGTGCGGGCGTTCGTGTGCGTGCGCTGCCCGCGGACCGGAAGGTTCCGGCGGTGCCGCATGCCGCGATAGCAGCCGAGGTC